>Ga0116219_10002110_pt1 | contig 17310 bp, 13 predicted proteins | sample Sb_taG_4_FD_91019 | JGI IMG/M metagenome (GOLD analysis project Ga0116219, IMG submission 91019) | Peat soil microbial communities from Weissenstadt, Germany - Sb_50d_6_BS metaG | ecosystem: Environmental > Terrestrial > Soil > Wetlands > Peat | place: Germany: Weissenstadt | collected 2010-09-21
ATGCTCCGGCGCGTGGTTGCGTCCCTGCTCCGCCAGGATCACAGCAAGGGCAGTGTCAGTGGCAAGCTGCTCCGCGCTGCCTGGGACGATGAGTTTCGACTCCATCTCCTCGATCTCCTGTCCGATGAATCTGCGTAGACCGTGGCTGTCGGATACGTCGCAGCCGCTGAAACACCCGATGATTGATGATCTCCTTCTCCCAATCGTCGATGGGGATGAATCCATGCACCGGGCAGCGGATTTCGTAAGTTCGGTGTGGGTCGGACATCACGCCTTTCCCCCCAAGTCGATACCCCAGACTAATATACGCAAGAACAGATGTCCTGGGAAGCCCAGTGGTCTCGCCTCCAGCATCGGGTGGACGATTTTGGCTTTCGCAGCGGGCGCTGTGCGAGACGTCGGCGGCGGATTAAGGGACTCTAATTAAGTAGTAAACAAAAATTCACTAATCGGCAAGTTCCGCAGGTGCCACAATTTGCTACTTGACGAATCGTTTCATGGCCCCCCTGCGGGCTGTCTGCCAAAGTCGTGAAACGAATGCTGCCCACAGGCCGTAAGACGGCAATTGCTAAGGACATGGGGAAACACGATTCGTTTCACCGGTGATGAAACGAATCCGCCGGGCAGGCTGCGGGGCAACCCGCCGCAGGCCATTCAGGTCGAAGCCCAGGATCGCCGTCGGCAGCTTGTCGATTTCTACCAGGTCGGGGCCGTGGTTGAAGTGCCGCGCCGATTTTCCGCCGGCGCCCGGCTGCCGGGCTCCCGGGCGGTCCCGGTGCCGCGGGCCCCGCAGCGCTGTAAGAACTGTTGCAGACGAGGTGGATCCGCGCCCCTTTCCGGAGAGGAATCATGGCCGAGCGTTACGACGTCATCGTGATCGGAGCCGGCCCGGGCGGCTACGTGTGCGCCATCCGCGCCGCGCAGCTCGGCATGAAGGTGGCTTGCATCGACAGGCGCCCGAGCCTCGGCGGCACCTGTCTCAACGTCGGCTGCATTCCGAGCAAGGCACTGCTCGACTCCAGCGAGCACTACGCCTTCAGCCGCGGCCGCCTGGCCCGACACGGCGTGCAGGTCGCCGACGTGAAGCTCGACCTCGCCGCCATGATGAGCCGCAAGGACAAGGTCGTCAAAGGGTTGACCGACGGCGTCGCCTTCCTCTTCAAGAAGAACAAGATCACTCCCGTCCTCGGCAGCGCGCGCCTCGGCCGGCCGGGCCAGGTCGTCGTCAAGGGGCCCAAGGACGAGGCGGTGCTCGAGGCGGCGCACGTCGTCCTGGCCACCGGCAGCGAGCCGGCGAGTCTGCCGGCCCTCGCTTTCGACGGCGTCCACGTGGTCAGTTCCACCGAGGCGCTGGCCTTCGACAAGGTGCCGGAGCACCTGATCGTCGTCGGCGGCGGCTACATCGGCCTGGAGCTGGGCTCGGTGTGGTCGCGGCTGGGGGCGAAGGTGACGGTCCTGGAGTTCCTGCCGAGGCTGCTGCCGCTCAACGACCGCGAGGCGGCCGACGCCCTGCACAAGGCCCTCGCCCGGCAGGGGCTGACGTTCCACCTCGACACCAAGGTGACGGCCGCCTCGGTGCAGGGCGGGCAGGTCATCGTCAACGCCCAGGCCGGCGGCAAGGAGGTCCACTTCCCCGGCGACAGGGTGCTCGTCGCCGTCGGCCGTCGGCCGTACACCGCGGGGCTCGGCCTGAAGGAAGCCGGCGTCCAGACCGACGAGCGCAGCGGCCGCGTGCAGGTCGATGACGAATTCCGCACCAGCGTCGAGGGTGTTTACGCCATCGGCGACCTCATCGCCGGGCCGATGCTCGCTCACAAGGCCGAGGAGGAGGGCATCGCCCTGGCCGAGCGCCTGGCCGGCCGGAAAACGCACGTCAACCACGACGCGATCCCGAGCATCATTTACACGCACCCCGAACTGGCCGCCGTCGGCCTGACCGAGGAGCAGGTCAAGGACGCCGGCCGCGAGTATCGCGTTGGCAAATTCCCGTTCGCCGCCAACGGCCGGGCCCGTTGCCTGGACGAAACCGACGGCTTCGTGAAGGTGATCGCCGACGCGAAGACCGACCGGCTGCTCGGGGTCCACATCGTTGGCCCGTGGGCGTCGGACCTGATCGCCGAGGCGGTCAGCGTGCTAGAGTTCGCCGGCAGCAGCGAGGACATCGCCCGCACCTGTCACGCCCACCCGACGCTGTCCGAGGCGGTGCGCGAAGCCGCCCTCGCAGTGGACGGCCGGGCCATCCACGCCTGACTCCCCTCGCCCCGGTACTCCGGGGCGAGGGGAGACCGGACGTCAAACCCGTTACGCCTGCTCTCACCCCAACCCAATCGGCGGCCGCGGGTGCCGTGATCGCTCATCCGCCATTCCCAGGGACCCCTGCCCCGGAGGACAATTCATGGGTGGAGGATCCGGGAGAGTCTACCTGACTCCCCCGGATCGCCGGGTTTCCCCGGAGAACGAGACAGCCCATGTGCGCCGTGCGCCGACCACCGGATCGCCCGCCCCACCGGCCCCCGCCCGGGCCGTGCGCCGGCGCCCTGGCCCGCGCCTCGTTCCTGGCGCTCGTCGCCCTCCTCGCAACCATCCCCCCGGCCTTCGCGCGCGACCCCGCCTCCGAGCAGAGGGAAGCCGACGCCCGCCAGAAGCTCTACGTTCGCCGGGCCTTCGACGAGGACGCCGGGCTGGCCCCCCATGCCTGTGACGTTTGGGTGGAGGTGCGGGGGACGACGGTGGTCCTCAGCGGCAAGCTGCCGTCGGCGACGCTCAAGCAGCGGGCCCTGTTCCTGGCGGGACAGGTCAAGGGCGTTGCGGTGGCGCGCGGCGACGATCTGCAGGTGGAGCCGAAAGACGGCTTTTCAGACCTCCCGTCTCCCTTCATCGAGGGGGTGCCGCCGCACGGCACCCTCGCGGGCAACCACAAGGACGGCCGCACCACGGACGCCCCGAAGATGGCCGACGTGCCTCAGTCCGGGCCGTCGCCGGCATCCCGCTCCCTTTTCGTGACGCTGGAGCCGCCGGTCCCCGTCACGGGCCTCTCATCCTCTGCGCCGCCGGGCCCGGCCGTGCAGATCCTGCAACCGCGCCCGCTCCCCGACCCACCGGACCTGCCGTCGGTGATCGAGGCCCTGCGCCGGAAGGACGAGCGCTTCCGCCGGGTGACGATCGAGGTGCGGCAGAGGTCGGTCTACCTGCGCGGCACCGTCGGCCGCTGGGACGACGTGACCGAACTGGCCAACGCCGTACGCCGTCTGCCGGGCGTGGAGGCGGTCATCCTCGACAATGTTCACGTGGACCGGCTCGGGGGCCGCTGATCGGCGCCTGTCACAACCTTTCCAGGAAGACTAGATTGGTAGTAGATCCCGCCTGCCGGGCGGGACGGACCGCCGACCCCGTCCCCTGCGAAAGGAGCCCGATCCGATGAGCCAATTCGACCCCCAGCGCCTGCTCGCCGACGTCGCGGCCTTCTGCGAGGAACTGCGCCCCATCGAAGAGCTGTGCTACGTCGAGCACCGCTTCAACGACCAGGTGGTGCCGCTGGCGCGCAAGTACGACCTCCTGGCCATGCCGGTGCCCCCCCAGTACGGCGGCCGCGGCGCCGACACCGTGACCTACGCCCGCGCCCTGGCCCGCATCAACCGCGAGGGCACCGGCGTCCGCACCTTCTTCTCCGGGCACACGTCCATCGGCGAGTACCCCATCCTGACGTGGGGCAGTGAGGACTTGAGGCGGCGCTACCTGCCCGCGGCGGCGAAGGGCGAGAAGATCCTCGCCTTCGGCCTGACCGAGCCGGACGCCGGCAGCAACCCGCTGGAGATGACCAGCACCTTCGAGCGCCGCGGCGACCATTACGTCCTCAACGGCGTGAAATATCTGATCTCCAATGGCGGTATTGCCCACGCGGTGGTCTCGTTCGCCAAGGGGCCGAACGGCCGGATCAGCGCCTTCGTGGTCGATCGCAGGCCGGGCTTCGCCAGCGAGGACCTGACTGCGAAGATGGGCATGCCGACGGCCAACACGGCGATGTTCGAGCTGACCGACTGCCGGGTGCCGCTCGGCAACCTGCTCGGCGAGGAGGGCGACGGCTTCCGCATCGCGATGGGCACGCTGGTGAGCGGTCGGCTCAGCGTGGCCTCGGGCTGCCTCGGCGTCATCGAGGACTGCCTGATCGACGCGGCCAACTTCGCCCGGGAGCGCAGGCAGCACGGCAAGGAGATCGCGCGCCATCAGCTGGTGCAGGAGCACATCGCGATGATCGAGCAGCACCGTGCCGCGACCGAAGCGATGGTCCTGCGCGCGGCCGAGACGAAGGACGCCAGCAACCGCGAGCCGGGCAACGCCGAGTTGCGGGCGCGGGCCGACCTGTTCGCGGCGCAGGCCAAGCTGTTCGCGGCGAGCGCGGCGTGGGACGCGGCCGACCGGGCGGTGCAGGTGTTCGGCGGCCGCGGCTGGTCCACGCTGTACCGTCCCGGGCGCCACCTGCAGGACGTGCGCGTCTGCCGGATTTACGAGGGGACGGAGGAAATCCTGAAGCTGAAGGTCGCGGCCGCCGTGCTGGGGAAGGAGTACGAGGCGTACAAGTAAGCCGCTCCGCTTGCCGCCCCGAGATTTGTGTTACGCCACGCCCGGGCGCAGGCCGTAAGATAACTGCTCCCACCTGCGCGGAGGGATCTTCTATCCGCGCCCTTCACGGGAGGCTCGATCGGGATGCTCCGGTGGTCGTGCTGCGCCGCGCTTCTGTTACTGCCCGCCCTCGCTCTTGGCAACGACGTCAGCCCCGCGGAAATCGACTTCTTCGAGAAGGAAGTGCGGCCGCTCCTGGTGCAGCGCTGCCAGACGTGCCACGGGGCCGACAAGGCGAAGGGCGGCCTGCGCCTCACGTCGCGCGTCGCCCTGCTTGAAGGCGGCGGCACCGGCCCGGCCGCCGTCCCCGGCAAGCCGGACGACAGTCTGCTCGTCAAGGCCGTGCGCCACAAGGACTCGCCGAAGATGCCACCCAAGGAGCGGCTCCCCGACCACGACATCGACGTGCTGGCGCGCTGGGTGCAGATGGGCCTCCCGTGGCCGGACACCGCCGCCGCGAGTGCCGGGCTCGGCAAGTTCGAGATCACCGCGGAGCAGCGCCGCTTCTGGGCGTTCCAGCCGGTCAAGGATTTGCCTCCCCCGCCGGTCAAGGATGCGTCCTGGCCGCTGACGCCGATCGACCGATTCCTTCTCGCCAAACTGGAGTCGAAGGGATTGAAGCCCGTCGCCGTCGCCGACCGGCGCACCCTGATCCGGCGGGCGACCTTCGACCTGATCGGCCTGCCGCCGACGCCCGAGGAGATCGACGCCTTCCTGACGGACGACTCGCCGGCCGCCTGGGAGAAGGTGATCGACCGGCTGCTGGCCTCGCCGCACCACGGCGAGCGCTGGGGCCGACACTGGCTCGACCTGGCTCACTACGCCGACACCGCCGGCGAGACCGCCGACTTCCCCGTGCCCGAGGCGTACAAGTACCGTAACTACGTCATCGACTCCTTTAACGCCGACAAGCCGTATGACGAGTTCCTGCGCGAGCAGGTCGCCGGCGACCTCCTGGCCGCGGACGGCCCGCCGGAGAAGCGGGCGGAGCGCGTCGTCGCCACCGGCTTCGTCGCCGTGGCGCGGCGCTTCGGCTTCGACCCGCAAAACTATCATCACCTGACGATCGAAGACACCATCGACACGCTCGGCAAGTCGGTCCTGGGCCTGACGGTGTCGTGCGCCCGCTGCCACGACCACAAGTTCGACCCGATCTCCCGCGGCGACTACTACGCCCTGTACGGCATCTTCGACAGCACGCGCTACCCGTTCCCCGGCTCGGAGGAAAAGAACCGGCCGCGCGACTTCGTGCAGCTGGGGCCGAACGAGCGGGCCTACGCCGTCGCCGACGGGAGCGGCAAAGACGCCCGCGTTCACCTGCGCGGCGACCCGAAACAACTCGGCCCCGAAGCGCCGCGGCGCTTCCCGGAAATCCTGGGCGGGGCAACTCTGCCCCCCGGGACGAAGGGCAGCGGCCGGCTCGAGCTGGCGCGCTGGCTGACCGATCCGAAAAACCCGCTGACGGCGCGCGTCATGGTCAACCGGATCTGGCAGCACCACTTCGGCCGCGGGCTGGTGCGGACGCCGAACAATTTCGGCAAACAGGGACAGCCGCCGACGCACCCCGAGCTGCTCGACTACCTGGCGGCGCGCTTCGTCGAGGACGGCTGGTCGATCAAGAGGATGCAACGGCGCATCATGCTGTCGCGCGCCTACCAGATCGCCAGCGGCGCCGAGGAGAGAAATGCCACGCTCGATCCGGGCAACGACTGCCTGTGGCACTTCGAGCGGCGGCGGCTCGACGCCGACTCGATCCGCGACGCCTTGCTGGCGGTCAGCGGCGGACTCGACCGCAGCCAGGGCGGCCCGCACCCCTTCCCGCCGGAGAAGTCCTGGGGCTTCACCCAGCACAACCCGTTCCAGGCCGTCTACGACACCAACCGCCGCAGCGTTTATCTCATGACGCAGCGCATCCGCCGGCACCCGTTCCTCGCCCTGTTCGATGGCGCCGACCCCAATTCCAGCACCGGCCAGCGCGGGGTGACGACTGTGCCGACACAGGCGCTCTTCTTCCTCAACAATCCGTTCGTCCACGAGCAGGCCGGCAAGCTCGCCGACCGCCTCCTGGCCGAGCCGGGCGACGATGGGCAGCGGATTGAGCGGGGCTACCGGTTGGCGCTGGGCCGGCCCCCGACCGAGGAGGAGCGGCGTGAGGCGACGGACTACCTGCGCGAGGCCGCCGAGGCGCTGGGGGCGGGAGGCGTTCCGCCGGCGCAGCGACCGCGGCAGGCGTGGGTCGGCCTCGCGCGCGTGCTGTTCGGGAGCAACGAGTTCATCTATGTGGATTGACGGCGGAGCTGCTAACTGAGATGTGGAGCGGGGCGCCGACGTATACTGTAGAGGATGTTGCCCATCTCTCACCGGGAGAGCGACAGCATGATCGACCCAGGCATCCTGGACGAGTTGATTCACAGTTGGATTCTGGGCGGGTGGATCGAGGCGAGCCAGGAGTCTATCCTTACGGTGCTTGCCACTCGCTTCGGGTCACTACCGCCGGATCTCCAGTCGTCGGTGGCGAAAATCCGGGACCCGGAGAGGCTCGGCGAATTGATCCCGCAAACGGTTCTGAGCCCGGACCTTGACACCTTCCGCCGACACCTCGCCTCCTGACCCTCACCCGCGGGATCCTACCCTCATGACCAGACCCTCCACCGACTGCACCTGCACCCGCCGTGACGCCCTCTGCGCCGCCTTCGGCGGCGCCGGCTCGCTCCTCCTCGCCGGCATTCTCGCCGACATATCCCGGGCGGAGGCGCCCTCACCCGCGCCTCGGGCGGACGACCCACTCGCCCCGAAGCCGTCGCACTTCGCCGCGCGGGCCAAGCGCGTCATTTTCCTCTTCATGACGGGCGGCGTCTCCCACGTCGATAGCTTTGACCCCAAGCCGGCCCTCTTCCGCGACCACGGCAAGACCGTCGCCATCCACGAATGGCAGGGCCGGCCCGGCAACTTCTCGCGCTTCCTCAAGAAGCCGCACTGGACCTTCCAGCCGCACGGCAAGAGCGGTATCGAGGTGTCGGCGCTGTTCCCGCACGTCGCCGAGTGCGTCGATGATTTGTGCGTCATCCGCTCGCTGAAGTCCGATCACACCAACCACTACGAGGCGACCCTGCAGATGCATACCGGGTCGGTCTCGTTTGCCCGGCCGAGCATCGGCGCCTGGGCCAGTTACGGCCTCGGCACCTTCAACCGCAACCTGCCGTCCTTCGTCGTCATCGCCCCGCAGGTTCCCTACGCCGGCGACCAGACCTGGGGCAGCGACTTCCTCCCCGGCTGCCACCAGGGAACGCGCGTCATGCCCGGCCCCGTGCCCATCGCCGACATGACGCGCCGCGTGCCGGCCGCCCTGCAAGACTTGGACCTGCGCCTCCTCCGCCGCATGAACGACGACCACCTGAAGGGGCGCGGCGACGCCGAGCTGAGCGCCCGCATCCGCTCCTTCGAGACCGCGGCCGGCATGCAGACGGCGGCGCCAGACGCCTTCGACGTGTCGAAGGAGTCGGACGCGACGCTGAAGCTGTACGGCTTGCCGCGCGGCAGCACGCAGGGCTTCGCCTGGCAGTGCCTCGTCGCCCGGCGGCTGGTCGAGCGCGGCGTGCGGTTCGTGGAATTGATCGACGTCGGCTCGTCGAACAACTGGGACGCGCACGGCGACATGGACACGCACGCCCCGCTGGCGAAGAACGTCGATCGGGCCATCGCCGGCTTGCTGCGCGACCTGAAGTCGCGCGGCCTGCTGGACGACACGCTGGTGGTGTGGACCACCGAGTTCGGCCGCACGCCCTTCAACGAGCAGGTCAACGCCAAGGGGCGCGAGCACCATCACTGGGCGTTCTCGTCGTGGCTGGCCGGCGGCGGGGTGAAGCGAGGCTTCGTCCACGGGGCCACCGACGAGCACGGCATCCACGTGGCGCAGGATCCGGTCCACGTCCACGACTTCCACGCCACCATCCTGCACCTGATGGGCCTCGATCACGAGCGCCTGACCTACCGCCACGCCGGCCGCGACTTCCGACTGACCGATGTCCACGGCCGGGTCGTCAAAGAACTGCTGGCTTGAAATCGGGCGGACGTATATGCGGATGGGGCATCCCCAATTTCCCCCGTCACCTGCGGAGGCCGCCAATGGACCAGCAGCCCCCGGACGTCCCGCCGAAGGGATCTGTGAAGTTCTTCCATGCCTTCGCCCTGTTCTTTCTCGGGCTCACGGTGGGATGGGCAGTGCTTTGGGCAATCAAATGGGTGATCGCACCGTCGCCTGTGGTTGGGAGCATGCCAGATGAACTGTTCGCCATAGAGGTGGGAAGCTTCCTCCTCGCCCTCATCGCAGGCTCGTTCGCTGGCGTGCAGTTCTTGTGCGACTGTTTTGGAAGCCGCAGATGAGGCACTGGGCCCAATGACCCTCGTTCCCACCCCGAGCGTCGGAACGAGAAAAGGATCCGACAAATGAAAGTAAACCTCTCCAATCAGGTCGCCCTCGTCACCGGCGCCGCCCGTGGCATCGGCCAGGCCATCGCCGACGCCTTCGCCGCCAACGGGGCCCGCGTCGTCTACACCGACGTCGATCTCCCCGGCGCCACCGCGGCCGCCGCCCGCTCCGCCGGCGCCAGGGCGCTCCCCCTCGACGTCAGCGACGCCGGCCAGACCGACGCCGTCCTCGCCGAGATCGTCCGCGACCTCGGCCGGCTCGACATCGTCGTGAATAACGCCGGCGTCAACACGATGGCGCACCGCGTCCCCATCGACCAGTTCCCCATCTCGGAATGGGACCGCATCGTGAAGGTCGATCTCGACGGCGTCTTCCTCGTCAGCCGGGCCGCGGCGCAGGTCATGGTCAAACAGAAGTCCGGCCGCATCATCAACATCGCGTCGATCGCCGGGCTGGTGCCGCTGCGCCTCCAGTGCGCCTTCGTCGCGGCCAAGGCGGGCGTCGTCAACCTGACGAAGGCGATGGCCCTGGAACTGGGGCCGCGCGGCGTCCTGGTGAACTGCATCGCGCCGGGGTCGATCCTGACGGACGGCACCCGAAAACTCTTCTACGACCCCGACGGTAGTTTCCGGGCCAACGTGCAGCAGATGCTCGCTCACATCCCGCTCGGCCGGCCCGGCACTCCGGAGGAGATCGCGCACGCCGCCCTGTTCCTCGCCGCGCCCGAGAGCAGCTACGTCAACGGCAGCATCCTGACCGTGGACGGCGGCTGGACGGCGGGCTACACGCGCGAGTTCTGACAGGGGGCGGGCGATGGCACAATCGGGGTACGTCGGCAAAGCGGGACAGTTGGCGGCGATGGCGGAGTTCCTGCTGCGCGGCTACAACGTCGCCATGCCGGAGGTCGATGTCGGCGACGATATTTTCGTCGTCGAGGATCAGGAGGGCCAGTTCTGGCGGATCCAGGTCAAGGCAGCGATCGGCAAGCGCCGACGGTACGGATACAGCGGCAAATTCGCCGTCTCTTTGCAGCAGTTGTACACTCCGAAGAAGCCTGACCTGTTCTACGTCTTCGCCTTGCGAGCCGGTGATCGGTGGGAGTTTGTAGTCATCCCGCGCGAGACGCTGAAGGGCCTTCACAACGTGGCCGGCATTGGCAACGTCGTGGCCGGCCACCTGATCCTGAACTGCCGCCTCACGGCAACGAGGGCGCTCTGTTCGGGGATCGACCTCCAGGCCCACCGCAACAACTGGGACGAGTGGCCCGTTATCCAGCCTTGAGCGACCCCGGATCCCACCGCCATATGACCTTCTCGTTCCTGGGGTCGTAGATGGAGATGCCACCAAGGGCGGCGATCTGCTCGGGCGTCAACCCGGTGATGATCTGCGCCAACGTTTCCCAGTACGGTCGGTGAAAGCGATTGTAGTCCTCCGTCTTGTCGTAGCCCAGCAGGATGCCGGGGTTGATGACGGCGTCAGGATACTTTTCGCGGATGAGTTCCTTGCTGCGCCAACTCAGCATGTAGACGCCGCCGTCATATTGCCAGCCGACCTCGATGACGAGCCCCTGATCCGGCTCCGGTCCCTTTTTCTTCGCAGTCTTCTTCGCGGGCTTGACCATGGTGCCCTCCTTCCCCCATCATCTTACCCGGCAACGGGTCTCTCCCTCAACGCCGACTCCGCGAGGCACGCCATGGGCCAGGAAGACATCAGCCGCGAACCGCTCGGCAGCGACGGCGTCCTCCCCGAGCCACCGGTGCCGCTTCCCCGGCGCGGCATCCTTCGGCCGACCTCGGTCCGCTATCGCCTTCTCATCGCGGTTTGCGGCCTCGCCGTCATCATCTACATTCACCGCGTCGGCTTCGCCAGCGCCGCGAAAGCGCTCAAGTCCGACCTCGGTCTGGATGACGGGGACTGGGGAGCCCTCATGTCGGCGTTCCTCCTCGCCTACGGGGGCTTCGAGGTGCCGTGGGGCTTGCTCGGCGACCGCTTCGGGGCCCGTCACCTGCTCGCCGTGGTCGTCCTCGGATCCTCGCTCCTGACCGCCGGGTTGGCGCTGGCGATCTTCGTCCCCGGCGGCTGGTCGGTATTCGTCCTGCTCTGGGGACTGCGCTTCCTCTTCGGCCTCTTCCAGGCCGGCACCTTTCCGTCGCTGTCGCGGCTGATGGCCGACTGGATGCCGACGCAGGAGCGCGCCACCGCCCAGGGGTTCATCTGGATGTCGAGCCGCGTCGGCGGCGCCCTCGCCCCGCTCCTCGTCGTGCCGCTCATCACCTTCACCGGAACGTGGTACCTGCCGTTCGTTCTCCTGGCCGGCCTCGGCGTGGCCTGGTGCGCCGCCTGCTGGCCGTGGTTCCGCAACCGCCCCGAGGAGTCGCCGGCCGTCAACGACGCCGAGCTGACCCTCATCACCGAAGGGCGCGCCGCCCTCGCCCGACACGGCGGACTGCAGTGGGGCCGCGTCCTGGCCTGCCGTAGCGTCTGGGCGCTGTGCGCCATGTACGCCTGCGGCGGCTTCGCCGCCAACTTCTTCGTCACCTTCCTGCCCAGCTACCTCAGCAAGCAGCGCGAGCTGCCCGACGACACCGTCATGTGGCTGTCGTCGCTGCCGTTGGCCTGCGGCATCGTCGCCTGCGTCCTGGGCGGCGTGCTGTCGGACACCATCATCCGTCGCACCGGCAACCGTCGCTGGGGCCGGCGGCTCAACGGCACCGTCGCCGCCCTGGTCGCCGGCACCGCCCTGCTCGCGACGACCCAGGTGCAGGATCCGTGGGCGCTGGGCGCCCTGCTCTGCCTCACCTTCTTCTGCAACGACCTGGCGATGGGGCCGGCCTGGGCGTCGTGTGCCGACGTCGGCCGCCGCTACGCCGGCACCATCGGCGGCGCCATGAACATGATCGGCAACCTCGCGGGCGCCGCCGGCGCCGCCCTCGTCGGCTGGCTCTTCACAATCGACCAGCCGAACCTGGTCTTCGTCATCTTCGCGTGCAGCTTCGCGCTCAGCTCGCTGTGCTGGCTCGCCGTGGACGTCACCAGGCCGGTGAGCGACACGGAGTAAGCCGCGCGCCGCTTCCGTGTGCTAGAACTGTGGTATTGCCGTCCAGGAACCCTGGAGACGCTACCCTCATGCGCTGGTCGATTATTCGCCTGATCTGGGTCCGCGAACTGCGCGACCAGCTCCGCGACCGGCGCACCGTCTTCATGGTCGTCGTCCTGCCGCTGCTCCTGTACCCGATCCTCGGCTTCGGCCTGCTGCAGTTCGTCCTCGGCTCCGGCCGGCAGCAGAACGTCGTCGGTGTCGTCGGCGCCGACAACTTGCCGCCCGCCAACGCGCCGTCGGCGCCACCCCCGCCCGCACAGGCCGCCTGGTGGTTCGCCGCCGCCCCGGTCAACCCCCGCGGCGGCATCGACCTCGTCGCCGGCGCCGCCGCCCGCGCCCATGTCGCCGACCTGCTTCGCGGCACCAGTTACCCACCGCTCTTCGCCGGCGACGAGGGCAGCCTGCGCTTCCTGCCGGCCTACTTCGACGACCCGCGCGACGCCGACGGGCTTGTCGTCCGCGCCCTCCCCGACCCGACCGACGCGCCGGCCGAGAGCTGGCTGAAGGAAACCGATCACACGCCCCTGGAGGCCAAACAGGTCGATGTCCTGCTGGTCGTGCCGCCGGACTTCCGTGACCGGCTGGGGCGCGGCGAACGGCCGGCGCTCTGGCTCCTGTCACGCGAGGGAGACGACCGCTCGCGCCTGCTCAAGGCCCGGGTCCACGGCGCCCTCGGCCGATGGAAGACGCGCGTCAAGGAGGTGCGCCTGCTGCGGCGCGGGCTGCCGGCCAACTTCGACGACCCGTTCGCCATCGACGACCCCGAGCGGGCCAAGTCGGCCGGCACCAAGATGGCCGAGGGCCTGTTCGAGCTGCTGGTGCGCGTCTTCCCCTTCATGCTGGTGATGTGGTCGCTGGCCGGGGCGCTCTACCCCGCGGTGGACCTGTGTGCCGGCGAGAAGGAGCGCGGCACGATGGAGACGCTGCTCATCACGCCGGCCAGCCGCGAGGAGATCGTCTGGGGCAAGTTCCTGACCATCTGGGTCTTCAGCGCCGCCACCACCCTGCTCAACCTGGCCAGCATGGGGCTGAGCACCTGGCAGTTCAGCGCCAGCGGCCTGCTGCCCGGCGACGCCCTGCGGCCGGCCCCGCTGTTGTGGTGCGTCCTCCTCCTCCTGCCCACGTCCGCTTTCTTCAGCGCCCTGTGCCTGGCCGTCGGCGCTTACGCCCGCTCCTCGAAGGAGGGGCAGTACTACCTGATGCCGCTCTTCCTTCTCTCGATGCCGCTCATCTTCCTGACGCTGGCGCCCGGGGTCGAGCTGAACGCCCTCTACAGCATGGTGCCGGTGACCGGCGTGGCCCTGCTGCTGCAGCGGCTGATGACCGCCTCGTCCGCCGAGCAGGTCCCGTGGCTCTACTTCGTGCCGGTCCTGGCGCCGATCGTGTTCTACAGCTGGCTGGCGCTGCGCTGGGCCATCGAACAATTCAAGAGCGAGGAAGTGCTGTTCCGCGAGGCGGAGCGGCTCGACGTCGGGCTGTGGCTGCGGCGGCTGTTCCGCGACAAGGAGGCACTGCCTTCGACGGCGATGGCCTTCTCCTGCTTCGGGCTGGTGATGGCGCTGCGCTGGCTAGCGCTGGGCCTGGGGCCGACGCTGACCCTGGTGCAGAGCAGTGGCATCGGCCTGCTGGCGTTCATGGCCGCCCCACCCATCCTGATGGCCCTGCTGCTGACGCGGCGGCCGGCCGAGTCGCTGGCCCTGCGCAAGCCGCCGCCGCTGGCCGTCCTCAGCGCCGCCCTGCTGGCGATCCTGCTGCTGCTGCCGCTGGTGGAGCTGACTCGCTACGCGCTGCACGAATTCCCCGAGGTGGAGGAGATGCTGCGGCAGCACCACCCGTTCGCGCAGGCGCTGCTGGAGCTGCACGAGCAAGGGCAGGAGGCCGGCGGACAGCCCCTGCGCGTCGCCGCCGTCTACATGCTGGTGTTCGCCTTGCTGCCGGCGGTCTGCGAGGAATTGGCCTTCCGCGGCTTCATCCTGACCGGACTGCGGCGGCGCTTCCGCAACGGGACGGCCATCCTCATTTGCAGCTTCCTGTTCGCCGTTTCGCACATGAACGTCTTCCAGTTCCTGCCGACCTTCGTGCTCGGCCTGGTGCTGGGCGTGCTGGCGGTGCGCGGCGGCAGCGTCCTGCCCGGCATGGCCTATCACCTCGTCCACAACGGATTGCTCATCGGCCTGACCTGCGCCGAGCAGTTGGCGGAGGTGCCCGAGGTGCTGACGACGCCGCTGGTGCGCTTCCTCATCGAGTCGCTATGCGTCAGCCTCGCCGCCCTGGTGATCTGGCGACTGCTGCGCGGTGCGCCGGTCGTGGCGCCGGTCGTGGTGCTGCCGGCGCCCTTGCGCGAGGGCGCCGTCTGCCCGTAAACCCGGTCCCGGGCGCCTGGATCAGTACCCCGCGGCACACCCGTCCTTGCGGGCCTCCGATCCGCCGTGCAGCATACCGGTCTTCGGGTCGATCAGGATCCCCTGGAAGCCGCCGCCGTTGCGCTTCGTCCGCACCACGTGATGGCCGCGCCGCTCCAGCTCTTCGACGACTTCCCTGCCGATGCCGTCCTCGGCCTGGACGCTGCCGCCGTTGCGGGCCTCCGCGCGGCCGGTCGGCGTGGCGGAACCGGTGTGCTCGATCCGCGGCGACTCGCCGGCCTCCTGCACGTTCATGCCGAAGTCGATCAGGTTGGTCAGCACCTCGACCTGTCCCTGCGGCTGCATGTCGCCGCCCATCACGCCGAACACGAACCACGGCTTGCCATCCCTGGTCACCAGCGACGGAATGATTGTGTGGAACGGCCGCTTGTGCGGCTCCAGGGCGTTGGGATGGTCCCGGTTCAGCGCGAACAGCGTGCCCCGGTTTTGCAGCGCGAAGCCCAGGTCGCCGGGCACGAACCCCGAGCCGAAGCCGAAATAGTTACTCTGGATCAGCGAGACACAGTTGCGGTCCTTATCGACCGCGCACAGGTAAACGGTGTCGCTGCGCCCCAGTTTCGGGTCGCCGTGCGGCACCTTCGTTAGCGCCCTGTCCAGGGCGATCAGCTTGCGCCGGCCTTCCGCGTAGGGCTTGGAGATCAATTCCGCGGTGGGGACCTTGGCGAATGCGGGGTCGGCGTAGAAGCGGGCGCGGTCGGCGTAAGCGAGTTTCTTGGCCTCGATCAGCAGGTGCCAGTAGTCGGCCGACTCCGGCCCCATCTTCTTCAGGTCGTAGCCTTCGAGGATGTTGAGCATCTGCAACACCGCGATACCCTGCCCCGGCGGCGGGATTTCCCAGACCTCGTGACCCCGGTAAGTCGTGCTGACCGGATCGACCCAGGTCGGCTCGTTGTCCTCGAAGTCCTTCAGCGAGAACAGGCCGCCGTTCTTCTCGGAGAAGGCGACAATCTCGCGGGCGATCGGGCCGCGGTAGAAGGCGTCGCGGCCGTCCTTGGCGATGGCGCGGTAGGTCTTCGCCAGGTAAGGGTTCTTGAAGACCTCGCCGGCGCGGGGGGCGTGGCCGTCGATGAGATAGGTCCTGGCGGCGTCGGGTTGCTTGGCGAGTTTGCTTTCGGCGCCCCGCCAGTAGCTGGCGATGACCTCGCTGACGGGGAAGCCGTCCTCGGCGTAGCGGATGGTCGGGTCGAGCAGTTTGTCGAAGGACAGGGTGCCGAAGCGCTTGCGGAGGGCGTCCCAGCCGTCCACGCAGCCGGGGACTGACCAGCTGAGCGGGCCGGTTTCGGGAATCTCGGCGAGGCCCTTGCCGGCGAAGAAGTCGCGCGTGGCGGCGTAGGGGGAGCGGCCGCTGGCGTTGAGGCCGTAGAGCTTCTTCGCCTTGGCGTCCCAGACGAGAGCGTAGAGGTCGCCGCCGACGCCGCAGGACATCGGTTCCATCAGGCCGAGAGCGGCGTTGGCGGCGATGGCGGCATCGACGGCGTTGCCCCCCTGCTTAAGGACGTCGAGGCCGACCTGCGCGGCAAGGGGGTGGCTGGTGGCGACCATGCCGTGCGGGGCGATGACGACCGAGCGCCCGGCCCGGCCAGCCCGCGGCGTCAGGCGCTCCGCCTCGGCGGGCAGCGCCAGGAGGACGGCGAAGAGGAGGACGACGAGGGGAAGCAGCTTGAGCATCGGACGGTCCTCACGGCACGATCGGGATGGGGCGGAGCGTGCAGTATCGCCGACGAGGAGGCCGCGGTCAACCGGTTGGCGGTCGCGCGGCGCGCTGCGTCAGTTTGGGAAGCAGCCTTGTACAAAGTGACGCTCCCGGTGGCTCGAAATGCAACACCCGCCCGAAGGGCCTCCCCGAAGCGATCTGGTGCTCATGTGGGAAGTGCTGAAATGGCAAGGGTTTACGTCGTCGATTCATGGAAAGTGTGCGTTTTGGCACGATCGTTGCAATAGAAATGGCATCCCCGCAAGGGGAAGCACACCGGGCTGTATCCCGCGGCCCACGCGCATGTCACGACCCACGTCAGACGGCCATTCCTATGCGCCGGCGGCGCCTCAGGCGCCGCCGGCGTCTTTTTTTGCGCCGGGGACGGCGGCCATCAGCGGTCCGGCGGCAGGCGGCGAAGCGTGGCCTCGGCATCGGCGGTGAGCCGGGCGCTGGGATTACCCTTGGCGAGGGCCTCCAGCAACCGCCGGGCCTCCGGGAAAAGATCGTCGCCATCCACGGCGAGGACGTCGGCGGGGTGTACGACAACATCGACAACGCGGTCATCGACAGTTGCACGCGGCTGGGGGGGTGCGGCTGGTCTATCGCGAGGTCAAGGAGCCGACGAGCAGGAGTACATCGCCAACGTGGACGTCAACCACCCGTCGTTCAAACGGCTCGATTGAGCCACCCGTGATGGATCATGGGACAATATAGGGCCTTCCTCACGCCTTTGACCGCGAGCGAGTACACCAGCCGCTACTCGCCGCCCATGAGTCACCCAGGACGACGAAGGTCTACGACCGCACCAGCGACCAGCTCAGCCTCGACGAGATCGAGAAGATCCAGATCTGAGGACGGCAAACGGGACGGCGGCCGCACCTCCACAAGTCGTTTCGATAGAAGCACTTAAGTAGTGTGGTCGTAATTGCTCAAGAGTCCTGGGTTGGCCAGCTGCGCGGCTGCTTGGCCTGCGTAGAATAGAGGTATGAGGATCACCGTTCCCCAAGTCCCTGGGGCCGAGCAGACGCCTCTCGTACGGCGC
>Ga0116219_10002111_pt1 | contig 17304 bp, 9 predicted proteins | sample Sb_taG_4_FD_91019 | JGI IMG/M metagenome (GOLD analysis project Ga0116219, IMG submission 91019) | Peat soil microbial communities from Weissenstadt, Germany - Sb_50d_6_BS metaG | ecosystem: Environmental > Terrestrial > Soil > Wetlands > Peat | place: Germany: Weissenstadt | collected 2010-09-21
GGTTTCTTCCATCTATTTGTCGCCCGATACTAGTTCAAGTAAGCTTGCCGAAATCGACCGCGGCCGCGAGGTCGTTATCCTGGAGAACAGCGGCGACTGGATACACGTGGAAGCCGCCATTACAGAGGAGAAACTTATCACCGGCTGGATGTCGAATAAAGGTGTTGTAGAGGCTTCGACACCGAACGGCGACAAGATTGTGTTTGGCGAGGCGGTCGATTCCGAAGATCAAGCCAGTCAAAGACACGGTCGGCGCGGCGCCGCGCAGGATGCCATGCGACTCTACTACCGCACCGCCGAATACTTCCCCGGTTCCCCGCTCGCGGGTGAAGCTATGTACCGTTCTGCAGACATCCGCTGGCAAATCGACAAAGTGGATGTGATGTCGCGTCCTTCGTCTAAGGAAAAGGAAGCATACATGCGGCAAGGCATGGACGATCAGTTCATGAAGGAAGTGATGAAGAAATTCCCGGGAACGAAGTGGGCTGACCTGGCGGCCTTTCACCTGATCGAGAATAAGTTGTGCGGCGACTGGCAGGCATCTTCCAAGTGTCCGGAAAAAGAAGCGGAGATCTATGAGAAGTACGCCAGCGAACATCCTCAGTCGCCAGCAGTGACGGAAGCTTTGTACGATGCGGCCTGGCGGCGCTCAGCCCTGATTGAGATCTACAAAACCGAAGATCAGGCGAAGAAATCCGATGAATCCCGAGGCAAGGCCGTCGCCCTGGCACAGAAGGCTGTGGCACAATCTCCGCAGAGCGATTGGGGAACACGTGCTCAACTGCTGTTGTTCATGATCGAGCAGAATATTCCAACCTATGGGAACGGGGTAGACTAACTTGCCAATTTACCAGGCTGTGGTTCTGGCCATCATTCAAGGGCTGGCGGAATTCATTCCGGTTTCCAGTTCCGGACATCTGATTATCGTCCGTCGACTGCTCGGGTGGAATGAACTTTCTCCTGCGCACGAACTCACTTTTGATGTGGCGCTGCATTTTGGCACGCTGCTCTCGGTCCTTTTCTACTTTCGGCGAACCTGGTTCCAGATTATTCGCGCAGCCCTCGGCGGCAAGGTCGTGCGCTTTTCTGAGGCGGGCGGCGAAGACCAGAACCTGTCAGCGGCCGAGCAGCGCGAAGAACGTTTCCTGCTGTGGTTTCTGGCAATCGCGACAATTCCGGGTGCAATTGCGGGGAAGTTGCTGGAACATTCTGCCGAAGATTACTTCCGCGAGCACATCTTTCTGATTGCCGGTGCATTGATCGTGGTAGCGCTGTTGATGTGGTGGGGAGAGAAAGCCGGTGAACTTAAGAAACCGCTCACAGGCATTAGCTTTGCTGACGCAGTGATTGTGGGTTGCGCACAGGCTGCCGCGCTGGTTCCAGGTGTTTCCCGGTCGGGTGCTACCATTACAGCGGGCTTGTTCCGCAATATGACTCGAGAGGCCGCAGTGCGCTTTAGTTTCTTACTGTCTACACCACTCATCGCTGGCGCCGCGCTGCTTAAGGCTCACGAACTCAAGAAAGAGGGTTTACCCGCGGGAATGCACATGCCGTTTCTCGTGGGCGTAGTGGTTTCCGCGCTCGTCGGATACGCTGCGATTGCCTGGCTGATTCGGTATCTTCAGTCCAACAGCTTGAAAGTCTTCATTGTTTATCGAATCGTAGTCGGCGTCATCGTGATCGGCCTGGCCCTGATGTGGCACCTGCAATAGGCAAAGCCAAATTGATTTGACGAGATTCCTGTGGCCACTGGCGCTGGCGCTCCTCTCCCGGCGAGTGGCACAGGTTGTGTTTGTCACTCTGGATACTGCTGGAAAATCCCGGGTTGTAGGCTTCTCTCATTCTTGTCATAATTGACAGGCTCTGGCACAGATCTGGCACCGGCGGGAGTGTCGCTTCCGCGTGGTACTAATTACGCCTATGAGGTATCTCTCGCAGATCTTTGCCCCGACCAACAACCGCCGACTCAATGAGTTGGTTGGTTTTCTTTTGTGCATTTCCGCGCTCCTCCTCTTTCTCGCGCTGGCTTCGTATTCGCCGCTGGATCCATCGTTGAACAGCGCCTCGGTGCTGACAGGATCGCGAGCAGCTCGCAACTGGATCGGCGTGGTAGGCGCGCTTGTTTCCGACCTGGTCCTGCAAGGTTTCGGGATTGGAGCATTCCTGCTTCCCGTCTTCTCAGCGGTGCTTGGCGTCCGCTGGTTTCGCTCGCGTAAGATCGCCTCGCCGATTGCCAAGGTCATGGGCGGCCTGTGGCTGGTGATCTTCGTTCCCGCACTGCTGGCGCTTTTGCCCGGCCACTTACGCTGGATGAGTGCTATCCCGATCGAGGGTCTGTTTGGCAGAATGGTCGGCGATTTTCTCATCCATTATTTCAATCTGGCGGGAGCCTACATCGTTTGCGCAACCATCCTGGCGGTAGCGCTTTATCTCTCGACCGCATTCTCTTTTGCGTCTTTACAGGTTTGGGCACCGACGCGCTTCGCCTTCGCAATTGCTCTGTGGGATCGTTGGAAGGATTGGCGGGACGCGCAGGCCAAGAAGCGCATGCAGAAAGAACTGGAGAAACGTCGCGCCGCGCCCAAGCCGGTAATCACCACGCAAATGGTTCCGGCTCGGCCGGCAACGCCTGCTCAATCCCAGACGCGAGCTCCGGAGCCTGTTCGAACCGGTATTGATCGCACATTTGCAGAGGCCGGCGGAGCCGAGTCAGGAATTGAATCAAATCCCGAACCGCAACCCATTTCTCCTGAAGTCACCGAGCGAGCTGACAGCACGCAGAAACCGAAGACAACCTTGCCCCGCATTGCAGCGGGTGGGTTCAAACTTCCTCCCAGTTCCCTGCTGCATCGGCCGGATGAGCAGCAAGCCATCGATGCCGATGAGTTGAAGCTACTGGCACAAGTGCTCACAGGAAAATACGCGGAATTTGATGTTCACGGCCAAATAACCCAGATCAACCCTGGCCCCGTGGTGACGACTTTTGAATTCAAGCCCGAGGCGGGGATCAAGTACAGCCGCATCACTAACCTCACGGACGATCTGTGCCTTGCGTTGAAGGCGGAAAGCATTCTGATCGAGCGCATGGCCGGCAAGTCGACGGTAGGCATTCAGGTGCCGAACCGCGACCGGGAGATCATCTGGCTGCGCGAGAACATCGAATCCACAGAGTTCATCGGATCGAAGTCGAAGCTCACGCTAGCGCTGGGCAAGGACATTAATGGCCGCATTGTCACCGCCGACTTGAACGGGATGCCCCACCTGTTGATCGCCGGCTCGACCGGTGCCGGCAAGAGCGTGGCAATCAACGCCATGATTATGTCCATTTTGTACAAGGCGACGCCCGATCAAGTGCGCCTGATTTTGGTGGATCCAAAGCGGCTGGAACTGGGCAACTACGAGGGCGTTCCGCATCTCTACACACCAATCATCACTGAACCGAAACTGGCCGCGAATGCGCTGCGCAACGCCGTGCGCGAGATGGAGCGCCGGTTGAAGCTGCTCGCCGAAAAGGGCGTACGCAACATCGATCAGTACAACAAGCTTTTCGACGAAAACGGAACACCCAGCCTGTTTGGCGACAATGCCGAGGAACGTCCGCTCCCTTACATCGTGATCATCATCGACGAGTTAGCGGACTTGATGATGCTCGATTCGAGCAACGTGGAAGAGTCGATCACGCGGCTGGCGCAGATGGCCCGCGCAGTAGGCATTCACCTGGTGCTGGCGACGCAGCGGCCTTCGGTCGACGTAATCACAGGTCTGATCAAAGCGAACTTCCCAGCGCGAATGTCGTTCCGCGTGGCCACAAAGGTTGACTCGCGCACCATTCTGGACGCCAACGGCGCCGAAGCTCTGCTGGGCCGCGGAGACATGCTCTATCTGCCATCCGGATCAGCTCGGGTGCACCGGCTGCATGCTCCTTTCGTTACAGAAAAAGAGATCGCGGCCGTGGTCGAGTTCTGGCGCGCTCAAGGCCTAGCCGAATACGAGGAGAAATTCCTGCAGGCGCCGAGAGAAGAACGCGAAGACGGGAGCTTGCCAGCTGAAGGTGAAGCAGATGAAGAGGCAGCTAACGATCCACTCTACGAAGATGCCGTGAAGCTTGTGGTTGAATTCGGCAAAGCTTCCACGTCCCTGCTACAGCGCCGTCTGCGGATCGGCTACGGGCGAGCCGCGCATCTTATCGACTTAATGGAGCGAGACGGCATTGTAGGCGCGGCGGATGGTCCCAAGCCGCGCGAAGTGCTGAAGCGGCCCGATTGGCTCTCCGAAGTCCAAGAGTCTCTTCGATAACCTTTGCCGTTAAGAAGTCTCGGCCTTGCGCCACGCCCTGAGATTGGCGGCATAAAGCACGATACAAAACACATTCGCCGGAATGAAGCCCCACTGCGACGTTCTCAGTCCAATAAGGCACATGATTACACTGTTGACGCCGGCCAGAACCCATCCTTCCCAATGTCTCCGTCCGACCAGAATGGTTGAAAAAATCGTGAGCACGCAAGACAGATAATCGAGCCGTAACTCCACCGAAAAACACCTCCAACGCCATTATGCAGCAGGAGCTCCGGCTCTCTTGGTGACCTAAGAGCATACGGAACGTAACGTTGGTGCGTGCACTACTGAAGCGAGTCTTTATTCCTGGAATGAAAAAGGCGGCCTCAACCGAGGCCGCCGTGCTTAATTGGTGGCTGAGTTAGAAGGTGATTTTTCCTTGTATCTGAACCAGCCTCGGCGAAGCGTCCGCACCTAAACCAGAGCCATAAATGCTGGTCGGAGTGCTGACCGTGGTGAGGATTTGTCCAAACTGGGAGGCATTCGCATTCCCAATCGGGTAGTTGAAGTCGGGATGGTTAAAGATATTAAAGAATCTCGCACCAACCGAGAATTGTGCTCCCTCCCACTTCGGGATGGGGAAGCCCTTCTCCACCGCGAAGTCGGTATCGAAGTAGCCAGGGCCACGGAACTCGTTGCGGCCCTGGTTGCCGAAAGTGTCGAACGGATCTGCAAAGTTGGCCTTCAGCAAGCATGGATTGTTGACTTCGGCTGCCTGTCCGCCGCAACTGAAGCTGGTCGGACCAACAATGTTGGAGTTTATGTACGTGACTCCAGACCCGTAGTTGGTGGAGCTCAACGCATTGGTGTCATTGTTGCTGAACACCGTGAAGGGCAGGCCGCTATGCCGGAAGATGGTTCCGGAGAACGTCCAGCCTTTCACCAGCAAGTTCGGGCCACGGCTGGTCAAATGACGGAAGGCATCGTTCCACACATAGTTCATGGTGAAGTTCTGCCGGATGTCATAATCGGAATTGCCATAGTTGTACTTGCGGAAGTTGAGCGGGTCTTCGGGGTAAATAACGTCCGCCTGTTGAGCGGCAACATTCACACCGAAAGGTGAGAAGGTGTTATTGGAGATCTCATCCGTGGCGTGACTATAGGTATAGCTTGCCTGGAATTGAAACCCTCCACTGAAACTGTGCTTCGCAGTAACCACCAATCCCGAGTAGTTGGAGTTGGCCACGTTCTGCTGCTGCGAGACTTGCCCCAACGCTTTATTTGGTTGCGTGGTGGGCAGGTCAGCGAAGCTGGTTTGCGTGCTGCCGGTTCCGAACTGACCGGGGAAACAGCAGAAAGCATTCTCAGCCTGATTGACCCACTCCTCATGAGAACCATGGTTTCCGACGTACATTGCACTCATGGTGGTGTGCCAACCGATCTGCTGCTGCAACTCCAGACTCCATTCGTAATAACGTGGAACCGCGGTCTGGGTGGGGTTGAAGAAGCTGAACTGAGGCGTGTTCGGGCTGCCGCTGGCGAAATCCGCCTTGAAGCCGACATTTGCAGCGGCCGCAAGACTGTTCAAATTGCCCGGTTGCTGTGGAGCCAGAGTGCCGTTGAATTCCGCGAACAACGGAACCGACGGAGCCTGGTCCAGAATGCTGTCGATCGCTCCGGTCGGCAATGCGTCGGCAAACACGCCGAAACCGCCTCGAAGAACGGTGTTCTTGGCGCCAAACGGCGACCAAGCGAAGCCGATTTTGGGTTGAGCTGCAATCGCCGTAACTCCCGGGAACGCCTGGTTCTGATTGCTCGCGACCTGCTGGTTGATGGGAGCATTGAAGTTCAGCTGATCCCAAGGTGCCGACAGGCGCTGGAAGCAATCGACTTGGCAGACTGGATTCGAGAGGTGATCAAGACGCAAGCTGAGGGTCAGCTTCAAATTAGGAGTTACCCTCACATCATCCGCGGCGTACACACCCAACTGATAAAGCGCAATTGGATATTCCGGCCGGGTTGGAAAGGTCTGAAGAATTCTCGAACCAACAGCGCCACTTCCTCCTAGCGCAAGGTCAGCCAGGCTGAACTCCACTATCTGAGGAACATTCAAAACGCCCGGGGTCTTGTCGCTGATATCGTCACGACGGAAGTTTACCCCAACCTTGAAGCTGTGCCGTCCGTGAATCCAGCTGAAATCATCCACGAACTGGTATTGAGTGATGTTGCGCCCTTGCGGAAAGTTAAAGTCGATTCCGCCCAGCGCGGTGAGAGAATTGTCGGCCATGATGATGCTTGACCCAAGAGTGCTGGCTTGGGCAGCGGGGTTCTCAAAACTGAATACGGCGCTATACCAGAGCAGCGAAGCGTTAAAGCTGTTCACTTTATCGCTGCCAAAAGTATGTGTTTCGCCGAGGTTGCTCTGCCACTGTGGCTGATCGCTGATGGCGTTGAACGCCGGATTGATGGGATCGGTGTAGCTGGCTTGCAATCCGTGCTCGTGTTCCACGCGCAGGAAGAGCTTGTCGTTGTTCCCGAGGTTCTCATCAAAGCGGCCGGCATACAGAACATCGTGAGTCGCTGCTGACAAACCGCCTTGAATTGATACTGCGCAAGGCGTGCCGCCGGGACCGAATGCCGCGAATGCCGCACCCAACGCGGGAGTGACATTGGAGCATCCACCCGCGCTGATCGTAGCGCCGCTGCTGTTTGTTCCTCCAGGCAACGGCGCTGCTCCGGCTGGAGAAATGCCATTCCAAAGACTGAACAGGTGTTGGTAGTACGGCAGCGACGCGTTAAATCCGGTCGTGCTCAGGTTCGAGAGTACTGCGTTCTCAAATGCCGTGGTCGGCAGACTGACTTGCGTGGGAGATGGAATCAACAGGCGCAGGCCTTCGTAGTCGAAGAAGAAGAAAGCTTTGTCCTTCTTAATCGGTCCGCCGATGGAACCTGCCCACTGATTTGCGTTCACGAAAGGACGCGGGTCGACTTCGCTGCCAGCAAGGGCATTTGCCTGGTTGCGGAAGTAATTGTTGGCGTCCAGAGCCCGCCCGTTCCACCAGTACTCGGCATTTCCGTGGAAGGCGTTGCTGCCGCTCTTGGTTACGTAGTTGATGTTGGCTCCAGCCAGCCCACCGTAGGACCCGCTGTAGCCGTTCGCAACCACGGCGCTTTCCTGGACATCGTTCAATCCCAACGACAAGTTGGTGGCGCCGCTGTTGTTGACGTTGAAGTAGGGATCGTTGTAGTTCGAGCCGTCCACGGTAAACAGATTGGAAGTGGCCGGCAAACCGTAAACTTCAAAGTTCCCTCCGCCGAACGTCGCGCCGCCGGCGGTATTCATCACCGCGCCGGGCGAGGTGAGAGCAACCGCGGAAAGGTCGTTGCCCGGATTAGGCAGAAGAGCGACCTGCTGCGCGGTGAAGTTCGTATTCAGGTTGGCGTTGTCGGTTTCGACCGCGGTGGTCTGCCCGCTCACTTCAACTGTGGTCGAGCTCGATGAAACCGCGAGTTGAATGTTCCCCGCCGCGCTGCCTCCGAGCGTCACCGTGATTCTCTGCGTAACCGTCTGGAATCCGGCGGCGCTGGCGGTGATCGAGTAATTTCCCGGCGACAGAAGCGCAAATCGGTAGGAACCCTGTGCGTTGCTGGTTACCGTTTGCGAACCGCCGGTGTCGACATTCTTTAACGTGATCGATGTGTTGGGAACAACAGCGCCTGTTTGATCGGTTACAACACCGCTGATGTCTCCAGTTGTTGTTGTCTGCGCCCATACTTGGGTCATGGCCATCATCAGAAAAACGAAGACGGCGAACGAAAGCGAAGCTCTAATCCTCGAAATCGTCTACATTCTCCTCGCTCAAACTGTGTGTTTCTGGTGTAACACTTGCGCATCGGTCAATGCACGCGGTCAACCGCAAGTTGAGCGTGGGGGCTGGATTGGGCGAGTTGTTTGTTTTTAGGGACGAGCGCAGCTTGCATGGTACGAACGGCGAAGTACATGCAACTGAAGTCAGAGCGGCGTTAGATTTGACCAGCGGAGCTTGCGTGAATCTACAAGAAATCGCAGAGACGCAATACCAAAATTGGTAGTGAAAGCGGTGTGCGCGAATGCGCGGCCGCTGTTGGCAACAATAGACATTGGTCTATTCGTCTTGTAGCTACATGCGGCGGTCGTTATGTTTTTTTGCGCGTGGTGGTGGAGTTGTCAGAGCTGGTGCGAACTGCGCAGGAAAAGATACTAATGCACAGAACTTTGTGACCAACCATTTCGTATTGAGAAGCGTCAATAGCATGTATGGGATGGTCTCCGCAAATCGAAAGCCGACTGCGTGAAATTCGCATGATGATTCCTGAAATCCGCGCCGTCATCGCCGATGACGAGCCACTGGTGCGTGATCAACTGCGGCTCCTGCTGGCTGAGGAAACTGGAGTCGAGGTCGTTGCCGAGTGCAGTAATGCGCAGCAAACCATTGCCGCCGTGAAGGCTCACAAACCAGACTTGCTGTTGCTCGATATCAAAATGCAGGATACGGATGGCTTTGCGACGCTGAATTACATTTCTCGCGAAGACATGCCGATCGTGATTTTCACCAGTACCGACAATCAGCACGCGGTTCACGCTTTTGAAGCGCGCGCTCTCGACTACTTGCTAAAGCCTTTCGATCTGCGCCGGTTTCACGCCGCCATGGAAAGAACGCGCGGAGAACTCCTCAAGGCGCACGACCATCACTTGACGCACCGCATTCTTGACTTACTTGCAGAAGCGCGGACCACATCACCGGCTGACAGACGACTGGTGATCAAGACTTCCGGGCGTGTTGTGCTCGTTGATCTGGATGAAATCGACTGGGTGCAAGCCGCGGGGAATTACGTTGAACTCAAGACGAGAAGTGGGGCCTACCTGCTGCGCGAGGGAATTGGCCGCCTTGCCGAACGGCTCGATCCCAGCCAGTTCGTGCGCATCCATCGATCCATCATTGTGAATGTGCGAAAGATCAAGGAACTCCAACCCTGCAACCGGGGCGAGTACATGGTTGTGCTGAGAGATGGTAAGCAACTCTCGTGCAGCCGCGGCTACCGCGCCAAACTGCAACAGCTCATCGCAGCGCAGTAAACGATATTCCTCGTCAGCAATTCCGCCAGCGGCTATTGCTGGAAGATGTCCACCCTCGCCGTTGGGTCCGCCGAGAGCGAGAAGAACTCCGTCGGCGAAACCAGGTACAGGATGTCCACTACGCTCCCGCCCACGCTCACCTCGACCCTGCTGGGATTGCCCACCGATACGGAAGTGGCACCCTGAACTTGGTTCTGGGTCAGCAGGCTCTCAGTGCTTACGTATTCCGTGACGTTTAGGCTGCTCGCTCCAGCGATTGCGATGCTCACAACGTCGCTGACCGCCGGGGCGACGGGTACGAGGGATCCGCCCGCAAATGTGCCCGATAGCGAAGCTGATGTCTGCGGCGCTACGAATCCGAAACTAACGGCAGGTTGGTCCGTGCCGATGATGAATGCCTCGTTGGCGTTAACCATGTATAAGACCGGCAGCGAATTCTGAAACCCTGATCCGGTCAGCATCACCCGTCCGTTCGTGCCAACGCTGTAGGTCCCGGTCCCTGCCGGAGACGTGAGGGCACCGCCGGCATTTTGGTCAGATGTCAGGCTGAAACCTCCACCGGAGTTGCCACTGAACACTCCAACCTGGCTCTCGGCTGTGGAGGCGTCCAGCCCAGTTACTTCGAAAACGCTAGGGAGAGCGAAAACGCTGCCGGGTGTCTGTTGCAGGATCGTACCGCTCACCAAAGGAAAACCTCCGGTAGCGAACGTATCTGTTTCCATCACCAGCAATTCATTTGTATTCACAACATAGTAACTGTAACCGGTAGTTCCCGCAGCAGTCTTGAAGTTTGCTGTCCCTCGGCCGGTGGACGTGGACGCGGCCGTATATCCGCCAGAGAGGGAAACGCTTGACGATGGACCCGAAATGGCGTCATCAGAATCCAACAAACCGCTGATAGCGTTTCCTGCCACGCTAAAACCTCCAGCCATGCCAAATCGATTCTGGGTAGGGTCGATTCCTATGAACCCGAATGCGTAGTTGCCACTCAAGGGCGTGGAAAACTCCAACGTATTCTGTCCCAAAAGCACGCCGGAGTTACGCGTTCCGCTTCCCGTACTGTCGTCGAACTCTATGATGTTTGCATTGTTGTTGGCCATCATGGACAGCACAAAAACGTGGGTCGGAGTTGTGTTAAGGGTCATAAATCCAAGGCCGTTCTGGCCGATGGAATATGTGCCACTGAAGCTCTGATTGAGCGTCGGACTCGCAGTGTCGTTTGTGTCCATGACGCCGCTGGAAATATTTCCCATGCCATCTGCAGTAAAACTTCCTGCGGCCACGAAGGGCGAAAGCGGCGGCAGGTTGGAGTTGAAGCCGCTGACCAAGAACGCGTAGTGGCCGTTCAGTCTCGAGTTGTTAGTCGGCCCAGGATTAATAGTAATGCCTAAGTTCGCCGTGGCTATCTGGGGCTTCGGGGTCGATGAATCAGTGACCTCAACCGTGAAGGGGAAGAATCCGGTCACGATGGGCGTCCCAGAGATCACACCATCCGGGCTCAGAGAAAGCCCAATTGGCAGGATACCGAGCGAAACGCTCCAGATGTAGGGCTGGACTCCGCTGCTTGCCTGCAATGTCTGGCTATAGGGCGCATTTACGATTCCGTTGGGCAATGATCCGGTCACAACTGACAGTGGCGGCGGCACAGTGACCGTGATGCTCAACGCTTGCGTCACGGTGGCGTCCGAGGAATCCGTAACCTGGACGGTAAAGTTGTAAGTCCCCAAGGTCGTAGGCGTTCCCTGGATCTCGGCGGAGGTACTGGTGCTGGTCGCCAGAAACGTCAAGCCCGGCGGGATGATGCCGGACTTCACAATCCAGGTGAAGGGCGCCGGCGCGCCCGCAGCGTTGATAAATGTGTCATAAGGAACGCCGAGAATCGCCGACGGAAGCGAAGTCGTGGTAATGGTCAACACCGCGTTCAGCGTGACTGATTCAGTCGCGGTGATGGCTGTGTTGGCGATTGAAGTGGCAGTTACGGTCGCCGTTGTGCTAACCGCGATGTCGGTCGGGGCGGTGTAGACGACAGAGGTGGTCGTGTTGCCGCTCAACGAACCGGCTCCGGTAAGAGTCCAAGTCTCGCCCGCATTGTTGACGTCATTTGTAAGCGAGGCAATAACGGTCACCGTTTGGCCAGGGTTCAAGGACGTCTGTGGCGCCGACAGCGTAATCGCTATGGTGTTGCTGCCCGAGCAACCCGCAAAACCCAGCGCGCAGACGAGGATACCCAACGCCAACAACGAAAGGACTCTCAATTTCGTCACGGTTTCTCCACTGAAAGTTGTAACAATATCTCCGCGAAACAGCAAGCCGCTAGAACGAGAATAGAACCTGCAGATCAATCCTGCGCGTGGCAGAACCATACGAGTACGGCCCGCCGGCGAGATTGTTCGATTCGCCGAATAACGGCGAACTGAGGTTGCCAATCGGTGGCGCCAGGTTCACCCGATTAAGAACATTCCTTGCGGAAACGCTGAAGGTTAGATTATAGCGCCGATTGGTTGTGGCTCCCATGCTGAAAGGACCGCCAGAGCCGCCACCGCCGCCCAATCCGCGGCCGCCTAACCCGCCTCCCAGACCCCCTCCTCGTCCGCCGCCACCGCCGCCTTGGCCAGCGCGAGGTCCCCCGCCTCCAGCCACTTCCCGGCCAAATCCAAAGGTCTTGCTGAGGCGCAAATTCACCGTGAACAGCGTAGTGCCAGTTCCGAAATTGATTGGAAGGATCGGCTGCCCCGGGGTGGGAAGCAGATTGAAAGTACCCAGTGACGTGCAGGCTATGTTCGAGTTGATCTGCAACGTCCTGCAGGTTGCGGTCGAGACCAGCCCCGGCCGGTCGTTGAAAATAGAATCGCCATTCAAGTCCTGCCCAACCGTGACGTTATAGGGCACTCCCGAGCTGACAATAATAAATGGATTCAAGCGAAACGCGTAAGGCATCGAAACCGTGCCACCAAGGACTCCGCGGTGACGCACGTCAAATTGCGATCGCCCGTAATCGGCCATCGGGTTGTACGAATTTGAAAGAAAGCTGGCGCCGATCGATGATCCACCCGAAGAGAATCCAGAACCGCTTCCGCCTGAAGCCGCTCCTAAATCGCTGTTCGCGTAGTTAAGCGTATAAAAACCAAACAGCGAAAGCTTCGTGCCGATGTTTGTCCGAATATTGGTAATTAGTTGGTTCTGCCGAAATATCCCTTCAGTGTCGTATTGATAGATGTTGTCGGTATTTCCGAAGGGCCGGGTTCCCGTTCCTGGCAGCGGTGCGTTGGCGTTGCGCAGGAAGAGTTGATGCTCTCCGTAAGAGTTTATGTAGGTAACGGCCAAAGTAGTGCTCTTGGCAAGTTGCCGCTCGACGCCAACCGCGGATTGCATGGTAGAGGGTGCCCGCAGGTTCGAAGCAATTTGATAGCGGGTTGGCGAAGGCGGCTCCACGGGAGTATTTCCGAAAGTGAGTCCCGGAACAATAGTCTGTTGTTGGGTAAACCCGTTTAGACGCTCCGCCTGGAGCACAAGGTTGTACGGGAAGCGGTCGTAGAAGATCCCATAGCCGCCTCGTAACACGGTCTTGGGGGCTGCCTTTTTCCCGCCGCCACCGATGCCCCAGGCAAGGCTTAATCGAGGTGCAAAATCGCCACGATCGTGGATGTTGTTCTGGGTTTCAAAGCGCAAGCCATAGCTAAGTGTGAGGTTGGGACGGATGCGCCAATCATCTTGTCCGTAGAGACCTGCATCGACCAGCGTAACCCCGGAAAGCGGCTGTCCCGTCGTGATTGAGAATTGGCTGGCGCCGCAATTCGTCAACTGAGTGGAGGTCGGCACGGTCGGCAGTCCTGCGATCAACTGCGCCAAACAGGAACCCGCCGGAATGTTGGGTGCATAAGTGGACAAGGAAGAAAAAGTGAATGCCCCGTTGAAATTTGCGTTCGACACGTTGGAATCCGTCATCGCGCGCAGCCGCCCACCGAATTTTATTAAGTGGTTGCCGTGAACGATGGAGGTGTAATTCTGGAGCTCATAGTGGTTCTGAACGTCAGAGCCATTTCCGATCTGATTGCCTCCGCAGGTGAACGCTCCCAGCACCGATACGCTTGGCTGGAAATGAAACTGCGCGCATGGATCCGCCACCGCGGACGTCGGCAGTGAGAACGTAGGCAGCACCGTCTGACTGCTGCTGTCACGCAGATATTGGAACCGGGTCTCATTCACAACATTCGAGCTCAATACTTGGGTGTCACTGATCTGCACGGTGTGTTCTGTAGAGGTCGTATCGTAAGCCTGAGTAGGAAGAGAAAACACGCCCACGCCATCATTGGTCTCGCTGTCCCGGTAGAACTGGTAACGGACGGTGAGCGTGTTGCTCGGCGTGAGTTGAAAATCAAATCGCGGACCCACGTTGATTCGAGTCTCGGGATTGGGGATCGCTTGTTCGAAGTTAGCGATTTGGGGGTTGGGATCGGCAGCAGTGGGGACAAGCGCGTTCACAATATTCGAGTCGTCGATCTGCCGCACCTGCGCGGTAAAGAAGAATGAAGCTTTCTTGCTCAGCGGCCCGCTGACGCTCCCATTAAAAAGTTCGGAATGGAAAGATGGCTGGTTTGGCGCAAATGGGCTAAGCGCATCGAAGGCAGAAGAATTGCCGTCCAGAAGAAACTGGCCGTGAAACTGATCGGTGCCCGGCTTGGTAAGAATCTCGATCCGGCCGTATCCCAATTTGTCGTACTCCGCGGAAAACGGATTCTGATTGATGCGAATCTCGCGTATCGAGGACTTGGGCGGAAGTTGGCCAGCAGTGAATCCATCAATATAAATCTGGCCGCCACTCGGCCCTGCGGACGGCCCAGCCAATGCCTCGAGTTCCTGCTGCAACTCGTCGGGATCATCGGAAAGAGCTTCGAGGTCTTTCCCCTTGATTACGATCGAACTGGCGTTCTCTGACGGGCTCACACCCACGGTTGCGCTTTCTTCCTGAACCTCAACCTTTTCCGGTTGCACCTGGATCTCGAGCGCGATGTCGAACTGCTGCACTTGGTCGGCAGAGATCGCGAAGTTCTGCTCGGTAGATACTGCGAAACCTTTTGCCGTGGTGCTGATCGTGTAATTCCCCGGAGATAATCCTTTGAGTTCGTAACTTCCCTGGTTGTTGGTGATGGCACTTGCCTTCTGGCCGGTTGGCGCAGTGGCAGTAACTGTCGCTTGCGGAATCACTGCGCCAGTGGGATCCGTGACTTTGCCGTGAAGCGTGCCCGAGGGAGTTTGGGCAGGCAAAGAACCGGTCAGCGACCACACCACGAAGAGCGCGCCAACTATGATTACAATACTTCGGGGCCAGCCGGACTTCATCAAATCTCCTGAGGCGAACTCATGCTGCCTGTTGATCTACTGCGTTGCACCTGCTGCAGCATCGCCGCCACCGCCCCCGAGGTTCCAGGGAGAAAGAAGCATCGCCGCCTGATTGCTATTGGGTGAGGCCGACAAGATCGGTTCCACGCCGCTTAACAATGTGATCGCGGTCGGCTGGGTCGTGGCCGTACCCTGCGTGGTTACAATCATAACGGCATCGCCCTTCTGCAAATCTGCGAGCGTCACGGCTGGCATTCGCTTCAACATTTGCTGGAAATCCGGCGGACCACCGGGACGCGAGCCGCCGGCATTGCCGCCGGGCGTGGTCTCGGCTATCTTGGCCGGCGAACTTGCGCCAGGAGTCGATGAACCGGGCGCGCCATCCGGCGATTGGCCTCGTAGCCGCAAGGCAATCCGTTGAGCAACCATGGGAGGCAGTTTTCGCAGTTGCGAGTCCGCAGTGATCCTCAGCACAACAGGCTTCTTCGTTACCAGATCCATGACTGTGACGCTGTTGCTACCGGCGTTCGTAGAAGTAACTGTGCCTGCGATGTTCCGGAACGTTCCAGAGACGACTTCCTCCGCTTCCAGTCCCGCGCCGTCCGCGCTGCGCACTCCACGGGCGCGCAGTTGGTCGCCAGCGGTGATTTGATCGATCGTGCTCGGCTTTGCATCGTCGAACTTCACGGAGTCGGGAGAGTATCGACGAATAATCGTGCTCTTCGAAATGTGAATCGTAACCGGCTTGATCTCGCTGGCAGGTGGAGCTGAGAGTGTAACGATTCCGCCCGCCGCATCAACCTTGCTCACCAATCCGCCCACTCCGCGCTTCTGCCAATCCTCGCGATCACGCTCCTGCTTGGCGGTGACATCGGACTCCTTCATAAGAATGACGGACGAAGCCACCACCGCCTTGCCGTCATCAGAGGGCTTACCCCGAGCCAGGATTCGGTCGCCCACCTGCACTTCCTGCAACTGGATTGGTGTCGCGTCTTTCAGATCTTTCTGGCCGGGAGCAATGCGAACCATGCGAGTGGAGTCCTGAACGAGAATGTTGATCTCGGATCCCGCATCTGTCGTGAGAGTGATAGAATTTCCCAAAAGCGCCTTCACCGTTCCCACGGGCTTCGCAGCCGGGCTGGCCGACGGTGGCTGTTGAGCGTCCTGCGTTTGGTCCGAATCAGCGGGGCTCCCTGAGACGAGACTCCATGAAGGCAAGCCGAGCGTCATTGTCGCAGCCAGCACCAACGCGACGGATCGTATCGATGTCATTTTCTGCGCCTCACGGCCTCTGGCCTCCATCCATCTTCGGGAGAACAACCATTTTATTTGGCCAGTGAAGCATTTGGCCAACAAAACGAGATGACGTCTCACCGAGACGCCGCCGCATACATTCGAACACAGCCAACCTCCCGTCTGAGTAAAGAATCGTCAACCATCTGTAAATTTCTGTTCAGTCAGGATTTGTGGTGGATCAAAGAGGCTTCGCGTCTTGATTCAGGTAGCGCGGGGCGGCGATATTAGCGAATGCAAGCGCTCCTATTTCGGCGTGTTGTCAGGTTAATGGAGCGGGAGACCGGGATCGAACCGGCGACATCCAGCTTGGGAAGCTGGCGTTCTACCGCTGAACTACTCCCGCCCAATCGGTCAGAACCGAATCATAACACGGGAGTTGCTTCTCGCATCTCATCCATCCCCATTTTCGTTTCAGGTCGTTGCGCTAGATGGAAACCCCGTGCCTCATCCAGCGCATGTTCCGGTGCTCTGGTTGGGAACTGCGGAGCGTGTCACAGCCATTGTCGAAAATGAGCCACCTCGGCGTGCGGATTATGGGTGATCTGGACAATGATGATCGGCGTCACGGATGCGAGTGACGATATACAGGTTGGAAAGCGAACAAGTGGCATCCCGAAGGATGTGCTAATGCTTGGAGGGTTAAGAGGCGGAAATCGACTTCGTCGCAGACAATCCAGGGCTTACACTATTCCATTGCCACCTGCAACTACATATGGACTACGGCTTCATGAGCCTGTTTGACTACGTTTAGGAATTCAAAGTTCGAGAGTGCGCGATGCAATCAGCAATCCTCAGAAGCACAGCACCATCTGCGACTGTCCTGATCCGTATTCTGGTGGGCTGGGTGTTTCTATCGGAGGGCATTCAGAAATTCCTGTTTCCGGCCGCTTTGGGTGTAGGACGATTCGCAAAAATCGGTATTCCAGAACCCCAGTTCTTCGGTCCGTTCGTGGGAGTCGTGGAAGTCGTGTGCGGAGCATTGCTGATTGTGGGGCTGGTCACCCGCCTTGTTTCGATTCCGCTGCTCATCGACATTCTGGTTGCAATTGCGACAACCAAAATTCCAATGCTGGCAAAATCAGGATTCTGGGCGATGATGCACGAAGCCCGCACAGACTTTTGCATGTTGCTGGGTCTGATATTCCTCCTAATCGTTGGTTCCGGTACCCTGTCTTTCGATGATCGCCTCTCGCGCCAGCCAGACCACCACGTCTAAAGATCGGTAGTCGTGTAGTTTGAAATCCAAGGACTGGCAAAGCTATCCGGCCTGTGCGAAA
>Ga0116219_10002119_pt1 | contig 17272 bp, 13 predicted proteins | sample Sb_taG_4_FD_91019 | JGI IMG/M metagenome (GOLD analysis project Ga0116219, IMG submission 91019) | Peat soil microbial communities from Weissenstadt, Germany - Sb_50d_6_BS metaG | ecosystem: Environmental > Terrestrial > Soil > Wetlands > Peat | place: Germany: Weissenstadt | collected 2010-09-21
AGGGGGTTCCCGAGGGGGTTCCCGAGGGGGTTCCCGAGGGGGTTCCCCGGAGAGAACCCCTGGTCGAGGGCCTGCTGTCAAGTTTGGGACCGGAGCGTCCGAAACCTCGGTGTGGTGTCCCCGGCCCCCCGCACCCGCTCGCTGGCGAGGGTGTTCATCACCTACGCCGCCATCACCGCCGTGCCGGTGATCCTGCTCGGCGTGGCCTTGGGATTCAGCTACCGCACCGAAGCCAGCAAGAGCGGCGTCGCCGAAGGCCGGTCCGAGGCACTCCTCGTGGCGCAGACCGCCGTCGAGCCCATCCTCGACGGGCGTCCCTTGAGCCAGGGGCTCAGCCCGACCGAGCTGACCGCCATGAACCGCCTGGTCAAGCGGGCCGTGGGCGATCACGACGTCCTCCGCCTGCGTCTGCAGGACGTGACGGGCCATGTCGTGTACTCCGACGACGGGACCGGGTTCTCCAAGAACGTCGACGACGAGGCCGTCGAGGCCGCACAGGGCCAGATCACAGCCGAGGTCACGCACCTCAACGCCGACAGCGACGACACCGGGCTGCCCCTGGGCCCGAAGGCGGTGGAGGTCTACCTGCCGGTCACGGCGGGATCCCCCGAGCACGTGGTGGGTGTGTTCGAGGTGTACCTGCCCTACGCCCCCATCGCCGCCGACGTGAACGCCGGCCTCGGCACGCTGTACCGCGACCTGGCCCTGGGCCTGGGAGCCCTGTACATCGTGCTGTTCCTGATCTCGTTCTCGGTGAGCCGTCGGCTGCGCCAACAGGTCAGGGAGAACAAGTTCCTGGCCGAGCACGACCCGCTGACCGACCTGCCCAACCGCTCGCTGTTCCACCAGCGCGCCAAGGAAGCGGTCATGCAGGCCGTGCGAGGCGACTCGCACACCGCGATCGCCATCGTCGACCTGGACCGGTTCAAGGAGGTCAACGACACCCTGGGACACGAAAGCGGCGACCAACTCCTGACGTTGCTGGCCCAGCGCCTGGCCGACCACACGCGGCCCCAGGACGCCGTGGCGCGTCTGGGTGGTGACGAATTCGGCGTCATCCTCTCCGAGGTCGGCGACGCCGAGGAGGTACTGCGCCGCCTGCGTGACATCATCGAGCACGAGGTCGAGGTGAGCGGGCTCCCCCTGTCGGTGGAGTCGAGCATCGGGTACGTCATCGCCCCCGACGACGGCATCGACGTGGACGACCTCCTCCAGCACGCGGACGTCGCCATGTACCTCGCCAAGGCGCAGCACGTCGGCGTGGTGCGCTACGACCCGCAGCACGACCACTACGACGCCGCCAATCTGGGACTCATCGCCGACCTGCGACGGGCCATCGACGCCGGCGAGCTTTTGCTGCACTACCAGCCCAAGGCCGCCCTCGACGACGGGCGGGTGGAGGCGGTCGAGGCGCTGGTGCGCTGGCAGCACCCGACGCTCGGGCTGCTGTACCCGGACCGGTTCCTCCCCATGTGTGAGCAGACGGATCTGATCGACAGGCTCACCGCCTGTGTCATACGCACCGCCCTCACCGACATCCGGGACATCGCGGATGTGGCGGTCTCGGTCAACGTGTCCGCTCGGACCCTCGGACGCGGACACTTCGCCGAGCAGGTCATCGCCGTGCTCGACGACCTCCACGTGGCTCCCCAGCGGTTGATCATCGAGATCACCGAGACGGCCCTGCTCACCGACCCGCCCCGGGCCGCGGCGGTTCTGGCCCAGCTCGACGCGGTGGGGGTCCGGGTGAGCCTCGACGACTTCGGCATCGGGCAGACCTCGCTCGGATACCTGTCGTCGTTGCCGGTCCACGAGCTCAAGATCGACAAGAGCTTCGTCATGGACATGTTGGCCAACCCCGCCCACGCCGCCATCGTGCGGTCGATCGTGGACCTGGGCCACAACCTGAAGCTGCGGGTGGTGGGTGAGGGGGTGGAGACCGACGGAGTCTTCACGACGTTGCGTGACGCGGGCTGCGACCTCGCCCAGGGTTACCTGCTGGCCCGGCCCATGCCCGTCGACCAGCTCCGCCTGTGGCTGACGACCGCGCCCCAGCCCACAACGCACGCGCTCTGACCCGGCGGACCGCCCGCAGCGCCGCCACACTCGGGTCCCGACACCTGATCGTCGCCATGCCATCCTGGGCGGGGCGGCCCACGACCGCCCCCGACGAGGAGGTGTGCCGTGCCGTGGCCCTGGGATGGACAGCTGGCGGGGAGGATCGACGAGCACGTCGTCACGTCGGCCGCACTCGCCGGGAACCCGTTGGGCGATCCCGTCGAACGACCCCTGTGGGTGTACGTGCCGCCCGGCTACGACGGGGGTGACCGGCCCCTGCCGTCGATCTACGTGATCCAGGGCTACACCGGGTACCTGACCATGTGGGGCAACCGGGAGGCCTACCGCCAGCCCTTCCCCGAGACCGCCGACGCGCTGTTCGCCTCCGGCCAGGTTCCTCCGTGTCTCGTGGTGTGGGTGGACGCCTGGACCGCGTACGGCGGGTCCCAGTTCGTGGACTCGCCGGGGACGGGTCGATACCACACCTATCTGTGCGAGGACGTGGTCCCCTTCGTCGACGCGCGGTATCGCACGCTCGACTCTCCCGCCCATCGTGGCATCCAGGGGAAGTCGAGCGGCGGCTTCGGAGCCATGATCACGCCCATGTTGCGCCCCGACCTCTTCGGCGGGCTTGCCACCCACGCGGGCGACGCGCTCTACGAGTGCTGCTACATCCCCGAGTTCCCCAAGGCGGTCCGGGCGCTTCGAGACTGGGGTGGCGACATCGGGGCGTGGTGGCAGGACTTCCGAAGGAGACCTGCGTTCACGCGCCACGAGGACCACCTGCTCCTCATGATGCTCGGTGTGTCGGCGTGCTTCTCCTCCGGCGACGACGGGAGCCCGGTGCTGCCCTTCGACCCCATCACCGGGCGCCTGCGCGACCAGGTGTGGGAACGCTGGCTGGCGTGGGACCCGGTGCGGATGGTCCCCACCTACGCCGACGCGTTGCGGTCACTGCGGGCGGTATGGATCGACGGCGGGACGCATGACGAGTGGTACCTCGACCTCGGGGCGGTGGCCTTTCGAGACGCGCTGGCGGACGTTGGCGTGACCGATGTGCGTTTCGAGCTCTTCGACGGCACTCATGGCGGGATCAGTTGGCGCTACCCGCTGTCGCTCGCCTACCTGGCCGAGCGCCTGTCGCCGGTCAGCTGAAGATCTGCTCCACGAGGTTCGCCACCAGTCCTCCGACGAGGGCCTCGCACAGATCCCCGGCGATCGTCGTCCCCACGTGCTCGCTCACGTCGCCGCTGTACTTCGAAGGGCCCACCGCCATCTTGACCCGGACGAAGTCGCACCCCTCGGTGGCCGTGATGGTCAGCTTGCCCGGCCCCCGGTCGCCGAACCGGGCGATCCACAGGGCGAGGTCGAAATTACGCGGCATGCGCGCCGGTTCGTCGCGCAGCGTCTCGGTCACGCGCGCCTCGAGGCCCCATTCCTGGAGCATCTCGGCACTGCACTCGAGGACCGGACGGAGCTCCTCCTGGCACAACTGGCGTACTGCGTCGAACGAGGCCTCGGACTGCGCCTGCTGCGCGTCCTGACGGGCCTTGCGGGCCGCGTCTCCGGAGAGGCCCGACGAGACCACGAGGTCGATGCGGGCCTGCCACAGCTGGTCGCCGGTGCCGAGGCCGGTGAAGACGCTCTCCGCCCCTCGGCCGGCGTCGGCACCGTTGCCTTGTGGACGCAGTCCCGAGCCGGCGGCGAAGGAAGCCGTGTCCGCTGTCTGCCACAGACGTTCGTGACGGGTCTGATCCCCCAAGACGTGCAAGCGGTCGTCGACGATGGACATGGGCCCCCCGGCAGAAGAAGCGACCGCCCCTTGTCCGGCCGCATTCGTGGGTTCACCCTGCCAGGCGCGGCTCACCGCAGCCTCTATCCAGCCTCAACAATCGGTCAACCGGGTCCGATCCTGCCGCCCCCATACCCTGGCCGGCGACGAGAAGGCGGGTGACCAGACCGGCAACGAGAACGAGAACCTGTTGCGCTGACCCGTTCCACGCTCATGCCTGGCACGTCAGCGGCCGGCCGTCGTTGAGCGCCACCATGTCGGCGAGCGCGGTGACGACGTCGATGGGATCGCCGGGCCGGGCCCCCTCGCACTCCGCGAAGGCGCGGTGCAGGTTGCCGGCGAGGCGTTCGGGATGGGAGAGGTCGGCAAACGCACCGAGGTCCACGTGGCGGGCGGCCTCGAGAGGGCTCAGCCCGGCCTCCTTGGCCTCGTTGGCGATCGTCTGGAGGAAGCGGAGGTACTCCCCGGCCGTGTCGAGGGCCTCGGGGCCGCACACCTCTCCGTGGCCGGGGACGATCACGGCGGGGTCGAGCTCCAACAGGCAGTCGAGGGCCACGAACGACCCGGCCACCGATCCCATGAGGACGAAGGGCGTGCCTCCGTTGAACACGAGATCACCGGTGAACGCGATGCGGTGCTCGGGGATCCACGCCACCACGTCGTTGGTGGTGTGGGCGGCGGTTCCGAAGTGGTGGAGCTCGACGAGCAGATCGCCGACCCACAGGTCGAGACGGTGCTCGAAGGTGACGAAGGGCGGAGCCGGGTCGAGGTCGCCCCACTCCACGGTTTCCCACAGGCCGTCGGGGCGCAGGATGCCCGTGGCCATGATGTTCTCCCGGCAGCGACGGTGGCCGATGATGGTGGCGTCGGGCACGAGGCAGTTGCCGTTGGTGTGGTCTCCGTGCTGATGGGTGTTGACGAGCATGCGCGCCCAGGGGCGGTCCCCGTCGTCGTCGCGGGAAGGCGCGTCGTCGCGACGGCCGTGGCGGCGGTGCCGGCGCTGCAGGTCGTCGACCACGTCGAGAAAGGCGCGCGTGCGTCGCTCGGTGGCGCAGCTGTCGATGCACAGGACCGTGTCCTCGCCGAGGACGATGCCCGTGTTGTTGATCCACCATCCGCCGTCGGGCTGGATGTAGGCGTAGACGCCCTCTGCTACCTCTTGGGCCCGGGGCGGTGGGAGCTCGTGGGCACGCGGGTGGTCCCGCCTCGTCGATGTCACGGTGCGGTCCTTACGATGGCGGCGATCCCTCCCCTTCGAGGTGGGCGCGTCGGGCCGCCTCGACGGCTTCGTCCCCCGGCCCACCGCTGGACGCGTGTTCAGGGCGGAATTCGACGTCGAGCACCGCCGCCAGGCTGGCGCCCACCGAGAGCCGCAGGGCGTCGAGGTCGTATCCGCCCTCGAGGAGCAAGGCGAGCCGGCCCGGTGGCGCGAAGGCCTTGACGCGTCGTGCGATGTCGGCGAAGTCGCCCGAGGTGAGGTGCAGCCCCGCCATGGGGTCCGAGCGGTGGGCGTCGTAGCCGGCCGAGACCAGCACCCAGGTCGGTGCGAAGCGTTCGACGACGGGAGCCACCACGTCGTCGAGGGCCTGCAACATCACGTTCCCCGTGGCGCGCGGGGGCACGGGGACGTTCACGGTGAGACCGGGCGCGCCGGGCCCGCCTGTCTCGGTGACGCGGCCTGTTCCCGGATAGAGGGGCCACTGGTGGGTGGACACGTAGAGCACTCTGGGGTCGTCCCAGAAGATGGCCTGTGTCCCGTTGCCGTGATGCACGTCCCAGTCGACGATGAGAACGCGTTCTCCGCGTTCGGCGAGCGAAGCGGCGGCCACGGCGACGTTGTTCAGGAGGCAGAATCCCATCGGTTCGGCCGCCAGCGCGTGATGGCCCGGGGGCCGGGCCGCCACGAAGGCGACGCTTCCCTCGCCTCGCGCCAGTGCGTCGACGACCTGAAGGGCGGCACCCGCCGCCAGCAAGGCGGTGTCCCACGATCCGGGACCCGCCATCGTGTCGGGATCGATCGCCCCCCCTCCGGCCTCGCAGAAGCCGCGCAACGCCTCCAGGTACGACACGGGATGCACGAGGGCCAGCTCCTCCTGCGTGGCGCGACGCGGCTCGAGCGTGATGACGGCGTCGCCCAGCCCGGCCGCGTCGATGCCCTTGAGCGCGGCCTGCACGCGGGCGGGACGTTCGGGGTGATGGGGCCCGACGTCGTGGTGGTCGAGGGAGGGGGAGGCCGCGACGAGGAGCACCGCTTCACTGTACGGCGGTCAGGAGCAGGTGGCTTCTGAACGGCCAACCGGACCGTCGGTGGGCCCGCGCTAGGGGCAGCAGCGTCGGCACACCGTGGGCCGGCCGGTTCCCTGCGCCGCGCTCCACGCTTCGAGCGCCTCCGCGCTCGGGCCACACACTCTGGCAGCTCCGGCGGTGAGGGCTTCGGTTTCGCCGCGGCGCGCCACGACCGCACAGCCGATACGGTGCAGGGTGGGTGGCTTCGATGGCGCCGACCTCGGTTGGTTCAGGACGTACCCCTCGGGGTGGTTCTCCACCCAGGTCAGGTAAGCGGCGACATCGTGGCGGAACTCGTGGCACAACGGCGTCACCGCTGCGGCCGGTGCCGGTGCCGGTGACGGAACGGGCTCGAGCCGTCGGCGTGCACCGTCCGAGGGATGTGCGCCGTTCGAGGGGTGTGCGCCGTCCGAAGGAGGTGCGCCGTTCGAGGAGCGCGTCGCGTTCACCGAGCCACCGGGTCGGTTCGGGGCCCCGGACGCGCTCCGTGTGCGTCGGACGATGACCGGGGGCTTGGGCAACGGCTCGGCCGACGGCATTGGTCGCAGGTCGCGGATCCTGGTCGTCGAGGCGTGATCCGAAAGGTGCATCGAAGGGTGCTCCGAGGAGCGTCTCGGGGCGCGACCCGAGGGGTGTCTCGCCATCGATTCGCCCTCGATCGACGACACCAGGCGTACGTGGGCCTCGGCTGCCGCCATGGGAACGAGTCGTCCCGTGCCGGCCGCCATCGGTCGCATTGTCGGCGTGCGCCGTTCCATGCCCTCGGACGGACCGGGAGACGCCACGAGCTTCACGTGCGCCTCGGCGGCCGTGGTCGGTCGGAGCTCGGCGAGGTGGTCGGCGGCGGCGGTGACGGAGCGGAGCGCCGTCACCGGGCCGCCCGCGGTGACCGAGTGGATCGGGGTGACCGGCGTCCCCGAGTTGATCGGGGTGACGAGTGCGGAGATGGCGTCGACGATGGCCCACATGTACTCGGCCGAGCGACCGGAGGGGTCTTCGCCGAAGTGGTGCCAACGACGTTGCTCGTAGAAGAGGCAGGCGCGCAACTCGTCGAGCGTTCCCGGCAGCATGCGGCTGCGCGTCCAGCGCTGCACGACGCGATTGGCCAGCTCGTGGAGATCGTCCCAGTACCCGTACCCGTCGTAGGAGAGTGCGAAGTCCGACATCACGTCCCACGAGGTGCCACGTCGGGGGACTCCCATGCTGGCCAGCTCGACATTCAAGATGGCCGATGCGGCGAAGGCACCGTCGGGGGCGCGGCGCGGATCGGTCCACTTCAGTCGCGGCTCGGGCCGATGACGGCGCGTCCCGTTGGCGTGGGTGGGGACAACGGAGAGGGCGGGAGCCGTGATGACCCGGGGGCGAGAGAGCAGCTGCTTGACGAGGTTCCGGAGACCCCGCAGCGGGTGGGCGGGGGTGCCCGTCGCCCAGAGGCGGTCGCTGCGGAAGGCGCTCGGGAACAACGTCATCCCAATTGTTATCGGCACCACCCCCAGATGATTGAGCCACGTCACCGAGCGTGTCCGAGCAAAGGGCGTTCCGAGCACGAGATTGCCGCCGCCGACCGCACGGAGCGTTGAGCGTGACCGGGGGGAATGAGGCCGGCCCGGGCCGTCGAGCACCCGGGGTCGCCATGCCCGTCGCGCAGGGTCGGTAGCCTGCCGATCCGATGCCACGCCTGGTCGTCGCCAGCTACAACGTGCACGGCGGGGTGGACGGTTGGGGGCGACCCTTCGACGTGGTGGACGCGTGTCGCCGTATCGACGCCGACGTCTTGATGTTGCAGGAGTCGTGGTCTCCCGACGTCGGGATCTCCACTGCCCAGGACGTGGCGCGTCAGTTGGGTTACGTCGCGGTGGAACTGCCCTTCGCCCGGGGGCGGATCGTGGCACCGCTCACCTCCGAAGGTCCCGACGACCGGTGGGGCCCGCATGTGTGGGCACGAAACGTGCATGGACTGCGCCTTGACCGGCGGCGTGCAGAAACACGCCTCCACCAGGAAGAAAAGGACCTGCAAACGCACCGTGCCCGGGCTGGTTTGGGGATGAGGCAGAGACCGGCGCAACGGGGTTCCTGGGGCATCGCCGTGCTGTCCCGGTTGGCGGTGGCGGGCTCGCAGACCGTCGACCTCGGCAAGCTGCCCACCGACCCGTCGCGCCGGGGCGCGATCGTCGCCGACGTGGAGCTCCCCGGCGCGGACTCCCCTCTGCGCGTCGTGGGCACGCATCTCGCCCATCTGAGCCAGGGGTCGCCGCGTCATATCCACGCCTTGCGACGTGCCCTTCACGCGCTCACACCCGTGCCCAGCGTGCTGGCGGGCGACATGAACCTGTGGGGACCACCCCTGACCCTGTTGTTCCCTGGTTGGTCGCGCGCGGTCAGAGGTCGTACGTGGCCCGCCTGGTGGTTACGGCCCCTGGCCCAGAGCGATCACATTCTCGTCAGGGGGTCCGTACGGGTCGACACGGGCGAGGTCCTGCCGATCGTCGGTTCCGACCATCTCCCACTTCGGGCCGCGCTTGTGATCGAATGAACGAACACATTGCACACATGTGACGAAACGAAGGACTAGGTTACGGACTCGTGATCACAGGGGTGCACCCGAAGGGAAAGGGCGTCGCCGTCTGTTCGTGGGCATCACCAGGGACTTTCGGCCCTGTTGCCCTGCGCCAGGCGAACACATGCTGTGGGGACGCACGTGATGATGTCAGTGTTACGGACGGGTTTTCGCCGCTTGCGGTCGTGCGAGCAGGGGGATGGATGAGCGTAGCCATGCAGGCTGCCGACTAGGGAGGTCACAAAACATGAACATCGTTCGCAACGTCAGCCGCACGAGGCGCTGGGGGGTCGCAATCGCCGCCCTCGCCATAGCGGGGACGACGGCGGCATGTAGCAGCACCCCCAAGGCCTCGACGACGACGACGTCGTCGACCGGGACGTCCGCTGCCAGTGTGCCCGCCAACCTGAGTGTGAAGTCGTTCGACGTCACCTTCGCGGAGATGGCGAAGTTCAAGGGCCTCACCTCGGCTGGACATGGCCTGGTGGGAGTGATCCTGCCCGACACCACGTCGTCGACGCGCTATGTCGACTTCGACGCCCCGTACCTGACCAAGGCGTTCCAGATGGCCGGGTACAGCTCGTCTGACTTCAAGATCGACAACGCCCAGGGGGTCGACGCCACTGAGCTCGCCGACGCCCAGGCCGACGTGTCGTTGGGCGCCAAGGTCGTGGTCTTCGACCCGATCGACAGCACCGTCGGGGCCGAGGTCGAGTCGTACCTGTCGTCGCACGGTGTCGCCGCCATCAGCTACGACCGGGCCACCTTCCAGGGCACCAACACCTACTACGTCAGCTTCGACAACGTGCAGGTGGGCAAGCTCATCGGCCAGGGCTTCGAGGATTGCGTCTCGTCATGGGGCATCTCCAGCCCGAAGGTCTTCGAGCTCGACGGCGGTGAGGACACCGACCCGAACGCAGTGTCGTTCGCCCAGGGCTACAACTCGGTGATCTGGAACTCCACCACGACACCGTTGACGGCGGGCCTGACCAACAGCAAGGGCTACACCCTCATCGGCGACCAGATCACGCCGGGCTGGGTGAACGCCACTGGTGCCACGATCTTCACCCAGCAGTTCACCGCTCACCCCACGATCAACGCCACGGTCGAGGCCAATGACGGCCTGGCCAACGCGGTGGTCACCGACCTGAAGAACAAGGGTGTCGGTCCCAAGAAGATCCCCACCACGGGGCAGGACGCCACGCTGCAGGGCATGGAGAACATCCTGCAGGGCTACCAGTGCGGGTCGGTCTACAAGCCGGTCTACCTCGAGGCACAGGACGCCGTCTCCCTGGCGACGATCCTGCGTGCGGGCAAGACCCCGCCCACGACTCTGGTGAACTCCACCACCACGCCTCCGAAGGGCGTGACGGGGACGGCGCAGCCGGCGTCCCTGCTCACCCCGGAGTGGGTGAACGCCAGCAACATGGCGTCGACGGTGATCAAGGACCAGTTCGTCTCGGCATCGACCCTGTGCACCGCAGTGGGTGCCAGCGTCTGTAGCACCGCCGGCATCACTCCGTAGTCTGCACATCCGGACCTGATATGTGGGACCGTCGCCGCTTCGTGCGGCGGCGGTCCCGCGTCTGGTCCGAGAATGCCGTAGCGTGGGCACGACGAAAGTGACGACATGGCCGAGGAAACGGGGGACGAGCCCCTTCTGAAGGTGCGGGGCCTCTACAAGAGCTTCGGCGCGGTCCAGGCACTGGCCAACGTGGACCTCGACCTGCCGGCGGGTCAGGTGACCTCGTTGTCCGGCGACAACGGCGCCGGCAAGTCGGTCCTCATCAAGTGCATCTCGGGCATCTACGAACCGGACCGGGGCCGGATCTACTGGGACGGTCGGCAGGTCCGGATCCGCAGTGCCCACGACTCCGCCGCCTTGGGCATCGAGACCGTCTACCAGGACCTCGCCCTGGCCGACAATCTCGACATCGTCCAGAACATGTTCCTGGGACGCGAGCGGCTCCGGCACCGGCTGCTCGACGAGGACGAGATGGAACGGGCCGCCGCCGAGACCCTGGCCGGCCTGCGGGTGACGACGGTGCGGTCGATCCGCCAGCCGGTGGGGTCGCTGTCGGGGGGACAGCGACAGTCGGTGGCAGTCGCCAAGGCCGTGATGTGGAACTCCAAACTGGTCATCATGGACGAGCCCACCGCCGCTCTCGGTGTGACCCAGACGGCGATGGTGCTCGACCTCGTGCGACGCCTACGGGATCACGGGCTGGCGGTGCTGGTGATCTCGCACAACCTCAACGACGTCTTCGCCGTCTCGGACCGCATCGCCGTCCTGTACCTGGGGAGGTTGGTGGTGCAGGACAAGGCCGCGGCGTTCGACCGCCAGAGCGTCGTCGAGTACATGACGACAGGGGGTGTGGGCGTGACGGCCACCGGGACGGGCAACGGCGCCGGAGCTGTCGAGCATGGCTGACCCCACGCCAGATCTGACCGGAACCACGGTGCCGGCGGGGGTCGACCCACGGATCGAGCCCGGTGTCGACCTGACCGCCGCCGAGGGTGGTGCGCCCCTGGTCCCCCCGGAGGTCGTGGCCCAGTCGATGCGGGAGTACCTGCACGGCCAGCTGCTGCGCATCAGGGGCGGGGAGAGCGGGATGCTCCCGGTCGTCCTCGGCCTGGTGGCCATCGTCATCGTCTTCCAGGCGATCAGCCCGCATCACGTCTTCCTCTCCGCCGGCAACATCGTGAACCTCTTCCTGCAGAGTGCCGTGTTCATGGTGCTGGCCATGGCCGAGACCTTCGCCCTCCTGCTGGGCGAGATCGACCTGTCGATCGGGTACGTCGGACCGGTCGGTGCCGTCATCGCCGTGCAGCTCGTGCAACCCAGCACGTCCAATTGGCCGTGGTGGGCGGCCATCATCGTGGCGCTGCTGGCGTGCGCCGTCATCGGCTTCCTGCAGGGCTCACTGGTCACCCGGCTACGGCTTCCCTCCTTCATCGTGACACTGGCCGGGCTGCTCATCTTCAACGGCGTCCTGCTCATCGTGCTCGCCATCGGGCCGTTCTCCGGATACCCCAGCCTGAGCGGGCCCCAGCGCAACGTCCGCGTCCTCTACGACCTCATGTGGGGCCACATCACCCCCCTCCAGGGCTGGATCGTCATGGCGCTCATCGTGGCTGCACTGGGCGCCAACCTCTATCTGCGCGACGCCCGTCGCAGGCGGAGCGGGCTCGTGGCGCCTCCGATGGGCCTGACGGTGTTGAAGATCCTCTTCATGGCGGCCGTCGGCGTCGCCGTCGTGGCGGTGTGCAACGTCAACCGTGCCGCCGTCGGCACCCTCGAAGGGGTCCCGTGGGTGATCTTCATCGTCCTGGGCGTGCTGGGCGTGTGGACGTTCCTGCTCCAGCGGACCCGCTACGGCCGCTACATCTACGCCATCGGCGGCAACCCCGAGGCAGCCCGTCGGGCGGGCATCAAGGTGACCAGCGTCCGCACGTGGGCCTTCGTCCTGTGCGCGGTCACCGCCGGGATCGCCGGCTTGCTCTATGCCTCGTACCTGGGGGGCATGTCCAACAACGTCAACGGCGGTCAGCTCGTCCTGTATGCGGTGGCGGCGGCCGTCATCGGGGGCACCTCGCTGTTCGGAGGCCGGGGGAAGGCCGTCCACGGCGTGCTCGGCGGCCTGGTGATCGGGGGCATCTACAACGGCATGTACCTCCTCGGCCTCGCGGTGCAGTGGGAGTTCATCGTGACCGGTGGTGTGCTCCTCGGGGCAGTGACCATCGACGCCGTGTCGCGGCGGGGCAGTGCCTCGGCCGGCGCCGGGCGCGTCTGAGAGGGCCAAGCGCCACCACCCCCCGGCTCGCGGGATCCGGCGCCGGCGCTCCGGGTCGCACTGCTCGGTTACGGCCTGGCAGGCTCGGTGTTCCACGGCCCGTTGCTGCGGGCCACCCCGGGCCTCGAGGTCACGACGATCGTCACCGCCGATGCCGGCCGGCGGGCGCGCGCGGGGCGCGATTTCCCCCGATCCGCGCTGGTCGCGCACGCCGACGAGGTGTGGGCGCGCCCCGATGACCACGATCTCGTGGTGGTGGCGACCCCCACGGGATCCCACGCGTCGTTGGCGTCGGCCGCCGTCGACGCCGGCCTGGCCGTCGTGGTCGAAAAGCCCTTGGCGCCGCTGGTGGAGGGGGCCCGCGCCCTGGTCGAGCGGGCCGCCGCCGCGCATGTCATGCTCAGCCCGTTCCACAACCGCCGTTGGGACGCCGAGTACCTCACGCTGCGCCGGCTCGTCGCCGAGGGCGCCCTGGGCGAGGTGGTGCGCTTCGAGTCGCGTTTCGAGCGGTGGCGCCCCGATCGCACTCCCGGCGCATGGCGAGAAGAGCTCTCGGCCGACGACGGGGGAGGGGTGCTGCTCGACCTGGGCGTGCATCTCGTCGACCAGGCCCGGGAATTGCTCGGGCCCGTCACCCACGTCTACGGGGAGGTGGCGGCGCGCCGAGGCGGATCCGACGACGACGTGTTCGTGGCCCTGCTCCACGCCTCGGGGGCCCGCTCGCACCTGTGGGCCAGCGCGGTGGCCGCCGCGCCCGGGCCGAGGCTGCGTGTGCTGGGCACTGCGGCGGGGTACGTGGCCCCGTACCTCGACGGCCAGGAGGACGCCTTGCGGGCCGGACGCCGTCCCGACCAGGCGGGGTTCGGGGAGGAGCCGGCCCAGCGTTGGGGCCGGCTCGTGCGCGGCGACCACCAAGAGCCCGTGCCGAGTGCCCGGGGGCGCTGGGCCGCCTTCTACGACGGTGTGGTGCGGGCCCTGCGCGACGGCGTCGCCCCGCCGGTCGACCCCCACGACGCGGTGGCGGTGCTCGAGGTCCTGGAGGCGGCCCGGCGCAGCGCCGTCGAGGGCGACGTCGTGGCGTTGTAGCCCGGCGCGGCAACCCATCGGGGATTGCGACGCCGTTGGTTTACGGCGGCTACCCGGTGACACAATATCCGGATCCGGATATCAGCCATGGACCAACACCCGCCCGCCCTCTCGATCCCCTCGATCCCCCCGATCCGCCCATGACCCGGCGAAAGGTGGCCAATCCCCTCGCCCTGGTGGTGCTGGCCAGCCTGGTGGAACGGCCCATGCACCCCTACGAGATGGCGACGACGCTGCGGGCCCGGCACAAGGACGAGAGCATCAAGTTCAATTTCGGGTCCCTGTACACCGTGGTGGAGGCTCTCCAGCGCCACGGCCTGGTCGAGGCTCAGGAGACGGAGCGGGAGGGGAAGCGGCCCGAGCGCACCGTCTACCGGATCACCGAGGCCGGCTCGGCCGAGCTCTTCGACTGGCTGAGCGAGCTCCTGAGCGTCCCGAGCAAGGAATACCTGCGCTACGAGGCGGGTTTATCCCTGTTACCCGTGCTCGCCCCCGACGAGGCGGTGCAACTGCTCGGGATCCGCTGCCAACACCTCGAGGTGGACCTCGCCCAACGCCGCACGGTGCGCGACACCATCGCAGCCCAGGGCGTGCCGCGCGTGTTCTTCGTGGAGTTCGAGTACATGACGGCCTTGGTCGAGGCCGAGCTCGAGTGGACCCGCAACCTGATCGACGAGGTGATGTCGAAGACGCTCGAGGGAGTCGAGCAGTGGCACGGCCTCCACACCCCGGACATGGACCCCGAGAGAGGAACAGCGACGTGACCCACGCCATCGAGGCACACGACCTGCGCAAGACCTTCGGCGGGGAGGTGCGCGCCCTCGACGGTGTGAGCTTCGCCGTCGAGGAGGGCACCATCTTCGGGCTCCTCGGCCCCAACGGCGCCGGCAAGACCACCGCGGTGCGCATCCTCACCACGATTCTCGCCCCCGACAGCGGCACCGGCCTGGTGCTGGGCCACGACGTGGTGGCCCAAGCCGATCGCGTCCGGACCCTCATCGGGCTGGCCGGACAGTACGCGGCGGTGGACGAGAACCTCACCGGCCGCGAGAACCTGACCATGGTGGGCCGCCTCAACCACCTGGCGCGCGACGTGGTGGCCAAGCGGGCGACCGAGTTGCTCGAGCAGTTCGGGCTCTCCGACGCCGGGGACCGGCCCCTCAAGACCTACTCCGGGGGCATGCGACGGCGGCTCGACGTCGCCGCCGCCCTCGTGGCCCGACCGAAGGTGCTGTTCCTCGACGAGCCCACCACGGGGCTCGATCCCCACAGCCGTGTCGACGTGTGGGGGATGATCGACCACCTCGTCGAGGAGGGCACCAGCGTCCTGCTCACCACGCAGTACCTCGAGGAGGCCGACACCCTGGCCCGCGACATCGCCGTCGTCGACCACGGCCGGGTCATCGCCGAGGGGACCCCGGCCCAGCTCAAGGCGGACCTCGGCGCCACCGTGCTCGACGTCGGCCTCGCCGATCCCGAGCTGGCACGCCGGGCCGCGAGCATCTTGGGCTCCGTGGGCGCCAAGAGCCCCACCGTGGTGGGGAGCACCGTCGAGCTGCCCGTGGACGACGGGCCCCGGATCGCCATCGAGGTGCTTCGCCTGCTCGACCAGAACGCGTTGGTGCCCACCACGTTCCGCATCCGTGAGCCCAGCCTCGACGACGTGTTCATGGCGTTGACCGGGAAGCGGACCGAGGCCGACGAAGAAGAGGCGACGAGCATCCCCACCAACGGCCGGCACCGGCGGCGCCGAGAGCCGTCGGTCGCCGGGACCAGTGACGGAGGCGCACGATGAGCACGACCACGACCGCCATCACCTACGAGGCCGGGCTCGCTCCGGCCGCCGGCCCTGCGATGCCCCGGGGCGCGGCGCGTCTGGGATGGGCCGTGGCGGACGCGTTGACGATCACCAAGCGGAACCTGATCGCCTATACGCGCATCCCCGAGTCGCTGTTCTTCTCGACGCTGCAGCCCATCATGTTCGTGCTGCTGTTCCGCTACGTCTTCGGGGGTGCCATCCACCCGCCTCTGGGTCTCACCTACATCGACTTCCTGATGGCCGGGATCTTCATCCAGAGCGTGGGATTCGGAGGGATCGGGACGGCGGTGGGCCTGTCCGAGGACCTGCAGAAGGGGCTCATCGAGCGGTTCCGGGCGCTGCCTATGGCGCGATCCGCGGTGCTCGCCGGCCGGACCACCGCGGACCTCGTGCGCAACGTGTTCGTGCTCCTGCTCATGACGGGGGTGGGGGCGTTGGTGGGGTTCAACTTCCCCAACGGCGCTCCCGGTTTCATCGCCGCGAGCGCCCTGGCCCTGTTCTTCGCCTACGCGTTGCTGTGGGGGTTCGCCGTCATCGGGCTGGCCGCCTCCAACAGCGAGACGGCCCAGGTGATGGCCTTCCCGATCCTGTTCCCCCTGATCTTCGCCTCCCCCGCGTTCGTTCCGCTCACGTCCATGCCCGGCTGGCTGCGGTGGTTCGCCACCAACCAGCCCATCGGCGCGGTGATCAACGCCATGCGCTCCCTCATGCTCGGCGCCAGATACGTGCCGGGGAGCACGTCGGGGCACGTTCTGGTGGCGCTGGCGTGGTGCGTCGGGTTGCTGCTGGTGTTCGCCCCGCTGGCGGTGTGGCGCTACCGCCGAATCAGCTGAGCAGACCGCCGGGATGTCCCGGGCCGGCCCAGCCGGTCCCCGGATTCGGAGTCGGGCTCAGCGCGGGTGGGCTGCGGTGAGCACGGGCGGGCCCGTGGTCGGCGGCGACCCGTTGCCCGCTCCCAACGACGAGTAGCTGACGGCGCCGACGGGGGCGTTGACGGACACGGGTTCCCCCCATCTGCTGAAGGTGATCACGAGTGTGCTCTGGTTGGTTTGTCCCAGGACGGTGATCTTGCCGCTCTCGGTGTACGCCACGGGGAGATGGGGGTGCGAAGCGGTGACGTAGAGGGTGGCGGTGCCCTTGGCCTTCACGGTCTGTCCGTCCTGGACCTGGTTGGTCATGGAACCCGTGATCCCGAGCACGCTGTACCCGGAGTGAACCGAGGCCCCCGACTCCTTGTGCGGAGCGAAGGCGATGTTGGAACTCAGCGCGGACCGGGCCGTCACCGCCACCGACACGCTTTGGTAGGGGCTGTCGCCCGGAGCGAGCGAGATCCATCGTCCGGCGTAGGTGGAGGCGACAGCCACGGGCAGACCGAGCTGCTCGACCATCTGTCGCTCGTTGCCCTGGAAGTAGCAGGACCGGCCTTTGACGAGCACGGTGAAGGTGTCGGGGCCGATGGTGATGACCTGCCGGCCCGACGAGGACCCGGCGTCGCCGACGGTGGTCTGGGACGCGCCCGCGGACGTGAAGGTCGACACGTAGTGGAACGAGCCTGCGTCGATGGTCGCCCTCAACGCCGCTCGTTCGAGCTGTCTGGCGGCGGACGAGTTCGGGCCCGGGCTCGACGTGACGATGAGCGTCACTCCCGCCCCGACCAGGATGACGACGGCCAGACCCACCACCACGGCGATCAGACCCGTGCGCCGGGGGCGGGTTGGGAAGCCGGGGCCCGGTCTGTCAACGCCTGCTCCTCGGTCCGTGGCCGGCGCGACGGGGCCGGGGGGGTACACAGGCGGGGCCGGATAGCCCGGGGGCGGGGCCGGATAGCCCGGGGGCGGGGCCGGATAGCCCGGGGGCGGGGCCGGATAGCCCGGGGGCGG
>Ga0116219_10002120_pt1 | contig 17270 bp, 12 predicted proteins | sample Sb_taG_4_FD_91019 | JGI IMG/M metagenome (GOLD analysis project Ga0116219, IMG submission 91019) | Peat soil microbial communities from Weissenstadt, Germany - Sb_50d_6_BS metaG | ecosystem: Environmental > Terrestrial > Soil > Wetlands > Peat | place: Germany: Weissenstadt | collected 2010-09-21
CCGGGGCGGGGGCGCGCAGAAGGAATAAAGGGGGCGACCCGGACGAGCCCAACAAGGCCGCCCAAGTAGCCCGAGGGTGAGCCAGGCACGCAAAATCGCTTAACTTGACGCGCATGGGAGGGCTGGCACACACCTTCCCATCACCGAGATCGCAACATGGACTTCCCCCGATCAACATGTGTATGATGTTGGGGAAGGGACGTCCGTTCGCGAGAGCGGCGTTCTCCGCCCCCCGCATTTTCAAGGTGGGAAATGCCTCTCGTGTACCGGGCCATGCTCGCTGACGGAGACCGGCCGCAGGTCGGTCCATCAGCCCTGACATTAGGGGTACGTGTGCCGCCCGACGAGAATGCCGACATCGCCGTTGGTGCGGATGGCATGGTCGAGCCGCGCACGGGTGGGATGTCGGTCGCCCCGGCGTGGCGCCTGCTGCCGGTACACCGCATCCCGCGACGGCTTCGGGCGAAGTTCCCGCGGTCCGCGGGGAAGAACTCATTCTCCCTTTGGCGCATGGGAGACGGGCCGTTTGCCGAAGGGCCGTTTGCTGACCGCCTGCTCTTTCGCCCCGACCCGGAGAAGCCCAACAAGCACGGATTTGTCGAGCCCGTGGCCAGGATGCCTGCCGGCGAGTACCAGGGGGCACTCGCCGCGACGCGGATCAGTGGGCGATCGACGAGGAGTGAGCCATGAAGTCCACCGCGGCGACTGACGACGCGCCGGCGCGTGTCTATGGTCGATTGTTGCTGCGCCTCCACGACCTGATTGCGAAGGGGCAGGGAGACGACCCGGAAGCGGACGCCGTCCGCGATCAGATGGACGCGCCGTGGTATGCCATGACGGAGGCCGAGCAGGAGCGCCTGGGCGGGCTCTCCGAGGACCTGTATGCGCTCGCCGAGAACAACCCGCGCTCGGCGAGGATGTCAGCCGAGGAGCGCCGCATCTGGGGGCAGGAGTTCGGAGCGACGTTTACAGCCGGTGACTGGGACCGAGCGCTCGTGCTGCTCCGCTGCCCGCCGGACAACGTGCCCACGGATCACGTCGCCTTTCTCCAGGCCGACTGCTGGGAACACTTGGGCTGCCCGGAGATCGCGCTGCGGTTCATGCGCTCCGCGACCCGCCTTGACGCCGGGCGGGCCGTGTCCGTGCTGACGTTGTGGTCTCCGCAGGAGGTGCGATGATGGTTGCGCGGTCCCGAGTCGGAAACGGTATCAGGGGTGGGAAAAGTTTCTGATACTTATTCTCCTTCAACCGTCACCAACGGTGTCCGCGCCGAGGTCAGCGAATCCGTGAAGATCCCTCGCATCCGCGTTCTATTCTTTGCACTCACCACGCCCCCAGGCAGCAGCCCACGCCGCCGCCCGTCAGCGGCAGGGCCCGCCGCGCGAACGGCAGCTTCAGGTACTCGCCGCGGTCGTAGACCACGCGCCCGTCCTGGATGGTCTGCGTGACGTGCGTGGCGTGCTCGAACGGGTCGCCGTCGTACAGCACCAGGTCGGCCACCTTGCCCGCCTCGATGCTGCCGAAGCGGTCGTCGATGCCGAGCACCTTCGCCGCGTCCAGCGTGACGGCCGACAACGCCCGCTCGAAGCCGAGGCCGTTGACCATCGCCATGCCCGCCTCGTGCCGCAGCACGCGCGTCTTGGGAACGTAGTCCTCGTAGCCGGTGCCGATGGCCAGCGGCACCTTGTGCTCGGCCAGCACTGCCGCGTTGCACAGGTGGCTGTTGAACGTCTCCATCTCCGACGGCCGCTGCATCGTCGGGTGGACCACGACCGCCACCTTCGCGGCGGCAAGCCGGTCGGCCATCAGGTAACCTTCCGAGGCCAGGTCCAGCTCGGCGCGCAGGTCGAACTCCTTGGCCAGGCGCAGCGCCGTGTCGAGGTCGTCGGCGCGGTGGGCGGCGAAGACCACCGGCACCTTCCGCTCCAGCGCCAGCTGCAGCGCTTCCAGCTTCAAGTTGCGCGGCGGCCGTTTCTCCTCGTCCTTCGTGGCCGAGCGCTTTCTCGCGTCCGACTGCGCCTGGGCGAAGGCGGTGCGGACCAGGGCGGCGGTGCCCATGCGCGTCGTCGGCGGCTTGTTGGGGTACGACTTCTTCGGCGACTCGCCCAGGTTGACCAGCAGCGCCGCCGGGAAGCGGAGCGTCATCTTCTCGACCGTGCTGCCCGACGTGCGGAAGATCCCCGCCTGCCCGGCGATGACGTTGGCGCGGCCGGGGCAGGCGCGGACCACGGTGACGCCCTCGCGGCGCAGGAACTCCAGCAGCGGCTCGCCGGGGTTGAAGGCGTCGAGGATGCGCAGATCGGCCTGGTTGGGATCGCTCATCTCGTCCTTGTCCTGGTCCGCGGGCAGGTTCAGCGCCCCCGACGGCGGCACGCAGGTATGGGCGTCGATCAGCCCCGGCGTGACCACGGCCGCCGTCACGATGGGCAGGTCTACCGGCAGTTTGACCTCAGCCGCCGCCGCGACGGCCTCGATCTTGCCGTCCTTCACGAGGATGACGCCGTCGGTGATCGTCCCCTTGCCGGCCGTGTGGATGCGCCCGGCGAGGATGGCGTAGCGCGCCGGGGCGCCGGCCACCGCGGGATGGTCCGCGGGATGCGCCGGGGCCTTCACGGCGGTTGGCGGCTTGAGGGCGGCCGGCGCCTTCGGCACCCCCGCGGGGTCGGCCAGCGCGAAGCCGCCGGCCTGGTACGTCCAGTCCTTGTGCGTGGCCCGGTCGAAGACCTTCGTCCCGTCGATGTACGTCTGCAGCACCTGGGTGTAGATGCTATACGGCGGGCCGGACAGGACGACGAAGTCGGCGTCCTTGCCCGGCTCCAGGCTGCCCAGGCGCTCGTCAAGGTGCATCATGCGGGCGGGGTTGATCGTCTGGGCCCGCAGCGCCTCGTCCTCGGTCATGCCGCCGCGCACCGCGATGGCACCCGTGCGCAGGAAGAAGCGCGATTCGGTGATGAAGTCGTCCGTGTTGATGGCGACCAGCACGCCCGCCCGGCTCAGGACGGCGGCGTTCTCCTCCAGCAGCCCGGCGGTTTCCAATTTCCCACCGGGACTGTCCACCAACGTCAGCGACGCCGGGATTTTGCGGCGGGCCAGCTCGTCGGCCACGAGGTAGCCCTCGGTGGCGTGTTGCAGCACCAACTCGAAGCCGAACTCGTCCGCCAGGCGCAGGGCCGTCATGAGGTCGTCGGCGCGGTGGCTGTGGAAGTGGACGGTGCGCTTACGCTCCAGCACCTCGACCAGCGGTTCCAGGCCAAGGTCGGTGTCGGGCGGCGACGCCTCCTTGCCGTCGGCGACGGCCTTGCGGTAGGCGGCCCATTTCTTCTGATACTCGCGCGCCTTGACGAACTGCTCGCGCTGCATGGCGGCGAGCTTCATGCGCGTGCCGGGCGGCATCTTGGCCCGGGTGAAGTTGAAGTTCTTGGGGTTCTCGCCGTTGGCCATCTTGAGGCCGCCGAGGACTTTCCTGTCGGCGATGCGCATGGCCTCGACGCTCGGGCCGCGCAGCTTGACGTACAGGGTCTGGCCGCCGATGACGTTGCCGCTGCCGGGCATGATGTTGGCCGTGGTAACGCCGCCGGCGACGGCCATCCTGACGCCGGGGTCGTCCGGCCAGATGGCGTCCAGCGCCCGCAATCCCGACTGCACGGCGCCACTGCCCTCGTTGCCGTCCGCGTGGGCGGGAACGGCCGGCTTGGGATAGATGCCGACGTGTGAATGCGAATCAACCAGGCCGGGAATGATCGTCCGTCCGGCCGCGTCGATGACCTTCACCCCCTTCGGGATGGGAACGGCGCCGGCCGGCCCGACGGCGATGATTTTGCCCTTGTCGATGACGAGCACGCCGTCGTCGATGGGCTTGCCGGCGGCGGTGTAGATCCGCGCGCCGCGGAAGGCGACCGGCCCGGCGCCGGGAGGAGCGTCGGCCGCGGGCGACAGGACGAGGAACAGGGACAGGGCGATGGGAGCGCAGAGGAGGCCGGCGCGGCGCATGCGTGTGTTCTCCAAGGAGGGCGGGCTCAGAATGCGGGGACAGGATAGCGGAACGCCTCAGGAAAGGCCAAAGGCTGAGGATCGATTCCGCGCCGGCCATCCCGAGATGGCGCTTGACAGCCGCGCGCGACTCTGTATTATTGAGTTAGTACAAAGATACGTTCCCCCCTGCGCGTCCCGAGTCCCAATGCAGCTTCACATTTCGGCCAATGACGGCGTGCCGATCTACCTGCAGATCGTCAATCAGCTCAAGTACCTGGTGGCGGCGGGCCGGCTGAAGCCTGGCGAGGAGTTGCCGCCCATCCGCGTGCTGGCCAAGAAGTTGCTCGTCAACCCCAACACCGTCGCCCGCGCTTACCGGGAGCTGGAGGCCGCGGGCGTCGTCAGCACGCGGCGCACGGCGGGCACCTACGTCTCCGACGCCGGCTCCCCCCTGGCCCGGCGCGAGCGCCTGCGCATCCTGGCGGAGCGGGCTGACGCCTTGCTGGCCGAGGCCCGGCAGATGAACGTCAGCCTGGAAGAAATCTTCGAGTTGCTGCGGCAACGGGACGAGGCGATGCAACCCCCTCCCGAGGAGAAATGAACTCATGACGGAACCTGGCGAACACTCGACCGAGGCGGTCGTCCGGATCGAGGGGCTGACGCGCCGCTTCGGCGCCAAGGTCGCCCTCGATCAAGTCAGTCTCACGGTGCCGCGGGGCGTCGTCTTCGGGCTGGTCGGCGCCAACGGTGCCGGCAAGACGACGCTGATCAAACACGTCCTCGGCCTGCTCAAGGCCGCCACGGGGTCGGTGCGGGTCTTCGGCCGCGACCCCGTGGCCGACCCGGTCGGCGTCCTGGCGCGCGTCGGCTACCTCTCCGAGGAGAACGACCTGCCCGGCTCGATGCGCGTCGGGGAACTGCTGCCCTACACGCGGGCCTTCTACCCGAATTGGGACGACGCCTACGCCGAGGAACTGCGGCGGGCCTTCGAGCTGAACCCCGCGGCCCGGCTTTCCCGCACGGCTGTTCACGCTACCGGTGCGGACGAGCGTGCTGGTCGGATGGCCGATGCTCCAGGGGATGGGGGCGGTCGCGCTGTTGTGGATGGCCTGGGCGTGCTTCGTCCTGCGGCCGGCCGGGATCGAGGTGTCGCTGGGGGCCACGGCCCTGCTGGCCGCCGCTTTCGTGGCCGTGCTCCAGGCTCTCCTCTGGTCGCCCTTCGGGCTGCCCTGGGTTCGCGTCGTGCTGGCGGTTGTGCTGCTGCCCCTGCTGGCCCTGGCACCGCAACTCGGCCCCGCTCTCGGAGTCAAGGAGTCCGTGCTTGTTGGCTTGTACGCCGCGCTCATTCCGCTCGCCGGAGCGACGGCATACGCCGGGGTGTCCCGCGCCCGCCACGGCCAGGCAGCGGACTGGCGCGGGCTGTTCCGAGTCCTGCGGACGGCCGACCGCTGGCCCTCGCGGCGGCAGGCGCCCTTCGCCTCACCTGCGCGGGCCCAATCCTGGTTCGAGAGGCGGCGCCATCTCATCCCTTTTCCCCTGGCCGTGGGCGCGCTGGCGGGGCTGTGGCTGGCGCTCCTTCTCTGGGCTGACGTGCATGTGCAGCAGCTGGACAGTCGGTTCTTCTGGGGGCTGCACCTCCTCTTCTACCCGCCGATTCTGGCCCCGTTCTTCGGGTGTTTCCTGGGGCGCACGGGCACGTCGGCCGGCAACCCGTATCTGCTGTCATCATTCACCGCGACCCGGCCCGTACAGGGCACCGCCCTTGTCGCCGCCAAGCTCAAGGTCGCCGTACTCGCCACGTTGGCGGCGTGGGCCATCGTACTGCTCGCGGCCTCGGTCTGGCTCGCGAGTTATGAGTCGTTCTGGAATTTGTGGAATGATCTCCGCCAGGCGTATCCCTTCTGGCGCGTCGCGGCGATCACCCTGTTGGCAGCCGGCGGGCCGGTCTTCCTCACCTGGAGGCTGCTCGTTGACAACCTGTGGATCGGCCTCACGGGGCGGGCCTGGATCGTCCGGGGAAGTCTCCTGGCTTGCGGCTTGGGCCTGACGTCGGCCGGCCTACTGGCCCAGTTGCTGAGCGATCCCGGGCTGCGCGACAGGCTTTGGGTCGCGCTACCGTGGTGGGCGGGAGGGGCCGCCTTCCTCAAGTTGCTGGCGGCGGCGTGCGTGGGGCGCGCCCTGCTGCGACGGGGACTGATCCGCCCGCAAACGTTGGCGAAGCTCCTGGCCCTCTGGCTGCTCGCCGCGGCCGGTGTTTTCGTGCTGGCCTGCGCGGCCATTCCTCCCGGCTCCGCGCCGGTGTCGCTGCTGGCGTTCGGGGCCGTGTTGTGCGTGCCCATGGCGCGGCTCGCCGCCGCCCCGCTGGCCCTGGCCTGGAATCGCCACCGCTGAATGCAAGCGCCACTAACAGAACGGCGAGCGGGGGCGTCAGCCCCCGCTCACCAAAACGTTAGTGCATCTAAATAAGGGGTCTGTTCGCCGGGTTGGATTCGTGGGGGAGTTATTGACAGCTCGAAAAACGGTGGGTAGAAAAGAAGTGGTGGCACGGGGTCGGACTGGGACTCGCTACCAGTCCGACCCCGTGCCGCGGTGTGGGAAGGGTCGTGTTGGGAGGAATACAGACTCTCGTCATGTGATGAGTCGGGACTCGCTACCGCCTCATCACTGCCCATTTCCTTTCGCAAGGCTGATGCCAACGGCCTTTCCCGCGCCGCATTTTTCTCCAGCGAACTCCTAACTCTTTATCACATTGGATCTTACGGCGCCGCCAACGGCGTGATTCGTCGTCGCGCTCACGTCGGCCGTCGTGGGGAGAAACCAGGAGTTGCTCCGTTTCACCGCAACTCACTGTCGCATTCTGCCGAAGTTGATTGATTTTACTCCCCCCCGCGCTAACCCTCCTCGCAGGTAGGGAAGGGGCTGATGTTTTCAGGTGGAAACATCAGGGTTAACGAGCGTTAAACGATGTGAACGCTTTGTGAAGACTTCGGAAGGGTCGTCGTGGGGTGCGGGAAAAAAGTGGCTCAGCGCAGGGCGGGAATAAACAACGACTTACGCAGGTCGAGGAGCAACGAGTGGCCGGCGCGCGCCGTGGTTGGCCCGCGAGTTGCACTTCCTGAATGCCAGCGGCGGAATGGATCCGACGCCGCTTACACCAGGGCAACTGGTGGCCGCCCTGGCAGCTCTCTTCGGTGCGAGCTGTTAGTGAACACGGCGCCCTCCTGGCCCCCGTCGTCCAGGAGGGCGCTCGCTGTTTCTGCGCTGGTCACTTGCCGCTAGCCGGGGAAGAACTCCTTCGCCTCCTCGTAGTAGCGCAGGTCAAGGCGGCGGTTGGCCGAGACGGCCTCGCTGAGGGGCACCGACACAATGTCAGTGCCCCTCAGCGAGGCCATCTGACCGAAGCGGCCGGTCAGCACCAGTTCCCCGGCCTTGATGCCGAAGCGCGTGGCCAGGACGCGGTCATACGCACTCGGCGCCCCGCCGCGCTGGAGATGGCCCAGCGTCACGCTGCGCGTCTCGACCTCCAGGCGCTTCTCGAGAAGCCCCGCGACGATCTCGCCGATGCCGCCGAGCTTGGCGTGGCCGAACTCGTCGAACATGTGCTCGGTAGCGACGAGTCCTCCCTCCGGCAAATGCGCCCCTTCGCTGACCACCACGACGCCGTACAACTTGCCTTCCTCGCGGCGGCGCTTGAGGAACGCGCACATGTGCTCGAGATCGACTTCCACCTCGGGAATGAGGATGTAGTCGGCGGCGACGGCGATGCCGCTGAGGCAGGCGATCCAACCGGCGTGACGGCCCATCGTTTCGACCACCACGATGCGGCGGTGCGACTCGGCCGTCGTCCGCAGCCGGTCCACCGCTTCCATGACGATGTTGATGGCCGTGTCGAAGCCGAACGTGAAGTCGGTGGCCGACAGGTCGTTGTCGATCGTCTTGGGGACGCCGACGGTCGGCAGCTTCTCTTCGGTGTAGAGGCGGGAGGCGACGCTAAGGGTGTCGTCGCCGCCGATGGCCACCAGGGCGGTCAGGCCGAGCTTCTTGAAGTTCTCCAGGCAGCGGGTGACGTTGGCCGGCTGCTTGTAGGGGTTGGTGCGCGACGAGCCAAGGATGGTGCCGCCGCGGGCGATGATGTCGTCGGTCTGGGCGGCGGTCAGGGGGCAGGTCTTGCCGTTGACCAGGCCGCGCCAGCCCTCCAGGAGGCCGAGACAGGAGCCGCCGGCGTTGTCGATCTTGCGCACCACCGCCCGGATGACGGCGTTCAGCCCCGGACAGTCGCCGCCGCCGGTCAGGATGCCGACCTTGTGGGTCATCACTCCTCCCTCCGATTGCAGATTGCAGATTGCAGATTGCAGATTCTATTCAATCTGCAATCTGCAATCTGCAATCTGCAATCGTCTTACCCTTTCTGCCAGTTCCGCTCGATGAACGTCGTGTCCACCTGTCCCTCGATGAAGGCCGAGTGGTTGAAGATCTCGCGGTGCAGGGGGATCGTGGTGGAAATCCCTTCGACCACGAACTCGGCCAGGGCGCGGCGCATGGCGGCGAGGGCTTCCAGGCGCGTCGGCTGATGCACGAGGAGCTTGGCCACCAGGGAGTCGTAATTGGGCGGCACGCGGTAGCCCTGGCAGGCGTGCGTGTCGAGGCGCACCCCGGGGCCGCCGGGGACCTGCCAGCGCGTGATGGTCCCCGGGGAGGGGCGGAAACCGGCGGCCGGGTCTTCGGCGTTAATGCGGCACTCCATCGCGGCACCCCGAGGGACGACGTCCGCCTGCGCGAAGCGCAACGGCTCGCCGGCGGCGATGCGGATCTGCTCCCGCACCAGGTCGAGGCCCGTGACCAGTTCCGTGACCGGATGCTCGACCTGAATGCGCGCGTTCACCTCGATAAAGTAGAACCGGTTGGACTTATCGACCAGGAATTCGCAGGTGCCGGCGTTCTGGTAGCCGGCCGCCTTGACCAGCTTGACGGCGGCGGCGCAGATGGCCTCGCGCACCTCGCGCGGCAGGTTCGGCGCCGGCGACTCCTCGACCAGTTTCTGATGCCGCCGCTGCAAGGAGCAGTCGCGCTCCCAGAGGTGGACGACGTTGCCGTGCTTGTCGGCGAGAATTTGCACTTCGATGTGGCGCGGCTGCTCGATGTATTTTTCGAGGTAGACGCTGCCGTCCTTGAAGGCCTTCTCGGCTTCCTGCTGGGCGGCGTTGAAGCCGGACTGGAGGCTGAGGTCGTTGTGGGCGACGCGCATGCCGCGACCGCCGCCGCCGGCCGCGGCCTTGATCAGGACGGGGTAGCCCATCTCGCGAGCCAGGCGCAGGGCCTCGTCGGCACTCCTGAGCAGTCCCGGGCTGCCCGGGACGACCGGGACGCCGGCCTGGACGGCCATTTTGCGGGCCTCGTTCTTGTTGCCGAGGCGTTCCATGGCCTCGGGGGGGGGCCCGATGAAGGTGATGTTGCAATCGCGGCAGACCTCGGAGAAATGGGCGTTCTCCGACAGGAAGCCGTAGCCGGGGTGGATGGCCTCGACGTTGGCGACCTCGGCCGCGGCGATGATGCGTGGAATTTTGAGGTAGCTCTCGGTGGAGACGGCCGGGCCGATGCAGATGGCCCGGTCGGCCAGCTTCAGGTAGGGGGCCTCGCGGTCGGCCTCGCTGAAGACGACCACCGACTCGATGCCCAGGTCGCGGCAGGCGCGGATGACGCGCAGGGCTATCTCCCCCCGGTTTGCGATCAGGATGCGCTGGAACATGTTTAGATTGCAGATTGCAGGTTGCAGATTGCAGATTGCCTAATCTGCAATCTGCAACCTGCAATCTGCAATCAGGCCGTGGGGTCCACCCGGAACAACACCTGTCCGTATTCCACCGCCTTGCCGTCCTCGGCGACAATCTCGGCGAGGACGCCGGCGCAGTCGGCGGTGATCTCGTTGTACAGCTTCATCGCTTCGATCAGGCCTACGACGGTGGTGGGGGTGACGCGGGCGCCGACGCTGACGTAAGGCGGCGACTCGGGGTTCGGCTTGGCGTAGAAGGTTCCGGGAGTTGGGCTTTTGATCTCGACGAGCGCCCGGGTGGGCCGGCCCGGTGCCTCTCCGGGCGGCGGCGGCGTGACGGCCGCCGCCGCGACCGGCGGCGCCGCGGCGATGACCGAGGCAGCAGGCGCCGTCACCCGGCGCGGCCCGCGGCGCAAGCGCAGCCGAACCGGGCCGTCGCGCAGGTCGATTTCGCTCAGGTCGTGCCGGCTCATCAGCGCCACGAGGTGCTTGATCGTCTGCACGTCAAACGGGCTGGGCGGATTCGCTTCTTCCGGCACCGGGCCACCCCCTTCGGCCGGCGTGAGGGACGAGCCGCTTGCGGCTTCGCAGGGCCAACATGCGAAGCCGCAAGCGGCTCGTCCCTCACCCCTGGCTCACCAGTACATCGCCGCCAACTCCTTCGGCACGCCGCGCGTCAGCACCTCGCAGCCGTCGGGCGTTACGAGTACGTCATCCTCGATGCGCACGCCACCCCAGCCGGGCAGGTAGATGCCCGGCTCGACGGTGACGACCATGCCGGGCCGCAGCACCACCTCGGAGCCCGGCCGCAGCGCGGGCGCCTCGTGGACCTGCAGGCCGATGCCGTGCCCGAGTCCGTGGCCGAAGCGCTCGCCGTAGCCGGCGGCGCCGATGACCGCTCGGGCGGCGGCGTCCACGTCCTGGCCGCGGACGCCGGGCCGGACCTGACGGATGGCCGTCTCCTGCGCCCGCAGGACAACCTCGTAAACTTCTTCCAGTTTGGCGGGGGGCGCCGCCGTTCGCTCAGCCGGCCGCGAGAAAGGAGCATTTTTACGGGGCACCAGAACGCGCGTCAAGTCGCTTTTGTACATCGCCCCGCTGGCGCCCCAGTCCACCAGGAGCATCGGCGCCCCGCCGACGGCGCGCGCCGTCGGCGGGGCGTGGGGCAGGGCGGCGCGCTCCCCCGCAGCCACGATCGTCGGAAAGCTGGTGCAGCGGCCGCCGCAGCGGCGGACGTAGCCTTCCATCGCGTCGCTGAGGTCCTTCTCGCAGTCCTCGCCGCGCAGCAGCGACCGGAAGGCGGCGAAGGCCCGCTCGGCGATGGCCACCGCCTCGCGGATGGCCGCCACCTCCGACTCGTCCTTGATCGCCCGCAGCCGCTCCACCCGATCGCGGCCCCCCTTCCACGACACCGCCGCACACAGCTCGGCGAGCAGTTCCAGTTCGGCGACCGTCAAGTGGTTGCTCTCGAAGCCGACGGCGCGCAGTCCGAGTTTCTCGACCACCTCGGCCGTCGCCTGGTACAGCGTTTGCGCCGGCGGCCGGATGGCGGCGTCGAGGCCGGGACACTCCTCCTGGATTTGTTCGGTGAAGCGCTGGTCGCTGACCAGGACGGTCCGCTCGCGGCCCAGGACGAGGAAGCTGCTCTCGCCGGTGAAGCCGGTCAGGTAGGTCACGTTGAGCGGCTGGCTGACGAGGAAAGCGTCGAGGCCCTCTTCGACGAGGGCGCGCCGCACCTCGTCGCGGCGCCGGGTGGTGTGGTTCATGAGGGGAATAACCTTTCAACGTCATAACTCGTTATATTACAACCAGTTACAACCCAATCCGTTTTCGTAACGCACCCTACCTTGCACCCTACGCCATTCTCGATAGACTGGATGGTATCGTCCTCGCTCGCCAACAAGTGAAGGAGCGATCACCATGCCTCGCAAGCCATCGGTCAGGTACTGGTCAAGCCGCAAGGGGTACTGCGTGAAGGTCAACGGCACGCAACACCTACTCGCTTCCGGCCCTGAAGACTTCCCATCAGGGCCGACGTACATTGCCGCCCTGGATGCCTTCCGCAAGCTCATGGAGAGCGGCAACCTCGACACGGCCGGAGACAGCAACACAGTGCGGGCCGTCCTTGACGCCTACCTGCAAGCTGCGGAAACCGTACTTCGGCCGAACACCTTCAAGGTCCGCCTGAAGGCGTGTCGCCTGTTCGCCTCGCGCTACGGCGAGCTACAGGTCAACGCGGTCAAGCCGTACCATGCCGAGAGCGTTATAGCCGAGATGCAACAGGAACGCCAGTTGCCGGGCCGGTCTGTCAAGTGGTCGCATGGCACGGCCCGCCTGTTCACGGTGTCGTTGAAGACGGCGTTCAACTGGGCAACGAAAGCAGAGTTACTTACTCGCAACCCGCTCGCCAAGATGAAGCTCGGCACGGACAGGACTGCCTCACGGGAGCGGACGCTTACCCCCGGAGACTTCAAGACGATCCTCACCGCCCTGACGCTCCCACGTCAACAGTACCTTCGGCGGCTGCTCATCGCCCTGGAGAATACCGGGGCAAGACCGGGGGAACTAACAGCGGCTACCGTGGCAGACTGGTATGATACCATCGGCGCAATCGTGTACTACCGAGACGACGCTCGCCGTGACGACGAACACCGACACAAGACAGCTCGCCTGACGGACAGAGTGATTTACTTCAGCGGGGAAGCGCTGACGATGGTACGAACGCTCTTGCAGGGCAAGAAGGCCGGCGAGCTACTGTTCCCCAACAGCAACGGCAACGCCTACGGGAACGTACTGCTGTCTAACTGCGTAGGTCGCCTACGGGAACGTACCGGGCTGAAACATCTTGTGCCGTACAGCTTCCGACATACCTACGCTACTGACTGGATACTGAAGGGCGGAAACATCGACGTGCTGGCTACACTGCTGGGCAACAGTGCGGCAACGATACGCAAACACTACTCGCACCTACTCGGTCGTCATGACGACATGAGGCAACAGATACGAGCAATCAGAGGTACTTGAACATTCTCGGTCGCTGATGCTTCACAGAGCCAGGCGATGAAGCCTGGCTCTTATTGTTTGCTACCGTTACTGATTCAACATACCTCCTCACACTGTTCTCGGATATGCGATAGGTCGTCCCCACTTTGATTGCTTCGAGTTGGCCAGTGCGAATAAGACGGCGTATCGTCTTATGATTAAGAGCTAGCTTGGAAGCAACATCTTTGATTGTGAAGTACATGTCCAATTAACTAACCTCAAAACCCGCAACCAAGGGGGGAACAGCCCCCTCGATCACGGGTCGATGCCGGTTGCCCGGCACGGTTCTTGGGTTGCGGCCGCTGTCCCGGCCGACTACCTGAGAGGTAGATTTTACCAGAGTCGCCGGCGGCGTTGCAACCGTCGAGCGCCGGCCGAAAGAGAGAGAGACGGGGCCGTGAACTCTGCTACCATCACTGATGCGCTAACGACCCCTACCATCACTATCGAATGGTAGGGGTCGTGTCGTTACTGCCCCATTGGTTTACTGTCGGTCCCTTCTTGTCCCATTGTCGTTCCATGTCGTCTCACTCCCGTATGCTACCTTCCCCTTCTCGTTCATTGGTTGTTTCATTGATCGCTCTATCAATCATTGTGACTTAGCGCAGTATCATAGTCACACTACGCGATCACAACCTCCGTCTGGCGGGCCGGCGGCGGGCGGAAAAGCAAACCAAGGTTTGGGTTCAGAATTCCGCCGGAAGAAACATTGACAGCCTGTCGTCTGTATGGCAGGATGGAGGTGTTGGCGATACAGACACATAGCGTAGGAGAAATGGGTCATGAGCATGACGAGTCTCACAGCGGGGCAACTGCGCTGGAGCCTGGAGAGGACAGCGGATATCTGCGTCATCCCGATCCGCACTCTCCGTGAATGGGTGGCGGTCGGCCTGCTCAGGCCGGTCGTGGCCGGCGGCAAGGGTGGCGTGGGCAAGTGCCACCTCCTCAGCACACAGCAGCTATACGGACTGGTGGTAGTGGACGCGCTGATCCGCAGTCAGAGGGGCTGTGGCCGCAGCTACGCCAGGAGCGTCCTGGAGTGCTTCCAGGCGATGACCGAATCTGTCCTGGAGGTATGGATGGGCGAGCGGACGGACGACTACGCAGAGGAGGCGGTAGCAGCCTGGACCAGCAGCCAGGCTGCGGAGCCGTGCCTGATCGACCGTGGCGAGCCGGCGCTGCCTGGAGATGACGAGGCTGTAGCTGACATGACAGAGCGGCATTATCGCATCGATGCTGCCATCAGGGAGAGGCTCGGTCAGCCGAGCAGTCGCACGGCGGGTCGTTCCCGCGCGTCAAGTCGCAAGGTGAAGTAGAAAAAAAGACCAGGCCGGTGTACTTTTTCGAGGAGGACACCGCAACCTGGTCTATTCGGAGTCGAAAGATGCCAGTAATCGACCTGGAGGATATTATACCCGGTTCGGTCGCAGAAAATCTACACTCTGCTTCACCGGCCGGGCCGAAATGGTTGGACCCGTCCCACTACCGCAAGCTGACCGGATCGGGACTGATCCTCGACACCATCAAACGGAGTCGTGCCTATACGGAGCGCAGCACCGGCCGGCTGCGTGTGTTGCTGAATGGCATCCAGGCCGTAGCTCCTGCGCTGATCCTGCCGTTCTTCGGCCGCGACGGCAAGCGGCCGGGTTACTCCGTAGCGAGGATGTTCCGTGGACCGGTCAAGTATTGGATGCCCAAGGGTGTCGGTAACCAAGGCTACTTCCCGCCCTTCCCTTGTGTCCGAGAGGCGGTCAATAACCCAGGAAGGATGGTAGTAATCACCGAGGGCGTCTTGAAGGCACTGGCTAGTTGTCAGGCTGGAGTACCCTGCATCGGTCTAATGGGTATGTGGAACTGGTCGGTGAAGCGTAAGGACGATAGTGAACCGCGACAACTGATCCCGGACCTGGATGGCATCGACTGGGAGGGGAGGGTCGTGCTAATCATCCCCGATAGCGACCCACTAAGGAATCCCAGTGTCCACCACGGGGCGGTGGAGTTGGCCCGCCTGCTGACGGAGCGAGGGGCCGACGTGCGACTACCACGACTACCTCTTGGGCCGCGCGATGAACATGGTCGCCCTGTGAAGCAGGCCGTTGATGACTACATCGTCAGGTATGGTGAAGAGGCATGGGTTGCCTGGGTGCAGGAGCAACTGGCTGAGAAGCCCATGCGCGACCTGGAGGACTATCGGGCCGAGATGTTGAAAGTCAGGATTGACAACAGGACCAAGATACGAGCCACATTGCAGGACGTGATTGACTACCCTGCCATGTGTGAGACCCTACTTGACTACGGACCTACCGGGGTAGGGAAGTCTTACCACGACATCGCAGCGATCAACGAGGTACAGGAGCAATCTATGAGGAAGCCCGTTACTCTCTATGAGGCTGTCCACATACGACCATTCACTCCGCGCTCAACGACCTATGTACCAACTCACCGAGACTGCGAGCAGGTGGTTAGGGAAGCCGCCAAGCAAGGTCTTGAAGTGGTGGCCTATCCGAAGCTGACCCAGGAGACCTGCGAGCGCTACGAAGAGGCAACAGCGGTCATGGGTAGAGGACTGGCATTCCAGTTTGTCCTGTGCCCAGACTGTCCCTACCGCGAGGACTGTCAATACCGCCTTCAGCGCGAGGCAGCCGATAACGCCCCGCATGCCGTCGCCACGCAAGCGCGCAGCATTCACACCCTGGGACAGGAGAGGCGGAAGGCCAACCTCATCATCCTCCACGAGGCCCCCCTGGAGGTAATCCGTCCAACTGTGATCGTCACCCAAGGGCTGCTGGTCGTGGAACTGATCGCCCGCCAGGCCGGCAACAACGCCAAGGATGCGAGGGACAGAGGGTTCTATCGGCATATGGGAAGGGTCGCCAAGGAACTAGACGGTTGGCTGAACAGCGCCGATCACCCCGACGTAGTGCCGTTACCAGAGGCTCCTGCGCACGTCCCAGCCAAGGCACACAAAGACCTCAACGATGCCATCCTCGCTCTCGGCATCGGCATCGGAAAGACACCCACAGCGCAGGCGATGCAGCTGGTCCTGGCTGGGGCGACCGGGGGCCTGAAGTTGGTGGGGGTGAGTGTAGATCAGCGACCCGCCAAGGGCAATGCGGTCAACATCATCCGCAAGCTGGAAGGCGTGGTCAACCTGGACCTACCGCCCGGTTGCTGGTTGAACGACGCCACGGCTGACCGGACTGAGATCGAGGAGGCATTGGGCCGGCCTGTCAAGGACATCACGCCATCCGGCCGGTTGTTCCGTCACCATCCCGTCCTGCAAATCATCCCCAGGTACGACGTAACGAAGGCGCGCAAGGCATCAGAGGTACTATCACTACTGAGGGGACTGCTGCACGACCTGCCTCACTCCCGTATCGGACTGCTGACGCACAAGAGGCTTGCCAAAGAACTACCACTGCTCCTAGAGTCCCCATACCGAGAGCGCCTGGTGATGGTCGAATACTTCGGCGGTGGCATGAGTCGAGGCAGCAACGAATGGATCGGGCGGTGTGATGCCCTGATCGTCCTGGGCACCCCACGGGTCGGGGCCGACGCCATCCGCCTCCATCTGTTCCGACTGGAGAAGATCAAGGCAGCTGGACGAACCCGAGAGGAGGCCGGCTGGGAGTGGGACTACTGGTCCGGAGTGACCGAATCGGGACAGCGGAGGACAGTGAAGTGCAAGCACTATGCCGACCACGACTGGCACGCCGCCTATTGCTCACTGGTCCGGAGTGAGTTGAGGCAGGCCATCGGCCGTGGTCGCGGCATCTTGCCGGATGGAATCCCGGTCTACGTCGTCACCAACGAAGACCTTAGCGGCTGCGGCTATCGACTGGCGGAGGAGGGACGGTTTGCCCCCCTGACCGAGGCGCAGGTGAGGGTCTTGGATTGCCTGTGGCGCGACGGTCTACGCGCGGCGGTGAAGTCCGCCGACGTCGCCAGGATCCTCGGTGTCTCGTCACGGCTTGTCCGAAAGTTACTGGCCGAGTTGGAATCCGCCCGCCGGGTGGGGCGGGTCGGCGAAAAGGGGGGTTGGTTCTACGTTCCCCCCCGCGGATAGGAACCTTGCCCTATAGATACTCCTATAGGGCAGGGTTCCTATCCGTCACGCCGCCAGAATCCAACGGGTCGGTCTTGGGGAGGGTGGCTTCGTGGGGCGGGGGAAATCCCCCCTCTCTGTCTCTGTGGGATTTCACCCCCCCCATCCCACTCAGGCCCCCGCGGGAAGTTACTGTCGCCGAATAGTGAACCAGAAGGAGCCAACTAATGCCACTGAGTCAGAACGGAAGAGGAGGCAACCATCATGCCAAAAATCGTTGAGGACGAAGCGCTAGAGGATCTTCGAGATGACTGGTGGGCTGAGAGGCTGTGAAGAAATCGGATGCGTACAATGAAAGGAGAGGCCCAAGGAGAACGAGAAGGAGCAGGCGATGAGATCACAGAAGCACCCCGAGCAGAGCGCAACGGAGATCGCCGCTGC
>Ga0116219_10002124_pt1 | contig 17246 bp, 15 predicted proteins | sample Sb_taG_4_FD_91019 | JGI IMG/M metagenome (GOLD analysis project Ga0116219, IMG submission 91019) | Peat soil microbial communities from Weissenstadt, Germany - Sb_50d_6_BS metaG | ecosystem: Environmental > Terrestrial > Soil > Wetlands > Peat | place: Germany: Weissenstadt | collected 2010-09-21
AGCCGGCGGGTGAAGACACCAGACTTCAGCCAACGCGCGGAACTGCTCGAGAGGTGACCCGCGGGAAGGAATTGCGGAGCCTGGAGATGCAACACCCTGCCCGGAACCAACGTGGGCTGGAACAGGAAAAGTTGTCTAGCTTATGAATACGGGTCGGAGAATAATCCGGCGGGAGAGAATTGTCAAACAACTTTGCGCGCATCTGGCGTGCGTCAGCTGGCGGGGGTGAGGCCTTAGGGGATAGGGAACAGGCAACAGGGAACAGGGGAGGGAGGGAACGAGGGAGCAAGAGAGCATAGGACGTCTGACAGGAACAGGGAATGGGAATAGGGAACAGGGGAGCGAGTGAGCAAAGGACGGGGACGGGAACCGTAGCAAGGAACAGGGAGGGGCGGGGGTGTTGATGCGGGCGCGGCTGAAGAGCTCTCATCGATGCGGACAGCCCGGCCAGCAGCACGGCCGCCGCATCCCTTCTTTGAGCTCTGAGCACACCCTTTCGACATGCTGCCGCCTTGTCTCATCCTTCTTGACGGAGATGGTCCAGCAGATCCACTCGTTGCGGGCGAGCGGCGTTATGTCTTCCCAAGCCGCCAGCGCCTCCGCGTCGGACGCGAGCGCCTTTCGGAGATCAGCCGGAAGGTTATGTACGACTCCTCCGGAGATTCGAACAGTGGTCATAGAGTGATCTCGCAGGCTAAAGGATCAAGGACCTGATACGAGAGTACAACTCAGATTCCGGGACGATTGTTGGCCACACTTCCGCTACCACCATGAACGTTTGAGTATGCGGTTAACCGACCGCGGCTATACGCGGCATGCCTTGTGCGTTTCGTGAAAAAGTTTGAAGGGCGGGCGACTCACTGAATGACGGCGTTTTGCATGGCCCAGAGAGCGGCGGCGGCGCGCGTGGATACAGTGATTTTGTTGTAGATGTGCTGGATGTGGTGATCGGCGGTTTTGGGCGAGATGAAGAGGCGGTCAGCGATCTCCTGCGTGGTGAGTCCCCTGGCGGCGAGGCGCAGCACATCGACTTCGCGATGGGAGAGCCCGCCAGGATTTTTGGGCCGGCTGGGTGCGGGGGCTTTTGAATCGCCATGACCCGCAGCTTCGAGCACAGAGTTGGTTGCGCGAAGATCGAGCACACCCCGGGAGGCGAGGCGGCGCAGTTCGGCTGCGGCGGCCTCGGCGGTGAAGGATGCACGGTCGGCGCGGTCGCTTGTCATGCCGACATAGATTTCTGTCGCGGCCAGCACGCATGCGGCGGGATCGCCGTGATCGGCGTGGACACGCCTGTGGTAGCCGGAACCATCACACTTTTCGTGGTGCGCTGAGGCGACCGGGTTCAGCGCCGCGAGCGCTGCCGAACGGCGCAGCATCTGGTCGGTCAGCATGGGGTGAAGCTCGACGCGATCGAATTCCGCGCGAGTGAGCGGGCCACGCTTATCGAGGATGGAGTTCGACACGGCGGTGGTGCCGAAGTCGTGAACCAGCGCTGCCCTGCGGACGGTGGTGACTGCGTCATCGGTCAGGCCAAGCACCCGGGCGGCGTCGGCGCTCAACTGCGCGCATCGCCGGCTGTGTCCACCCATGTAGGGCGATTTCATATCGATAAAGTCCGCCGCAACGGTGAGAGCGTTGTCGAGGGCTTCGCCGTTGAGCAGGCGCCGCGGTTCCGGCTCGAGATCGAGCACGGCATCCCATGGTTCGGTTTTGGCGAGCTTGTCGAACCAGGCTGATCCGTGGGCGACGAAGACGTCGGCGAGTGCGGGATCGTAGGTGCGGTCGCGGCGATCGCGGGCGGCGTCGATGGCCTTGGCCGGCGAGAAGAGGCGGCCAATCGCCTCCATGTCCTGACTGAGGTGCACGACGCGCATGGGCAGCGGGATGGCTTGGCCGCTGGCGTGGGTGGGAAACCCGTTGCCGTTCCAGCGCTCGAAGGTGAAGCGCAATGCATCGCGAACATCGGAGCCGAAGTCGAGACGTTGCGCGAGCATGTCGGCAACTTCGCATCCGGATTTGAAATTGTGCACCGCCCACTCGTGAGCAGTTTGCTGAATCATGCGGACAATTTGCTCGGACTCCTCTTTGGTGCGGCCGGCGGTGGCGAAGGCGACCACATCGTGCATGACCTCGGCGGGATTTGCGGCGTCGTGGACGAGGGTCTGGGCGCGGATGGCAATTTCGTCGCCGAAGACGGTGGCCACTTCGTGGGCGTGGCCGGTGCAGCCGATGTAGCGCAGAAGCGCGACCCAGTAGACGGTGTCGCGCACTGGCTTTTCGAATCCGGCGGCATCGCAGATCCACGCGGCGAGCAGGCAGGAGCGGAGCTGTGACTCCAGCGGCTGGCCAAAGGCGTTGTCCTGCGCCAGGGCCAGCGTGGCGACGAATTCACCTAAACGAAGCTGTTTGGCAAAAATGGGGAACTCTCCCGATGCGGGGGCCCAAATTGTGGGGGTATTACTGGTACTCAATCGAACACGATTTACCAAGGGTGGTCAAGGAGAAAGTTCGGAATCGACGAAAGCGCGGAAGTTATTCGGCGCAGAGCCGCGGCTTTCAGGGAGGTCAGCGCCGATTCACACGCAACCAGCATTTCAGAGGAGGGAATGTCATGAAGGAAACAAATGGAGTCAGCCGGCGAATCAAGGTGGGGGTTATCGCGGAGCAGACGGGACCGCTGTCGTTTGCGGGCATCGCCGACGCGAACGTGGCCAGAATGGTGATCGACGACATCAACGCAAAGGGCGGATTGTTGGGACGGAAGGTCGAGCTGTACCTCGAGGACGGCGCGACGACGGACAGCGTGGCGGCAGCGAAAGCAACCAAGCTCGTGGAGCAGGATCACGTGGATGTGATCTTCGGCGGGATTTACAGCTCGACGCGGCAGGCGATCAAAGGGCCGGCGGTGGAGAAGGGGAAGACGCTATACGTCTACCCGGAGCAATACGAGGGAGGGGAATCGGACCCGCTGATCTTCTGCACGGGCCCGGTGCCGGCGCAGCAGCTGGATCCGCTGATTCCGTGGCTGATGCGGAAGACGGGGGCGAAGAAGTTCTATTTGCCGTCGGCGGACTATATCTGGCCGCACACGATGAACAGAAAGGTGCGCGAGCTGGTGGAGGCGCGCGGCGGCTCGATCGTGGGAGAAGAGTACTTTCCGCTGGATCACGCGGACTATCGCGAGACGGTCGCCAGGATCGCGTCGAGCGGCGCAGAGGTCGTATTCAATACGATCGTGCCGCCCGGGGTGGTGCCGTTCTTTGAACAGCTCCACAACTCCGGCTTTGCGAAGCGGGGCGGACACTTGGTGTGCACCTACTTCGACGAAAACTTTTTGAACATGGCGCCGGCGGCACACGTGGAGGGCCTGTATAGCTGCCTCGACTACTACCGCAACATCAGCGATCCGTTCAGCAAGCAACTGACCGATGAGTACGACAGGCTTTTTCCGGGCAATGCAAGGTTCACCGCAGGCAGCGCGTGTTCAGGGATGTATCGGGGGCTGCGGCTGTGGGAAGCTGCCGTGAAAGAGGCGGGATCGCTCAACCAGGAAGAGGTGATCAAAGCTCTGGATCACGCAAAGATCGCCGAGGGACCAGGAGGGCCGGCTGAAATGGTGCCTGAACAACACCACGCGCGGATGAACATGTACATTGCGCAGGCGAAGAATGGCGTGTTCAACGTTGTGAAGGACCTGGGGGTGATCGATCCAAAAGAGCGGATGGTGGACGAGAAGGAAGCGGAGAGGGTGTTTACCGCCTGAATTTGAAGCGAAGGCGCGGGTGAGCCAGGGTGTCGCGGAGTTCAATCATCGGAGACGCGACGCACTCGATGGCCAGGGGTCCGCTGCAAGCTCCAATTTTGCAGCGGGCCTCTGCTTTTAGAACTGTCGATGCAACCTCGGGATATCGTATTCGCGTTGAAAGACAGACGGGTCGCGTCGAAGGCGGGCTGGCGGCTCAGGCAGTTACGACGGCGCGTGACTTGCGGCGCTGAAGGAAGGCCAGCACCGGTCGCGCGAGCAAAAGCACGCCGACAATGACCGTGATGGTGATGGGCGTGAGAACGCCGGTCTTGACTTGCCACCAATAGTGGATGACTCCGCAGATTGCGGCAAGGTAGATGAGGCGGTGCAGGCGATTCCAATTTTTGCCGCCGAGCTTGCGGATGGACCATGTCGTGGAAGTAAGAGCGAGAGGCAGAAGCAGCAGGTAGGCGGAGACGCCCATGGTGATGAAACGGCGCTTGGCGACGTCAGCGAACATGGCGTTGAGACTGAAGCCGGCATAGAGGCCGACGTAAGTGAGCATGTGGAGTGTGGCGTAAAAGAAAGCGAACAAGCCGAGCAAGCGGCGGAACTTGACGAGCCAGACCAAGCGCGCCGACAGACGGCGCACCGGCGAGATAGCCAGGGTAATGGTGAGCAGGCGCAGCGTGGCGAGTCCGGTGGAGAACGCGATGGTGGCCGTGGGGTCGGGGCCGAGGTTGTTGGTGATGGCGCCCCAAACGAGGCGAGCGACGGGCACCAGGCAGGCGATCCAGACGGCGGTTTTGAGCAGGACAGTCGTTGAACGGTTCATAAGTGATCGAGTTGAGAGTTAGGCGATGATTGAGCTCGGGTTATCCCACCCTAGCGGCAAGAACAAAGACGCCGCGAGGGTGGGGCACCCAATCACGATAATCCGCCCAAGCGAAGTTTGGACTGAAATCCCACCCTAGCAGAGCCAGGATGGGGCACCCAGGCGAGTCAGCACGCCGGCAGGTTAGCGAGTTGGCGCGGCGCCAGTTCGCAGGTTCAGAAGTCTTTCATCAGGTTCATGCCCTGGTATAGAGATGCGACCTGGTCGGCGTATCCGTTGAACATGAGCGTGGTGCGGCGCTGCTCGTAGAACGGGAGGCCGATGCGGCGCTCGGTTTTCTGGCTCCAGCGCGGATGGTCGCGGTTGGGATTGACGTTGGAGTAGAAGCCGTATTCGTCGGGCGCCTGATCGTTCCACGTGGTATGCGGCTCCTTTTCGACGAACTTGACAGTGACAATCGATTTGGCGGATTTGAATCCGTATTTCCAGGGGACGACGATGCGGACGGGCGCGCCATCCTGATTGGGAAGCGTTTCGCCGTAGAGACCGAAGGTGAGGAGGGTGAGCGGATTCATGGCTTCATCCATGCGCAGACCTTCGGAGTAGGGCCAGTAGATGTTGGTTTGTCGCGCGGCCCAGGGCTCGACACCCGAGTTGTAGTAGGAGAGGAACTGAACGTATTTGGCGCTGGGGAGCGGCTGGCACTGCTTGATGAATTCCGAGAGCGAATAGCCGATCCAGGGGATCACCATGCTCCACGCTTCAACGCAGCGATGGCGATAGACACGATCTTCGAGGGGATGCAGCTTGAGCAGGTCATCAAGTGAGAATGTGAGCGGCTTGGCGACTTTGCCTTCGACTTTGATATTCCACGGGCTCGTGGGTAAACGACCGGCATTGCGAGCGGGGTCGCCTTTGTCGACGCCGAATTCATAGTAGTTGTTGTAGTGCGTGATGTCTTCGAGACTGGTGAGTTGCTCGCCGGTGGTGGTCAGCGGGCTGGGGACCGTCTGCAACTTGGTTCCGGCGTGGACGGCGGTGCGCGGCGAGACGAGCTGCGCGATGCGCTCGGCGCCGATGGCCGCGACGCCCGTAGCGGCAGCGCCTTTGAAGAAGCGGCGACGCGAGAGATAGCGAAAGTACGCGTCGCGTGACGTGATTTCAGAAGAGGGAATGTCGGGCGGTTTGCCAATGAGCATCGCGTGACCTCGCCTGGGGAGCCCCGTTGCATCTATTAGACACCTGGGCGGGCGCTGAAGTTACAAGCAGGCCGTTGACACGATGAAAAGGTGCATCAGCCGCGGAGATTAGGCGGGCTTTTGCCAGGCAAGGACGACGACCGGGTAGGTCAGGTGAATTGCGCCGCTTTCCCGGCGGGCGGCGATTCCAAGCGTGTCGGTGCCGGAGCGAATGTCAGCCTCGAAGAGGGCGCGGATGCGGTCAGCGTCGCCGGGATTGGGGAAGGAGCCTGAGAGCAATTCTTCGAGGTCGCGATCGAGGCGGCAGTTTTCTTTGCGGCGGAGCGTGAGGCCGGCGGAGTCGCCCAATGCTTCGAATTCGGCGAGCGTGAGAGCGCGAGTGTGCGAGGGATCGCGCAGAATCTCCCAGTGATTGAAGGCGGCCTGGGTTGCGGCACTGGGCGCGACGTCGCAAACGAGCACGGTGCCGCCGGGCTTGGTGACTCGCTTCATCTCGCGCAGAGCGACAAGTGGCTCAAGGAAGTGGTGGAACGAAAAGCGTGTCACTACACAATCGAAGGCGCTGTCGGGAAACGGGAGATTGGTGGAAGAGCCGAGTCGCCAGGCGACGTTATGGACCTGCTGCTCGGCCTGATAGCGGCGCGCGCGGTCGAGCATGGCGGGAACGAAGTCGAGGCCGGTGACGTGGCCGGCGCGCTTGGCGAAGAAGCAGGAGATGATGCCGGGCCCGCAGGCAACGTCGAATACCGCTTGATTCGGCTGAACCGCGGCGCACTCGGCCATCAGGTCGAGCATGGGATCCTTGCTGTAGCCGTGGCGCTGCGCGAAGGGTTCGGCCTGGCGCGTGAATTGATCAAGAATCGCGGTGTCGTGGAGTTCGGCGTCAGGGTGGGCAGACTGCATGGAATCAGTATGGCATCGGGGGCGATGGACTTGATTTTCCGTTGGCTACTGTTTCTCGTACACTAGCACGGCCTTTTCGTTCGGCCTGCCGGGTTCCCAATACGAGTCGGTCAGCGAGCGTCCGTCTGCACTGATTTGCCAATATCCCGCGTTTGTGGCTCGGCCGTTCAGTTTCGTTGTTACGCTGAACTCTCGTGGACCGCGCTCTCTGAGTGAAACCGTCGCCCCGGCGGAAACTGAAGGGTCTTGTATGGCTGCATCGGTGCCGTCAATAAAGGCGTCTGCGTGAATGTCCTTCTCCGGATAGGAATAGTGCAGTGCGTTACTCCCCATGCTTATCTGCAGTATCGAAGCCAGCCCGTCAAACGGATTCACATTTCTCCAGCCGCCAGTGAAGCCGCTCGATCCGGAAGTGCGCGTAAAGTGAGTCTCTTTCGGTTTTGGCGATCTGTCCGGTTGAAAGATCTCCGAATCCACCGTCAACATCTTTCCATTGGAGGACAACTGCCAGTGGGAGACGCCCGCTTTCGAACCGTTCCTGAAGGTCGTGATTTCCAGATCAGAACTGTTCTTTTGCGTGCAAAAGGCAGTCAGAGTTTCCGCCGCCTGGTATGCCTTGCCGTCGCAACGAAACTTCGCCGAGCCACTCCGGCCCGAACTGTAGAACATGCCGTCCGGGGTAAGCGAAAGTGTAAGCGTCGGTCCGGGAATGTTGCTCCTGGCCGGGTCCAGCTTCCATGTGCCGTTCCAGTCGAGCGAAGGGCCGCGGCATCCGGCTGCTGTTAACGCGAGCACTCCGATCAGGATGCACTGTAGAGCCCTCTTAGTCATGAGATTCCATTTTCGGTGCACTCTGCCGGGGTTGTTGAATTAGCGTGCTCCATCTTACGCGAAGCTGAATCCGCTCCTCATCAGCGGCAGGGTGCGAATGCGCTTTCCGGTTGCGGCGAAGATGGCGTTGGCAGCCGCGGGCAGGATCGGGGGCAACGCTGGCTCGCCCAGGCCGGTGGGCGGGAACTCACTTTTGCGCCAGAAGATTTCGATGGCCGGGGTTTGGCGCATGCGCAGCATGGGATGCTGATGGTAGTTGGCCTGGTCCACATGGCCGTTGGTCAGAGTGATCTCCTGCTGCATGTGGCTGAGACCTTCGATGATGCCGCCACAGCACAGGCTTTCCGCGGCTGCGGGATTGATGATCTGGCTGCCGATGTCTCCCGCGGCCCACACGTGGTGCACCGTGACGCGATTCTGGCTGTCGACGCTGACTTCAACGACCATGGCGAAGTAGCCAAGATGGCAGAAATGGGCGCCCAATCCCATGCCGCGGCCGGGTGATTTCCTGCGGTTGCGCCAGCCGGATTTTTCGGCAACGAGCTCGAGCACGCCCTTCATGCGCTCGGGATTGAGCAGGTCGGGATTGTTCGGATCGACTTTGGTGCCGGGGTCGGGAGCGGCGTTCAGAATCTCGAGCTGGAAATCGAGAGAATCGCGGCCAGCGGCGGCGGCCAGCTCGTCGAGGAACGATTGTTGCACGAAGGCGTAAGCGTTGTCGCCGGGAGCGCGCAAGGCCCCGCAGCGGAGCCACAGCGGAATGGCGCTCATGCCCAGCGAATAGTTGGGCACACGGCCGGCCGGGAACTGGTCGCCGCCGATATCGCCGGACTGCACGAGCGTCTTTCCTTCACCGAAGGTGATGAGGTGCTGGCTCCAGGCGACGAGCCTGCCGTGCGCATCGACGCCCGCTTTGAGGCCGATGGTGCCGCCGGGCCGATAGGCGTCGTGGGCGATGTCGTCTTCGCGCGACCAGACGAGCTTGACCGGCTTGCCCATCTGCTTTGCAAGCCACGCAACTTCGACCATGTAGTCGTTCATGAGGCGACGGCCGAAACCGCCGCCGGCGCGGCACATGTGCACTGTGATGTTCGCGGGATCAATGCCCAGCGCGTGCGAGACCAGGGCCTGACCTTGGGCGGGCATCTGGCTGGTGGTCCAGATTTCCATTTTGCCGTCGCTGTACGCGGCGGTGGTGTCCTGCGGTTCGAGAGTTCCGTGGGCCAGGAACGGATAGGCGTAGACGGCATCGAGAACTTTGGTCGCCGATTTTAGTGTTGCGTCCGCATCCCCGTAGCTTCGTACGGAATGAGCGGGAGCAGATTTCAGCAACTCGGCGGCGCGCTTAGTGAAGTCATCGCTGTTCTGGCTGGCACCGCGGCCGTAGTCCCATTCGACCTTGAGGTTTTTGCGGGCGCTCTGGGCCTGCCAACACGAATCGGCGAGAATGGCCACGCCGGATTCCATGCCTGGCTCCCACCCTGCAACCGAATCGCTGGAGAGCGTGCCTTCAATGACGAGCACCTTGCGCACGCCAGGAAGCTTGCTTACATCGTCAATATTGGCGCTCTTCACTTTTCCGCCGAAGACCGGGCATCGTTGGATGACGGCGTGAAGCATGCCAGGTAAGTTGACATCGATGCCGAAGATCGGTTTGCCGGTGACGATGGCGCGGTTGTCAACGCTGGGGTGCGACTTGCCGATGATGCGGTAGTCCTTCGGATCTTTGAGATGCACCGACTTCAGGTCAGGCGGGGTGAGCGTGGCGGCTTTTGCAGCGAGCTGTCCGTAGGGTGCCATGCGGCTCGATTTCGCGTGCAGCACTTTGCCGCAATTGGTGGTGCATTCGGATTCGGGGACGCCCCAGGCTTGCGCGGCCGCGGTGACAAGCATCTGCCGGTAGGCGGCGCCAACGCGACGGAGTGGATCCCAGTTGATGGGAGTTGCGGTGCTGCCGCCGGCAAACTGCGGCCCGAAGAGCTCCGGATGAACGTCGGCCTGCTCGATGCGCACGTCGTTCCAATCGACATCGAGTTCTTCGGCGATCAGCATGGGCAGCATGGTCTTGACGCCCTGGCCGATCTCGGGATTCTTGGCCATGAGAGTGACAACGCCGCTGGGATCGATGCGGATGAAGGCAACCGGGACAAAGGCGGGTCGCCGGCCTGGCTCCTGAGCGACGGACCACGGTTGTTTGTAGAGTCCCAGGGCGACGGCTCCGCCGGCGAGGACGGTCACTTTGAGAAAGGATCGGCGGTCAAGATCGTAATTGTTGCTCATGGTGTTCGCCCTCCTTCAACCTTTCAGGGTTGGCGCGTGGGCTGATTCAGCAGCGTGATGAATCGCCTGCCGGATACGCGGGTAGGTTCCGCAGCGGCAGAGATTGCCGCTCATCGCCGTATCGATGTCGGCATCGGTGGGATGTGGCGTTTGGGAGAGGAGCGCGGCGGCGGTCATGATCTGGCCGGGCTGGCAGTAGCCGCACTGGGGCACATCGAGCGCTTCCCACGCCTGCTGCAAGGGATGTGTAGCGTCCATTGAGAGGCCTTCGATGGTGGTAATGGGTTCGCCGGCCACATTGCCCACGTGGGTCATGCAGGAGCGCACTGCCTTGCCGCCGACGAGGACTGTGCAGGCACCGCAGACTCCGATGCCGCAGCCGTACTTGGTCCCTGGCAGGTCAAGGAGGTCGCGGAGGACCCAGAGGAGTGGGGTGTCTGGCGGCACGTCGACCGTTCTGACTTCGTGATTCACATTCAATTTCAAGGGCATTGAGGACACCTCCTAGCAGACGCCGACACACGAGGCGAGTGGAAGGATTTTCTGGTGAGGAACTGTAGTCGGGAGGGCGGCGGAATTGAAGTGACAGCTGTCACGTAAAGCAGGGACTAGGGACTAAGGGGCCAGGGACTCGGGCTTAGGCGCGAAGGGCCACTGGCGAAGGCGATGGGCGCGGAAGAGGTAGATGAGGGTTCCAGTGGTGGCGATGCCTGCTGCAACGGCGAGCTCGATGAGAGCGTGGGCGCGGTTGACGAGGATGAAGGCAAATCCAGCCATGGCGGCGAGCGGCGGGAGCGGATAGAGCGGGATGCGGAAGGGGCGCGGGAGATTGGGACGCTGAATGCGCAAAAGGATCACACCGATTTGTTGCAGAAAAAACTGCAGCAGGATGCGGGTGATGACGAGCATGGTGATGACCTGGGTGAGCGTGAAGAAGCAGAAGAAGGCTCCGACGAGGCCGAGGGCAACGAGCGAGCGGTGCGGAATTCCGTGCCTGGGATGCACAGCGGCAAGGAAGCGGAAGTAGTTGCCATCGCGGGCAGCGGCGTAGGGCACGCGGGAGTAGCCGAGCTGGAGCGAGAAGACGCTGGAAAATGCGGTCCAGATGATGAGGGCGGCGATGGTGTAGCCAGCCCATTGGCCGAAGGCGGAGCGGGCAATGTCGGACACGAGCTGCACGCGAAGGGCGGCGGATTCGGCGGCGTGGGCGGTGGCGCTGCGAAGCGACGGCAGCGCGGCAAGGTTCATGGCGATGTAGAACGCGGAGACAAAGAGGACGGAAAGCAGGATGGCGCGGGGGATGGTGCGCTCTGGGTTGCGGACTTCAGAGCCGAGGAAGGTGATGTTGTAGTAGCCCCAGTAGTCGTACGTGGCAATGAGCGTGGCCGCCGAGAGACCACTAAGCGCGAGCGTAACCGGAAGCGCGGGAGCTGAAGGCATGTGCCATCCGCCGGTGGCTGCGGCGTGAGCGAAGCCGGAGACGATGACTCCAGTGAGGGCGGCCATGACTCCGGCAAAGAGGACCCAGGCGAGGCGCGTGATGGAGCTGAGGTTGCGATAGAGAAGCGCAGTGACGAGCAGACAGGCCGCGGCGGCGGCGAAGCTCGCATAGTGGATCGCGGGAAGGGCAGCGATGGGCGTGGACTCGAGGCCGGGCCAGAAGACGGCGAGAAATCCCGAGAGGCCGATGCAGCCCGAGGCAATGGAGAGCGGGGCTGTGAAGCTCAACTGCCAGACGTAGAGAAAGCTGAGCCAGTTGCCGGCGCGATCGGGACCGTAAATTTCGCGCAGGAAAGCGTAGGAGCCTCCGGCGCGCGGGAAGGCTGCACCGAGTTCGGCCCAGACCAGGCCGTCAGCGACAGCGATCGCTGCGCCGAGTACCCACGCCCAAACGGAGAGGCGAAAGCCCGCCGCAGCGATGACCAGCGGCAGGGTGATGAAGGGGCCGACGCCGATCATCTCGAGCATATTGAAGAGCACGGCCGAGCGCAGGCCGATGCGGCGCTCAAGCGCCGCAGGGCGGGTCGCGGTGGTAGGGGGCGGCTGGATCATCAGGCGGCTAAGCAACAGATTACGAGATCGCGGGGCGCCGCGCGTGAGAGCGGGGGGCGGTTTCGTGAGGCGAAGAGGCTTTTCCGGTGACGATGAGCATTGACTAAGTCGTGTTTTGTGCTGGAGACTGGTGGCTTAAGCAAACGTGTGCAATGGGGAGTTTTTGGATGTTTGAGCAGGACAGGGGTAAGGCGGGGGGAGTGATGCAGACGGGCGGCGGAAATCGAGCGCCGCGGCAACCGTTGAGGCAGCCCTCGATCAAGGACATCGCGCGACTGGCACGAGTCTCGCATCCGACGGTTTCGCGCGCACTGCAGAATAGTCCGCTGGTGAACGCGCAAACGGCGGCGAAGATCCGCAAGATCGCCGACGAAGCCGGATACCGCGCGAGCGCAGTTGCGCGCGGGCTGGTGACGAGGCGGACGCGGACCATCGGGCTGGTGGTGACAACTGTGGACGATCCGTTTGCGGGCGAGGTGACGTGCGGCATCGAGCAGGCGGCGAACGATCACGGATACGCGGTGTTTCTCGCCAGCTCAAGTGCCGACCCTGAACGGGAGCGGAAGGTGGTGCAGGCGCTGGCTGAGCGGCGCGTGGACGGAATCATTGTGACCTCGTCGCGCGTGGGTGCGCTCTATCTGCCGCTGCTCGAGGAGTTGAATGTTCCCATCGTGCTTGTGAACGACCAGTACCCGGGCGAGTTTGTGCATTCGGTGATGATTGAGAACGTGGAAGGCGCGCGGGCCGCAGTGGAGCACCTGATCGGGTTGGGACACCGGCGCATTGCGTATGTGGGCGACCGGCTGGGTTACCAATCGGACGCGGAACGGCTGGCGGGCTACAAGGATGCGCTCAAGCGCGGGGGAATCGAGTTCAGGGCCGCGCTGGTGAAGGAGGGCAATGGGCGGCCCGAGGCGGCGATTGAAGCCGTAGACGAGCTGCTGGCATTGCCTGCTCCTCCGACGGCGATCTGCTGCTACAACGACATGACGGCGCTGGGAGCGTTGCGGGCCATTCGCGCGCGTGGGCTGCGGGTGCCTGAGGATGTATCCGTCACGGGATTTGACGATTTGTTTTTTGCGGCGTACCTGCAGCCTCCGTTGACCACCGTGCGGCAACCGATGCGGCGCATGGGACAGTTGGCGATGGAGAATCTGCTGAAACTGATGTCGGGCGAAGACTCGGTGGCGCAAAGCAGAGTAGAAGCGGAACTGATTGTGAGAGCGTCGACAGGAAGAGCGAAGACGGGTAGCGAGGAGAGCCGCCATGGGTAACACCGGATTCAGGAACGGGGCGGCAGCAGCTCTGACGCCGTTAAGCGTCTTCTGCAAGGAGACACCGATCATCCCCGCGATACGCAAGCCGGAACTCGTGGACCAGGCGATTGCTTCGCGCAGCAGGCTGATTTACCTACTTACCGGCGATCCTGAAAATGTGGAGGCAATGATAAGCAGGATCGTGGCCGCCGCGAAGGTTCCGATTGTGAATCTCGATCTACTGAATGGGTTCTCGCGCGACAAGTACGCGGTGAACTATTTGAAGAGGGTGGGCGCGGGCGGCATTATTTCAACTCACCTGGACCCGCTGCGCCACGCGCTGGCGATCGGGCTGTACGGGATTCAGCGCACTTTTCTGCTGGACTCGGGCGCGATGGATACCATTAGCAACCAGTTAAAGAACTCGCCAGTGCATGCGCTGGAGATATTGCCGGCGCTGGTGGCGCCGAAGATGCTGGAGCGGGTGCGGGCGATTTCTCCGGGTTTGCCGGTGGTGGGAGGCGGGCTGATCCAGAACATGAAGGAAGTGGAAGCGCTGCTGGCGCAGGGGTTGAGCGCGGTATCGACGAGCCATCCGGAGATGTGGATCAAGTAGGGGGCTTGCCCCCTATTTCTGTAAGCCATGTGCCGGTCCGTACCCCCAAAGGTGCATCGCCTACCCCCCCCACGTATGTCGTACCTCCAGGCACAAATATACTTGACTCATCAGCAATTTTCTGTCAGAGTGTGAGTATGAGACAGATCGTAGAGCCAAAGACGTTGCAAGAGGCGATAGTCTATTTCGCTGACTTGGACACTTGCATTCACTACCTAGCGGCTAAACGCTGGCCTGACGGCGTTGCTGTGTGCCCTACATGCGGAGAGAGAGACGTGCCCTACGTTGAGGCGCGGCGCCTGTGGCAATGCAAGAGACGGCATCCGAAGTGCCAATTCTCCGTGAAGGTGGGAACCGTCTTTGAGGATTCGCCGATTGCGCTTAGCAAGTGGCTTATGGCTATGTGGATGGTCGCCAACTGCAAGAATGGCGTTTCGTCGTGGGAGATTCACCGTTCGCTTGACGTTACGCAGAAAACCGCGTGGTTCATGCTCCACCGCATCCGGCTGGCGCTCGAAGGGAAAGCCTCGCACCACCTCGGCGGCGAGCACGGCGGACCGGTTGAAATTGATGAGACTTACGTCGGCGGCAATCGCAGGAACATGCACGCCTCACGGCGGCTCAAGATGCAACGCGCGATGAAAGACGAAGCCGGAAAAACCATCGTCATGGGTATACTTGACCGCGATCTCCGCCAGGTACGGGCCAAGGTGATTCCGAACGTCAAGCGAGAGACGCTACAGGCTGAAATCCTCGCCAACGTGGGCCGGAAGTCCGAAATCTATACCGACACCCTCACCGGCTACGATCATTTAGGCCGGTCAGAACAGGAGTACGTGCACCAGACCGTCAATCACATGCTCGAATACGTACGCGGCCAAGTCCACACTCAAGGAATCGAAAACTTTTGGTCGCTGCTCAAGCGGGGATTGAAGGGAACCTACGTCTCTGTCGAGCCGTTCCACCTCAACCGCTACGTGGGAGAGCAAATCTTCCGCTACAATAACCGCGCAACACGGGATAACCCGCTCAACGACTCAGACCGCTTTGCGCTGGCAGTATCGCAGATAGTTGGCAAGCGCCTTACTTATGCAGAACTGACCGGCAAGGTGGAGGAAACGAGCCAGCCGTTCTGATTCGCCGCACAAACGGCAAGGACGGGGGAAGAGGCGAAACTAAGCAGAGCAGCCCGGAGATTCTTGGCCGAAGCGACGGGCTGTATCGGCGCTCACGTTCCTAGATTGGAGCGTAGCGCCGATGTGTATTCAAAGTCAATCTGCCGCCGCAAAGATGGACGCGATTATGTTGCTAGTTTATGGTGATGAGAGTTTCGACGCAGGGAAAGAGCGCGTTTGCGCTGTGGTTGGGGTAGTCGGCACTCCAGAGTTATGGGTAGAGTTAGAGAACAAATGGAAAGCGCGCAACGGCACTATCCCATTCCATGCGGTCGATTGCTGGTGGGGCCGTGGAGATTATGAAAACATTCCACGCGAACAGAGCCAAGCTCTGTATATAGATCTGGTCAACATGCTTGCAGATAGTGGGCTGGGTGGATTCGCCTCTGTGCTCGACCTAGCAGCCCAGCGCGCAACATTCGCGCCTCCAACATTCAATCCTCCTGTCTACTACCAGAGTTTCATGACAGTACTGGAGAAAATGCGAAACGCAGCGGAAAACCGTAATGATTTCGCCGAATTAACCTTCGACAGCCGCCTTGAGAGTAATCACAATGCCGGTCTGATTTACGCATACTTGCGAGAGAGTAATCCTCAATGGAAGGAAAGACTGGCGTCTAAGATTTCATTTGAATGTTCGCACGACAATCCACGTATTCAAGTTGCCGACTTGTTCGCATACGAAGCGATGAAGGACTTGGATAACCAGATCGGACCCCAAAAGCGCCCTACACGCAAATCGTGGGAAGTACTCACTGCGACTAATCACTTCCGCAGTGAGAAAGTTAGCGAGGAACACTTCGGTGATCCTCGCATGGAACCTAAATCTGTAATGCTGGCATTAGGGTTCACTCCGGAAGACTATGCTTCGTGGCTAGATAAGCACAATCGACAAAATTGTCATACCGCGTATTTTGAATTCTTAATATGGCATCGTGGGCGCATGACGCCAGAGCAACTAGCAAACTTCGATGCACATTTTGGCGGCGATAACTTGTAGATATTATTACCCCGAGGTAGCCATCCGTTTCCGCTTGCTGCCCTTCTTTGGTCCCGGTCGGAATGGCCGCGCCTGCCGCTCTCGCTGATACTCCGCTTCGCGCCGCTTCAATTCCTCGCGTGGGACCGCGATAACCCGACTCACCAGATTGTCGAATGCGGTGTACTCAGCGGATGGCTTCATCATGGCTCAATGATACCTCCGGCATCCCCAACAGCCTGCGAACGCTCGCCGTGGATACGTAGATGGTCCCGCGCCGCTTCGGTTGCCGTCCGACCAGCATTCGCCTCTTGATGTAGTCACACACCGTAATCCTGTGGACTTGCAGGTACACTGCGGCATCTTCGGCCCTGATCCATTCGCGCTTGGGTAAACGGTCCATCCTTCAAGGATACCGCTGTATAATTCTCCGCACCTGAAAAACAAGGAGCTATCATGCGCGACAAGCCTATTGCTACTAAAGCGCCGCGTGCGAGCATTCACAACGTGATGACAGAAGTTCAGAGAGCCAATGGAAGGCTGGAATGGCTGGATATGAGACTCGAAAAGATCGAGAAGGCTGTCCAAAAGATCAGGGGTGACATCACCGCGATTCGGGAGCAGGGGGAACAATAGACCGGAAGGTTTCCTCTTTACGGAACAGCACCCGCGCCACATCGTGTGCATCCATCGCTACCGTACGACTCTCGCTCTCTTTCATCGCCGCAAGGATTTTCTGCGCCAAATCAAGTACGCGCCGTTCCCTGCTTCCACTGTTCTCTTTTGGCTTATTCATACTTCTAGCAAAGATCACTCCCTCTCCCCCCTGTCAAGACCCTCAAGAACTTTTTGATGAGTCAAGTATGTTTTTGCCTACCTCCATATTTGAAAACAAGGGACTTGTGAGCCAGAGGTTAGGCCTCCATACCTCATTCCCCCGCGGAGTGTCTCCAGCGCTTCAATCGGCGATAGCCAGGCAGCTTTGGGCCGGCGCCGGCGCATGGAGTGGGAGACGGCAGAAGCCATGCTCACGGCGCGGAGGCCTTTTTCTTGATCCACGGAATAATTTTGCGCCAACCAGAGGAAATTCCCTGCAAAAACGGGTGTGGAATCCGAAGGTGCGGCCACGTGCCGAATCAGTGGGTTAGGCATCGCGCAGTTTGTTGAGGGGCGACAGAGGGCTTGACAGCTCCAGGCAAAGCTTGAGCGAGGCACCCTGATTCCCAGTGCTCTTGAAGCGCTGGATCACCTGGTCCTGTTCATCAATGAGCAACTGAAGGATTGTTTGAATGCAAAGTCTAGGAGGAGCACGAGGTGTTGCGAAAAGCTGAACTCAGCATTGAAGCTGATTCAGAGAACTACCTCGGAGGCTCCT
>Ga0116219_10002130_pt1 | contig 17210 bp, 10 predicted proteins | sample Sb_taG_4_FD_91019 | JGI IMG/M metagenome (GOLD analysis project Ga0116219, IMG submission 91019) | Peat soil microbial communities from Weissenstadt, Germany - Sb_50d_6_BS metaG | ecosystem: Environmental > Terrestrial > Soil > Wetlands > Peat | place: Germany: Weissenstadt | collected 2010-09-21
CCTGCCTGACTTTCGCGATGAGTGGCTGCGTGGCCTGGCGCTGCACGGCCGGCACATCGAGCGCTATCTCTCGACTTATTTCTCTCCCAACACCCATCTGCTCGGGGAAGGTGCCGGGCTTTTCTTTCTGGGGGTTCTGGCTCCGGAATTGGCTGCCGCGGAACGTTGGAAGCAGTTGGGTTGGGAGATTGTTCTGCGGGAGGCGGAACGCCAGGTTCGATCCGACGGATTCCACTTCGAGCAGTCCACGTACTACCACGTATATGCGCTGGACTTTTTTCTGCACTGTGCGGTGCTGGCGGGTGCGAACGGAATCGCGACTCCGAAATCCTTCGAAGACACAATCGAGAAAATGCTGAACGCTCTTTGCCGGTTGGGGCGGGGTGGCCCGCCGCCGCGATTCGGCGATGATGACGGGGGACGCGTGTTCGATCCGCGGCGCAATCGCAGCGAACACATGCTCGATCCATTGGCGACGGGGGCGATCCTGTTTCATCGCGCAGATTTCAAAGCGATGGCCGGTGGGTTGCGCGAAGAGACGTTGTGGCTACTGGGTGCAGAAGGGGTGCGGCAGTGGGACACACTGGAGGAAATGGCGCCTGCCACGGAGTCGGCAGCACTAGCAGATGCCGGATTTTATCTTCTGGCGGGGGAGAAGAACACGCAGCTGGTAGTGGACGCGGGGCCGCTGGGCACGCAAAGCGGCGGCCACGGGCATGCGGACGCGCTGAGCCTTTGCCTGCAGAGCGGCGGGCATGCCCTGCTGATCGATCCGGGAACGTACGAATATGTAGGTCCGGGCGGCGATCGCGACCCGTTCCGGAGCACAGCCATGCACAACACGGTCCAGGTCGATGGAACAGGCCAGGCCCAACCGGCGTCGGCGTTCTCGTGGCAGAGATTGACCGAAGGGAAAGCCGAGCAGTGGATTCAGGGGCAGGATTTCGATCTGCTGGTCGCGACTCATGACGGCTACCAGAGCTTGCCGCATCCGGTAAGGCATCGGCGATGGATATTCTCGCTCAGGAACGGCATCTACCTGGTGCGCGATGTCGTGGATAGTGGAGATGGTGAAAGACAGGGCAAGCACCGGCTCGATTTGGCCTGGCATTTGGGACCGGATCTGCAACTGGTGGCGCAGAGAGTATTCCGCGTCAAGGGCGCGTCGGGCGGGCTGGCCCTGCTGCCCGTGCAGGGACACGGCTGGTCCGAAGAAGTGGTTCGCGAATCGTGCGCGCCGGTTTATGGAGAAAAGGCGCCGATGACAACCTTGACCTTCAGCCTGGACGCCGTGCTCCCAGCCGAATTTGCGGTCTTGCTTGTAACATTGGAAGAAGCGCACGGCAGTCCGGGGTCGTTCACTCGCATGGCGGAGGGGAAAGAAGGAAAAGAGGACTCGGCCGGCGCATACAGGTATTCGGCGGAGAAGGTGGAGTACTCGTTCGTTTTCGGCGAACGCGGCAAAGCGTGGCAGAAGGGGGAGTTGTCCGGCGACGGGGAGTTCGTCTGCCGCAAGCGAGGTCCAGGCGGCCTCGACGAGCAACTGATTCTTTGCGGTGGCAGCTATGTGCAGGTCCGCGGAGGAACGGTGCTGCGGTACACGCGGCCGGTGCAGTGGGCGGAGATCACCGTAACAAATGGAGAGCGGACGATGTTCTCGTCGGATTCGGATGCACTTGCCGAGAATGTTGCCGGGTTGGAACAACCGGAGACTGCAGCCCCCGGTTCAGCGAAGCCATAGACGGAAGCCATTCTGATATGTGCGGAATCTGTGGAATCTTCTTCTCCGATCGTGACTGGCGCGTGCCGGGAGACGTGTTAACGGGCATGAACCGGCGCCTCGTGCATCGGGGGCCCGACGACGAAGGCTTCTTCGTCGAAGAGAATGTCGGCCTGGCCATGCGGCGGCTGAGCATCATCGACGTGGCAACCGGCCACCAGCCGCTGGCCAATGAGAATCACGACGTCTGGATCGTCTACAACGGCGAGATTTACAACCACGCCGAGCTGAGAGTGGGTCTCGAAGCGAAAGGGCACCGTTACCGCACTCGCAGCGACACGGAAACCATCGTTCACTTGTATGAGGAATATGGCCGGGAGTGTGTGAAGCATCTGCGGGGCATGTTCGCGTTCGCGATTTGGGATCGGCGCAAGCGTGTGCTTTTCGCGGCGCGCGACCGGCTGGGAATCAAGCCTTTTTACTACCGCTGGGATGGCAAGGCCTTTCTCTTCGGGTCGGAGATTAAGGCGATTCTTGCTTACCCTGGCGTGGCGGCCGAGTTTGATCGGGGAAAGCTCGCGGAGTATCTCGCGTTCGGCTACATCACCGGGCCGGAGACGATGTTTGCGGGAATCCGCAAGCTCATGCCGGGGCATACGCTGGAGCTGGCGGAACGGGGCGAGCCGCAGATTGCACGCTACTGGGATCTCACGGCCGAAGTGGATCGCGAGCCGCAGCCCCGCGAATATTACGTCAAGACTTATCGCGAATTGCTGGAAGCTGCTGTCGGATCGCATTTAATGAGCGACGTGCCGCTGGGGATGTTTCTAAGCGGCGGGCTGGATTCGAGCGCGGTCGCCGCGCTGGCCACTGAGATTCGCGGCAGCCAGATTCAGACCTTCGCCGTCGGCTACGACGAAGAAGCGTTCAGCGAGCTGCGCTACGCGCGCGAGGTGGCGGAGCACATTCGGTCGGATCATCACGAAATTCGAATCAGCCGTGACCAGTTTTTTGAATGCCTGCCGCGGCTGATCTGGCATGAGGATGAGCCGCTGGTGTGGCCGTCGAGCGTGGCGTTGTATTTTGTTGCTCGCCTGGCGCGCGAGCGTGTGAAAGTAGTGCTGACGGGCGAGGGGAGCGACGAGACGCTCGCCGGTTACACGCGCCATGCGTGGACCGTGCTGAACTCCCGCATGGACCATGTCTATGGCGCGATCACGACTGCAGGATTGCGCGGGATGGTGCGCAAGGCCATTCAGGCCAGCCCGCTCAGCGCGTCGCTGCATCGCAAGCTGGGGCATACGTTTCTGGTGCGGGACGGGAATTCGTGGCCATCGTTCTACTACGACAATTTCTTTTCGGCCTTTGCCGCGGCCGAGCAGGCGGAACTGCTCACTCCTGCTGCAGTGGCGGATGCGGGCGATGCCTACGCCGGATCGATGGAGGCGTGGAATCGTTCGCAGGGTGACTTGCTGCACCGCCTGCTCTACGCCGATATCAACAGCTATCTGATCGAATTGCTGATGAAGCAGGACCAGATGAGCATGGCCGCCTCAGTAGAAAGCCGCGTGCCGTTCCTCGATCATGTTCTGGTGGAGTTTACGGCGAGAATTCCGGCACAGTATTCGATTGCGGGGATGGCGGGGAAGTTTGTGCTGAAGCAAGCGGTCGAAGATTTGCTGCCAAAATCGATCGTGTATCGCAAGAAGATGGGATTTCCCACGCCGTGGGATTCGTGGCTGGCGGGACCGAAGGTCGACGATCTGGAGCGGATGCTGGTTGAGCCCCGGAGCGTGGAGCGAGGTTTGCTGCGAACCGAAGCGGTGAAGAAAATATTTGCTGAGCACCGAGCGAAAGCACGCGACCACGGAAATCGAATCTGGCGCCTTTTGAACCTTGAACTGTGGCTGCGAGTGATGATCGACGGCGAGCCGGTAGAGGATGTCGCGGCGCAGATCGGTGCACCAGCGGCTGTGAGCTCGGAAGTCCAAAGGACGCGATGAGAAAGCACCTTCGTCGGGCGGCACTGTCGGCGCTGAAGGGCTGCGGAGCATTCCATCTGGTAAGTGACAGTGCCTGGCGCCGGGAGCGGTTGCTGATCCTGTGTTTTCACGGGGTCGCGCTTGAAGATGAGCATCAGTGGAGGCCGCATCTCTACATCAGCGCGCAACAACTCGAGCAACGGCTTGAGATTCTGCGAAACAGCAAGTGCAACGTTCTGCCGTTGGCTGAGGCGCTGGAGCGGCTTTCCCGGCATGATCTGCCTCCACGCAGTGTTGTGCTCACGTTTGATGACGGGCAGTACGATTTTTACCGGCAGGCGTACCCAGCGCTGAAGCGGAGCGGGGTTCCGGTCACGGTATATCTGACCACCTACTACAGCGAACTGCAGCGGCCGATCTTCAACCTGATCTGCTCGTATCTGCTGTGGAAGGCGAGGCACGCGGGCCCGGTCGATTTGCAGGAATTCGGATGTCCGAATCCAGTAGCGCTCCATTCCCAGGAAATTCGAGAAGCGGCGGCAACCGAGATTGTGCAATGGACGGAGCGGCAGGATCTCCACGGTCAGCAGAAGGATCAGATCGCCGCTGCGCTGGCCCAGCGATTGGGGATTGACTACGATGCCCTGCGGACCCGGCGCATCCTCCACCTGCTGAATCCAGAGGAAGTAAAGGAACTGGCGGCCGACGGCGTCGACTTCCAGCTGCATACGCATCGCCATCGCACTCCCATGAATGAGGAGCTGTTCCGGCAGGAGATCCGTGAGAACCGCCGGCGGCTGGGCAGCATGATCGGCGGCGGGCAAACGCATTTCTGCTACCCCAGCGGCGCTTACCGGCCGGAGTTCCTGTCGTGGCTGGCTGCGGAGGGGATTGTCTCGGCCGTGACCTGCGATACGGGGTTTGCCACGGTGGAGAATAATCCTCTGCTGCTGCCGCGGCTGGTCGACACGAGCGGGCGCACCGACCTGGAGTTTGAGAGTTGGGTGAACGGGATCGGGCACTTTCTGTCGCGGCGCCGGCGGGCGCGGCTGGCGTATGTTGCGGATTGAATTGAGACGGACTTGCGCGGCTGGCAGCGCCTAAAGGCGTGCGGCTTCGGCGATAGTTACGGCACGCATGGTTGCGTGCCCTGATACGAATCGCCGGGACAGGATGATTAGCAGGTTGCTGAAAAAGTAGTTTCTGCCCACCAGTCCGACCGCAGCGGCTAAAGCCGGCGTTCAAAAATCAGCAGTTATCGCAGCGCTGAAGCGCTGTGCCACCCAAAATCAGGTGCTGAAGCGCTGCGCCGCCCAAAATCAAGCATCGAAGCGAGTTTCTCAGCAGCATGATTAGGAGCGAGACTGCGTTGCGGCGGCGGGGAGATGGCCGGCGAGAGCGGCCAGCAACGGCTCGCGCAAATTTGGACCGCAAGCCAGCAGTCCGGAGAGCAGGGGATTGCGGTTGTTGCAGCGGAGCGGAGTATTGTCGAGCGTGGCGACGAATCCTCCGGCGCTTGCGACCAACGCTGCGCCGGCGGCGACGTCCCACTCGTGCTTCGGCGTTAGTGTGAAGGTAATGTCGGCGCGGCCGGCGGCGACCAGACCGAGTTTGTACGCTACCGACCCCATTGGCCGAATCGTGAACTCGCCGTTCTGAAATGGCTGCCACTCTCCGCGCTTCACTTCGCTGCGGCTGGCCAGAATCACCGCTCCCTGGAGCGAGGTGCGCTGGCTGGGGTGCGCCGGTTGGCCGTTGTAGAGCACTCCCGCATCGATGGCGCCCAGGATAGTTTCGTCGGTGGCGGGATTGAAGATGCCACCAGCGACCGGGCAGCCGTTCTCGACCAGCGCGATAGAGACGCAGAATTCCGGAATTCCGGCCACGAATTCGCGCGTGCCGTCGAGCGGATCGACGACCCAGACGCGGCTTTTGTTGAGCCGGGAAGCGTCATCCGCACTCTCTTCGGAAAGCCAGCCTTCGCCGTCGCGCAATAGATTCTGGCGCAGCAGGGCATCGACCGCCCGGTCGGCTTCGGTCACGGGATCGTGTCCGGCCTTGAATTCGGTTGCGATCGCTCCCGGCGTGAAGCGAGCGAACACGGCGCGGGCTGCATCCAGTGCGGACTGGATGCGCTGCAGGATCTCGGTGTAAGCAGAAGCAGGCATTTCCTCGAGGATACTCTTCGGAACACTTTTCTGAAGCATGGGCAGCGGGGTCATTTTCCGGAAATCACGCCCACAACATCCGGGCGCCGGTGATCAGCAACAGAGCGCAGAGAATGCGGCGCAACCACAGCATGGGCATGCGGGTGCTCAGATGCGAGCCCAGCAGGCCGCCGGGAATTGAACCAATCAGCAGCGACAGGACCAGTCCCGGATCGACGTTGCCGAGCCGGAAGTGCAGCAATCCCGTGACACCCGTGAGGATGACCGCGTGCACAATGTCGGTCCCGACATTCACCTTGGGCGGGAAGCTGTAGAACAGCAACAGAAGCATCATGATGATGCTGCCCGACCCGACCGAGGTCATGCCCACGAGAAAGCCGGAAATCAGGCCAATCACAGCCATGCCGGCAAAACCTTTCATGGTGGGCGGGCGATTGGCGATGCGCTCTTCGATCCGCCGCTGGAACAACAGCAGGATGGGAATAACGATGAGCAGTATTCCTACCGCCGTTTTAATGAAATTGTTGACGCCGTCGCCATACACGTGGCGGATGTGCATCAGCAGCTTGACGCCAGCAATCGAGCCGGGAACGCTGCCGAGGGCGAGAGCGATCACGACCTTGCGGCGCACCGTGCCCCGGCGAAGATGCAGCAGGCTGGCGGGAATTTTGGTGAAGAAGTTGAACAGGGCATCGGAACCGACGGCCACGATGGCGGGAACCCTCAGGCCGAAAATGAGCACGGGAAGCAGCAGAACGCCGCCTCCCACGCCGCTCATGCCGATGAGGACGCCGACGACAAAGCCGACCGTGATTTTGATTGCCAGCAGTTCCATGATCGCTTCTTCTTCGTCTTACGCGGCTGCTCCGTTTACGCCGATGAAGCCCTCCCGCTCCAGATGCAAGATGATCTCCTGCGCGGCCTCTTCCGGGGAAAGATCGCCGGTGTTAATAGTGACTTCCGCGTCGGCCGGAGCTTCATAGGGATCAGAGATTCCGGTGAACTCCTTGAGAATGCCGGCGCGGGCCTTGGCGTAGAGCCCCTTGCGGTCGCGTTGCTCGCACACCTCGACGGAAGTGGCGATGTGCACCAGGATGAAACCGCCATAGGGCTCGATCATCTGGCGCACGTGCTTGCGGGTCGCATCATAGGGCGCGATGGGCGCGCAGATGGCGATGCCGCCGTTCTTCGTAATCTCGGAAGCCACATAGCCGATGCGACGGATGTTGATGTCGCGGTGCTCTTTCGAAAATCCCAGCTCCGAGGAAAGATGCTTGCGCACCAGATCGCCGTCGAGCAGAGTCACAGGGCGTCCGCCGACTTCCAGGAACTTTGTAAGCAGGACATTGGCGATGGTGGATTTGCCCGAGCCCGACAGTCCGGTGAAGAAAATCGTTACGCCCTGATGCGCGCGGGGCGGAAAACTGCGGCGCAATTCGTGCACCACCTCGGGATAGGTGAACCAGCCAGGGATGTCGCGGCCCTCGTTCAGACGCTGCCGAAGTTCAGTGCCCGAGATGTTCAGAACGCGGTCGCCATTCTTGACCTCGTTGTCGGGAACATAGCGGTCCTGCGCCTCGAGGTAGACCATCATGTTGAAGGGAACCATGGTCACGCCGATGTCGGCTTCATTTTTCTTGAACAGCTCCTGCGCGTCGTACGGACCGTAGAAAGGCTTCTTCGTTTCCGGATCGGATCCGGGGCCGGCGTGGTCGCGCCCGACGATGAAGTGGGTGCAGCCGTGATTCTTGCGGATGAGCGCATGCCAGATGGCTTCGCGCGGGCCGCCCAGGCGCATGGCCAGGGGCAGCAGCGAGAGCTTCACGGTGCCTTGCGGGAACTTCGACAACAGCAACTGATAGCAGCGCACGCGGGTGAAATAGTCCACGTCACCGGGCTTGGTCATCCCCACGCTGGGGTTGATGAGCAGATTCGCTTCCACCTGCTTGGCCGCGCGGAAGGTGAGTTCGACGTGCGCCCGGTGCATAGGATTGCGAGTTTGGAAGGCGACCACGCGGCGCCATCCCATGCGCGCGAATTCTGCGCGTACTTCGGCGGGAGTGAGGCGCAGCGTGCGGAAATCGTAGTGCGACGGATTCTGCAGACCTTCGACGCGGCCGCCCACATACCACGGGTTGGCCTTGTTCATGGTGTAATCCGCGCCCGGATGGGCTTTGCTCGTGCTGTTGAACACCGCCTTGGCTTCAGCGGCGCGATCCGGCTGCCAGACATCTTCCACGTGCAGCACGGCGAGCATGACGCCCTCGGCATCGCGCAGCGCAACTTTGCTGCTGCCGGGGGTAAGCTTTTTCGCGAACTCTTCCGTTACGTCGAGCGTGATCGGTATGGGCCAGAGCACTCCGCTGGCGAGACGCATGTTGTGGCAAACGCCTTCGTAGTCGGCGCGCGTCATGAAGCCGCGCAGCGGAGAGAAGCCTCCGCTCATGAGTAATTCGAGATCGCAAATCTGGCGAGCGGTCAGGTCCCACGAAGGCCACTCGCGGGAGTGAGCTTTGAGTTCTGCGGCCTTTTCCGGTGAAACGATGATATTGACGAGTTCGCCGCCGTGCGGAGCAATCAAATGACTAGTCGAAGCAGACAACGCTGGAACCTCCAGGTACGTGATTTTGAAGCTACAGCATGTGATTCAACGCGTCGCAGAAGGAATCAATAAAGACTTCAGGACGTGCAAATGGGGGATGCCACGGAACGTGAGTAAGAGCTTGTAGTCAGTGTACACCAAAAGGAATCGACCTCTTCCTACTCGCACGTGCCATGCCGCAACGGGCAAGTTCATTGTACTGTAAACTGATAAGGATAAAGGGTAAAACTAGCCCATTCGGACTAGGCCCTCTCACTCCCCAAAGGCCTGTGCAAACCGTTGCGCACGGCGCGGAAGTGCTCTGCCCCTGCTGCTCAATCGCGTCGGTGTGCAATTTCTTTCACTCCTATTTGAAGCCGGCGAATCTCGTGGAGGCCTGTCGGAAGCCCATCAGAGGAGCATCGCAGATGAGTGTGCATTCTGGATTGTGACGTGCAATGGGCATTCATGCGCCGAACTGAATCGGAAGTCAATAGGAACAAGCGTGTAATTTGTTCTGAGTATTGCTCGGATGGCGGGAATTTTCGCCTAGGGTATTTGCCTGAGGGCCGCGCCGTCGCTGCCATTCCGCAGTGACGCATGAACACCCGGTCCCCATTTTGGAAGGAGTTGATCTGGGCTCGGCCCACTGCGCGAAACAGGGCGGCCCCTGCGTCAATGCAGCGCAGGAAAGCACGATTAGTTGATGCCGAGGCCTGATTTTGCCCGTGTTCCGGCGGGTCGCGAGCAGGGCCGTCGAACCCTCGCAAGGCCATGCGGGAAGCGGCTTTCCGATTTCCACAGCAGGTGTTTCACGATGGACCGGCTGTGGAAAAAATCCATTCGGATGTCACAGCCAAAACTGTCTCAAATTGGCATTGTGGGTGCTATGACTTTTGGAAAGATTCAGCCGTTGGGCCGAATCGAGGCGAAGGTGATGCAGGGAGTGAGGGGGGAGTTAATGAAGGAGCAGACCGTTCGGCTGGGTCCGCGCGAACAGCAAATCGTCGAACTCCTTTTGCAAGGCTGTGACAACGCCGAAATCGCCAGGCAGCTGAAGATGGCCCGGCGAACCGTAAAAGCCCACTTCAACCGCCTCTTTCTCCGCTTCGGAATCACCGGTGGAATCAAGCGAGTGAAACTCGCGACCCTGTTGTACCGGAGGCAAGCATGTCTGCCAGTGGACGGTATGGAACGCGCGTCCCCAGCGAACGCGAACACAGAGTCATCCAACTCGTTGCCCAAGGCCTGAAGAATCGCGAAGTAGCGCAGGAGATTGGGACCACCGAACACGTCGTGAAGAATTACCTGCGGGTCATCTACGACAAGCTAGGACTATGGAATCGTGTCGAGTTAGCCTTGTGGTATGAGGCGCGGCAGATACAGTCGCCGATGATCATGCAATGGTGCGATAAGGATCCGTACGGGAACGGTCCTAATTAGGTCGACCTGCGAACGAGTCGAGCCGGGACACCAACCCTGACTTCTGCAATCCCTACTTCTCGCAATCACTCGCAGTCGGAATCCTGCAGTTGGCGCAGACGGCCGGCGGCGTCCTTGATCCCTTTGCGCGCCGCGGCGTCGAGCAAGAGCCGCGCCTGATCACAGTTCTTCGGGATTCCATCGCCCTTCAAGTAAATGTCGGAGAGCAGCAGTGTGGCATCGGTATTCTGTTTTGCCACCGCCTTCCACAACCAACCTACCGCGGCCGCGGGGTTGCGTTCATGGCCGCCAGTGCCGTTGAGAAAGCCCTGAGCGACGGCAAGCTCCTCAGCGCCGCCGGCTGCCGCCTGGGTCTGCGGGCCGGAGGCTGAACTGGCGGGTTCGGCAGAAGCAGGAATTACTGGCAGAGCCGCGCTTTGTTCATGGTTGGGTTCATACTTGACGGGCACGCTTGTGCTCGGAGCGCGGGTGGCAGGCGCAACCTCGGCGGCCGGACTGCCGGTTGCAGTTTCCGTTCTCGCCGTGGATGAGTTAGCCGCAGGCGGCGCCGATTGGGTCGGGAGCGAAACGGCAGCGTTTGGGGAAACTACCGGTGCGCCGGGCGGCCTGCTCCAGGTGAGGTACGCGAAAACTATGATCAAGGCTGCCAGTGCTGCTCCGAGATAGAGACGATATCCGGGGGGAGGGGAAATGCTGGCTTGGATCCGGCGCCAGGCCGCTCCGCTCGGGTCCTCTTCGTCGTCGCTGAGAATCTGTGAGGATCGACGCGAAGCCGATATAGGCGTCAGAGAGTCGAAGGAAAAAATCTGCGCCGGACGCGTTTCCGGGATCGGCGGAGGCTCGGCGACGGAGCGGTTTTCCGACTCGGGAAGCGATCCGGAAGCCGCGCGCAATTGTGCGCCGCACATACCGCAGAAATTCTGCTGCGCAGAATTCTCGCGGCCACAGGAAAAACAAACAGCCACATTCGGCTTCGGTTCGACATTCTGCGCAGCGGCCTGGAGTTCGCGCAAGAGCTCACTCACGGCTTCGTCGCGTTTCTCGGGAGGGCTGGTGAAGTAAACCTCGGCCCATCGCCCCATGTTCTGCCCCAGGAGCGGATTCAGCAGCGGGTTCAGCGCGTCCGAGGGCACAGAGCCGGTGCCATCGGAATGCTCGGGTTCATGCGGCAAAAAGGATCTCCCCAATGGCCGGAGTGTAGTTATGATTGCACTCCGTCAGGCAGGGGTTGTCAAATCGCCGAGTTGGCGCAGAAACAGGCCGCGCGGAGGAAGTGGGTTGTGGCGGCAAGTGATGGGAAGAGGATGCTCCGGCGCTACTGGCAAGCCTTGCGGTAGGCCGGCTCGAACTGGTCCAACTGCGCGTCCTTCTGCGTGGTGTACTTCCCGGTAGGGGTTTTACCGTAGAGATCGGCTCCGGGACAGTAGTAGAGGGCGGTGTGAAGATCAACCCAGACTTGAGCTTCGGGATTGCCCTTGTACTCGACGGGCTCGGGCGCCTCAGCCAGCCCCAGGTTGATCAGGATGCGGTCGAACAAGGAAAGATCGGCATCCGGAGCCAGCTTGTGATGCGTTGTAGGGGCGGGACTTCCGGTTGCTCCCACCGGGTGATCTGACCAGATGCCCCAGCGAATCGCCGCCGCCACCAGAAGCACGGCGACGGCCAGGTAGACATCGCCGCGGCGCGCCTTCCAGAAGCGGGTCAGGGCGTCGGGAGGCTTGCTGGACGCGAGCTGCTGCTCCAGGAATTCGCGAGCATTGGCCGCGGAACTCCAGTCGGCCGCGGGTCCCAGGGCTGCGGGACTTTCTGTTTCAACCCGTGCTGTTGCAAGCCGCGTCGCCACAATCGCGGGGAGCGAAGATGTGCCTTCGTCCTCGAGATCTTCTTCCGACGGAGCTTCCAGATCGAGGCGAGGCTTTCCTTTAGTCGGCGCATGAGTTGCTTCTGACATCTCGAACAACGCAGGCTGAGCGCCGCTGGGGAAATCCTCAGAGGAAAAATCGTCAGACGGGTCTTCCTGGCCTGACGAGTCATTTTGATGAGCGAGATGAGCGGCGTCCGATATGGAGGAATCGCCGGCAGATGGGGTCGCTTCCTTCTTCGCTTTTTCGCGGAGAGTCAATAGCGACGCGACTCTGCTTTGCATGGTGGGAGCCTCGTAGTCGCTGCTGCGCGGCGCTCCACATTTCCCGCAGAAATGTTCGTCTCCCACCAGTTGATGACCGCACTTGCGGCAGAGTGCCGGTTCAGCAGCTGCCGGCGCCGGTGGAGGCACCGTTTCTTTGGCGGCGTGCGTGTCTACCAAGGCAGCCAGGTTCGGTTTCAGCTTTTCCAGAGCCTCCATCATGGCGGCACGCTCAGTGGCGAGCGACTTCTTCCAGATCAATTCATGATCGCGCGCCAGAGCCTCGGTCAGGAGCCCGCTCATGAGCTGGCAGGTATGCACCTCCTGCTCGCTGAAGCCGTGCGCGCCGGCGTAGTAGAGCTCCAGGCTTCCCGAGACGCCGGCATCGCGATAGACCGGGACTGCGATCATGGAGTGGATGCCGCGCTCGCGGCACTCGCTGGAGCTGGCGGAGGAATCGGAAGAGGCATCCGCGTTGCGCACCAGTTGGCCAGTGCGCAGGCAGGCAGAAGAGAGCGCTTGTTCAATGGGGACGTCGGTTCCCACCGGCAGAGCCATGCGGCCTGCCGTGGCTCGATATCGGATGCGCTGGCCCTCGACGAGGCCGATCGCGGCGCCTGCCGCTTGGGTCATTGCCGCCAGGCGTTCGACGACCAGCGACATCGTGTCTTCCAGCCCCAGCTGACGCACTTGAATCTGGCGCTGCGTTTCTACGATTTGGCCCAGGAAGAAGGTGAAATTCTCATTCGGAGGACGCTCGGCGCGGGCAACGTCTGGCGCTGCGGGAGCAACGCGGGCCGGTGGTTCGGGCGCGCCGTCTGAGCCGGCAGGAGGCTGGTGCGGCGGCGCAGAATTCTGCATTTTGCGGTTGTGCTCTTGCAGCACATAGGCCGCCTCCAGCAGTTTCGCCAACGCCTGCTCGTCCTCAAGTTGGATGTGCTTTTCTTCTGACACAATGTTTGTCGTCAGCGGCAGAATCCGGCCGATTGATGCCATCCTTACTCCCCGGTTTTACTAATTCTAGAGCAAGTTCTGCACCAATACGGTGCGCGGGCGCTGATTCAGAGGGAGGTTAATCGGGGATTTCAGGCGATCCTGGACTCTCGCTGGAGGAGGCACGCACAGCTTTTCCAATAGTTTACAACCGGATCGCGTCGCCGGAGCGCAATTCCCGCGATCGGGGCAGGGGAAGCGAGGGGCCGTTTGATGCAGAGGTTACTCGAGTAACACGCAAAACTGTGCACACTATTCCCACTGGCTTCCCTCGCGTCACGACGCGGCGGGCGACTCTTGAACGGCCGGCTCATTCCTGCCGGCAAGATAAAAGTGCACGGCGGGAGTGATGATCAGCGAGAGCACCATGGAGATCAGAACTCCGCCAATAACGGCAATGGCCAGCGGTTGAAGCATTTGCGATCCTGCTCCTACGGCAAATGCCAGAGGAAGCATGCCGGCCACGGTGGCGAGCGCGGTCATGACAATGGGACGCAGGCGGCGGCGCGCGGCTTGCAGCATTGCATTTTCGGCCGGTAGTCCGAGAGCACGCATTTTCTGATCGGCGTCGAGCAGGAGAATGCCGTTCTTGGCCACGATGCCCACCACCATGATCATGCCCATGAACGACGAGATGTTGAAGGTGATGCGCGTGATCAGCAGAGCGATGAAAACGCCCGAGGTCGACAGCAGCGCCTACGAAAGAATTGCGACGGGAGCGGCAAAGGACCCAAACTCAAACAACAGCACGATGAAGAGGAGCAGCACGGCCAGGATCAGGACTACGACCAGGTCGTGAAAGGAGCGCTGCTGCTCGGCGTAGGTTCCGCCGTATACCACGCGAATCGTGGAAGGGATGTGTAAGCCGGCGACCACTCGTTGCACGTCGGCCATGCCGCTGCCCAGGCTTCGGCCTTCCAAACGAGCAGTCACGGCTACGTCGCGTTGCAGGTTCTCGCGGCGAATCTCGGTCTGCGGGGGATTCTCCACGACCGTAGCCAGCGCGCCCAGCGTGGCTGTATGCCCGGTGCTGCTGACCAGAAGCGTGTCGCGCATGGCTTCGAGGGACGCCCGGTTCACTGCCGGAAAGCGCACGCGCAACGTGTACGCGCGATCGTTCGCCACCACCGGCGTGGGAGCAGGCTCGCCCTCCAAAATAGCTGAGGCATCGAGCGCGACTTCTTCGGCGGTAAAACCGGCACGAGCAGCGATGCTGGGATCGACCTGGAATGTGACAGCAGGGCCGCTGATGGTGTTGTCGATTCCGTTCAGGAGGTCCACGACCCCTTCGATCTTGCCAATGGCGTCGGCCACCTTGGGCGCCCATTCTTCTAGCTGCTTGGGATCCTGAGAGAACAGCTTGATCTCGATGGGCTGCGGCGCGGACGTCAAGTCGCCAATCATGTCCTGCAGCACCTGGATCAAATCGATATCGAGGGCGGGTTCTTCCCGCTTAATGTCGGCGCGCACGTCGGCCATGATTTCTTCGATGTCGCGAGAGCGCTTGGCTTTCAGTTTCACCAGGATATCGCCGGTATTAGCCTCAGTCACCGACGCCAGCCCGAGTTGCAAGCCGGTGCGACGCGAGGTGCTCTCTACCTCAGGAACCTCACGGAGCATCTGTTCGACGTGGCTCACGACGCGGTTGGTTTCCGCCAGCGAACTTCCTGCGGGCATGATGTAGTCGATGGTGAATCCGCCTTCGTCCATCTCCGGCAGCAGGTCGGAGCCCAAGAAGTTGTAGCACAGATAAGAAACCACGATCAGGGCGGCGCTGAGGATCGCCAGCAGGCGTGGCCGCTCGAGAGCCCGGCGCAGCCAGCGTTCGTGGAAGTTGACCACGCGGAGGAAAAAGCCGCTCAGGTGCCTTTCTTCCGCAGCCAGCAATTTCATCGCGTTGTCGTTTTCCTCGGGGGCCTCCGTTTCGTTCGACGCCGGCAAGGCCGAGGGCGGAGGCGTGTCTGATTCAGCCGGCGAGCGGTCCTTGTCGTGGTGTCCCCTGATGAAGTATTGACTCAGGGTCGGGGTCCAGGTGAGAGCCAGCGCCAGCGATGTCAGCAGCGAGACGGTCATGGTCACGGCCAGAGCGCGGAAGAAGACTCCCGTCACTCCCGTAATCACGATCAACGGAATAAAGACAACCACCGGCGTGATCGTCGATCCGATCAGCGGAACGGTGATCTCTTTCAGCGCGCGGCGGATTGCCTCCAGCCGCGTCTGTCCGGCGTCGCGGTGGAGAACAATGTTTTCCACGACGACGATGGCGTCATCGATGACCAGTCCGACGGCTGCGGCCAGACCGCCGAGCGTCATCAAGTCGAACGTCTCGCCCATCAGCTTGAGGGCAATAAAGGTGACCAGGATGGTTACGGGAATCACCAGGCCCGCAACCAGCGAGGTTCCCCAGTCGCGCAGAAACACGACCAGGATAATGGAGGCGAGAATCAACCCGAGCAGGATGGCATCGCGGACGCTCTTGATGGAGTCGTTGACGATGATGGATTGATCGTAGAAGGGCTGGATCTGCACTCCAGACGGCAGCGTCTGGCGGATGCGTTCGATTTCGTCGTGAACTTCCTGCGCGACCTGCACCGTGTTGCCATCGGGTTGCCGGTTGATGTTCAGCAGCACTGCGGGCTTGCCGGCCGCCGTGACCACCGTATAAACGGGCTTGACGTTGGGCGCCACGGTGGCGACATCGCCGATGCGCACAGGGATTCCCGCCGGGGTGTTCTTGATGACGGCATTCGCAATTTCTTCCGGCGTGCGCACCTGGCCGTTAACCAGGCCGAGGTAGAGTTGATGGTTCTGCTCCAGCAGTCCGGGGGAGTCGATCATGTTGGTGCGCCGTACGGCGTCCAGAATGTCGGATACGGTGACGCTCGCCGTCAGCAGCTTTGCCGGGTCGGGCGTGATGTGAAACTCCGGTTCCTGGCCGCCCTGAATGATGACCGTCGAAACGCCTTCCAGCCGATTCAGCCGCGGTTTCATTTCGTACGTTGCCATCTCCCAGAGTCTGGTTTGGGGAATGCTGTCGGAGGTGAGGCTGTAGCCGATGATGGGGAAGCTGGCGAACGTCATGCGATGCGCTTCGATTTTCGCGGTGGCGGGAAGTTCCGGCTGCACTCGCGAAATCGCCGCATTGACGTACTGCAACGTCTGGAACATGTCGATGTCCCAGCGCAGATAGAGATCAATTTCGGCCGAGCCGCGGCTGGTGATGGAGCGGACATTGAGCAATCCCGGCACGCTGTTCACCGCTTCTTCAATCGGCCGCGTGACCGTGACCATCATCTGGTCGATGGGCATCACGCCGTTGTCGACAGCGATCAGGACGCGGGGGAAATCGGTGGAAGGAAATACAGAAACCGGGATGGTGAAGGCGAGATACGCCCCCAGCAGGCCCAGAGTCAGAATGAGGAAGATTACCGGCCGGGAGTGCAGCGCGATCCAGTGCTGGCCTGACTTTTCGGCTTGCGGGGAGTTCACGCCGGGGCTCCGCAGCGATTATTTGTCATCGGAACCCTCAGCGGGCGTTTTCGAACTTCCATTGGGCGCCTCGGCCGGGGCCTGGGCGGCAGCTTCGATTTTGAGCTTGGTCTTATCGGGCAGCCCGTAGGCGCCGGTGGCGACGACTTTGTCGTTGGCCGTGACGCCCTCGAGAATCTGCACATCGTCACCGTTGCGAATGCCGAGTTTCACGGCCTGCTGGTGCGCCAGCCCGTCGCTGCCGGCCAGCATCACGGCCGGAGTGCCGTCGGGCGCAGTGATCACCGAGCTGGCAGGAACCACCAGCGCATCTTTGACGGTCTGCGCGGTCAAAGCGAGCTGCACGCTGGTCCCAGGGCGCAAGGCATGTTTAGGATTTCTGGCTTCCAGCCAGACCTCGACAGTGGTGCTGTTGGGATCGAGAGCCGGGCTCACGACCGTGACTTTACCCTCGATGGGCCGGTCGATTCCGGGAATGGTGATGGTGCCTTTGTCGCCGACGTGCAGCGCGGCGGCGTCATCTTGCGGAATGTGCGCCTTGGCGATGACCGAGGAGAGATCCATGACCGTGATGAGAGGCGTTCCTGCCGCCGCCATCTCGCCCGGATAGAGCGGCCGGTCCGTCACCACGCCGTCGATCGGACTGCGAATCTCCGAGTAGCCGAGTTGCGCTTGCGCTCCCAGGTACTTGCCTTTGGCCGATTCGAGC
>Ga0116219_10002139_pt1 | contig 17178 bp, 20 predicted proteins | sample Sb_taG_4_FD_91019 | JGI IMG/M metagenome (GOLD analysis project Ga0116219, IMG submission 91019) | Peat soil microbial communities from Weissenstadt, Germany - Sb_50d_6_BS metaG | ecosystem: Environmental > Terrestrial > Soil > Wetlands > Peat | place: Germany: Weissenstadt | collected 2010-09-21
AAGGGCATAGAGTGCGCAGAAAAATGAACGCCGAACGGCCTGTGTATACCGTAAAGGTATATTAGAGACTTATAATATATATACAGGTGCCAGGACGTAATGCAGCGAGGTGAGTTGTGCACAGCGCTGATACGGGCTTGGCGAAGAGGGAAGCGCGAACATGCGGCAGCGAAGCCGCGCGCGGTAAGCAGCGGGCGTGCCTTTCGGCGTGCTGGAACCGCGATGATGTAGATACACCTCCCCTGATGCTGCCGCTGATTCCAGCGCCAGCCAAAAACAAACCTAAAAGACACGAAACTTTGCGGCGCGCCGACCAAACGTCAGGCTTGCTCACGCGAGGCGCGCGGCGGAACGATACGTTCCCCCAAAAAGTTATCGGACGCACGACGCCCCTTGTTTTCGGGGGGTGCGGGCGCGGGCGCAGTCTCTTCGGCGAGGACGGTGCGTTCGCGTTGGTCCATCAGCCAGCGCGCCAGCATGGCGGCGGTATTTTCCTCGAGATACTGATCCAGGAGCGCGCCCAATTCCTTGCGCAGATTGGCCGCATGAGCGAGGCGGGAGAGTTCATAGCTCTGCAGGGTATTGCGGGAAGCGGTGAGAAGGAATTCCCAGGGCGGCTGGGTGTAGTAGGGGTTCACGAAAACCTCCCGGACAAGGTGTTGTGGAAAAGACGGGAAAACAGTACCACTAGAGAATATATAGTTACTAGTAATCATAAGGTTACTAAGCTGTGGAAATCTGTGCAAACAGTGGAAAACTTTTTGCGCGCTTGCAGCGGCTGCGCGGGCGATTACGAAGATCCCGACCGCAGCGCCTGGGAGCCCGATCCTGAAGAGAACGAAGGGGATGCGACGGTTGGGGGAATCCCCGAAAGCGAAAAGCCATCTGTGCCGGGGGACCAGGAGCGGCCGGAGGCGGAGTGAGCGGGCGATGCGGTTGACGGATTGGCGCGGGGGATTGGAGGAAGTGGGCGCGGAGGAGGTGGAGGGATGAGGGAACTGGCGGATTGGCAGGTGCTACAGCCGGTGTTGAAAACGCAGCGAGAGATTTTGCAGGAGGTGCTGCTGTGCGCGGCGCGGTACGACGTGTGGATGACGCTGGAGGAGCTGGCGCACAAGACGCGTTACCCGGAGGCGAGCATATCCGCGCAATTGCGGCACCTGCGCAAGGCGCAGCATGGAGGATTCGTGGTGGAAAAGCGCCGGCGGCTGTGGGCGGAAACGACGCGGCCGAGCGCGCACGAAAAAGTGTGGGAGTACCAGATGCGGTACGGGAGATGGGAAGCGGCACAGCTAGAGAAGCAACGAAGTAAAGAAGCCACGAAGAAATGCTGAGGTGCGTGGTGTCGAGGAGTTTTTTCTGGGCGGAGGAGGCGGGATGGGAGTCAGAAAGAACGGCCCTCAGCGGCTAAAGCCGGGCCGATATGGAGCCCGTTACGGCACGACTGAAGTCGTGCCCTCCCAAAAGCAGAGATGTGGAGGTGGATTTGTTGGAGGTGGAGGAGGAAGAACGGAGACGAGCGGAGGAGACCATGAGCGTGAAGCCGGAGATGGCGTTTGATGTTTGCTGGGAAGTGTATCGCGGGGCCAGGGAAGTGCTGGAAGCGAAGCGGGGGATTACGGCGCTGACCTGGGAGGTGGACGCGAAGTATGCGTGGCGGCCGGATATGCGGCCGAAGTTGAAAGATTGGGTGGCGGATTTTGCGCTGGCGGGGCAAGCGGCGCTGGAGGGTCCGCAGCAAGCGTCGCGCATGGTGCTGTTCCGGTTGTATTACCTGGGGCTGACGCCGTACGAGAGGGCGCGGCATTTTTTGGGATTGAGCGAACGGAGCTGGGTGAACTGGTCGGAGGAGATACGGCGAAGATGCGGGGAGGAGCTGCTGCGGAGAGATTTGTTTCCGCCGAGGAAGTATTTCAACGGGGCGGAGTGAGGAGAAGAGAGTTGGTGATGTTGGATCGTCGGAGCCCACCCTTCGCGCAAAACGCGAAGGATGGGGCACCCTCAAGATCATCGTTGTGTGGCGCAACCATCGAAAAGGGAAAAGAAAAGGAAGAAACACAAGGCGCAGGGGTCATGTGGGGACCGTGGGAGGTGGATGACTTTTGGTTTGCCGACGTGACACGCAGGCGTAAAAGCGGCGGCGAGCCGCCGCAGTCCAAATTCGCCTGAAAGTGCGAGCTAGGGTTGAAATCGAGGAGGGATCCCTCGAGTGCGTGGCCCGACGCGCCGAGGAACGGCGCGAAGAAAAAGCATCGGGCCACTTCGCTCGGGATGACATTTTTACGAGACGAAATTACAAGAGTTGCGGGCCGGGCTGATGCCCTGCACCTAGAGCGACAAAGACGCCACCCCTTGCGCGAGGGCGGACGTAAACTGCGCAGAGCAGCCCAAGAACCGACCTGAAGGTCGGCCGCTACAAGAGAGACCCAAGATGGCCACCTGAAGGTGGCCGCTACAAAGGCAGAAAGAGGGCGCGAAGTCGAACGATCTTGCGGACATGGAGTGCAGCGTGCTGCACCCCTACAACGAAAGCAAATCACCCGCACGGAGGAGTTTGGTGGACTCGGAGGAGGGGACGCGGGTGTTGGTGGCGAAGCGGTAGAAATGGTCGAAGCGGGGGCGAGGGGACCATGAGGGGAGGGTGGCTTGGCGTTGCTGGGTGAAGCGCTTTTGGAAGCCGTCGATGGGGATGCCGGTGAAGGGATTGCGCGGGGGGACGGGGCAGCGGGCGCAGGGATTGCTGCCCTCGAAATGGACTTGGCCGATTTGGAAGCGGACGGAGCTGCGCTCGTCTTCGCCGAAGAGCTGGTCTTCCCAGAAGGCGGGGACGCCATCGATTTCGAGGGTAGTGCGGAAGCGGAGGCGGACTTCGCCCAGGGTGAGGCCGGGGAACCATTCGCAAACGGATTGGAGCGAGGCGGTGGAGACGATGGTTGGGCCGCTGGCGATGGTGTCGTCGGGAAAACCGCCGGGAGAATAACGAACGAGGATCTGCTGCTCGAAGAACATGCTGAACCATTCGGCGGCGTCATCGTGGCCATCGGGGAAGGGGAAGGTATGCGCGGGAATGCTGCGGCGGTCGCCCGGAACAGAGAGTGTGACGCTACGCAGATCGGGAGCGAAAACCGCGCGGATCAGGTGAATGGCCGGAGTACGTTTGCCATTGACCCAGCGGCCATCCACGGAATAGAGCGCCCAGGCGCGGTCGAGCGCGAGGCCGCCGGAAGGGCTGATGCGCGCTTCGGTGACGGAAATGGGGTCGAGCGATTTGATGGGATGGAGGCGCAGACTCGTGAGGCGCGGGGTGACATTCGTGGGGGGCACGAAAAGAGTTTAGCAGAGGTTAGGAAGGCGGCGAGAGAGAAGAGGGATTCCTCACTTCGCAGACTTCGTTCGGAATGACGGAGATTGCATAAGTGTGCCCGCCTCAGAAGGTGGTCGCTACAAGAGGCGCGGGATTAGCTGCCGGCGACGGCGACCATGTGGCGTTGCGTGCGAATAGTGCAGGAAGAGGCGGCGAGTTCCTTGTTACGGGCTTCGACGGCTTGCGCGAAGGTGAGAAGCGGCGAGGTGTTGATGGAAGCGACGGCACCCCCATGGGCGAAAGCAACGGAAATTTCCGCAGGGGTGATGTGGTCCGGGAATTCGGCGATGGCGAGGAGGTCGAAGCGGCCGGTGGTGAAAAATGTGGCTTGGATGCAGCCGCCGAGCTTCTCGATGGGAGCGCGAACCACGACGAAACGGTCTTGCGAGGTGTGAGCCAGATGGCTCCAAGCCTGATTGGTGAAACTAATCTGGAGAGAGAAATGGGACATGGTGGTCTCGATTCTGGAGGGGGGCCCTCAGGTCTGGGGATATAACCCTGCGCCGCTGTGACGTGCGTGTCAAGTGAGAAGAACCGATATGAAAGAGAATTTATATAGATAATTGAGCGGGAGAAAGAAATGCGCGGGAAAAGCGAAGAGTGGCGGACGCGATTGCCGCCGGGAAATAAAGAATAACGATATTGCAAGATGCGCTCAGGAATATATGGAGTGAGAGGCGCCAGGATATTAGTTAAGCGATTTACAGCAGCAGGAGGGCCGTCACACTCCTCGCACGGGTGGCGCGGAGCAAGGGCTGCCGCGGATCATCTCCCAACGGAGGCGCCAGCGGCGGAATCCGCGATGATGGATTTGTAACCGCTGGTACCGGCTTTGCGCAGGGCTTCGAGGGCCTGCGCGCCGGTGAGCAGCGCGGTGGTATTGATTTTGGAGACGGCACCGCCACCGGCGAAGGCCATGGAAATGGCTGCGGCGGAGATGGTGTCTGGCATTTCGGTGATGGCCAGGACATCAAATTCACCGAAAGCGAAGAAAGAGGCGTGGACCTTGCCGCCGAGCTTTTCGATGGGGGCGCGGACGGCTTCCAGGCGGTCTTGCGGGTTTTGCATCAGACGGGCCCAGGCTTCCTTGGTGTAACAGACTTGGTGACAAAAATAGGGCATGGCGGTCTCCTTTGTTTGGCTGGGGCGTTCGGAAGGTTCGGGGACTATGCGCTTGGGTAGCGGGGGAGTCAAGGGGAATATTAGTGGGGAGCGGCGCGGAGGAAGAGCCTGCCGCGGCTAAGGTGGCGAGGGATTTGGGTTTGTCGGCGGGGCTGGCGCTTGCAAAAGCGGCGGCAAGCCGCCGCACTCCAAACAGGCTCGCGGGGGAAAATATTTTAATGGGTGACGAAGATTTCTCTTGACAAGTTAGTGAAATGTGGTAAACTATGCAGCGTAGAGAAGTGTAACTGGCCCCGGACGAGTTCCGGGGCTTTTTGTTTTTGATGACGGGTTTTGGTGAACGGGAGTGACTGTGCCATAGGAGCAACCCAAGAGAAGAGACCTTGGCGATCGATCGTAAGAGCCCACCCTTCCCGCCGGAGGCGGGCGAAGGATGGGGCACCCTCAAGGTCAGGGGTAATGCGACGCATGCGGGAAAACCCAAGACCCAGGCACACACTCCGTGCCTGGGGCCGCCCAGAAGCGCAACGAGGATTCCTGTTAACAAGAGAATTTGAAAGTGGAATGAAACGAGATTGTGGCACGCGGAGAGGTGTGCCTGAGGAGAGAATATGCCGACCTATCAGAATGCGACGCCGCCGAACACGCTGTATCCGGGCGACGTGGGATATAGCTGGAACAATGAGGCGTTTCCCGGGGCGAATACCTCGGGGACACAGTTTGCGTTGAGCACGCCGGGTGGGTACGCACCGGAAACGGGCTTTACGGTGCGCTGGCAGACGATATTCGGCGGGGCGCCGTCGGCCATCAGCATCAAGTTGCAAGGGGCGATGGCGGATGTGGACGCGGAATATCAAGACATGGATGCTTCGACGCAAGTCACAGGCGAGGCGCGCCAGGTGACGGGCGTACAAGCCAAGTTTCTGAGGATCAAGTTGTACTCATCGACGGGCGGAAGCGGGCTGACGGCGAAGATTCTGGTGTAAGCGATGCGGGGCGATTCACAAGGCCGGAGTGTACAGATCGGCCGCTATCTGAACGCGCCAATCGCGCTCAATGTGGGCGTGACGAGCGCGTCGGTGCAGCTCAACCCGAGCCGGCACTATCGGTTGTGGGGAAGCGTGGATCTGTTCTTCCAGTTCGGGCCCACGGGAGTGACGGCGACGTTGAACAGCCACCCGGCGGCGGCCAAGCTGGATTACCTGCATTACACGGACGACACCAACACGACGCTGGCTGCGATTGTCAGCAGCGGAACGGGCGTGCTGTTCATCAGCGAGATTGACGCGCAGGGAGTGTGACGTGAGGGAATGGCTACGATTCTGTTGGCAATTCTGGCGAATGCGGCAAACGCACGTGTGGGAGAAAGCGGCGCGGGCTGTAGAGGATGTCCTGCGGCATGACGGATTGCAGCAAGCGGCGACGACGCAGGATTGCGTGACGTTTTGTCCCCGGTGCGGGCAGATTCCGGATGGAGACCGGAGGATGGAAGAGGCGCGGGAGAGATTTTTCGCCGCTTGGAAAGGCGAGGCGCCCAAGAGGAGTGAGTTGGACTTTGCACTGGCGTGGGCGTATTTCAGACGCAAGTGAGCTGGCGAGATGCGGATAACGGTTATCAGATATCAGTTATCAGCGATCAGAAGACGACCCGCGACCGGGGATCGGGGACGTTAGATAGCAGAAAGGCAAGAGGGACGGTAACACAGAGAGCATAGAGAAGAGAGACCCAGTGGCACAATCGGGAGTGAATGTGCCAGTTAAGGCTTTGCCACGATCCCTCCACTGCGTGCCGCACAAACCGCGGCACTCCGGTCGGGATGACAAATTGCCGTGGGGTGCTTGGTATGAGTGGGATGGACTCGAGGCTGAAGGGATATGCGGGGAGGGTGACGCACCCGACGATGGCGCTGGAGCGGGCCTATTGCACGATCTGCGGGCGGCCGTACGGGTGGGTGAGCATGGAAAGCTACGCGCACGTGGCCCCGGGTGAAGTGATTGTGGTGTGCGACGCATGCGATGAGCGATACGGACGCATGCCGCTGCCGGAATTGGAATTGAAGCGAACAAAGGAGAGTTGACGTGCCATTTTATTACGCGGTTTCCTCGCAACAGAATACCAACGCCACGGCGAACACGGATACGCTGCTGGCGGATTTGAAGACGGCCAGCGCCAACGCAGGATTGCGGGCGTATGTGCAGAAGCTGCAGGCAGGTTCGTACGCAACGCCCGCCGACAACGCGATTCGCCTGCGCTTGCACCGACTGACATCGCTAGGGACGTATGCATCGGGAACGGCGGTGACAGCGGCGCCTTTGGTGCCCGATGCACCGGCAGCAGCCTCGCTGGCGTCGACGCTGCCATCGCTGGGGACCGGAGTGCTGAATGCGGTGCCGGCGATCCAGTTGGCGTTCAATCAGCGCGGAACGGGATTGTGGGCGGCGTTCACCGTGGACGAGGCCATCGGGATCTCCGGCGCGAACAACGCCGTCAACGGGTTGGTGGTGCTGGATAGCCAGGCGACGGGGACATCGGTGCCGGTGAACTTCAAGATCATTTTCAGCGAGTAGCGCGTGGCGACAACAACATGGGTGGCGGGGCTGTACAACGAAGTGAGTGTGCAGCCCGCGCCGGCAAACCGGCAAGTGCTGGGGTGCCTGCTGGATTTGGAGGAGCGGAGAATGCTGCTCCCACCGCTGCCTGCGGAAGCGGAATTCTTCTACGACGAGTTGGGTGGGTACAAGGCCACCGAATTTCGCGCGGGATTGCAAGCCAACGCGGAGTTCGATGCACGGTGGATCCTGTTGGGGCGCCCCCCCACGGCGTTTGATGAAGTGGAGTGGCAACGGTTTGCGGGGACGCGGTTCTCGCAAGCGACGAGCGAGGCGGAGACCGGGTTGACGCCGATCGTGCCTGGGCGGGCCTGGGACGAAACCGATTGGCAGCGAGCATTTGGGTGGTTCGCGGCGTTTCCTGTGGAGGATGAGCAACCGCAGAGGCTGCCGTTCACGCCGCCGCCGGTGCCGAATCTGGGCTGGGACGATATTGAGTGGAATCATGATTTTGGCGCGCGGGGATTGGCGATGTTGGTGGCGATGGACGATTTTGTAAACGCGCCGGCTGGCGGAGGAACTGGCGGTGTTGCGCCAAGGGGAAGAGCGGCGAGGTTGGGGTTGGGGATGCCAGCGTTCCGCTAGCAGAAGCTGCGCGAACTGCGGCGCGTGATTGCAATGAAAAAGTGCAAGGCATTTTATGCGATCGCGGGGTCGCGAACGGCTTGGATTCCTTGTATGCGAAGGGCGGAGACGGGATCCGGATATTGCCGGCGGCATGGAGACGCGATTTTTGGAGCGATGCTGGGGGCGATCGTGTACGAGAAGGCGGTGGATGAGGAAGTGCACGTGGAGGCGGAGAAGTGGCCGCGAAGAGAAGATAAAGATAACGCGGAGCCGCCCCGGCCAGATCGGAGTAAACGCCGACGCTAAGGGCACAAATTTCACAGAGAAGAGTTAAGCGAAGAGAGTCTGTGACGTTAGAGCGTAAGAACCCACCCTTCCCGCCGGAGGCGGGCGAAGGATGGGGCACCCTCAAGTACTTCGTTGGGAGACGTATCCGGGGGGAACCCAAGACACGGGCACAGACTCCGTGCCTGGGGCACCCGGCACGCGGCTTGGATTGACGAACAGGCAAAACAGTGATGGGAAGTAGCAGACAGGTTGCCCCGATCCCTCCACTACGCGGCCCGACGCGCTGGAATGCAGCGCGGAAGAAGAATCGGGCCGCTTCGGTCGGGATGACAAATGGAAGAGGCGGAGGAAGTGATGGGGCAACCACAGACGATCACGATGAGGGCTTTCCGGGGTACGGATACGTTCTCCGGAAGTGTGCGCGTCGAAGGGGGATCCCGGACGCGCAGGGGAGTGCGTCGGCAGAATCGCCGGGCGAGTTGCAACTTGCTGACAGAGCTGGCGGGGTCAGACGCCGGACGTGGCTTGACCGCTGGCGGGAGTGCGCATACCTCCGCCGCACACGCTGCGGACCACAAGACGGACGCTGACCCGGCTAAGACGAAGGCGAAAGAGGCCAGGCGCACTCCCGACAAAAAGAAAAAGAGGAAGAGCAAGGCGAAGACGGAGAACGTCGGCGGAAACGGTCCAGTGGAAAGTTTATGGGATGAGCGAGCCGAACTGGACGGAGGAGTACCACTCCCGGAAGACGGAGTGGGGTTTGTGGATGCGGTGAACGTCAACATCGACCTGATCCGGCTGACGGAAATCTTATTGCGGGGAACGGACGAGAAGTCGTCGAAGAGTTTGTTGGAGCGGCTGCTGGAGATGAGATACGGGAAGAATGCTCGCGCGGTGGCGGCAGAGACAGGTCTGTTGACCGATTGCGCGCCGCGAGCGATACGGGACTAAGGAGAAAGAAATGACGACTGCAAAAGTGGTGTTCATCGGGGAAGTGGCACAGATTGCGGGAGTGGCTGCGGTGGTGTTGGGAGTGGTGTTGAGCCTGCATCATTGGGGAGCTGCAGCTTCATTGGTCGGCGGGATTGGCGCGTTTTTCGTGGGGAAGAAACTGCGCGGAGCGTGAGCGTTTGCGCGGACCTTCGACTTGAAGAGAGTTCCGGGAGCGACCCAAGAGGCCGATCGGGAGATCGGCGTTCCCGGGGAACCCAAGAGCACAGCCCCTTCGAGGCTCAGGACAAGCAGGAGTGACTGTGCCACAGGACGACGCACACGAATGCGGATAAGTGGGGAACTGGCGCAAAGGCGGAATGAAGAGGCGAACACGGGAAGATAGTCGCAAGGCGGTGCATATATCGGGCTGCCTGAGAGCGGGGCGGCACAAGAAAAGTATTCAGCGCGAATCGGAGAAATCCTACGAAGCGTTCCCGCGGCAGCAGGAGTTCCACGACTCGACGGCGAAATACCGACTATTCGGCGGTGCGGCGGGGCCAGGAAAGACAAGGGCGCTGCTCGAGGAAGCGATCCGTCTAGCGAAAAAGTATCCAGGAAGCGATTCACTTCTCTTGAGGAGGACGTATCCGGAACTGGAGAGTTCGCTCATCGCGCAGTTCCGACGGGATGTGCCGCGCCGCAAGTACCGCAGCTACAACGAAGCAAAACATCTAGTGACCCTAACCAACGGTTCGACGATACGGTTCGGATACTGCCGGGATGAGAATGATGTTTACCAGTACCAGGGCGCGGAGTTTCTGTTCATCGGGATCGATGAGCTGACGCATTTCACGCTGAAGCAGTGGCAATTTCTGACCTCGCGGAACAGGTGCCCGATTCCGGGAACGTTTCCCTGCATGGCGGGGGCGACGAACCCGGGGAACATTGGGCACGCGTGGGTGAAGGCGCTGTGGGTCGACAAGCAACCGCCGACGGGATTCGAGAGGCCGGAGCAGTACGATCCGCAGGATTACGACTTCATACGCGCACGGATGGAAGACAATCCGATTTATGCGAACGACCTGAATTACCGGAAGACGCTGGAGGCGCTGCCGGAACAATTGCGGAAAGCGTTTCTGGACGGGGACTGGGACGTTTTCGCGGGGCAGTACTTCGACTTGTTTGAAATTGGGCGACACACGGCGCGGCCCGAAGAGCTCGGCATGCAGTCGTGGTGGCCGCGGTGGATTTCGATTGACTGGGGATTCCAGCATCCGAGCGCGGTGTATTGGCATTGCGCGATGCCGAGAGCAGCGACCAGTTACCAGCGACCAGCGACCAGTGAAGAAAAAAGCAGATCCCTCGCTTCGCTCGGGATGACAAACGGGGGGCGGCGGGATGACGGTTTTGAGGCAGGCGCACAAGCAGACGTAGTGCGGGAGGGCGCGACCGGAAGGATTGTGACGTACCGGGAGTTTGTGCAGAACGGATTGTCGCCGCGGATGCTGGGGCAGGCGATTGCCGAGCGTTGTAAGGACGAGAAGATCCAGGAGATTTACCTTTCGCCGGATGCCTTTGCGCACCGCACCAGCGAGGCTTCGATTGCGGAGCAACTGGGAGAAGTGCTGGCGGCGAATGGATTGCCGCGGCCTTCCCAGGCGGATGACGACCGGATTGGCGGATGGCAATTGATGTATCAACTGCTGGAGCAGGACGCCTGGGTGATCACGGAGAATTGCGGGAAGTTGATCGAGTGCTTGCCGCAACTGGTACGGGACAACCGGCGGGTCGAGGATGTGCGCAAGGTGGAAGGCGACGATCCGGCCGATGCGGCGCGGTATGGAATGGTTCCCGGCGCAAGATACGCCGGTGTTGGGGCAACCGCCAGAGGCGGACCCGGGGCGGGGCAGGCTCCGCCCCTTTATTCTCAAGTGCGATTCATTCCAGGAATGCCGCTGGGCGAACAGATCGCGCGGCAGGTGACGGCGGAAGATGCGACTTCGCGGGCGATTCAGTTTCAGAGGTTGGAGGCGGAAGCGCGGAAGCAGTTTGGGCCGCAGCGGTTGCCGCGGCGGCGGTGGAATTGGTGAAAGCGAGAGGGAAGCGCGAAGGGTGGGGCGATGTGGGAGTTCGTGAAAAGATTCTTTAAGACGAGATACGTGGGGATGCTGGAGGAGGAAGTGGCGCGACTGCGGGGAGAGAACCGGGCGCTGCTGAATTCGCTGCTGGGGACGGCGGGATTTCCGCCGGTGGAGTTTGCGGAGCCGGTGAAGCCGGTGGAGTTGCCGAGATTGCGGAAGAGGTCGTGGCAACAGATGCAGAGGAAGAATGAATTGGACGCGATGAAGGGGTGATGAGCGAAGTTGGCAGTATTCAGTTATAAGTTTTCAGTTTCGGAGAAGAAAAACCCAAGACCCAGGCACACACTCCGTGCCTGGGGCACCCGGCAGATGAAGAGGGAACAGGACGCAATGAAGGGGTGACGGGGCGGGGATAGCGAAGATTCAAAGCGAAGAACTAACGCAGAGGACACAGAGAGCGCAGAGTTCGCAGAGAAGAAAACCCAAGAGCACAGACAAGAGTGTCTGTGCCACGGGCACAGAGAAGAAATCATGAGAGACGGCATGGACAACGCGATGACAGATTGGGAAGCGGGAATGACGGCGCCGGCGGATGGGAATGCGGGGGCGGGTGACGCTGGGGCGAGGTTCGGAGGGATTCCTCGCCCCGACGAAGCGTACGGGGCGCAAAACCCGCGCTTCGCGGACTCCGTTCGGAATGACGGGTTGCAGAGTCGGGTGAGCCAGGGAATGGACCTTGGGCCAAACTTTGAGCAGTTGGAGGAAGAGCGGCCGGAACTGGTGAACGCGCTGCGGGAGTTGGTGCGGCAATACCGGCAAGAGGGCGTGACGGCGCGGCGACACGAGATTCGGCGGATCCGCCAGGCGCGGCTTTTCTGGCAAGGGTTGCAGTATGCGTGGTGGAACCCGAATGACATGAACTGGCACTTGCCGTTTGAGCAGAAGTTCAATGACGACCGCGCGCTGGAAGAGATGCCGCGGTACCAGTTTGTGACGAATTTTTATCAGGGGTTTGGACTGTCGTTTGTGGCGGTACTTTCACAGGATGTGCCGAGCGTGCGGTTTTATCCGCAATCGGCGCAATCGCTGGTGGATATTGCCGCGGCGCGCGCGGCGAGCGACGTGGCGGAACTGGTCGAGCGAAATAATCATGTGGAGCATTTGCTGACGTCGATCGGGTATTTTCTGTGGACGGATGGGAAGCTGGGCGCGTACGTGCGGTACGTGAAGGATGGGCAGCGGTTCGGGTTTCGGGAAGAAGAGATTTTGGCGGCGGTGGAGATTCCGTTGGGGGAGGATGTGTGGGTTTGCCCGGAGTGCGGGAAGGAGACTCCGTTCGGGGGAGAAAAGGACGGTGACCCGCGACCGGCGACCGGCGACCAGGAAGCCACGCAAGACGCGGAGAGCTTGCCCCGATCCCTCCACTCCGAGCCGCCAAAGGCGCGGCTCTCCGGTCGGGATGACAATTATGGGCTTGGCGAGGATGACGGACGGTTGAGTGCTGAGGCTGGGGAAGGCCGCACCCCTGAAGGGGTGAGCTATACGTGCCCGGGGTGTGGGGCGGAGTTGGGCGAGAAGGATCTGAAGAGGGCGGAGCGGGTGACGGTGCCACGGGTGGTGGAGACGCGGCGCGTGGCGAATGGCCAGGAAGTGATTTCGATTGCCGGCGGGCTGGAGCTGAATACGCCGGTTTGGGCGAATGAAATGCACGAGTATCCGTACCTGCAATGGCAGGCGGAAGTGCATCGCGCGAAATTGAAGGCGGCGTATCCGCTGGCGGCGGGAAAAATCGAGGCAGCGCCATCGCAGGGACCGGAAGATGTGTACGCGCGCGTGTCGCGGTTGAGCGTGGAGCAGGGGTTGCCGTCGATTCATCCTGGCGACGCGCTGATGAACCTGATCACGTTTGACCGGACGTGGCTGCGGCCGTGGGCGTTTTACGGGATTGAGAATGAAGAGGTGCGGAACGAACTGCTGGCGCTTTTCCCGGATGGCTGCTACGTGGGCTTTGCGGGCGATGTGTACTGCGAGGCGCGCAACGAAAGTATGGACGATCACTGGCGGGTGCTGCACGCGCTGCCAGGGGACGGGCAGAACCGGCCGAGCGTGGGCGATTCGCTGGTGCAGGTGCAGGAACGCTACAACACGTTGAGCAACATGCAGGCGGAGACGTATGAGTACGGCATTCCGCCGATCTACGCCGATCCGCAGGTGTTGGACTTTGACGCTTTGGCGAACCAAGTGGCGGAGCCGGCGGCGCACTTTCCGGCACGCGCGCGCCCAGGCCAGCCTTTGGCGGCGGGATTCTTCCAGCCTGCGGCGGCGCAGGTGCCTCCGGACATGATTCGCCACCAGCAGGATTTGATTGGGCCGGTGTCGCAATTCTTGACGGGGTTGTTTCCCGCGGTGTTCGGCGGAAACATGGAGGACGTGAAGACGGCGAGCGGCTATGCGATGGCGCGCGACCAGGCGATGGGGCGATTGGGATTGGTGTGGCGGCGGCTGAAACAGTTTTATGGCGAAGTGATGCTGCTGGGAGTGGACTGCTTCCGGAAGAACCGGCCCGAAGACGTGGATGTGCCGCTGCTGGGTCCGGATGGGACGCTGGACGCGCGGATGATTCGCGTGGGCGACTTGAAAGGGAATATCTGCGTGCATCCGGAGGCGGATGAAACGTTTCCGCGGCTGAAGTCGCAGCAGCGCGGCGTGCTGCAGCAGTTGTTTGGGCTGAAAGATCCGTTGATTCAAGAGGCGCTGGCGGAGCCGGCAAATCTTGGCTACATCAAGAATGTGCTGGGGTTGACGGAGCTGGTGATTCCGGGGGAGGACTCGCGGAATAAGCAGTTGCGAGAGATCCAGGTGTTGCTGGGAAGCGCGCCGATTGTGGTGGGAATTGGCGATCAGCGATCAGCGACCAGCGACCAGGAGGCAGGGCCAGCTAGCGTTGTGTTGCCTTCGGTGGCCGTGGATGTGTTGCTGGATGATCATGCGGTGGAGTTCGAGGAGTGCAAGCGCTGGGCGAATTCAGAGGCCGGGCAATCGGCGAAAATGACGAATCCCGCAGGCTTCGCGAATGTGCGGGCGCACGCGGAAGCGCATTTGCGTGCGATGCAGACGCAAGCCGTATCGAAGGCCTAAGAAGAATTTGGCGTAGCAAGGTGACCGCAATAAGCGCCAGTTGGATGTGATCTTGCCGAGACGGGGCGCAGCAGTGCTGCGCCCCTACATCGGACGTGGGAGCGAGCACGGAGAGTGGGATGGAAACGATTGCGACACAAAGCAGCGCGCAAGGCGCGGGGCGGGAAGTGTTTGCGCTGACGGATGAGCAGATCCTGGAAATAGAGCCGGAGGGAGAAGTGGCCCCTCGAGGCTCAGGGCAAGTGAGTGGCTCGTCGCTGACGGACGAGCAACTACTGGAAGATGCCGGAACGAGCGTGGAACGTGGCGCGGGGGAAGGCGTTGCGGACGGCAAGACTGCGACTGGGGACTCGACGCGGCAAGGAATTGCGGAACCAGGGAAAGCGAGTGCGATGCCGGCACAGACCCTTCAAGGATCAGGGCAAGCAGGAGTGTCTGTGCCACAGGCGCCGCCGCAATGGCTGGCGGAGAGGATGCGCGATCCCTGGCATGGGGAAGAGGCGAAGGAGTTGTGGGAAGGCGCGGTGCAGGCGAGGCAGGAGGCGGCGGCTTATCGCGAGGCGATTGCGACGCCTGCCGAGGCGCGGGCGCTGAAGGAGCTTTATCCCGGCGGAGTGAACGAGGCGAAATCGGCGGCGGAACGCGCGCGGCAGTTGGAGGAGTTTGATGGAGCGTATTTCGGCGCGGCGGGGAAGCCGGCGGAGGCGTTGAGCGCAGCGCGGTTGCAATTGGCGCAGAGATTGATGGAGCAGGATCCCGGCGCGTTTCGAGAGATGGTGGCGGCGGGGATGAGGTTGCTGGAGGAAAGAGGGAAAGGCAGTGACCAGCGACCAGCGACCGGCGACCAGGAAGTCAAAAGCAGGTCCCTCAGGCCTGAAGGCCTGAGCTACAGCGCTCGGGATGACAACTCACAGTTAACACGGGAGAGCGCGGGCGGGAGAGTTGCGCAGCGGAACGAGGTCATTGCGCCGGAAGTGGCAGCGGCTTATGTGGGATTTGAGAAGGCGACGAATGCGGACTTGGAGAAGAGCGTGGGCGGGGCGATTGCGCGAGCAATGGAACAGGCACTGCCCAATTTGAGGAGCCTGGATCGAGCGGGGCGAGATGCGGCTTCGCAGGGAACACCTTTGCAGGAACGATTGGGCGCGGCGGTGCGCGAGGATGTGGAAGCGGCTCTAAAGAGCGACGCGCAACTGGGCGAGCAGGTGGCAAAGATTTTGGGGGCGCGGCGGTTTGACGATGCCACGAGGGCTCAGGTGGTGCGAGTGATTGATGCGCGGGCACAGCAGTTGGTGCCGGGAGCGGTGAAGCGGGTGGTGGGGAGTTGGACTGCGGCGACGCTCGGCACAAGAGGGAAGAGCCGAGCGGCGGAAGAGGGGATTGGTGATTCGCGGGCGGGGAGAGAAACCGCTGCGAAGCCCACGCCGCAGACTGGGAAGAACGGGCAGAGTTCCGGACGGACCGAGAGATCGGAACCACGCGCTTCTGTGAGAACGGCGAATCGAGGGCGGGTGGATTACGGAAAGTTGAGCGACGAACAGATTTTGGAACTGTAGAAAGAGTCCAACGCAAAAGGAACAGAGGGCCTCAGAGAAAGTGGAGATGGCCAAGAGCTTCCTCGGGGGCTGAAGCCCCATGCGCAAGGTTCCTAATGTCGGACCTGAAGGTCCGACCCCCTAAAGAAGAACCTGAACGAAAAACCGGAGAGAAGAGAGATTTTGGCGTTCGATCGTAAGAACCCACCCTGCGCGAACGGCGCGAAGGATGGGGCACCCTCAAGTTCAGGGGTAGAGCGGCGTTAGAAGGAAAACCCGAGAGGGATTCATCGCACGAGGGGCGTGCGATGGAAAACCATACCTCACTTCGCGGACTGCGTTCGGAATGACGGGGAACGATACGGGTTGCCGGGATGTGGTCGAGCAATACTCGACCCCTGCATTTGCAGTGCATTACAAAACAGTTTTGGCGCCTTCTCGCAAGACGCCTGCCTGCCCTTCTGAAGCGGGGCAGCACATCTAAGGAGAAACAACAATGCCAGCACAGCAAAACGCGAATGTCATCGCGTTGCAGCTCGAGAAGGTGCGCGACAAGGTACCTTTGCTGTATGAGCGCGACGACATTCTTTTGACGATGATCCAGCAGCGCGGGGACGTGGAGAAGATTTCTTCACGAAACCTGCGCCTGCCGTTGCAGGTCAATCCCGGTGGGAAGGCCGGGTCGTACAACGCGGACGGAGGCGACCTGGGCCGCGGCTCGGGAACCGCCTACGACGTCGCGCAGGTGTCGCCGATTTTCTTCCGCTTCGCGATTGAAATCACGAAGCTGGTGGAATACGCGACGACGGGAAGGGAACGGGCGATTGAAAACGCGGCCAAGCGTGAAGTGGCCAACGGAATGAAGCAGTTTCGCTCGTTCCTGGACAAGCTGATCCAGACGGCGGGGAACGGGGTTCTGGGAACGATCAGTTCCGTTGCCAGCAACGTGTTGACAATGAGCGTGCCGAATGGCGCGGCATTGGTGTACGCAGGTCAGACGATTCAGGTGTACGACACGACGTTAACGACGAACCGCGGCACATGCAACGTGGTGGCGGCCGATCCCATCAGCCCGACGCAAACCATCACGGTGGACGCCGCTCCCAGCGGTACTGTGGCGACGGACGTGATCGTGCATGACGGGTTGAGCGGCGCTTCGCCGGTGTCGTTGTTCGGGATCAAGTATCACCAGAACAACGCGACGACGGGCACGTGGCTCAACTTGAACCGCGCGACCTATCCGGTGCAACTGGCGACGCCGCGCGTGAACGCGGGTAACGCGGCACTGACGCCGGCCAACGTGCGGCTGGCGATCAACAAGGTGCGCAAGGCGTTGGGCATCAACCACCTGAGCAAGCTGATCGCGTACATGGCGGTCGAGCAGGAGCATGCCTGGGAAAATCTGGGCATCACGGTGAGTTCCATCATCAAGGAAGGCGGCAGCGGAAACGGGAACGACCTGGATCTGCTGTTCACGGGCCGGAAGACGATGAGCGGGATACCGATCAAGTCCAGCGTGAATGCAGACCAGACACGCGTG
>Ga0116219_10002141_pt1 | contig 17156 bp, 21 predicted proteins | sample Sb_taG_4_FD_91019 | JGI IMG/M metagenome (GOLD analysis project Ga0116219, IMG submission 91019) | Peat soil microbial communities from Weissenstadt, Germany - Sb_50d_6_BS metaG | ecosystem: Environmental > Terrestrial > Soil > Wetlands > Peat | place: Germany: Weissenstadt | collected 2010-09-21
CTCGTGCTTCACCACCGGCATCTGGCTCACGCCGTACTCGCGCAGGATGCCGATCGCCTGCCTGACCGTCTCGTCGGGGTGGGTGTGCACGAGGATGGGGAGCGACGGGTCGCGGGCGGCGAGAAGATCGCCCACGGTCATCCCGGCCGCCTGCAGGAACCCGTAGTCGGCCATCCAGGCGTCGTTGTAGATCTTGGAGAGATAGCCCCGCCCCGAGTCGGGGATGTGGACGACGATCACGGCGTCGGGGGACAGGTCTCGCCCGACCACGAGCGCGGCCGCGATGGCGGTGCCCCCCGACCCGCCGAGCAGGAGCCCCTCCTGGCGCGTCACGCGCCGGGCCGTGGCGAAGCTCTGGGCGTCGGAGACCGCCACCACCCGGTCCACGACCGAGGGGTCGTAGGTGGAAGGCCAGAAGTCCTCCCCGATGCCCTCCACCAGATAGGGCCGTCCCGACCCCCCCGAGTACACCGAGCCCTCGGGGTCGGCCCCGACGACCTGCACGGCGGGATTGCGCTCCTTGAGGTACCGGCCGATCCCGGTGACGGTGCCGCCCGTGCCGATCCCGGCCACGAAGTGCGTGACGCGTCCCCGGGTCTGCTCCCAGATCTCGGCGCCGGCGGTGTCGTGCTGGGCCCGGGGGTTGTCGGGGTTGTGGTATTGGTCCGGCTTCCAGGCCAGGGGCACCTCCCGGGCCAGGCGGTCCGAGACCGAGTAGTAGGACTCGGGGTGCTCGGGCGCCACGGACGTGGGGCACACCACGACTTCGGCGCCGAAGGCGCGCAACAGGGCGATCTTCTCGGCCCCCACCTTGTCGGGGCAGACGAAGATGCAGCTGTAGCCGCGCCGCGCCGCCACGATGGCCAACCCCACGCCGGTGTTCCCGCTCGTCGGTTCGACGATCGTGCCGCCCGGCCGCAGCCGTCCGTCGCGTTCTGCCGCGTCGATCATGGCCAGGGCGATGCGGTCCTTGGACGAGCCTCCCGGGTTGAACATCTCGAGCTTGGCCACGAGCGTGCACTCGAGGTCCCGGGCGGTGCGGTCCAACCGGACCATGGGCGTGTTCCCGATCAGCTCCTCGAGCGAGCCCGCCACCTCCATGGGCGGCCCGGGGTCGGTGACGCGCCGGATCTCGACGCCGTCGAGTCCGGTCCCGGTCCCGGCCGGGATCGGCTCGTCGGTGAACAGCTCGGTGGGCAGTCCCGCCCGGCGCAATTCGGCCGCCACCGCCACGGCCTCGGCCACGGGGCCCCACACCCCGACCCGGCGCGGGATCCGGGACCGGAGCGCACCGATGAGCGTGACCAGTGGTTCGCCGGCCCGGAGCCGCTGCACATGGGCCGCCCTGTCCTGGAGCCGGGGCGGAGCGGGGCCATCTCCGACCACGACGAGAACGTCCATAACGCCCGCTTACTCTACGGCGGGGGGGTCGGTGCCCCCGCCGGGACCGGTCGGCTGTGGCCCGCGGCCGGCTGGTAGTTTCGACGAATCCCTCGGGGAGAGGTGCGAGAGCGGCCGAATCGGACTCACTGCTAATGCGTGAACACCGTGCGTGCCGTGCCTGGTGGGGGCCACGAAGTAGTTCAGAACTGCCTCCGAATGCCCCAGATTGAAAGACAGATTGAAAGACGCGGCGGGCGTGGTGAGTTCCCCCGACCTGCCGACAGCTGTCAGGCCGTCGCTCTAACCGTCGTCGGCCTCCAGGAGGCGGCGTAGCTCATCGAGGAGGGCCTCCAGGCGAGCCTTGGCCTCCTCAAGAGCCAACGTCTGCTCAGGGTCGAGGGCCGGTGAGCGCGGGTTGGCCATGGCCGGTGCGTCAGTGCGCCCGCCCCATCAGCCGGGGGGGTGGGGCCTCGGGACCCGCGGGGCATCACGTCGAGTCCCAAGAACCCACCGAAACGGGGGGTCTGTGACGACGTGGATATCCCCCGCCCAAGAGCACGCTACGCCGCGGTCTCCCCGGCGTCTATGGGCTGGCATCCATAGATATCTCCACGCCCTCGGGCCTAGCGTCGGCAGGGGGACTGGGGGCGCGACGTCGAGTGCCGGGGAACCCCCACACGCCGGTTCCCGGTGCTCCGTCGCCTTACTACGCCTCCCTCGTCCAGCAGCTTGCGGATCTCTGCCTTGAGCGCCCACGGGCGGCGCTCCACGTCCCTGCAGCAGCTCGCGGAGCAGTGCCCATGGCTTGCTCCCCGGTCCAGCGCTCCCCCGGTCCCATGGACCGTTCAGCCGGACAGCGTCTCGCCGCCGTCCCGTCCTGGGCCTTCGCTCGATTCGCGGTTGGCTTCACGCACGTCGCTCAGCTGGTTGTACCAGTGGCGAGCGAGCCACGACACCCAGGCGAGCCAGCCCACGATGACTATCCACAACAGGATTCCAGGGGGACTGGTCACACTGGAATCATGCCCCCTCTGTCAACCGGGGCTTCGGCCCCGATGCCCCATTCCGCGTGGGTGCCCGTAAACAGCCCACGTCGGTGGACGTACCGTGACCGCTGGGTCTTGGGTCGTCAGCGGCGTCGAGCGCTGGGACTACACCCGCAGGTCCCGGCGCTCCGTCGTGTTGGGACGTTGGACCCTGGCCCCGTCACACCTGGGCCTCCAGAATCACCTGATGCCAGGCGACCTCGTCGAGGTGCTGTGGAGACGGTTCGGCCAGCACGTATTCCTGATCTACGCCGAAGGTGAACCGGAGCACTTGAACGGCGATCTCAGCTTTGCCGCCGCGACGGCATGGGACGCGGGGCTGGGGATCGTGGAGTCGTCGCCAGCGATGGCCCTCTGGGTCAAGGACCCTGGGTTTCCATGAGCAACTACCTCTGTCCCGACTGCGACGTGGATCTGACGTTCGCCCGCGACAATCCGGCCCCAGCCACCGACGCAGCAGGTGGGATTCATGTCGTGACAGGGAAATGCCCGTCATGCGACGGCCTCTTCGGACGCCGCTACGGGGAGGTGGTCCCCGTCACCCCATTCGACAACCCGCCTCCGACCTGAGGTCCCTGATGAGCAACGGTCCACCGGTAAACGAGGGGCGAGAGATCGTCAGCATCATGTGGTTCCCCCATCGGCCCGACTGGCACGAAGTGGTCTATTCCGATGGCGACAGCGGACGCCTCCCTGGGACTCTGGAGGACGCCGCCGCACTCGCCGAATCACTCAGGTTGGAGTTTGTCACCACGTCTGACGGCAGTGTTCAGTGGGACCGCAAGAGATGACACCGCGAGTCCGAGATCCCCATTCCTGAGGAAGACGTACTTCTCGGCCAGGCGTACCCTGACTTTGGGTTGCTCTTGAGGTGGTCGAAGGCCCCCCTTCACTCACCATGAGCGACCCAGGGGGGTACGGCGGGACGTAGGGCGATGACCGCCACGCGGCATCCCACATGCGCGTCCCTGCGTTCCGCCACCCCTCCGAGCGGTGGCTTGGCACGCCGGGGATCGGGGACGCTCAGAGGACCTTGGACCCTAGTGCTCGTGAGGCTCTGAGCCGGATCATTATTGGTAGGCGGTGAGGTGGCAGGTGGTCACCGATACCTTCGGAGTCCTGCGGCCTTACCGCCTCTAGGCGTCCATTGTCTCGATCTGCCCACAAGCAGCGCACTCAGAACCCAACACGAACAGACTGCCTCCTGGTCCATCCATTGCGCCGGGACGCGGCTCTCCGCAGTTCCGACACGTCCCCACGTGGTCTCGCCCTTCAGCCGCACGTGCGAGAGCGTCCGAGACCCGACGGCCCCGTAGCCGTAGCTCGTCGGCACTCACCCAGCGACCGCCGATGTACGCGCCGCCCTGATCGCCGGTCCTGCGCTCAGTGTCGTTCATGGCTCTGCCGCACCCCGCTGCGACCACGGTCATGCTGGCCGTGCCGCCTGAGGCAAGGATACGGATTGATGGGAGACGGGGACAGCGTGTTTCCACCTGGAAGGACGCTGTGAACTGGCGCACGGCCAGCATGAGGTGAGCGTCGTACCCTCAGGTCCGCGCCTGCAAGCCCACCCTGTGATCAAGGTCTCCTGATCAAGGTCTCCCAGGGATCTGCCGATCTTCATCTCCGTGGACCCCACTCAGCTAGGAGACCGTGAACTGTTCGCTGCACTCGACGCTGCGAACCGCAAGCTGGACGAGTACCTCAGTGACACAGAGGGGCGCATTGCGGCATGGCAGGCGATCCGTCCTCTGCGGGCCGAAGTGGAACGCCGGTTCCCCAAACCGAACTACCCACCACCGGCCTAGCCGTTCGGTCGATCGATCGTCGGTCGTGACGGTCACGGGCCAAGCCGGGCGCACGTTGTCGGCGTGGACGGCTCCTCGGGCTGCTGTCATTACCGGTCGCTCTTGAGGGCGTGGGGCGTCCGCTACCCGGCGGTAGGGACGACCTGAAAGCCTTCCTTGCCCCCATCGGAATCAGGGTGATCTCGACCGGCCCGTCTGTCGGGACCCTGGCCCTGCCAAGGCGCAGAACCGGCAGGACGCTGGCGGACGACTGAACGTCAGTCCCCCGACCAGCATCCGAGAATCACATCGGCAACCGTGACGGCAACATTTCCCGACGGCGTTGGTGGCTTGCCGAACTGGGCCGGGAGGCCCGAGATGTCCACTAGCAGGACCTTCCAGTCCTTTCGTACCGCTACCGACCCGTCTCGTGTCGCAAAGCCACTCTGACCCAGGTTGGGGAGTGTGTTGACATCACCGAGGCTGGAGCCGATGCCTCGGAAGTATGAGAACGTTTGCGTCCAGCTGGACAGTTCCTTTACCGAAAGTGTGAAGTAGCCGTCCGGGTAGGTGTAGCGGCATGAGTACAGGTGCTCTGACCACGTGGGTCCTTCAACGACAGCCGTGACACCGAGCGCAACGCCGATCTCGCGTTGAGCTTTGGGGGAACACACCATCTTCGCAATCGTCGCCGGCAGCTTCCCCGCGGGCAGCGGGACTCGTGCTGTGGCCAAGGACGACGGTGAAGTTGTCCCACACGCGGCAAAGGCCATCGCTAACGCCAGTGCCACTACGGCGAACCGAGGCTCGTATCTCCCCGATACCAGCCGCCTTGCCTTGGTCTGTCGCTTGGGTGCCATAAGACGAGATGGCAATCGGAGTGCGGTCACCACTCGGTGCAATCAGAGCATCAGGATGAGCATGTAGCCCATCGTGATGCACATGGCGACGTGACAGGCCAGTTCCAGACGAGGGGCCATGAATGGGCGACCATTGAGGTCCGGTCCATCGGGCGCATCGGTAACGGACGGTGACAACCGTTGGGCGAGCCTCGTCTGTCCCTGCGGGATTGCTCCTCCGCCGCCTCCAGTGAGTTCGTTTGCGCCCATGGCGCTGACTAGCGCTGGCTCGTTCGACGAGGACAAACTGAGACTGTCGATGTGCCACACCGCCGACGCGCAAAGGACGATCAGGAAGAACAGCGGAAGCCCCACGAAGTTCGCCGTGGCTCCCGTCGCCGCACCCATCGACATCCCGCCCGCGTTCGCCGCGCCGCCGGTGGGCGCAGCCAAATACATGTAGAGCATGGCGCACGACATGACCAGGTGCGTCAGGTAATGCGAGACGTGGTGAAGATCGTGCCCCCCACCCTGTCCGAGGTGACGAGCGATGAATCGCACGCTTCGCCAGGAGAACCACATCGCCAGACCCACGAAGACGGCTTCCCACACCCCCGTCGGGAGTGTCGTGAGCGCCGGGACCAGCATCCCCGCCATAGCCACACCCATGGTGACGTGGGCGACGTTGACATCGACATTGATTCGACGACGCAATGCCCGTGATGCCAGCAGACGGACGGAGCAGTAGATCGAAACGGCGATCATCACTCCTGCGAAGGAGTCGGGGAGCCAATCGGGTTGCATCGCCTACGCCCCTACCACGTCCAGTTCACGGTCAGCCGGGCGCCCTGAACCGACGCGAGATGGCCAATATGCGGCGGCGATCAACATCAGGAGTGGTCCCGAGTTCGGATCGGTGCCCGAACCGGTGAAGATCCCCCCGAAGTTCTCCCCCAGCACCCAGATCCCGGCGCCGAGCACAAGGGCCAGGACAACAGTGACGCGGGCGAGTCTTCCGGGAAGGAATACGCCCACGGCGATGACGCCGAGGAGCACCGCCAGCCCGACGGAGACACCGAGCCCCCTGTGGGCGAGCAGGTTGGCGACATGATGGTCCAGGCCCGCCAACCAGCGGGGCTGACCACTCGCCATCTGGGTCACCAGCTGACGCAGGCCCTGCGGTGAGCGGTTGGCCCCGAGGACGGCGACGCAACCGAGCAGTCCCCACAGCATCAGCCATAGACCCCGGGCGACCGATGCGCCGACGGCCCGGGCGGCGACAAACGGGGACGTGGCTGTGGTCCGGTCGGCGGGCCACAACAGCACGGCAAGGACGGCATAGAGCAACACGGCGCCAGGAGCCCCGTTCACGGGATTGGCCGTTCCCGAGAACAGACCGCCCAGGCCCTCGCCGAACCACCACACGCCGCACGACCACGCGATCGAGAGAGCCAGCGCCGGTTTGATCGTGGGGCGCCAGGCGATCCCGAATCCGATCAGCACCTGAACAACGGCAAAGACGGCGTCGGCCACGACCGAGTGGTGGCCGATGACGAGATCGGCCCAGGTGATGGAGTGAGCGACCGCTGATGGGTTCCCTTGGGCCGTGGCGGCCAGCATCTGACTTCCGAATGCCCGAGTGAACATGAAGGGCTGGAACTGCAACAGGCCGTCGACAAGCCACACCGTGGCCAGCACCAGCTGAAGGGCACGGCGGATGTCTCTCGGTTCCCGCTGCTCCCTGGTCGCCGTGGACCGGTTGGCGCTGACGGTGACTGCTACGTCATTCATCGTCGCCAGGTCCTCCCTCCCATGGCTCTCGATGGTCGGTGGGTCCACGCAGGGGTTACGCTCGCCCCGAGCACAGACCCAAGCCAATCGCGCCCTTCGGGTACCGCATGAACGGTGCTACTACGCTCAGTAGTATGTCTAGAAGAGTCGCACTGCCACCGTCAAGCCATTGTTCTCATAGGTGAGTACGCCGATGGATCAGGGGACCGGGATCATGGCCACCACCTCGACAATCGGTCGTCCAGCATCGGGGAAGACGGTGGTGTCGATCGCCATCGGCGGGATGACCTGCGGGGCCTGCGCGGCTCGGATCGAGCAGCGGCTCAACGATCTCGATGGTGTCGAGGCCAATGTCAACTACGCATCGGAACGAGCCAGGGTCACGCTTCTGGCCAGCCTGCCGGTGCAGAGGTTGGTGGAGGAGATCCAAAACGTCGGCTATGACGCCCAGCTCATCGAGGACTCGACGCAATCCGCGAACGACGCGGCCGAGGTCGACCGACGAACACGCTCGCTCGGTCGACGACTCGTCGTGGCAGCTGTGCTCTTCATGCCCCTATGCGACCTCTCGATCGCATTCTCGCTCGTCCCCAGACTGCGCTTCCCCTACTGGCAATGGCTGCTCATCGTTCTGGCGGCGCCGATCCTGACCTGGGGAGCGTGGCCGTTCTACAAGGCGGCGATCCGCACCGCTCGGCACGGTACGTCCTCGATGGACACCCTCGTTTCGCTCGGCATTGTGGCGGCGACAGGTTGGTCGCTCTACGCAATGTTCTGGAGAGACATCAGTCGCGTGCCCCGAACCGTTTGGTTCGTGCTTGCTCACCAATCAGGCGGGGCCATCTACATCGACGTTGCCGTGGGCGTGACCACCTTCCTTCTGGCCGGTCGATATTTTGAGGCGTGGTCCAAACGCCGGACTGGAAACGCACAGCGCTCACTGGCGGCGGTGGGAGCCAAGGACGTGGCCGTGCTCGACGCCACCGGCGTAGAACACCGGCTTCCCGTGGCGCAACTGGCGGTTGGCGACCGGTTTGTCGTGCGCCCAGGAGAGACCGTCGCCACCGACGGACAGATCGTCTTTGGGCACTCGGCCATTGATCGCAGCGCCATGACCGGCGAATCCCTTCCCGTCGACGTGGCTCTTGGCGACCACGTCGTCGGTGGCACGGTGGGGGTGGGGGGCCGCTTGATCGTCAGGGCGACAAAGGTGGGCCAGGACACCCAGCTGGCCCACATGATCCGGCTCGTCGAGAACGCCCAGAACGAAAAGGCTGCCGTTCAACGGCTCGCCGATCGTGTCGCCGCGGTCTTCGTTCCCGCAGTGCTCGTGATCACCCTTGTGACCCTTGGCGCCTGGCTGCTGGTCGATGGAGCTACAGAGCAAGCCTTCAGTGCTGCGCTTTCCGTCCTAATCATTGCCTGTCCCTGTGCGCTGGGCCTCGCTACTCCAACGGCTCTGCTCGTCGCCTCGGGTCAAGGCGCTCGTCTCGGGATCTTCTTCAAGGGCTACCAAGCACTGGAGGCCTCTCGACAGATCGACACCGTCGTTCTCGACAAGACCGGAACGGTGACCGAAGGAAGGATGACTGTCACGGACGTGCAGGGTGTACCCGGGGTCGAGCGCGCCACGCTCCTTCGGTGGGCGGGGGCGGTCGAACAGGCGTCCGAGCACCTCGTGGCCCGAGCCATCGTCGCTGCCGCCGAAGCGGAGTTGGGCATGCTGCCCGCCGTCCACGGATTCATATCAGAGCCGGGCGTCGGCGCTCGGGGAACCGTCGACGGACATCGGATCGCGGTAGGGAAGTTCAACCTCTTCGCCGACTGCGGTGACATCCCCGACAATCTGGCCGCCCAGTTTGTTGTATGGGAATCGATGGGTCGCACGGCCGTGCTCGTCGGGCGGAACGGCGCCATCGTGGGAGCTATCGCCGTTGCCGACACAATCCGACCCTCGGCAGCGTCTGCGGTCCAAGGTCTCAAGGCGCTTGGACTCCACTGCGTCCTTCTGTCGGGAGACAACGAGCCTACCGCCCGGGCCGTGGGCGCCGAGATCGGTGTGACCGACGTGGTGGCCGCCGCCCTCCCGGCGGACAAAGTTGCCGTCATTCGGCGCCTTCAGGACGAAGGCCGGTCGGTGGCCATGGTCGGCGACGGGGTCAACGACGGACCAGCCCTGGTGTGCGCCGACCTTGGTCTGGCCGTCGGATCGGGTACTGACGTGGCGATCAACGCCGCCGACCTGATCATCGTGCGAGACGATCTGGGGGTCGTCGTCACGGCCATCGACCTGGCTCGACGCACCCTGAAAACGATCCGGGGCAATCTGGCGTGGGCATTCGGCTACAACGTGGCGGCAATACCTCTGGCCGCGTGCGGGTTCCTCAATCCGCTCATCGCTGGGGCCGCCATGGCGTTCTCATCGGGGTTTGTCGTGTGGAACAGCTCACGGCTTCGGCATGTTGGGGGGACCGGATCACAGATTGCTATTCCCACTGATGAGGTGGTTACAACTGGAGTCGTCGATCCTTGCCCAACGGATGAACCAGTCAACGGAATCACCGAGAAAGTCCCTGCTCACTCTGCAAAAATGGATCGCTAGTGAGTACGACCACGACGTGCGGCAACCCGAAGTGCTCCTGTGATCCATGCACCTGCGTCGAATGCGGTTGCGGGGTGGCCAGGCTCGGAGAACTCGAACGACGGGTGATGGACCTCCTCTGGGAGGAGCCTGGCCGCGAGTTGACCGGACGCGACGTGGCCGATGCGCTTCCCGGCTACGCCTACACGACGGTGGCCACTGTGCTCGACCGGCTGGCCCAAAAAGGAATGGTGAACCGCCGGATGGAGGGACGGGCCATCCGCTTCTCCACCACGGGCACCCGAGCCGACCACACTGCGGAAATGATGCACGAGACCCTGGTAGTGACTGGCGACACCGATTCTGCTCTCGTCCGCTTCGCAGAGACTCTGTCGCGTTCGGAAGCGGACGTTCTCCGCCGCGCTCTCGATCAGCCCAAACGCAAGCCACGAAGGACAAAGCGATAGTCGCGTCTGGCAAGGCGGGTGCTGGCCGCCGACCAACCAACCGGCCCATCCTGGATGTGCTGCCGACTGGCTCAAGCCACTCAGGTCGCCCTTAGCACTCGCTCGGTCAGTCGCAGGTTTTTGGCCGGGGGGAGTTTTCGGTGGACTGCGTCGGTAGTCGCCGGTGATCTGGCAAGGTGACCCCTCCCCCGCAGAGGGGTACCCTATGCAGCAACCACTAGCGTTGGCGCGGTGTCCAGGCCCGCGAGGTCCGTTTGGATCAAGCTCGCGCTCGTCGCTGGTGGCGCTCTAACGCTGTCGGCGTGCAGTTCAGCGCCACACGTCGGTGTGATCACTCAAGCAGACATCCCGAGCTACCTCGGTGTGAGCGCCAGCCCCACTGCCCGATCAGCGGGGGTGCTCCTGCCAGTGGCCCGATTTCATGGATGCAAGACTGTGGGAGTTGCGGTCTTCACGGCATCGGTGCCCAATGAGCTTCAAGGGAATCCAACAGTGGCCAAGGCTCCTGGGATCATCAGTGTCGCCGTATCATGTCCACGTGTCGCCGACGCACGGGAGGCTCTCCGTACCTTTGTCCCAACCATAGGTGGCCGGTCAATGCGCGGGCTCGGAGACGACGCTACGTTATTCAACGCCAGCAGGGACGGGAGCGATCGTCTGTTTGATGTAGTTTGGCGGCAAGGCAATCAGATTGGTGCGGTGGATGTTGGTGGTCCACCAAACGATTCGCGCATTACATCGGCACTGGCAGAGTTGTTGGCACGTCGAGCAGCTGCGAGGTCGTAGCGTGTCCGTGGACCTGCGGTCTTCTCCAATCAAACTGGTTATTGGCTTCGGTGTCGCTCTGGCGCTTTCGGCGTGCAGTTCATCGCCTTCTCCCGGTGTGATCACTCAAGCAGACATCCCGAGCTACCTGGGCGTAAGGGCCAACCCAACTGCCGCCGCCTCCGAGGCTCAACACCTCGGGACTCTTGCTAAAGGCTGCAAGGCTGCGGGCAATGCGATCTTTAGTGTGCCGGGAGCACGGGTGATCACAAAGATCAACGTCCTGTCCAAAGCCCCCGAAGTGCTCAATGGTGTGGAATCCTGTGCAGCCCCATCCGAGGCTCTTAACGTCTACGACGGGTTCGTCAAGAACAGTCAAGGCCGAACGTTGCCCCGCATCGGAAACGAGGGGAAGATCACTGACCTAAGCGGGCCGCGAGCGCGTGCGTACGGGATCACTTGGCGGGTGAACAATCAAATAGGGATCTTGGAGATTGAAGGGCCGACAAGCGACAAGCGCATCACATCGGGCCTGGCCGAGTTGCTGGCACGTCGAGCAGCTGCGAGGTCGTAGGTACCGTCAACACTCGGGCCACCGACATCATAAGCCCGAGTAGGTCGCAGCAAGCCGCGGGAGACCGCAGGATTCTTCGGTGAAGGAGTAGACATCGCCGCGGTGTGCTGGAATCTGGAGGTCTCCGAGCAGACCTACCACTGCACGGTCATGCACATCGGGGCGTGGTCTTCATACTCTAGCTCTTGTCCGTGAGAAAACTCGGAAAGCTGTTCCAATAGTTGACCAACTGATCGCCATTGTTAGAGGTATTCCCCACCAACTCCTGAATAACGTAATCCTTGTCTGAGGTAAAATCGATGACTGGGACGATACCTCCGAGAGCTGAGTTGCTCTCAAGGTGCTCAAGGATTCGTCCCCGGCCAACGCCGTTTGCAACGTCTTCGTTGAAATCACTCTCACAGAGGTCAACGAAACTGGTGAAACTTCCACCACAAGAGGTATTGGGTGTGGCGTGATTGTTCGCTACGAGTTCCTGATAGGCGCTCATCATGGCAGCGTGTGATGGATACAGTTCGTAAGCCAAGAGTTGAACAGGACTTCCGGTTGGTCCATCGCAATCATATTCGGCCACTTCTTGGCTGAAGAAATAGTCTATTCGTGGCATCTTGCTGCAGTTGTTACGAAACTCCCCTGGAATCAACGACAGGAGGGTGGCCGAAGGGGACGGCGTTGGTTGGGTCACAAGGAGAAGCAAGCCAGTAAGGCCAAGAATCAACAATATGGCTAAGCCGACCGATATTCTCCGTACTCGATTCCGATGTCGAGTCCGCCCTAGGGTTGAGAGCATCAGGGCAGTCGTGAGCCGCTTGAAGTCTGCTTGCCAGCGACTGTTTTCAAGTTCTAATGCGTTTCTGCGAGTAATCGGGCGCAGTGATTCTGGTAAATCCACGTCGTGCGGGATCGGTGTCCGCTCGATCAGGACGGGTATAACTTCCACGTTGCGTTCCAAAGCAGTTTCCAGCTCGATCCGAACGAAATCATGTGGATCACTTAATGGTGTGGAATCCACACCACGGTCTGAGATCCAGTCAGGCCCAATCAACGCCAACAACACTGAACATGACTTGATCGCTTCGTCGATCTTCTGTTGAAAGTCGGCCCCAGGCGAGATTGCATCTACGTCCATGAACACACGACCACTGCCAAAGCGCTGCTCAAGTTGATCGTGAAGCGCTCTCGCATGACCAGTCGTCTGTCCTCGGCGATAACTGATGAAGATCCCCCAGCGACTCTTGGTGCCCCGTGCATCCTTCCTCCCAAGCATCGCTTCTCCCCTTCCCCCTTCCTATGCCACTACTAGCTCTCGATTGCGTGATAGCCGGAAGAATCCCAGTACCTCGCGACGCTGGTCCGCACCGTTCATCGTCCCCGCCTTTCCCGCCATGGGCCAGCGTGACCCTCAGAGGTCCTTCACCCGTTCCCGCCTGGCATATTTCAGCACGGATTCGCCAGAAATGCTCGGAAAGGTCCAGCAGCTACTACGACACTCAGGACACGTTTCCTGGAGAGTGCATTTGCTGTCCCGACTGGCCCAACTGGTCATCACAGTGGGGACACACAGTCAGTCAGGACAGTTAAATAGTCTCCCCCAGCGGTCAGTCCCAACTGGCGCTCACCTGGGCTTTTCAAGAGGCCTTTTCTTGCGCTTGGCCCGACTGTGTCGTCTCAGTTGGGACAAGACTCCACCAGGTTGTCGAACTGCTCGCACAACCAGCGCACCGGTACATCAATACCCCTGTCGGCCAGGAGTCGGGCGATCAGCACCCTGTCCACGTCGCTCACGCTGAGGATGCCGTCGAAGTCCGGTGGGCCAACACGACCGCCGGACGTTTCGGGGATGACGACCTCGGGCAAGGTGCCGCTGTCGCGCAGCTGCACCGCCAGTTCCAATGCTCTACGGAATCCGATCCAGTGCCACTCCTGCAGGAAGTCGTACAGGTCTCCACGTCGTCCGCACGACCAACATCCCCACCACTCGACGCCTTCCCACACCCACACACAAAATGACGGTCGGGTGTCGTGATGGAACGGGCACTTCCCGATGAGCCGACCGTCACCGCTGGGTTCTAGGGAGATGCCGTAGGACATCACCATGCTGGCAAGGCTTGTGCTCTTCTTCACCGCCGCCGGGTCGAGCTCGAGGGCCGACCGTGCCAACTCTCCGAAGTCGATCACGCTGCGTCCCCGGTGTCGTCGCCGTCCGGTTGTGGCAGTCTCGCCGCCAGTACGCGCTTGCCCATGTCGGTCATGTAGGTCAGGGATCCACGCCGCCACAGGACGGGTCGGCGACGCGAGACGGTCCACAGAGTGACGAGACCTCGCTCACGCAGGGTCCACATCGCTCGCCGGATCGCCTCACGCATGGCCGGGGTAAGTGTTGGGGTTCCTACCAGATTGGTAGCTGGGTCAACACTTACGCCTTCGGCGATAAGTGTTGGTGTTGCTGCCAAGGTTGCAGCAGGGCCAACACTTACGAGCCGCGCAGCCACATCCTCGACGGTGACGGTCGCCTGTCCGGTCTTCGGGTCGATGGGAGCGGCCCGACACGCATCGAGCACCGCCTGCTGCACACGTCCTGGTCCTCGACTCATGCGGCACCGTCGAAGCTCAGCGGTCCGACCCACGTTTCCGGCGAGACGTTGATGACATCACCGGCGAGCAGCGCTACCGTTTCGGCAGGAAGTAAGTCCCGCCAGGGCGGGCCACCAGCAGCGGGCGAAGGGCGAAAGCCCGTGCCTGCTGCGCCCACGAACGGATTGCGCCCCGTTTCTCTCAAAGCCCACGGCGGAACACGGCCCAACAGCATGTAGGACTCGGTCAGGGATTCACCGGACACAGCTTCCAACGCATCAGCGGCGGCGCGCACGTCGGTGTCATGCTCAGGATTCCGACTGCGCGCCGACGACCTCTCTAGCCGTTGCGCTGCCTGGCTCGACCCGTTCCCTATTCATGACGCAGCCGTACTCCCAAGTTCAAGGAGGTCCGGCGGGGGTCTGGGTCGGCCCTTCTTCTTCTCGTCTTCGTGGACTCCTGGCTGCGTCCGACCGTCATTCAACCGTCGAGCTTCGGCGCCGTCAACACCTCCCGCACAACATGGTCCGCGAGCAGGAGTGACGTAGTCACATAGGGCCGTTGTTGTTACGCACCGTCAATGTTGTTACGCGACAGCGCCCCCGGTCCAAGAGTGCAGCGTGCGTAATGACACCGCCCATCGTCCCGATGTCGCGACGAACCGAGACGGAAAAATCCCCGTTAGAAAACATTGACCCCTGATTTCAGGGTCGAGAACGCGAGACGGTGCGGTACGTTTGTTTCTGGCGCCCCAGAGAAAGTACACACAGCATGAAAGATCAACACTGACCTGCCATCACCGGGACCAAGCAGCTCGAGTCACTCATGTACCTGACCTCCGCGCAGGCAGCTGAACTGCTCCAGGTCCATCCCGAAACCATTCGTCGAAAGATCCGTGAGGGTGTGTTACCTGGTGTCGAGCACCATGCAGGCGTAACCCGCATCAGGACATCGGTGCTGCTCGGTTCCGATGCAGCGTGAGGAGTTACCTGGCGGCTGGCAAGAGCGCCACGCCCGCCATTCTGTCGGACCCTGCGACCGTAGCGTGCCGTCCGTAGACCTCGCGTGCCATGCGGTCCGAAGACCAGCGACCCGATGCCACGTCCTTCACCGGCACGTTGGCGTCGAGCATGGAGGTCGTCCAGTAGTGGCGCAAGCTCTGGAACGTCACGCCACGAACGTGAGCCAGGCCACGCACCGAGGTGAACCCGTCGGTGATCCGGTCGGGGTTGACTGGGTTGGCACCGGCACCTATGACGTAGATGTCCGACCCACGGGGATGCAGGACTCCCGTCAAGAACACAACGTCTGCAGGCGACAGGCGCACTGTGTACTGAGCGCTCGTCTTGGTGTCTTCGATAGTCACCACACCTCGGACCACCACCGCCTGACGCTCGATGTGTACTGTCCCGGCCTCCAGGTCGATGTCACCCCACCGAAGTCCGGTAATCTCACCACGACGAGCGCCGGTGGTGGCTGCCAGGCAAATGGCTGCCTCCATGTCGTGCCCGAATGTCTGAGCGGCGTTGAGGAGCTTGGGGAGGTCGGCGGCGGTCACGGCCTTGGCGGTCGACTGGGGCTGCGGGGGAGCCATGGCGCGTCCAGCGGTCTCACCGACGGCGTAGCCTCGACGGTTGGCGAAGGAAAGGGCCGACCGGAGGTCAGCGGCATGGCGATGCACGGAGGAGTCAGACAGTCCGTCGGCGCTCCAGGCGTCGTAGGCATTCTCCATGTCCACGGAGGAAAGGTCAGCCAGCCGGATGTGCCCGAGGGTGGGGATGAGCCGATGGTCAATGCGGGAGCGGGTGTCAGCTTTCTGCCGACGGCTCCAGTCAGCGCCACGGGCGCTGCGACCACGGTCGCACCACGCGTTCAGCAGGTCGCCCACGGTTCTGTCCGACATCGGCTGCTCAGCCACGGACGGCGGCGGTTCGGCCACAAGAGCGGCGTGCGTTTCAGCCTTCCACCGTTCCGCCTGCTTGGCTGTCAGGTGCTGTCCGCGGGGGGACCGACGCCACACCTGCTTGCCGTTGATCCTGACACCCAGATTCCACTGCCCCGAGTCGGGTGCGGTCTCTCGCAGCGACCCTGCCCCATACGTCCCGACCCTGTCTCCGACCTTGCGTCCACGCATCACACACCGTCTTTCAATCTGTACCCTCTACCTCGGAGTCTACCAGAGATTGAAAGACGATTGAAAGACGGAGGTGGTAGTCAGTAGGACGAAGTAGCTATGACCTGCGAGGAGAGGTGCGAGAGCGGCCGAATCGGACTCACTGCTAATGAGTTGACCTGGGAAACTGGGTCCGAGGGTTCAAATCCCTCCCTCTCCGCTCTTTTATGTGACCGGTAGATTGTCCTGGTGGCCGAGCGATACTGGTTGGAGACCCTGGGGTGTCCGAAGAACCAGGTCGACTCCGACAAGCTGGCCGGGATGCTGCGGCGCGACGGCTACGAGCCCGCCGCGTCGCCCCAAGACGCCGAGCTGGTGGTGGTGAACACCTGCGCCTTCATCGAGGCGGCGCGCCAGGAATCGATCGACACCATTCTCGAGCTCGCCGCCGGCCGCCACGAGGGGGCGCGCCTGGTGGTGACGGGATGCCTGGCCGAGCGCCACGGCGACCAGCTGGCCACGGCCATCCCCGAGGTCGACCTGGTGGCGGGGTTCGGTGTGCCGGTGACCCTGGGCAGGAGGCCCGCAGGCACCTTCACCGACGACGGCGCCACGGGCGAGGCCCTCCCCTCTTTCGACCTCCTGAACCTCCCCCGTCCCGCCGCCGACGCTCCGTGGGCCTATGTGAAGGTGGCCGAAGGCTGCGACCGGCGCTGTGGCTTCTGCGCCATCCCCTCGTTCCGGGGCTTGCAACGGTCGCGTCCCGAAGAGGTCGTGCTGGCCGAGGTGGAGCAGCTCGGCGACGGCGTCCACGAAGTGGTCCTCGTCGCACAGGACCTGGCGTCGTGGGGGCTCGATCGCAGCGCGCCAGGGCGCACGTCGCGCCCGCCCGGCGCGCCGCGCCCCATCGTGGGCCTCGTGCGCGAGCTGTCGCGCCGGGTGGAGCGGGTCCGGCTCCTGTACCTGTACCCCTCGGCCCTCGACGACGCGCTGGTCGACGCCGTGGTGTCGACGGGCGTGCCGTACTTCGACCTGTCGCTGCAGCACGTGAGCCGTCCTCTGGTGAAGCGCATGCGGCGGTGGGGGGACGGGGAGGGGTTCCTGGAGCGGATCGACACCATCCGCGCCGCGGCCCCCGATGCCGCCCTGCGGTCGTCGTTCATCCTCGGCTATCCCGGGGAGACCGAGGACGACCACGACCTCCTGCTGTCGTTCCTGGCCGAGGCCCGGCTGGAC
>Ga0116219_10002142_pt1 | contig 17153 bp, 8 predicted proteins | sample Sb_taG_4_FD_91019 | JGI IMG/M metagenome (GOLD analysis project Ga0116219, IMG submission 91019) | Peat soil microbial communities from Weissenstadt, Germany - Sb_50d_6_BS metaG | ecosystem: Environmental > Terrestrial > Soil > Wetlands > Peat | place: Germany: Weissenstadt | collected 2010-09-21
CTCCACGCGGTCATCACCATCACCGGCGCGTGGTTGCCTTCGGCTTCCAGCGCGGCCAGCAGGTCCATCCCTTCCTCGCCGGCGGTGGTGTCTCGGGTATAGTTGAGGTCCACCAGGATCAGATCGAAGGCTTCGGCACGCACGGCGCGTAGCAGGGCCTGAGGCGAATCCACGGCCACCGCCTGCCAGCCTTGCCCCTTCAGCAGGAGGCGCAACGCTTCCAGCACGTCGGGCTGGTCGTCCGAAATCAGCACGCGGAAAGGCTTGACCTCTGTCGCCACCCCAGGAATCTCCATAACGGACGTTAACATGTCAGACGCGAATGATGCACGTTTGGTGCCGCCGGAAGGTGCTCTCTTCTCAGGAGTTTGGCACATTTGCGGGTGTCCGCTTTCGGGACGGCATGTCGGGAATGGGGACGTGCGCGTTATTGGAATTGTGCATAGCCGCACAATCTCAACTTGGAATAGCGGCCGGTCGGTAAATTTACCGAGTACAGATAACAGATATTAAGGTACAATACTCCTTAATCGATTAGGCCCGTAATTGCATCGGCTCTTCACCTGCGCGGGCGAGTCGGTTAATAACTAGCTACGGTTCATAGCTGCTCGAATCCGTGGTTGTTGCGCGATGAACATCCCGCAATCTGAAGGTCACTAGGCGCGCCCGCAAACCGCCTGTTCTCCGCGTTGAGAACGGCAACACGGGCGCTCCACAATGCGCCGGGCGCTTGTCAAGGGTCCCGCGCCATACGTCGCTGAACAGGGCGACCTCGTTCTGGTTTCCAACGTGAAAGCCCCGGGTGTGGACGGAGGCGTTCCCGCCCGGAATGGAGCAAGCAATGTACTCCGACGAGATTGAATTGCCTTTCGATTCGATTGAGAGCGCGCAGGATTTCATGCATGTACTCGCTGAGACAGTCCTGGACGCGATGAAGGATTTGAACCGCGAACACCAGATGGCGGTGCGCGATGGCCTGGAGCGCCGCGCGAAGGCCATCGAGTTGGCTCAATTCAAGGCGAAGATGCTGAGCTGCTATGTCCACAAGAGCCGCATTGCCCTGAACGATCTGCGCATGCTCCGGCGCCTGATCCTGAACGAGCGGCTGACCGTGGAGAAGGCGATGGCGGCGGGCGACTAGTATGATCGCGGATGTCATCCAGTCACCCGCGCAGGCTACTTACTGGTTGATTCAGGGGCGAGTGCTGTTCCTGGTAATTACCCTCCTTGGCGTGGTGTGTTTCGCCTACATCGTGGCGAAGCGCATGACGCCGCTGATGCGGGGCGCGCCCGATTTTCGCTTCGACCGGCCTCTGGCCCGGTTGGTAAAGGTCCTGCAATTCTGGCTGGGGCAGTGGAGGCATCCCCGCTACAGAACCGCGGGCACGATTCACCTTCTGATTTTCGCGGGGTTCATCATCCTGGTGATTCGTGCCTTCTCGCTGCTGATTCTAGCTGTCTCCGACCATTTTGTGATGCCGGGCGGCCATCTATACGACATACTCAAAGACTACGCCGCCACGATTGTCTTCTTCGCGGTAGGAATCGCCGCGATCCGGCGGCTGGTTTTCAAACCCGCACGGTACGCCAAGGGCAACACGGCCGATGCCATCTTTCTGCTGGCGCTGATCGGCGTCCTGATGGCGGCGGACAGCGTCTTTGAGGCCAGTAAGGCCGCCGCTCATGCGCAGACGGGGCAGGCTGTTGAATTCCTGGCCACTCTGTCAATGCCGTGGGTGTTGAAAAATGCACTGATCTCCGCTTCGCTGCCGACACTCCAGCATCTCAACCTCGGTGCCTTTTTCACACATGAAGTGACCTTCTTTTTCTTACTGTGTTATCGGCCCTTTGGAATTCAGTTCCACGTAGAGACATCCTTATTTACTATTTACTTTTCCAAGCTAGACCGGGAGACGCTCAAGCCCGTGCGATGGGGTGTTCCCGATGACCAGCTTGACCAGGTGAAGTCCTTCGGAGTCAAGACGTTCGAGGACTTCACGTGGAAGCACATGCTGGATTTCTATTCCTGCGCCGACTGCGGCCGGTGCTCGGACCAGTGTCCGGCCAACGCCGTGGGGAGGCCGCTCTCGCCCCGGTTTCTCACCACCAAGGCGAGAGACTACAGCTTCCGGCACTATCCGATGCTTGGCAGATCGAACAATGGCACGGCATTAGTTGGCGGCATTTACTCCGAGGATGAAATCTGGTCCTGCACAACCTGCGGCGCTTGTGAGGCGGAATGCCCCTTGCTTGTTGAATATATCGACAAGATTGTCGATTTACGCCGCGGTATGGTCGATGATGGGAAAGTTCCACAGTCGCTCCAGAAGCCGCTGAAGTCTCTCGAGAGCCGCGGAAATCCGTTCGGCAAGATGGAGAAGAAGCGGGCCGAATGGGCGAAGGCCAACGGGTTCCAGCAAACCTGCCCGGTCAAGATTCTGAACGGCAAGGAGAGCGCCGAGACCCTCTATTTCGTCGACAGCATCACCTCGTACGATGACCGCATCCAGGCGATCGGGCGGGCCACGGCTAAGATTCTGGCCCAGCTTGGAGAGAATTTCGGAATCCTGGGCGCGGCGGAAAAGGACAGCGGCCACGAAGTCCGGCGGTTCGGCGAGGAGACCCTGTTCATGGCCTTGCGAGACCACAACACGGAAGCCATCCGTGCGACCGGAGTCCGGCGCATTGTTACCGCCGACCCGCACGCTTATAACGCGCTGAAACACGACTACCGCTTTGTGCCGGAGGTGGAGCACATTAGCCAGACGATCGCTAGGGGAGTGAGGGCCGGCAGGATCCAATTCAATCCGGTAGAGTACCCGGACAACGTGTATGCCTATCACGATCCCTGCTACCTGGGTCGGCACAACCAGGTTTACGACGACCCGCGGGAAGTGCTCGACGCGATTCCCGGTTTGCAGAGGGTCGAGATGCAGCGGTCGCGGGACCGGTCGTTCTGCTGCGGCGGCGGCGGACTGGCGCTGTTCTACGAGCCGAAGGAAGAGCAGCGCATGGGCGTGCGAAGAGTCCGGATGGCCGCCGAAGCCGGGGCCAACGTGATGGTAACCGCCTGTCCGTTTTGCATGGTGAATGTGGAAGACGCCATCAAGGTGGCAGGCATGGAAGGAAAGATGACCGCCATCGACTTGGCGGAACTGGCCGGCCAGCAAATCGCCGCTACACCGAACCGGGAGGATTGAACGTGGAGATTTTAGTCTGCGCAAAAAGAGTGCCCGACACCTCGGAAAACGAAATCGAGCTCAATCGGGCGGGAAACGACATCCAACGCGACGACCTGGTTTATTCGGTGAATGAGCCGGACAACTACGCCGTGGAAGAGGCGCTGCAAATCGTCGATCGGGCCGGCGGAAGCGTTACCGTCGCCACGGTGGGCGGCGAGGATGACGAGGAGATCTTGCGACGCGAGATGGCCATGGGCGCCAAGAATGCCGTGCTGCTTTCCGATGAGGCATTCCAAGGATCGGACGGCAGGGGCACTGCCACCGTCCTGAAGGCCTTCGTGCAAAAGCGGAACTTCGACCTGATCCTGACCGGGGTCCAGGCCGACGACGGAGCGGCCCAGGTAGGCGGGATGCTGGCGGCCATGCTGGACTATCCGTTCGCCTCCCTGGTGACCTCGATCGAGGTCGTGGAAGGCCGGAAGCTGAAAGTCAGCCGGGAGATCGAAGGCGGCAACAAAGAGATCAACGAGATCGATCTCCCCTGCGTGCTCTCCATTCAGACCGGCATCAACGAGCCACGCTACGTGGGGATGCGCGGCATCCGGCAGGTGGCCTCGGTTCCCATCCCGACCCTCGACGCTGCGGACCTCGGCGTGGACGCTGGCCATGTGGGCGAGCGCGCGGCGAAAGTGAAGCGCGTGGACTATTTCGCGCCCCCGGTGGGCAAGGGCGCCGAGATGCTCGAAGGCAGCCGCGAAGAGAGGATCGATCAGTTGATCGAGTTGGTGAGGGCCAAGGGAGGTTTAAAGTAATGCCTCGTATATTTGCTTATATCGTACACAAAGCAGGTGTGTTGGACGATTCCGCCGCGGAGTTGCTCGCGGCCGCAGGGAGGATCGATGCGGCGCAATCCCCCACGGCCGTGGCCACCGGATGGGGCACCGAGCTGGACGCGGCTTGCGAGGCCCTCCGCAGTTCTTACGCCGAGATTTGGAAGATCGCGCACGAAGCCTTGGCCTATCCCAATGCCGAACTGGTCCGCAAGGCGTTGCTCAATGTGGTGCCCAAGGGAAGCATCCTGTTGGTGCCGCACAATCACTTCGGAGTCGATCTGTCGCCGGGTCTTTCGGTCAATATGAACGCGGCCTTTGTTCCGGATGTGCTGGACATCGAGGGCGTGACAGGAACGGCCCTTAAACTCGTGCGCCAGGAATTCGGCGGGCAGGTGAGCGCGCACGTTCGATGCGATATCTCGTCCGGCTCGGTCATCAACATCCGTCCAGGGGCATTCAAGCCCGTGGACAGCGTGCAGGTCGCAGGGCAGATTTCCGAGATGCCCGCGGGCAATCTGGGCGGCGCGAAGCGCCGCTACCTGGAGACGGTGGTCGCGGAGACCGGTGATGTCGATATCACCAAGCACCAGATTCTGGTTTCGATCGGCCGCGGCATCCAGGAGAAGGAGAATGTGGCCATTGCCCAGGAACTGGCCGATGCGCTGGGCGGCGCGGTGAGTTGCTCAAGGCCCGTGGTGGATGCCAAGTGGCTGGAAAAATCCCGGCAGGTGGGCTCGTCCGGCCAGACCGTCAAGCCCAAAGTCTACCTGGCGTGCGGCATCAGCGGGTCGTTCCAACACTTGGCGGGGATCAAGGGCAATCCCTTCATCGTGGCCATCAACAAGAATCCCAAGGCGCCGATCTTTCGCGTAGCGGATGTGGGGATCGTCGACGACATCCTGGAGTTTATGCCGGAGATGACCAACCGGGTAAAGGAACTGCAGCACGCGTAGGGAGAGGCATCCATGATAGCAAATAAAACATTGAAACTGAGCTTGAAATCGCTGAGGGATTTCGCCAAGAAACGGTTGCCGGACCAGACTCTCATTGAATTGGATGCGCGCGACGAATGCCCCATCGAGATCGTCCGCCACATGTGCAGTCCGGACAAGCTGGGGATTCAGCTTCTGTTCATCCCAGAGGAATTCGGGGGCTTCGGCGGCGGCGCTTTCGATGTGTACCTCGTCTGCGAAGAGATGGCGCGGATCGACCTGGGAGTTGCCACCTCCGTGCTGGCCACGTTTCTGGGCAGCGATCCCATCACCATGGGCGCCACTCCGGAGCAGAAGAAACTCTGGCTGACACGTATTGCGGAAGAGGGGATATTGTTCGCCTACGGCGCCACTGAACCCGACGCGGGCAGCGACCTGGCTGCCTTGCAGACCACTGCCGACCGGGTGATGGAAGACGACCGCATCGTGGGCTACAAGATCAACGGCAGCAAGCAGTGGATCAGCAACGGCGGGATTGCCGATGCGTATACGATCCTGGCCAATACGCCCGCCGGTCCGAGCTGGTTCGTGGTGGAAAAGGGCGCGAAGGGTTTCAGCCACGACGAGCCCGAGGACAAGCACGGCATCCGCACCAGCAACACCGCCGCCCTTGCGTTGAGCGACGTCTACGTGGATGCGGACCGGTTGGTGGGCGGCGTCGAGGGCCAGGGATTGAACCAGGCGCAGGCGGTATTCGGATATACCCGCCTGATGGTGGCGGCGTTCGGGCTGGGCGCCGGATGGGCCGCGCTGGACCGGGCGATTCCGTATTCCACCAAGCGGATCCAGGCCGGGGCGCCGCTCTCGGAAAAGCAGGGTTACACGCACAAGCTGATCGTGCCCAACGTGGCGCGCCTGGAGGCCGGCCGCTCCTTTATTGAAGAGACCGCCGAGCGCATCGACGCCGGCGAGGGCAGCCTGAATACCGAGGGAGCCATCGCCAAGTACATGTCGACGGAGGCCGGCAACCTGGCTGCCGACGCTAGTATCCAGGCGTTGGGCGGCTACGGCTACACCCACGAGTACATGGTGGAAAAGATCAAGCGCGATGTGCGCATCACTACGATCTACGAAGGCACCTCCGAGATCATGGAGATGACCATCAGCCGCGACCGCTGGCAGCTTCACCTGAAGACGCGCGGCCAGCATTATCACGAGCAGGCGCGCAAGTTTGAAGCGCTGCATGCCAGCCACAAGGACGTGGGCGCGAACGTGGCCGCGCTGGCCATGCACGCGCTGGCGGAATTGATGGAAAAGGCGCGCATCGGCCGCCTCACCCGCTATCAGCACATTCTGCTGCGGCTGGGCGAGTGGATCGCCTACGCGGAGTGCGCGGGCAGCTTCGCGCGGCGGGCCGCTCTGCTGGCGGAAGGCAAGCTGAGCGAAAAGGCCAATCGACGGTTCGACGCCGCGGAGTTGGCCGCGTTGAGCCGGATCTTCGCGCGCGAAGCGGCGCTCAAAGTGGCCGAAGAAGGTTTGCGCTGGGTGGTCGGCGCGGGCGGCGTAAGCGAAGCGGAGATGGCTGCGTTCGAGACGAATTTGGGGATGCCTGCGATCCACAGGGCGCAGGCGGGCTTGATTGCAGATATGGATTTCGTGGCCGACGTACTGTACGGCCGCGCGGCGAAGCCCACGGCCCTTTCGGCGTGAGCGAGTCAGTCGGGAGCGGTCGCCAGGAACCGGCTGTTGTGTTGTGAGGAGCGCCATCATGCAAGACACCGCTTATCGCGCAATCGCGATCGTGGGCGTGGGAGCAGTTCTACCCGATGCCACCAACGTAGCTGCCTTTTGGGAAAACATCAAGAAGGGCCGTTATAGCATCAGCGACGTTCCGCCCGAGCGCTGGGACCCGGCGCTTTACTACGATTCCGATCACAGTGCGCCGGATAAGACGTACTCCAAGATCGGCGGCTGGGTGCGCGAGTACGAATGGGACCCGCTGAAGTGGCGCCTGGCGATTCCGCCGCGCGTCGCCGATGCCATGGACGGCGGACAGAAGTGGGGCATTGCCTGCACGCGCGAAGCGCTGGAAGACTATGGCTACCCCAAACGGCCGCTGGACCTTGAGCGCACGGCGGTGATCCTGGGCAATGCCATGGCGGGGGAAAAGCACTATTTCACCTGCCTGCGCATCTACTTTCCGGAGTACGCCCACGAACTGGCCGAAAGCGCCAGTTTCGCAGCGCTGCCGGCGGCGGTGCGCAGCGACATCACGCGTGAATTCCACAACCGGATCAACCAGCGTCTCCCCGAAATCACCGAAGACACCATGCCCGGCGAGCTGGCCAACGTCATCGCCGGCCGCATTGCGAACGTCTTCAACTTCCGCGGCCCCAATTTCGTGACGGATGCGGCGTGCGCATCGGCCATGGCGGCCATCAGCGCGGCGGTGGAGGGGCTGGTGCAGAACAACTACGACGTGGCCATCACCGGCGGCATAGACCGCAATATGGGCGTGACGTCTTTCGTCAAGTTCTGCAAGATCGGGGCGCTCTCCGCCACCGGCTCGCGTCCGTACGCTGCGGGGGCGGACGGCTTTGTGATGGGCGAAGGCGCAGCGATCTTCGTGCTGAAGCGGCTGGCCGATGCCGAGCGTGACGGCGACAAAATCCACGCCGTGTTGCGCGGCATTGGCGGGTCTAGCGACGGCAAGGGGAAGGGAATTACGGCGCCCAACCCGATCGGGCAGAAACTGGCCATGGAGCGCGCGTGGCAGAATGCCGGCCTGTCGCCCGCCACCGTGACGTTGATGGAAGGACACGGCACATCCACCCGTGTGGGAGATATCGTTGAAGTCGAGAGCATGGCGGCTGTGCTCAACGGATCTCTGGCTAACGCGTCGGTGGCCCTGGGCTCGGTGAAATCCAATATCGGACACCTCAAGAGCGGCGCAGGAGCCGCCGGATTGCTGAAGGCCACTCTGGCGCTGCGCGACAAGGTGCTGCCGCCGAGTCTGCACTGCGAGCGTCCCAGTCCGGATATCGATTTTGCGCACTGCCCGCTGTACGTCAACACCGAATTGAGGCCTTGGACGGCGACCGTGGATGGAGTGCGGCGCGCCGGCGTGAGCGCGTTCGGTTTTGGCGGCACCAACTTCCACGCCGTGTTGGAGGAGTACATTCCCCACAGGCTGACCGGCAACGGCAGGCGGTCAGTGGCGGTGGCGCAACCGCTCCCTGACGGTCGCGGCTCCGAGCCTTCAGAGCCGCGACCGTCAGGGAGCGGTTGGCACAGCGCCAAAGCTCCCTTGCAGGGCGCTTTGGTGATCGGGGCGGCCTCGGAGGCTGCTCTGGCCGAGCGTCTGCGCGCCACACTGGAATCGGCCGTTGCGGGCCGGGCTCCGTCCCGGAGCGCGCCGTCCGAATCGGACCTGCGCGCCATCGAACGACTGGCGATCGACTACACCGGCGCCGCCGACCTGGCGGACAAAGCGGCTAAAGCGCTTAAGGCGCTCGCGGCCAGCCAGCCCGCCACCTGGAAAGCGCTGCGCGCCCAGGGCATTTTCCGCGGACACGGTCCCGCGCCCAAGGTGGCATTCCTCTATACCGGCCAAGGCTCGCAGTACGTGAACATGATGCGATCGCTGCGCGCCACCGAACCGATCGTCGCCGAGACCTTCGCCGAAGCCGATCGCGTGATGACCCCGCTGCTCGGCAAGCCGCTTAGCCAGTTCATTTTCGTGGACGAATCCGACGCCGCCGTCATGGCCAAGGCCGAGGACGATCTGCGCCAGACCGCCATCACGCAGCCCGCCGTGCTGGCCACCGACATGGCATTGACCAAGCTGCTGGCCGCTTACGGCATTCAACCCGACGTGACCATGGGACACAGCTTGGGCGAGTACGGCGCGCTGGTCGCGTCGGGCGGTCTTCCGTTTGCGGATGCGCTCGAAGCCGTCAGCGCACGCGGACGCGAAATGACGCGTTTCGCCCCGGAGGACAGCGGGAAGATGGCCGCGGTGTTTGCCCCGATCGATGAGATCGAGCGGATTCTGCGAACGGTCGACGGCTATGTGGTGATCGCCAACGTCAACAGCAGCCGCCAGGCGGTGATCGGCGGCGCCAGCAAGGCGGTGGACCAAGCCGTGGCCAACTTCCTGCAAGCTGGCTACAACGCGGTCCCGTTGACGGTCAGCCACGCCTTCCATACATCCATCGTGGCTCCGGCCAGCGAGCCGCTGCGCCGCACGCTGGAGCGCCTGCACCTGGCATCGCCGCGCGTGCCGATCGTGGCCAACGTAGACGGCGAGTTCTATCCGACGGGACCCGGCGTGGTGCCGCGTATGCTGGACATCCTGGCCCGCCAGGTGGCTTCCCCCGTGCAGTTCGTCGCGGGCTTGCACACGCTGTACAACGCCGGCGCCCGCATCTTTGTCGAGGTTGGACCCAAGAAGGCGCTGCAGGGATTCGCCGAGGATGTGCTGGGGGACCGCGGAGACGTGGTGTCGCTGTTCACCAACCATCCGAAATTCAGCGACGTTGCCGCATTCAACCAGGCGCTGTGCGGCCTGTATGCGGCGGGACTTGGCCGTGGGGACGCCGAAGCCTCGTGCGAGGCCCCGGCGCGGCCAATCGGGCAGGTGTCCGCCGGTTCCCCGCCGGCGGTCACACCGAAAGAGGAAACACCCGTGCCATCGTACAACGAGTTGGGCCGCATGTTCGCCGACGTTCTCGACCGCGGCTGGCAGCTTTACCACGGCCAGTCGGCCGTCCCCCGCGCAGAAATGCCCGTGCAACCCGTGGTCATCACCGGCGCGGCCATCGGCCTGCCCGGCAACGGACGGATCTTCGACGACGCCAACATCGGCCGCATCCTGCGCGGCGAGCAGTTCATCGACGTGATCCCCAGCCGGTTCCGCCAAGCGATGCTCGACAAAAACATCACGCGCCTGGTGAAGACCGACAACGGAGGGCCCACGTTCGAACGCATCCAAAACGTGGCGGATGTAATCAAGCTGGCGGCCCGTGGCGGCGCCTTCGACCTGGAAAGCGAATTCGGCGTTTCCGGCGATCGCTGCGCCTCGCTCGACCGCACCACTGCCTTGGCCATGGCGGCGGGCATCGATGCTCTGCGCGACGCCGGCATTCCCCTGGTCATGCGCTACAAGACCACCAGCAAGGGGACGCAGTTGCCGGACCGTTGGGGATTGCCCGACACCCTCCGCGACGACACCGGGGTCATCTTCGCTTCCGTATTCCCGGGCTTCGACTCCTTCGCGCGGGAGGTGTCGCGCTACAGCGTGGATCACGTTCGCCGCGAGCACCTGGATGCGCTGGAAAACCTGCGCGTTCGGATGGTGGAGAGCAATGGCCACTCCGTCCTGGTGCCGGAACTGGACCGGCGTATCGAGGAGTTGCGCGCCGCCATCGAGAAAGACCCATATGTCTTCGACCGGCGCTTCCTGTTCCGGATTCTGTCCATGGGCCATTCGCAGTTTGCCGAGTACATCGGCGCCCGCGGACCCAACACGCAGATCAACGCCGCCTGCTCCAGCACCACGCAAGGCGTGTCGCTGGCCCAGGACTGGATCCGCGCCGGCAGGTGCCGCCGGGTGATTGTCATCTCGGCCGACGACATCACCACCGACAATCTGATCGAATGGTTCGGCGCCGGCTTCCTGGCCAGCGGAGCGGCTGCCACCGACGCAGTGGTGGAGGAGTGCGCCGTCCCCTTCGACCGCCGGCGCCACGGCATGCTCATGGGCATGGGCGCCGCGGCCCTGGTGGTAGAGAGCGCGGAGGGCGCCCGTGGTCGGGGCATCCGGCCCATCTGCGAGGTGCTGGCCGCGGTAACGGCCAATAGCGCCTTCCACGGCACGCGCCTGGATGTGGAGCACATCTGCCAGGTGATGGAGAGCCTGGTGGCGCAGGCCGAAGCCCAAAGCGGAATTTCCCGGCGCCAGTTTGCCGCCAACATGGTGTTCGTCTCCCACGAGACGTATACTCCCGCGCGCGGCGGCAGCGCAGCCGCGGAGATCAACGCCCTGCGCCGCGTGTTCGGCGACGCCGCGGATCGGATCGTCATCGCCAATACCAAGGGACTCACGGGGCACGCGATGGGCACCGGCATCGAGGATGTGGTCGCGGTGAAAGCGCTGGAAACCGGATGCGTGCCGCCGGTGGCCAACTTCAAGGAAGTCGATCCCGAGTTGGGCTCGCTGAATTTGTCGAAGGGCGGCATCTATCCCATCCAGTATGCGTTGCGGCTGGGCGCCGGATTCGGTTCCCAGATCAGCATGACGTTGTTGCGATTGACGGCGCCGGCAGGCGCCCGGCCCGGGCCCAATGCCCTAGGCTACAACTATCGGATTGACGATCGGACCGCGTGGAACGGATGGCTGAGCCGGCTGTCGGGAGGTCCCCGCGCGGATCTGGAAGTGGTGCAGCGGACGCTGCGCGTTCGGGACCAGGGGGCTCCGGCGCGGGCTGTCGAAGTGGCTCAGGAAGTTCGGCCGGACCCAGAGGGTACCCCCGTGGCGGCCGCCCCACCTCCGCAGCCCCCAGCCCCGCCGCCTGCCGTCAAAGGCGACCCGGTGAAAGAGCGGATCCTGGCCCTGGTAGCCGAGAAGACCGGCTACCCGATGGACATGCTGGATGTGGATCTGGATCTGGAAGCGGACTTGGGCGTGGACACGGTCAAGCAAGCGGAAGTATTCGCCGCCATCCGCGAACAGTACGGCATCGTGCGCGACGACAAAGTCCGGCTTCGCGACTTTCCCACGCTGGCACACGTGATCCGGTTCGTGCACGAGCGCCGGCCGGAGTTGAACGTTCCGGCCGCCGCTCCTCCGCCCGCCGCAGCGGTACCGGCGGCGCCGTCTGCAGCACCCGCCGTCCCCGTCGCCGACCCGGTCAAGGAGCGGGTCCTGGCCCTGGTAGTGGAAAAGACCGGCTATCCGCGAGACATGCTCGACCTCGACCTGGATCTCGAAGCCGACCTGGGCGTCGATACCGTGAAACAGGCGGAGTTGTTCGCGGCTATCCGCGAGATCTACGACATTCCCCGCGATCAGAACGTCAAGCTGCGCGACTTCCCCACGCTAACCCATGTGATCCGGTTTGTCCATGACCGGCGCCCCGACCTGGCTGTTCCGATGGCCGCTCCTCCGCCCGTCGCGCCGCCGGTAGCACCGGCGCCCACCGCAGCCCCTGTCGCCGACCCTGTCAAGGAACGGCTCCTGGCGCTCGTCGTGGAAAAGACCGGATATCCGCCCGACATGCTCGACCTCGACCTGGATCTCGAAGCCGACCTCGGTGTGGACACCGTCAAACAGGCGGAGTTGTTCGCGGCCATCCGCGAGACGTACAACATTCCGCGCGATCCCAACCTGAAGCTGCGCGACTTTCCTACGCTGGCGCACGTGATCCGCTTCGTCTATGACCGCCGTTCCGACCTGGCTGCTCCGGCGGCTGCACCTCCCGCCGCAGCCAGTGAAGCCGCTAAGGCGGAGCCCATCCCGCCGGCTCCGAGCGATACCATCCAGGACAAAATCCTCGAGATCGTTGCCGAGAAGACGGGTTATCCCAAGGACATGCTGGACCTGGATCTTGATCTGGAAGCCGACCTCGGCATCGACACCGTCAAGCAGGCGGAGATGTTCGCCGCGGTGCGCTCGGCGTACAACATCCCGCGCGAGGACACCCTCAAACTGCGAGACTTCCCGACCCTGGCGCACGTGATTCAATTCGCCCGGGACCGCGGCTCCAGCAAGGTTGTGGCGCCGGGGGCGCCGGCGGCGACCCCGGCCGCGACTCCTGTAACACCCCAGCGCCCCAAGCCCGCCAGCTTCGACGCAACCAATCGCATTCCGCGGCGCGTGCCGGTCCCGACCCTGCGCCCACCGCTCGATATCTGTAAATCAACCGGTGTGAAGCTCGGACCCGGCAGCCGCGTGGCCATCATGGCGGATCGCGGCGGAGTGGCCGAGGCACTGGAGCAGAAACTGGCGGCCATGGGCGTGGAAGTCATTCGCTGGGATGACTCCCCGGACGCGGGTGTTCTGGCTGCCGCTCCGTTGCAGGGAATCTACTGGCTCCCCGCACTGGATCACGAGGGCAGCCTGAGCGAGATGGACCTCGCCACCTGGCGCGAGGCCCTGCGGGTACGCCTCAAATCGCTCTACAGCACCATGCGCGCTCTGTACGCGCAGATTGCGCCGCCGGGCACGTTCCTGGTATCGGCCACACGGCTTGGCGGACAGCACGGCTACGATGAAGCCGGAGCTTGGGCGCCCCTGGGCGGCGCCGTGGTGGGCTTCACCAAAGCTTACAAGCGGGAGCGGATGGACGCTCTCGTAAAATCGGTCGATTTCGAGCCGGCACGCGAGGCGCCGGCTGTCGCCGAGGTTCTGATTCAGGAAACCCTGACGGACCCCGGCGCGGTCGAAATCGGCCATCAGGGTGGGCAGCGCTGGGTTGTGGGCCTTGAAGAGCAGCCTGCTTCCAGCGGCCTGCCCGCCCTGACACTGGGCCCGGACACTGTTTTTCTGATCACCGGCGCGGCGGGAAGCATCGTCTCCGCCATCACCGCTGACTTGGCAGCCGCTTCCAGCGGCGTCTTCTACCTGCTCGACCTGGTGCCCGAGCCCGATCCGGCGAATGCCGACCTGGACCGCTTTGTCAGCGATAAGGATGGTCTCAAGCGCGATCTGTTCGCGCGAATCCAGGCGCGCGGCGAGCGGGCCACGCCGGCCCTGGTGGAGAAGGAACTGGCGGCGCTCGAGCGCGCGCACGCCGCGCGCAGCGCCATCGACGCCGTGCGGCGCGCCGGCGGCACCGCCCACTATTTCAGCGTCAACCTCACCGACCCGCAGGCGGTTGCCGATGTGATCGCGCAGGTGCGGGAGCGCAGCGGCCGCATCGACGTATTGCTGCACGCCGCCGGGTTGGACCGCAGCCATCTTCTGCCCGACAAGGACCCGCGCGAATTCGACCTGGTTTTCGACGTCAAGAGCGACGGCTGGTTCAACCTGCTGCACGCCATCGGCGATATGCCCCTCGGGGCGACCGTGGCGTTCAGCTCCGTCGCCGGCCGATTCGGTAACGGCGGGCAGACCGATTACAGCGCCGCCAACGATCTGTTGTGCAAGATCGCCTCGAGCTTCCGCACCACCCGTCCCGCCACCCGCGCGCTCGCCATCGACTGGACGGCGTGGGGCGGTATCGGGATGGCTTCGCGCGGCTCCATCCCCAAGATGATGGAGTTGGCCGGAATCGAGATGCTGCCTACCGAAGCCGGCATTCCTTTGATCCGCCGCGAATTGATCGAAGGCGGGCTGCGCGGTGAAATGGTCGCCGGACTGCGTCTCGGTCTCCTGCTGAAGGAATGGGACGAGACCGGCGGAGTCGACATTGCCGCGGCGGAGCGGTCCGCGCACGGACCGATGATCGGCCAAATCGCGAGCGTCACTATACAGGACGGCCTCACCATCGAGACGGTGCTTGACCCGGCGGTGCAGCCGTTCCTGCGCGACCATCAAATCGATGGCTTGCCGGTGCTGCCCGGCGTCATGGGCATCGAGGCCTTTGCGGAGGCGGCTCATTCGATGCTTCCGGACTGGCACGTGGAAGCCGTCGAGGACGTGAACTTCCTGGCGCCGTTCAAGTTTTACCGGCACGAGCCGCGTACCCTCACCATTCGGGCCATGTTCCATCAGCAAGGCGACGCGTTGATCGCCGATTGCCGGTTGATCGGCCGCCGGTCGCTGCCCAATCAGCCGGAGCCGCAAGTCACCACTCACTTCACGGCTCGCGTGCGGATGACCAGGCAGGCGCGCGAGATGGAAATGTCGGCTCCGCCGGCTCCGCCCGCCGCGTCCGTGGTCGAAGCCGCCGATATCTACAAAATCTACTTCCACGGACCGGCGTACCAGGTCGTGGACCGGGCGTGGCGCGACGGGGACCGCATGGCCGGCCAGTTTGCCGTTGACTTGCCCGCCAATCACCAGCCGCCCGAGCGGCCTACCCTGATGGCGCCGCGGCTGATCGAGTTGTGCTTCCAGACTGCCGGGCTCTGGGAAATGGGCCTGCAAGGCCGGATGGGGCTGCCGCGGCACCTCGATCGGGTTGCGCTGTGCCAGGTCCCGGATGGGGCCGAAGACTTGTACGCCGTGGTCACATACGGACCGGACGGTGAAAGCTTCGACGCCGAAATCGTGGGAGCGGCGGGAAACCGGTACTTGCAGGTGAGCGGCTACCGCACGGTAGCGGTCCCCGGAGGCGTCGAGGGCCTGCCGCTCGAAGCGTTGCAGGGCTTGGTTACCGTGCCGGTCCACGCATGATGGACGTGTATTGGCTGGAGCAGACCGAAGCGAATGTTCCAGCCGAAGACGATTGGCTGAGCGAGAGCGAAGCGGCCCACCTCAGTGGGTTGCTGGTTCCCAAGCGTCGCGCCGACTGGCGTCTGGGAAGATGGACGGCCAAGCGCGCCTTGGCGGCATGCCTGAAGCTGCCCACCGATACCCAGGGCCTCAAGCGCCTGGAAATCCGTCCGGCGCCGTCCGGCGCGCCCGAGGCCTTCCTGGCGGATCAACCGGCCGGCGTCCGGATTTCGATCAGTCATAGAGCCGGCAGTGCGGTCTGCTCGGTGGCGATGTCCGACGCGGCGCTGGGTTGCGACCTGGAGTTGATCGAGCCTCGCAGCTACGCCTTCACCGCCGACTACTTCACGACCGAAGAGCAGGTGCTGGTCTCGCGGTCATCCGTAGCCGACCGGCCCCGGCTGATCGCGCTGATCTGGAGCGCCAAGGAGAGTGCGCTGAAAGCCTTGCAGACCGGACTGCGACTCGATACCCGGTGCATGGCGGTCAGCCCCACGGACGCGGTTCGCGGTTGGGTTCAGCACGCCCCCGAGGACTGGCGTCCGCTCGAAGTTCGGTACGCCGGCGGCCAGTCCTTCCATGGCTGGTGGCGGCACGCTGGCAACTTTTTGCTGACCTTGGTAGCAGCGCCGCCTCCCGGCTCACCAATCCTGCTGAAGATCGCTCCTTGAGGGCGGACGCCGCGGTCACTTACTTCTCCACCCACGGCAGATAGGCCGCCCCGAAGAGCCCCGCCTCGTTGCCCAGCGTGGCTTGGGCGATCTGCGTTTCGGCCTTGGTGACCCGGTAGGTAAACGAGCGTTGCTCCAGGGTGCGCATCATGTGCGGCGCGAAGAACTCCCAGGCGGGGAGCATGCCGCCACTCAATAAATACAGCGGGAAATTGAACGTGTTCACCAGGGTCGCCAGCGCGATGCCCAGCGATTCACCCACCACCCGCCAGATGGCGCGCGCCTTTTCGCCGTTCTCAGTGTCCAGCCGGGCCATGTCGGCCACGTCTTTCGAGGTCAGTTCCTCGCCCAGGTGCATGAGATGCGCCATGGCGGTCACCGCGGTGGCCGCGGCGTGCTTCTCCAGGCAGCCCTGGTTGCCGCAGCCGCAGGGGTTCCCGTTGGGGACCACGGTCGTGTGGCCCAACTCGCCGGCCATCCCCACGAAACCGCGCAGCACCCGTCCGCCGGAAATGATGCCGCCGCCGATACCGGTGCCCAGCGTCAACAGTACCAGGTCGTCCACCTCCCGGCCCGCGCCGCTCCACTTCTCGCCCAGCGCGGCGGCGTTGGCGTCGTTTTCCAGGATCACGCGGGTGCCCAGGCGGCGCGAGATTTCATCGCGAACCGGGAAGTTCTCGAGGTACGGCAGATTGTTCGAGCCGGTGATGAAGCCTTCCTTCATGCGGATGAAGCCGGGCACGCCGACCCCGATCCCGGCCAGCCCGGCCGGGCCGAGTTTGTCGCGCATCTTCTGGATCGCCGACACGATATCCTGTAGCACCGCTTCCCGGCCTTCCTGGAATCTGGTGGCTTCGGAAATCTTGTCGAGCATCTTGCCCGAGCGGTCAATGGCAGCGGCGCGGAGATTGGTCCCGCCCAGGTCGACCCCGATGGCGTATTCGATCATATGAACCGGCATGATAGCACAGGGTTCTGGCAGCCAACGCGCCTGTTTGCTAACGGTTGGATAAGCGCAGTTGATGGTCCAAATTAAAAGTTTCTTAATTCACGCTGGTACTACTTGTGCTACAAGTTGAAACAGAAGGTACTCGCTTTTGCGTCGATAAGAATAGGGGGAGGCCAGTATGAGGGCTTACATCCAGATTCCCGGGAGC
>Ga0116219_10002155_pt1 | contig 17067 bp, 21 predicted proteins | sample Sb_taG_4_FD_91019 | JGI IMG/M metagenome (GOLD analysis project Ga0116219, IMG submission 91019) | Peat soil microbial communities from Weissenstadt, Germany - Sb_50d_6_BS metaG | ecosystem: Environmental > Terrestrial > Soil > Wetlands > Peat | place: Germany: Weissenstadt | collected 2010-09-21
GATCGGCCGCGTCGCCGCGAAGGCGCGCTTCGCCTGGGCCGGAGCAGGCGGCCGAGTCGCGCTCGGCGCGGCGTTCGCGCTGATCGGCGCCTTGGTCCTGACGGGCCTCGATCATCACATCGAAGCGGTTCTCGTCGCCGCGATGCCCGATTGGCTGACCGCTTTCGCGACCGCGCTCTGACCCGCGCTCGAGCGAAGGCGTCGACAGCAGCGGTGCGAGCGCCGAAACAGAGCGACCATAGTTACCCATTTCCATGGCCTGTCCCGGTCCGCACCCTCGCGCAGGTCCTACTGTGTTTTGTGGCGCCCCTTGCTATCAATGACTAAAATCACATCAATGCAATCAGAGGAGGCATTTGATGGCGAGCATCACGATCCGTAACGTGGAGGAACCCTTGAAGGCGCAGCTTCGCATTCGCGCCGAAACCCATGGCCGGTCGATGGAGGATGAGGCGCGGGATATCTTGCGGAACGCGCTGAACCGCGAGTCTGCCCAGCCCGCTAACCTCGCTTCTGCCATCCGGGCCAGGTTCGCGCCTATCGGCGGCGTTGAGCTGCCGGAAACACTGCGCGAGCCGATGCGTGAGCCGCCAGCCTTGGACTGATCCTCCTCGATACGAACATCCTGTCGGAGCTGATGAGACCGGCTCCAGCGCCAGAAGTGGAAGCTTGGCTCGGCGCGCAGCCCTCCACGGGAGTCTTCATCAGTGCGGTGACCGAAGCCGAACTGCGTTTCGGGCTGGCCTTGCTGCCGGATGGTGACCGACGGAACCAACTCGCCGAAGCCATTGAAGGCATGCTGGCGGAGGATTTCGCCGCCCGGATTCTGCCCTTCGATAGTGCGGCGGCGTCCGCCTACGCACGAATCGCCGCGGCTCGTCGCAAAGCCGGCCGGCCCATCGCTCAATTTGACGCGCAAATTGCGTCGATTGCCGTCTCCCGCAATGCCATGCTGGCGACCCGGAACGTGGGCGATTTCGAGGGCTGCGGAGTTCAATTGTTTAACCCTTGGCGGGTCGCCTCGAGGTAGCGAAGGCGACAACCGCGCGGCAGTCTTGCGCTTGACGCTGGCTATCGCTGCCGATCACAGTCCGGCGCGCGATCAAGGCGCGCTCAAGAACCCTCGCCGCGGGCGACTACCAGGAGTCATCGATGGCCGATGCAACGCCAAACACCATCGTCATCACCGGCGCGAGCAGCGGCATCGGCAAGGCGACGGCGCGGCTCTTCCTCGATAAGGGCTGGAACGTCGTCGCGACAATGCGCAACCCGGCGGCGGAAAAGGATCTGATAGAGTCGGCGCGGCTCAAGCTCGTCGCGCTCGACGTGCAGGATTTGGAAGGCCCGAAGGCCGCGGTCGCCGAGGCGATCAAGGCCTACGGGCGGATCGACGTGTGGCTCAACAACGCCGGCTACGGCGCCTTCGGGCCGGTCGAGGCCGGCGCGCCACAGCAAATCCGACGCCAGTTCGACGTCAACGTGTTCGGCCTCATCGCCTGCGTGCAGGCGGTAGCGCCGCACTTCCGTGAGCAAAAGGCCGGCGTTCTCATCAACATTTCGTCGATCGGCGGGATCATGACTATCCCGGCCTACGCCGTCTACAATGCGACCAAATTCGCAGTCGAAGGGCTGTCGGAGGGGCTGTGGTACGAACTCGGCATGTTCGGAATCAGGGTCAAAGTGATCGAGCCCGGCGCGATCAAGACCGATTTCGGCGGTCGGTCGCAGGACGTTTGGGACGTCTCGCGCGTGCCCGCCTACGCCCCGTTCATGGACAAGGTGAAAGCCGCGCGCTCGAGACACGTGGAGAATTCGAGCACGCCCGAACTCGTCGCCGAGGCCATCTACAAGGCGGCCACCGACCCGAGCGACCGCATGCGCTATCCTGTCGGGCCCGACGCCCGCCGCTTCATTCCGCTGCGCCGCCTCATCGGCGCGGGTTTCATGATGAGAATGATCAAGCGGAGGTTTCAGTTGTAGTCGGGGCGCGAAGCGAGCGGATCGCGGCGATTCCGGGCGAAGCGATCCGGGGCCGATTTCCTCAGACAGAGCAGGAGAACCTATGTGGCGCGAACAGGTCGCGTGCGGCATCCGTGCTTAGGCATTTTTCGTCCGATGGCGTCCACATCGCTTTCGTCGACGTCGCGCCTCAGGGCCACGACCGCGGCGAGCCGATCCTCTTGATCCATGGCTTCGCCTCGAACCATCGCGTCAACTGGGTCAATCCGCGCTGGGTGGAGACGCTCAGTAATGCCGGGCGCCGGGTCGTCGCGTTCGACAACCGCGGCCACGGGGAGAGCCAAAAACTCTACGCTCCCGCCGACTATCGTTCCGATCGGATGGCGCGCGACGCGGCGAACCTCATGGCGCGCCTGGGGATCGAGCGCGCCGACGTGATGGGCTATTCGATGGGCGCGCGCATCGCGAGCTTTCTTGCGCTCGCCGAGCCTCGGCGGGTGCGCGCGCTTATTTTGGGCGGCCTCGGCGACCGGCTGGTGCACGGCGCGGGGCTGCCGGAGGGAATCGCGGAGGCGATGGAGGCGCCGTCGCTCGAGAGCCTGTCCGATCCGACGCAGCGCATGTTCCGCGCCTTCGCCGAACAAACGAAGAGCGACCTTGCCGCGCTCGCCGCCTGCATCCGCGGCTCGCGCCAGAGCCTGACGCCGGCGGAAGCAGCGCGCATAGTCCAGCCGACGCTGGTCGCGGTCGGCACGCGCGATGCGGTCGCGGGCGATCCGCATAAGCTTGCCGCGCTTCTGCCGCGGGCGAAGGCGCTCGACATCGAAGGCCGCGACCACAATCTCGCGGTCGGCGACAAAGCGTTCAAGGCGGCCGCGCTCGATTTTCTCGAGCGGCGGGAGTGAGGAGCTCGCCCCCGGCAAGCCTCCGCCGCGCCTTGAGAAAACCGCGTGACAAGACTGTCGGAAACGTCAAGACTGGGTCCGAAGGTCGGTCATGACCAGTCGAACGATGCCGGGAACGGAAAGTCCATGGAGCTGGCCGAGGCGAAAGCCGAAGGCGGGGATAACGGCGCGGAGGTCCGTGCCTCCGCCTTGCTGGCGGTCGACGGGGTGACGATTCGGTTCGGCGGCGTAACCGCGCTCCAGAACGTCAGCTTCGAGGTCGCCCACGGCGCGATCTGCGGGTTGATCGGGCCGAACGGCGCCGGCAAGACGACGCTCTTCAACTGCATCTCGCGCCTTTATGATCCGGATGCAGGGTCGATCGCGTTTGACGGCCGCCCGCTCGCGAGCGTCGCAAGACACGAGCTCGCCTCGCTCGGCGTCGCCCGCACGTTCCAGAACCTCGCCCTGTTTTCGACCATGACGGTGCGCGAGAACGTACGCGTCGGCGCCCATGCGATCGCGCGCGGCGGGTTTCTTGCCAATGCGCTGGCTTTGCCTCTCGCGAAACGCGAGGAGCGGCGGATCGCCGAACGCGCGGACGCGCTGATCGAGGAGTTCGGCCTCGACGCCGTCGCCGACCGTCCGGCGGGCGAATTGCCGTTCGGCGTCCGCAAGCGGGTGGAGCTTGCTCGCGCGCTCGCCAAGGGTCCAAAGCTGTTGCTGCTGGACGAACCGGCCGGCGGGCTCAACCACTCGGAAGTCGATGGGCTTGCCGAGGAAATCCGCGCCATTCGCGACCGGCGCGGCGTCGCCGTGGTGCTCGTCGAGCATCACATGAATCTCGTCATGCGGGTCAGCGACCAGGTCGTCGCGCTCGACTTTGGCAGGGTGATTGCGAACGGCCGGCCCGACGAGGTCAGGGCCAATCGCGACGTGGTGCGCGCCTATCTCGGGAGCGCGGCGTGACCCAGCCGATCCTGGCGGCGAAGGGACTGGAAGCTTGGTACGGTCCGGCGCGGGCGCTGCACGGCGTCGATTTCGAGGTCGAGGAAGGCGGCGTGACGGCGGTGCTCGGCGCCAACGGCGCCGGCAAGACCACGATCTTACGGGCGCTCAGCGGCCTCATCCGCCGCGCAGGCGATATCCGCTTTCGCGGGCGGTCGATCGGCGCGCTCGCGACCGAAGACATCGCGCGTCTGGGCGTCGCGCATGTGCCCGACGGGCGCGGCACGTTCATTGATCTCACGGTCGAGGAGAACCTGCGCCTGGGCGCCCACATTCGCGCCGACAAGCAGGGTGTTCGGAGGGATTTCGATCGCGTGTTCGGCGTGTTTCCGCGTCTCGCCGAACGCCGCCGCCAGCAGGCGGGAACGCTGTCCGGCGGCGAGCAGCAGATGCTCGCCATCGCGCGCGCGCTGCTGATGCGCCCGAATCTCATGATGCTCGACGAGCCGTCGTTCGGCCTCGCGCCGCTGGTAGTCGCGGAAATCTTTCGCATTCTCGGCGAGATCAATCGCGATGAGGGGGTGAGCCTCTTGATCGTCGAGCAGAACGCCTCGCTTGCGCTCGATCTCGCCGACCGGGCGGTGCTGATCGAGACCGGCATGGTGGCGCTGAGCGGCCCCTCGCAGGCGATCCGCGCCGACGACGCGGTGCGCCGCGCTTATCTCGGCTACTAGGGCGGGGAGCCTGAGTTTGGCCGAGTTCCTCCACCAGTTGGCTTCCGGACTCGCCCTCGGCGGCGTCTACGCGATCATGGCGCTCGCCCTGGTCATGATCTACCAGGCGACGCATCTCATCAATTTCGCCCAGGGCGAAATGGCGATGTTCTCCACCTATTTCGCCTGGAAACTGATCGATTCCGGCCAGCCCTATTGGCTCGCCTTTTTTGCCACCGTTGTCGCATCGTTCATTGGCGGCGCCGTGATCGAGCGCCTTGTGGTCAGGCCCTTCGCCAACGCGCCGGTGCTCGCCTCGGTGATCGTTTTCATCGGACTTAGCCTGATCTTCAATTCGCTTGCCGGATGGCTCTACGGATATTCGGTGACGTCGTTCGACACGCCGTTCACCGGCCGTCCGTGGTTCGGCTCCGGCTACATGTCGGCGCATGAATCGGGCGCCGTTCTCGTGACCTTCTGCGTGCTGGCGCTGGTTTACGTCTTCTTCCGCTTCACGCCGCTCGGTCTCGCCATGCGGGCGGCGGCCCAGAATCCGGTGTCGAGCCGGCTGGTCGGCATTCGCGTCGGGTGGATGCTGGCGATCGGCTGGGGTCTCGCGGCGGCGATCGGGTCGATCGCGGGCATGATGGCGGCGCCGATCGTCTATCTCGATCCCAACATGATGGGCGGCATCCTGCTCTATGCTTTCGCCGGCGCGTTGCTGGGCGGCATCGACAATCCGTTCGGCGCCGTGTTTGGCGGCTTCGCGGTCGGCGTGCTCGGCAATCTCATCGGCGCCTACGTCGTCGGCGCCGAGGTCAAGCTCTCGGTTGCGCTTGCGATCATCATCGCCGTCCTGGTCTGGCGGCCGTCCGGCCTGTTCGGGCGCCGGCTTGTGGCGAGGGTCTGACGGTGGCCGACGCCGACGGCGCCCTGCGCGCCCTTGCCGCGCTTGCGCTCGGCGTCTTTGCGCTCGCCTTTCCGTTCTTCGCCTCAGGCTACCACATCTATCAGGGCGCGCAGGTGCTCATCTACGCCGTCGCGCTGCTCGGCCTCAATCTGCTGACCGGGTTCAACGGCCAGATATCGCTCGGGCACGGCGCCTTTTTCGCCATCGGCGGCTACGGGACCGCAATTCTGATGGCGAAGCTCGGCGTTCCGTATTGGGCGGCGATTCCGGTCGCCAGCGTCGTATGCTTCGTCGCCGGCTTTCTGTTCGGCTTTCCCGCGCTCAGGTTCGGCGGCCTTTATCTCGCGCTCGCCACCTTCGCGCTTGCCGTCGCGACCCCGCAGATCCTGAGCTACAAGGGTTTCGACGCGTTCACCGGCGGCTCGCAAGGCCTCTCGCTCGTCAAGCTTCGCGCGCCTTTCGGCTTGAAGTTGAACGCCGACCAATGGCTCTACCTCCTCTGCCTCGCGTGCGGCGCGGCTCTTTACTGGGCGGCGAGAAACCTCGTGCGCGGGCGCATCGGGCGGGCGCTCATCGCCATCCGCGACCAGCCGATCGCCGCCGAGGCGATGGGCGTCGATGCGGCGCTCTACAAGACCACGTGCTTCGGCGTTAGCGCGCTCTACGCGGGAGTGGCTGGAGGCTTGAGCGCGGTCGCCGTAGGCTTCGTCTCCCCGGAGAGCTTCGAGCTTCCGCTCTCGTTTGCTTTTCTTGTCGGCATCGTCGTCGGCGGGCTTGCTTCGCTCGGCGGGGTGATATTCGGAGCGCTGTTCATTGAATTCGTGCCAAACCTCGCCGATCAGCTCACGGTCAATTTCGGCGAGAGCGCCAAGGCCCTGCCGGGCGCCATCTATGGCGTGCTGCTCATTCTTGTGATGTTTCTGATGCCGACAGGCGCCGCGGGCGCGGCGCGGGCGGCGGCGGGAGCTGTGGCGCGCAGGCTCCGCTCGCGCCGAGGGGCCAAAATTCAAGATGGCGGCTCAGCCGCAAGCGCGGCCGCCAAATATGGAGGAAAGGGAGAAGCCACATGATCACTCGACGTTCATTCCTGCAATCGAGCGCCGCCGCGGCGGCATTCGCCGCAAGCGCAGGTTCCGCCCGCGCCGACAACGCGCCCGGCGTCACCGATGCCGAAATCAAGATCGGGCAGACGATGCCCTACAGCGGTCCGGCCTCGGCCTATGGCGTGATCGGTCGCACCGAGGCCGCCTATTTCAAGATGATCAACGAGCAGGGCGGGATCAACGGCCGCAAGATCAATCTCATCAGCCTCGACGACGCCTATAGCCCGCCCAAGACGGTCGAGCAGGTGCGGCGGCTGGTCGAGGAGGAACAGGTGGCATTCCTGTTCCAGACGCTCGGCACGCCGCCAAACGCGGCGATCCGGCAGTATTGCAACGACAACAAGGTGCCGCAATTGTTCGTCGCCACGGGTGCCGCAATGTTCAGCGACCCCCAGCATTTTCCCTGGACGATGGGCTACAACCCCAACTACCAGACCGAAGCTCATATCTACGGCAAGCACATCCTGGCGACCAAACCGGACGCCAAGATCGCTGTGCTCTATCAGAATGACGGCTTCGGCAAGGACTACCTGATCGGGCTCAAGGACGCCCTCGGCGCCGATCACGCAGGCATGGTTGTCAAAGAGGCGTCCTACGAGACGTCGGAGCCGACAGTCGACTCGCAGGTCGTCACTTTGCAGGGATCGGGCGCCGACGTGTTCCTGATCGCCGCGACGCCAAAGTTTGCGGCGCAGGCAATCCGCAAATCTTTCGACATCGGCTGGACGGGGCTGCGTATCGTCTCCACCGTGTCGAATTCGATCACGTCCGTTCTCAAGCCTGCCGGCCTCGAGAAATCGAAGGGCTTAATCGACGCATATTACGGTAAGGACCCGAACGACCCGCGCTGGAAGAATGATCCGGGCATGAAGGAATGGACGGCCTTTGTCGCCAAATACATGTCACCGACCGAACTGAACGACGCCAATGCGACTTACGGATTCGGCGCGGCGGCGACAATGGTGCAGGTGCTTAAGCAATGCGGCGCCGACCTGTCGCGCGAGAACATCATGAAGCAGGCGGCCAATCTCAAGGACCTTGAACTTCCGCTGTTGCTGCCCGGGATGAAGATCAACACCTCCCCGACCAATTTCAGTCCGATCCGCCAGATGCAGCTCGCGACATTCAATGGGGAGAACTGGGAACTGTTCGGCGATTTGCTGACGGGCTAAGCGCAAGGGCCGCGCGCGCATTCCTGCGCGCGCGGCCGCTCGTCGAGCCTGGCGACGCTCTTGAGCCGCCCACGCGCCGTTTCACCAAATGCGCGCGATCTTCGCATCGAAGACTGCATCCCGCGAGACGATCGGGATGCGGCGGCGAAGCGCGGACGCGGCCAAAAGGCGGTCAAAAGGATCCCGGTGCGGCCATTCCATCGTTCCCGCCAGAAGACAATCCGCCGCTTCGAGCGAGGCGACGACGCCTCGCTGCCTTTCCAGGAGCGCTGGCAGGCGGTCGACGTACGGCGCCATCTCCGGCCACTTGCCGAGGCGCACTTTCTGCGCGATCTCAAAAAACGATATCGCGCTGACGAGGATTATCTGCGCTTCGCCGATCTCAGAGCGCGCGCGGCCCGACATGCGTGGGTCGTTGGTGAGAGACCAGGCCCAAACATGGGTATCGAGCAGGAGCGTCGTCAGGGGCGTCCCTCCCACGCCGCCAGTTCGTCCTCGTCCATCGGGGAAAGGAAGTCCGGCCCGGCCCCGAGCGTCTCAGGCTCGAGAACGCCGAACACGAATTGGCCTTGGGGAATGGGGACGAGGCGAACGACCGGTTTGTCGCCCTTGGAGATCACGACGTCCTCGCCCGATAGCGCCGCCTCAATGAGACGCGAGAGCTGGGTCTTGGCGACGTGAATAGTGACGTTCCGCATGGAGGAACCCGCAAGGCCAGCCGCGCGATCGGGCGCGCTGTTATGATTAGCTAAGTTAGCTAATATAAGATGGGCCCGCGTCCGTCAAGCGCCCTCAGGCCCACTCCTTCAGCGACGCGAAGCGCGCGAATTTCTTGGCGCGGTGGCGGTCCATGCGCGCGAGCACGTCGCGCAAGAAGGCGACGCCCTCGCCGAGATAGGGCCCCTTGTTGAGCATCACGCATTCCGCGCCCTGCGCCATCGCCGCGTCGGTCATCTCGGCGCGGCTCGCCACGCCGTCGCGCACATAGCTGTCGAGCACTTGCGTCGCCCACACCACCGGCGTGTGCGCCGCCTCGCACAGCCACAGGATTTCCTCCTGCATTTCCGTGAGCCGCGCGAAGCCGAGCTCAACCGCGAGGTCGCCGCGCGCGATCATGACCGCAGTCGGATTGTGCGCCGCCGATTGCAGGATGAGCCGCGGCAGATTGCGCACGGCGAGCGGCGTCTCGATCTTCAAAACAATCCCGTGCGGCTGGCGCTTGGGGGCGCGCGCCACGAGATGGTCCTGCAAGAGCTCGATGTCGTCGACCCGTTGAACGAACGAAAAGCCGACGAGATCGGCATGCTCGGCGATGAAGTCGAGATCGCGGAAGTCCTTCGAGGTCAGCGGCGGCAGATCGAGTTCGGTCGAGGGAAAATTCACTCCCTTGCCAGGCTTCAGACGGACGCCCTTCTCACGCGCGGCGTAAATCTCGATCTCCGCCCGGCCGGCGGCCTTGGAGACGACTCTCGCCGCGGCCTTGCCGTCGTCGATGAACAGTTCCGAGCCGACGGCGAGCTGGTCGACGAGCTCGGGAAAATTGAGCGAGAACGCGATCGGCTCCTTCGTCTTTTCGCGCAGTTCGTCGACCAGCGCGACCCGGTCGCCGCGCGACAGACGGGTCTTCGGCGGCGCCTTCACCCTGAGAATGCGGCACTTCGGGCCGGCGATATCCATCAACACCCGGCAGGGACGCTCGAGCCGCGCGGCGGCCTCGCGCACGTGGGCCACCATTTGCCCCCACATTTCCGGGTCGTCATGGGCGCAGTTGATGCGCGCGCAGTCCATGCCGGCGGCCACCAGATTGTCGACGAATTCGGGTTGCGAGGCTGCTTCGGGCGGCAGGGTCGCCATCACGCGGGCGCGCGGGCCGCCTTTTTGCCGCTTGCCGAACAGCCGGTCGGCCTCCGCCTCCAGCTCCGCGGCGCCCGCCCTCGCTGACGCGGGCGCGGGGTACGCGGAGTTCGAGTCGCCGGTCAAGCGCTTGAGTGTCACAATGAGCGCATCCAGGGCCAGCGCCACATGGCTCTCGCTGCGGCCGAGCGAAGAGAGGCCTCGCGCGGCGAGCCGATACTGAAGGTCGGTGAGGTCCTGCTCGCGCATCGCGAGGTAGTGAGAAAGATTGATGACGCGCGGCGTCGCCTTGTCGCCCGCGACGCTCCATTCGCTTCTCAACTCGGCTCCCTTGCGCTCGACATCCTCGCGTAGCGCTTTCACTTCACCAAGAAGGGCGCAGAGGTCCTCCAGATCGCTTGCGGGTTTTCCAGCCATGGGCGTCGCTTCGGAAGCAGCGAATCGTCGACGGGCGTCTTGCATTTTCCCGTCAAGTCGGTGTTTGACGCGCAAATGTGACGCCTGTGTAACAAACCGCGAACGTTTCGCGACATTGCTCGATTCGCGTGCCGTAAGGTTAAGCCGAAATGCGCGAAAAGGCGATTCCAGCCAATGGGCGCGCCGCTTGGCGGCGTCACGCGCTCGCCGCCGCTTTCTTCTTCCCTTTCGCCAGCGTCCTCAGGCGCAGCGCGTTGAGCTTGATGAAGCCGTCGAAATCTCCCTGCCAGATTGAAACCATTCGTGGGCCGGGCTCGTATAAAGAATGGACGGTGGGCCATGCGAGCGGTGATAAAAACGATCGAGGCGGTCGCCTTTGCTACGGCCCTTTGGGCCGTAGCTGCGTCCGCGGAAGAATTGACCGCCAACCGCTCGCGCGCCATCGTCGAGCGGCAATTCGAAGCGTTCGCCCGAGACGATGCGGAGGCGGCTTACGCGCTCGCGGATCCGACGATCAAAGAGAAGTTCGTCGACGCCGACCACTTCCTGGCCATGGTGCGCGAGCTCTATCCCCCGGTGTACCGACATCGCGGCGTCGAGTTTGGCGCCTTCGCGGAATCCGGCGACGAGGCGAGTTTGAAGGCCACGCTCGTCGACGATGACAGCGTCGAATGGACCGCGCTCTACAGCTTCAGGCGGGAGGAGAACGGCGATTGGCTGATATCGGGCCGCATCCTCGTGAGATCGGACGCAAGCGCAATCTGATTCGGGCGCTTGCTGGCCCAAGCGCTCGGCGAACGGAAGTTTAAGCCCGCGACGGCGCTGGCGATCTACGCCCTTGCCCTCTTCCTCCGCTTCGCCAGCGTTCTTAAGCGCAGCGCGTTGAGCTTGATGAAGCCCGACGCGTCGCTGTGGTCGTAGGCGACTTGGCCTTCCTCGAAAGTAACGAGGTCCTGGTCGTAGAGCGAATGCGGGCTGTCGCGGCCGATCGTATAGACCCCGCCCTTGTAGAGCTTGAGGCGGACGCGGCCGGCGACGAATTCCTGGCTCTTGTCGATGAGCGTCTGCAAAAGCTCGCGCTCGGGCGAAAACCAGAAGCCGTTGTAGATGAGCTCGGCGTACTTGGGCATCAGCTCGTCCTTGAGATGAGCCGCGCCGCGGTCGAGCGTGATCGATTCGATCGCGCGGTGAGCGGCGAGCAGGATCGTGCCGCCGGGCGTCTCGTACATGCCGCGCGACTTCATGCCGACGTACCGGTTCTCGACCAGGTCGAGCCGGCCGATCCCATTGTCGTGGCCGAGCGTGTTGAGCGCCGCGAGCAGCGTCGCCGGGCTCATCGGCTTGCCGTTGATCGCGACCGGATCGCCTTTCTCGAACGCGATCTCGACGACCGTAGGCTCGTCGGGCGCCGATTCGGGGTCGACGGTGCGCGAATAGACGTAATGGGGCGTCTCTTCCGCCGGGTCCTCCAGCACCTTGCCCTCGGATGAGACGTGCAGGAGGTTGGCGTCGATCGAGAAGGGCGCCTCGCCCCGCTTGTCCTTGGCGATCGGGATCTGGTGCCGCTCGGCGAACGTCAGGAGCGCAGTTCTCGAGGCGAAGCTCCATTCGCGCCACGGCGCGATGATCTTGATGTCGGGCTCGAGCGCGTAGGCAGAGAGCTCGAAGCGCACCTGATCGTTGCCCTTGCCGGTCGCGCCATGGGCGATCGCGTCCGCCCCGATCTTGCGGGCGATCTCGACCAGCCGCTTGGCGATAAGGGGGCGCGCGATCGACGTGCCGAGCAGATATTGTCCCTCGTACTGCGCGTTGGCGCGAAACATCGGAAACACGTAATCGCGGACGAACTCCTCGCGCAGGTCCTCGATGAAGATGTGCTCGGGCTTGACGCCGAGCAATTCCGCCTTCTTGCGCGCGGGCTCCAGCTCCTCGCCCTGGCCGAGGTCGGCGGTGAAGGTGATGACCTCGGCGCCGTATTCGGTTTGCAGCCATTTGAGGATGATCGAGGTGTCCAGCCCGCCGGAATAGGCGAGAACGACGCGCTTGATCTTGGACTTGGGGCTGGACATGGGCGTCTCGATGCCGCGGAAAACATGAAGGTAGAACGCCAGGCCCGTCATGGCCGGGCTTGTCCCGGCCATCCACGCAGTCGGGTCACAAACCGGGGGCGGGAATCATGCGCCTCGCCCGGCGCGCACGTTGGTTCCGCGAGGTCCGCGAGACACTGGCGCGAACCCGGCGGGGCCGTGCGAACGGAACCGCGTGGATGGCCCGGACAAGCCCGGCCATGACGGCGGAGGTCGAATGTGAACCTTCCGCCTGTGTCGCCCGGACTTATAGTCGCGCGCTGGGCGCGCGCAAGGCGTTACGGCTCGCCGCGCCGCCAGAGGAGCCGCCGGACGACCTCGATGACAATGAGCGTTATGAGCCCGCCGAGCAATACGTCGGACAGATAGTGGCCGCCGAAGGCAATCCTGAGCAGGCTCGCGCCGACCCCGAACGCGAAGGCGGCGACCATCGCGGGAGCGCTCCAGGGCGGGGGCAGAACGCTCGCGGGCGCGACCATCCAGAAGCCGGTCGCCGCCTCCCCCGAAACGAACGAACAGTTCCTCTTGCAGGCCCCGTTGTCCTCGTACCAGGGCCGGAATGGATCCGGCCCGCCGAATTCCTGGGTCTGCACGGGCCGCGGACGGCGCCAATGGTCCTTGAGTCCGAGATTGACGATGAGGCCCGGCCCGATCGCCATGGTGGCGATGAGAAAGATCACTGCGCGGCCGCTCGGCGCCCAGCGCAGCGCCACGCCGCGGCGCTGGGCGAGCCAAAGCGCCGCAAAGGCCGCCAGAACGACGAAAGGCGTCACACGGAAGACGTCGCGGCCGAAGCGAGCCAAGCTATCGCGGCCAGCGAAGCCCCCGCCGTCGTAAAAATAATGTGCGACGGTGAGGTCGAGATTGGGCCAAAGCGCAAAGACGCCGAGCGTCAGCGCAGCCAGCGCGACGTAGATGACCAGCGCTCGGCTCATCGAGGGCTTCAGACTACGCGATAGGTTTGCCCGGTCTGCGAGCCCTCGACGCTGCGGCTGAAGGCGCGGGCGGCGCGGGCGACCGGCACGGCGTCGAAGCCGCGGAAGAACGGCCCGTAGCTCGCCATCGATTCCTCAAACACGGTCGGACTGACGGTATTGATGCGGATGCCGCGCGGCATTTCGATCGCCGCCGCCATCGCGAAGGCCTCGACCGCGGCATTGACCATGCTGGCCGACGATCCATAGGCGATCGGCGTGTTGGAGAGCACGCCGGCAATCAAGGTGATCGAGCCGCCATCGTTGAGATGGTCGCGCGCGGCAAGAGCGAGATTGACCTGGCCCATGAGCTTGTTGACGAGCCCGAGCCCGTAGGACGATTGCGCGAGCGGGGCGGGCTTGATCGCCGACAGAGGATGGAAATTGACCGCGCCGGCCGCTGAGACCACCGCGTCGAGCGCGCCGGCCGCCTTCAGCCCCGCGTCGATGCTGGCGGGGTCGGCGATGTCGATGCGGACGTCGCCGGTCTTCGATCCGGCGGTGACGATGTCGTGTCGAGGCGAAAGCTCCGTCACGATCGCGCGTCCGAGAACGCCGCTCGCGCCGACGACGAGGATACGAAGGCGGGCGCTCTGCGACATAGGGCGGACCTCGAATTTTGGGCCGGAAGCCGGCGGCGGCCTTCGCCGCACGGCGCAAGCTACCGGATCGGGCGCGGTCGCGCCAGCGGCTGGCCCCCCGTGGCGCCCGTCCGCCGGCGCAGGCTATAAGCGGCCCCGGCGCCCTTCAGGCCGCGGAGGCAAAAGCATGTTCCGGCTCGACGACAAGCTCACGCGCATGCGCAGCGGCGCCTATCGGCGCTCGGACTTCATCATCGCCGATGCGAAGGATCCCGACATGGGGCCGGGTCTCCACGCGGTCGGGCCGGCGCGGGCGACACATGGCGCGACGCCGCGGCTCAGCACGCGCGCGGAGTTCCTCGATTCCATCGAGGCGATCGTTAAGCAGGACGTCGTGGACATCATGCTGACCTCGCCTTCCAACTTGGAAAAGCTCGTCAAACGCAACGCGTTCGCCGACACGGGTGTCAAACCCGCCATCCGCGCCAACGACACGACCGACGTCTGGCGCCATCGCGGCGCGGTTTATCACCTGGAGCCGTCGCGTCCGTTCCGCACCGCCTCGCTTTCCCACGTGAAGCCGCTCACCGATCTCGGTCTCTATTCGATCACCTTCACCAACGACATCGACGCCGACCTCGCCTCGCTCACGGCGTTCAGGGAGTTTCGCGCCGACGCGGCCGCCAACGGCTTCTCCTACTTTCTCGAAGTCTTCAATCCGAATGTCGAGCCCGGCCTGACTGCGGACACGATGCCTGAGTTCGTCAACGACGCGATCGTTCGCTGCCTCGCCGGCCTGACCGAGAGCGAGCGGCCGAAATTCCTTAAAATCGCCTACAACGGGCCGAAAGCTTTGGAAGAGCTGACGTCATTCGATCCCGGTCTCGTGGTCGGCGTGTTGGGCGGCGGAGCGGGCACGACCCGCGACTGTTTCGAACTCATTCATCAGGCGGAAAAATATGGCGCGCGCGTCGCGTTGTTCGGGCGCAAGATCAACTTGGCCGAGTCGCCGCTCGACATCGTGCGTCTCATGCGCGCCGTCGCCGACGGCGCCATGACCCCGCTCGAAGCGGTCAAGGACTATCACGAAGCGCTTCGCCGGCAGAGCCTAACGCCGATCCGCGAATTCGCGGTGGACAGCGCGATCACCGAACCCGTTCTCAAGCCGGCGTGAGCCATGGGCGAGCGGCGGGGCGTGCTGTCTGCCGGCGCCTGGCGCCTCGATTTCAACAAGTCGACAAGCCCGGGGGAGGATGAATGAGCGAGCGGCGGGGCGTGCTGTCTGCCGGCGCCTGGCGCCTCGATTTCAACAAGTCGACAAGCCCGGGCGAGGATGAATGAGCGAGCGGCGGGGCGTGCTGTCGGCAGGCACCTGGTGCGTCGATTTCAACAAGTCGATCGCGCGCTGGCCAGACGAGGACACCTCCAACGAGGTGTTGGCGATCGACCGCGACGGCGGCGGGTCAGGCTTCAACATGGCGCTGGACCTCAAGCGTCTCGACCCCGATTTTCCGGTCGAGGCGATGGGGCTTGTCGGCGACGACGACCTCGGGCGCTTTCTCTTTGGCGAATGCGACGCGCATGGCGTCGCGCACGCCGCGCTCAAAGCGCTGCCGGGGGGCGCGACGATGAGCGTCGACGCCTTCAATGTGCAGATGAACGGCCGGCGCACGCATTTCTATCATCAGGGCGTCGCGGCCGAGATGACGCCCGACTGCTTCGACTTCTCTTCGACGCGGGCGAGGATTCTGCATCTGGGACTGCCCGGCGCGCACAAGGCGATGGACCGGCCGTGGCGCGGTGAAGCCAACGGGTGGGTCGCCGTGTTGCGCAAGGCGCGCGGCTTCGGCCTCGGCGCTAATCTCGAACTGATGACGACCGGAGCCGACCGGCTTGCCGAACTCGGCCGGCCGTGCCTGCCGCATCTCGACTGGCTCATCGTCAACGACTACGAGATCGGCGCGCTGGCCGGGCGCGAGACGCGGCGAGCGGATGGATCGACCGACGCCGCGGCGGTCGCCCGCGCTATCGGCGAGGCGCTCGCGCTCGGATCCATGCAATGGGCGGCGGCTCACTTTCCCGAAGGCGCGGTCGCCGGCGCACGCGACGGATCGCGCGTCGCGCTGGGCTCGCTGGCGCTGCCGGCGAGCGCCATCGCCGGCGCCAACGGCGCGGGCGACGCCTTCGCCGCCGGCATGCTCTATGCGCTGCATGAGCAATGGCCGATGGAAAAGTGCCTTGAGCTTGCGCACGCGTGCGCTGGGGCGTCGATGCGGGCGGTGTCGACGACGGCGGGCGTCGCAACGGTGGGCGAATGCCTGGCGCTCGCGAAGAAATGGGGCTTTCGTCCGCTGGCCCTGAACCCCTGAGCGCGGGCGTCAAGGCGCGGCGTTAATCGAAGGGAATCTCAACGCTGTGACGCCCTTCGCCTTTCGCCTCATCTTCGTGCGCCACGGCGAGACTCCGTACAACGCCGAAAATCGCTTGCAGGGACAGCTCGACATCCCGCTCAACGCGCGGGGGCGCGATCAGGCGAGGGCCGTCGGCCGAGCCCTCCGCGCGCGCTTCGGCGCCGAGCTCGAGCGGCTGGAGACCGCAGAGGCCTTCATCGCTTCGCCGCTCGTGCGCGCGCGTCAGACGATGGAGATCGCGCGCGACGCAATGGGCCTGCCGCCCGACCGCTACCGGCTGGAGGCGACGTTGAAGGAGCTCTCCTTCGGCGCCTGGGAGGGGCTCACCTGGCCCGAAATCGAGGCGCAGGATCCCAAGGGCATACGGGCGCGCAGGAGAGACAAGTGGCGCTTCGCCCCGCCCGGCGGCGAGAGCTATGCGATGCTCACCGAGCGCGTGCGTCCATGGCTCGAGCGATTGACGGGAGACGCGTTCGTCGTCTCGCACGGCGGCGTGGCGCGCGCCCTCATGACGCTCATCGCCGGCGTCCCGCCCGCAAAGGCCGCCGACGCTCCGATCACCCAAGGGCGGGCGCTGGCCTTCGAAAAGGGCGGCTGCCGCTGGATCGTGTGACGGCCCCGGCGCCAACCGTTTGGCCCGAGCGCCGTCAGGCCGCCTTCTAGTGGACGACTGCGGTCGCGAGTTTGGCGAGAAGTTGGTCCGTCTTGATCGCTTCCTGCAGAGTCTCGTCGAGAAGCTTCGTCGCTTCGTGGAGCCCAAGCTCGCGCGCCCAGGTCTTGAGCGCGCCATAGCGAGCGATCTCGTACTGCTCGACGGCCTGCGCGGATGCGGCGAGACCGGCGTCAAGCGCTCGGCGCCTTGAACTCCTCCATGATTTCCTTCGCCTCGTCGATGATGCCGACAATCGCCTCGCAGGTCTTGCCGCGCGCGGGCCGGCCCAGGGCAAAATCCTAAATCGTTAAGCGGCGAAGAGCTTTGTTCGGAAGCCGGGGTCGATGCAGGCTCTGAGGCGCTTTCGGCGGATGGAGCCGCGTGTCTTATCGGCTTTGAGGA
>Ga0116219_10002160_pt1 | contig 17035 bp, 15 predicted proteins | sample Sb_taG_4_FD_91019 | JGI IMG/M metagenome (GOLD analysis project Ga0116219, IMG submission 91019) | Peat soil microbial communities from Weissenstadt, Germany - Sb_50d_6_BS metaG | ecosystem: Environmental > Terrestrial > Soil > Wetlands > Peat | place: Germany: Weissenstadt | collected 2010-09-21
AGCAATTCCTGAAAGACTACAACAAGGTATTTCAGGAGAGTCCGGTCGCTGGTTAGGCACACTATTCCCGAAAGATATGAAAATGGCGCTGGCGAATATGCTTTCGTCCGGCGGGACGATGTTAACGCTGGGCGGCGGTGCGGCTGTTGCAGGCTTGGGCGCCTGGGGGATCTACCGGTACATCAAGAGCCGGCCGAGCGCTGCGGAACTGGAACGGCGGCGGCGAGCCGATCTGCGGGCGCGCGGCAAGATGGGCGACGCCAACCTGCTTGAATTCCGCGACGAGATGGTGATGTACTCGTATGCCATCGGCGGCGTCGAATACACGGCGAGCCAGGACCTTTCCGATTTGCAACCACATTTGCCGGCGGACCGGTGGAGCACCATCGGGCCGGTGTGCATCAAGTATGATCCGCGCAATCCCGCGAATTCCATCGTGCTGAGCGAGGAATGGAGCGGGCTGCGCACCGCGCATCGGGTAGAATAGACAGTTCTACCAATCCACTCAGGAGATCAATTAATGAATCGCAGCAAAGTCATGAAGGCCACCTTGTCCGTGGCCGTTGCCCTCGGACTGTTCGGCGCGGGCGTATTGACCGGAAAGAACACGTTTCACCAGCCGAACTCCATCATCCACTTAGTAACGGTTCAATGGACGGACGATTCGACGCCGGCACAGCAAGAGGCTGCAATCGACGGTGTCAAAACTATGGCCGCTGAGATACCGGGAATCAAGAATATCTGGGTAAAGCCGATCCGGGTGCAACCGCGGGAGTACAACGCCGTGTTCGCGATCGAGTTCGAGAACAAAGCGGCGGCTGACGCCTACGCGGATCATCCCGCGCACAAGGCGTGGGAGAAAATCTACCAGCCGATCCACAAGGAGAGCCGGTCGCAAGAGGTTACGAATTAGAAGGAGAGCCCGGACATGTCCGGCCTTTACACCCAGACCTTTTCCAGCTTCACGCCGCGGCGGCAGAGATCGCAGTGCCCGGCGTCGGCATAGTAGCTGGCTTCGAGCTTGGCCAGGTAGTAGAGCGGCAGCGAGCCGAAGTCCTTGGTATTTGGATTGGGCTGATAGATGATCACGGCGAGGCCCAGCACCTTGGCTCCACGGGATTCGAGCAGAGTCTGCATCTCGCGCAGCTTGCTGCCGGAGCGCAGGATGTCGTCGACCAGCACGACCTGCTCACCGGGATGCTGCTCCAGATATTGGCGGAAGCGCATGGACTTGTTCTCGTCATCACGCTCGGCCCAATAGACCTGCTTGGCGCGCAGGGCTTCGCAGACGCCATAGGCCACAGGCAAGCCGCCTGTTGCCGGCGCGACGATGGAAAGCTCGGGCACCAGGGCACGGATCTCGGGGTTAGCACGCAACAAGCGGCTCAAGCCGACGCTGAGCGTGCGCGCGTGCTGGTAGTAGCGCATGGCCAGCGGTACTTGCAGATATTCGTTCGAATGCAGGCCGTTCGGATACACGAAATGGCCGTCGCGCAACGCGCCCGTCTGGCGAAGCACGCGCACAACTTCCTCAGCAGTGGGGAGAAGATGCATTGCGTCTAGTGGGCTCCTTTGCCGGAGAGAACTTTGGGAATGGTGAGCAGCAAGATTTTCCAGTCGAGACCCAGCGACCAGTTATCGATGTATTGCATGTCCATGCGCATCCAGGTTTCGAAATCGACATTGTCCCGCCCGGCCAGCGCCCATAGGCAGGTCAGGCCGGGGCGCATGCGCAAGCGGCGGCGCTGCCAGCGCTGATATTGCTCGACCTCTTCGGGAACGGCGGGACGCGGTCCGACGAGTGACATGTCGCCGCGGAGAACATTCCATAATTGCGGCCATTCGTCGATGGAGAATTTCCGCAGATAGCGGCCGATCGGCGTAAGGCGCGGATCATCGGGGATCTTGGTGGCGGTGGTCCGCACGCTCAAATGGGCCACGGTGTCGCGCATGGAGTCGGCATTCTGGCACATGGAACGGAACTTGTAGAATACGAATTGGCGCCCGTTCAACCCGCAGCGCACTTGGTGAAATACGACCGGGCCCGGAGAAGTCAGACGGATGGCGAGGGCAACCAGAAGCATGAAAGGAGCCAGCACGACAAGCGCGGCGCCGGCGACTACGCAGTCAATGACACGTTTGGCCAGCAGGCGGATTTCGTCGTGTGGCGCCGCGGAGAACGTCAGCAATGGCGTAAAGGCGAGACGCTCCAGATAGACTTCGCTATTGATGTGCGGAAAAAAATCGACGGCCACGCGCGTGCGTACGCCTTCCTCATCGCACAGCAGGAAGACCTCTTCGAGCTCGCTGAGCCGGGCGCTGTCGACCGCAAAGATGATTTCGTCAATCACGTGCTGACGCAGCAGGAGGGCGAGTTCCTTGATTGGAAACACGGGGTAGGTGGAGGCCAGACGGATCTCCGTGAGTGAAGACGGGATATCCGCGAGGAAGCCTTTCAGTCGGATGCCGTGTTGCGCGGATCGCTCCAGGGCTTGGCCCAGGCGCTGTGCGCGATCGCCCAAACCGACCAGCATCACGTAATGGAGGGCGCCGAATTCGCGCCGCACCACACCTACCAGGCGGCCCGCGGTGAGCCGGAAGACCAGCAGAAAAACCCAGCTATAAGCGGCGAGCAGTGCGAGAAATGGGCGGCTGACGTCGAGCCGCAGCAGGTATTCGAAGACCACCAGAAAGATGACCCCGTAGCCGCACTGGCGGGAGCTATCGCGCAGGATTACGCGAGGATCGCCGGAATCAAGCTTGTCGTATACACCCAGCCAGAGGCCGACGATGACCCAGGCAGCCAGCGAGACACGAGAAGGAGCGCCTTTTCGGAGACGGTAAAGAAAAATGCGCGCTGGAGATGCAGCAACAGGCGCGTCTGGTAGGCGGCTTCGAAGGCGAGCGCAGTGAGCAGCACGTCGGACACGCCAAACAGGACTTTGGCTTTCCGATGCTGACGGCTGAACATCCGGAAGACAGAATAGCATGCGGGGGCGCGGAGGGCTGCGGGGGATCTATCGCATGCGCAGATCTCGACCCGTCATTTCTTTTGGCTGCTGTTCGCCGAGGACGGCTAGAATCGTCGGGGCGATGTCCTGGAGGGCGCCGTCGGTGCGCAGTTTGACGCGTCCGTCGTCGGTCACCAGGATAAACGGCACGGGATTGGTGGTGTGGTAGGTGTGGGGGCCGTGGGTGATCGGATCGATCATGGTCTCGGCGTTGCCGTGGTCTGCGGTAATCAGCCAGGCGCCTTTACGCGCGCGCAGAGCCTGGTAGATGCGGGCGAGGCAGGCGTCGACTGTTTCGACCGCGCGGACGGTGGGCTCCATTTTGCCAGAATGACCCACCATGTCGGCGTTGGCAAAGTTCATGACGATTACGTCGAAGTTGCCGCCTTCGATCGCTTTGACGATCACGTCAGTAATGCCGGCCGCGCTCATCTCCGGCTTCAAATCGTAGGTCGCCACCTTGGGTGACTGCACCATCTCGCGCTCTTCGCCCGGGTAGGGCTTCTCGTTGCCACCGTTGAAGAAATAGGTGACGTGGGCGTATTTCTCGGTTTCGGCCACGCGCAGGTTCTTCCAGTTGAGTTGCGCCATGACGTTCGCCAGGATGTTGTGCGGATGCTCGCGTGGCAACACATAGGGCAACGTAAACGTCTTGTCGTACTGCGTCATGGCGACGTAGTGCAGGTTCTTTGGCGCGAGCGATCGCGAGGGACGCTCGAGCGTAGCGTCGGTGAGCGCCATGGTGGTTTCACGCGCGCGGTCGGCACGGAAGTTGAAGAAGATCACAGAATCATCGTCGCGGATGCGCCCCACGGGATCGCCGCGGTCATCCACCATGGTAACCGGCTCGACAAATTCATCGGTCACGCCCTTCTCGTAAGAACGCTCCATCGCCGCGACGGGGTCAGTCGCCTTCTCGCCATTGCCTAGCACCATGGCTCCGAAAGCGCGCTCGATGCGCTCCCAGCGCTTATCCCGATCCATGGCGTAGTAGCGGCCGGATACCGATGCGATGCGGCCCACTCCGATGGTGCGCATTTCTTTTTCGAGCTCGCGCAGATAGCCGGCGCCGCTCTCCGGGGGAGTGTCGCGGCCGTCCATGAACGCGTGGACGAAAACCTTTTCAACGCCTTCCTGCTTGGCGAGGCGAAGCAGAGCGTACAAGTGCGTAAGGTACGAATGCACGCCACCGTCGCTACACAACCCCAAGAAATGTAATTGATGCGTCCGTGCGTTCTTCATGCAATCGAGCAGGATGGGGTTCCGGAAGAACTCGCCCGAGGCGATCAGGGCGTCGATGCGTGTTACGTCCATCTGGACAATGCGGCCGGCGCCGATGTTCAGGTGGCCGACTTCGCTGTTGCCCATCTGGCCCTCAGGCAGCCCGACGTACGGGCCGGAGGTGTGGATCAGAGTATTCGGAAACTCGCGCAGCAGCTTGTCGTATGTCGGCTTGCGCGCGGCGGCGATGGCGTTCCCCTCAACGGCGGGCGAGAAGCCCCAGCCGTCGAGGATGGTCAGGATGAGCGGTCTGGGTCGCGGCATTACTGGCGGAAAGCCTTCCTGCCGGGGAAGCGCGCACCATCGCCGAGCTGCTGTTCGATGCGGAGTAACTGATTGTACTTAGCGATGCGATCGGTGCGGCTGGCCGAGCCGGTCTTGATTTGCCCTGCGCCAGTGGCCACTACGAGATCAGCGATGAACGGATCCTCGGTCTCGCCGGAACGGTGCGACACAACCGCCGTGTAATTGGCAACCGAAGCCATCTGCATCGCTTCCAGAGTTTCCGTCAGCGTGCCGATCTGGTTCACCTTCACCAGAATTGAATTCGCAATTCCTTGTTCGATTCCCTTGCGGAAGATCGCCGGGTTGGTAACGAAAATGTCGTCGCCGACGAGCTGAATCTTACTCCCGAGAGTTTTGGTGAGCAGCTTCCAACCGGGCCAGTCCTCTTCCGACATGCCGTCTTCGAGCGAAATAATGGCGGGGAACTGGCGCACCCAGTTGGCCCAAAACTCCACCATCTGCTCGGAGGTGCGCTGGCTCTTGTCGGATTTCTTGAACACGTACTTGCCGTCGATATAGAACTCGCTGGACGCAGGGTCGAGCGCGATACCGATCTGCTCGCCAGGCTTGTAGCCGGCCTGCGTGATGGCTTCGAGGACCACTTCCAGCGCTTCATCGTTGGATTTGAGATTCGGGGCGAAGCCGCCTTCATCGCCGACGGCGGTAGAGTAGTTTCGTTTCTTGAGAACCTTCTTCAGCGTATGGAAGACTTCTACTCCCATGCGCAGCGCTTCGGAAAACTTGGGCGCGCCGTAAGGGGCAATCATGAATTCCTGCACGTCCACGGAATTGTCGGCGTGCGCGCCACCGTTCAGGATGTTCATGAGAGGTACGGGCAAAATGCAGGCGCCCACACCGCCCAGGTAACGGTAGAGCGGCGTGCGTTCGGACGCTGCTGCGGCGCGTGCCGCGGCCAGGGAAACCGCCAGCATGGCATTAGCGCCGAGCTTGCCTTTGTTCTCGGTTCCATCCAGCTCAATCATCAGGCGGTCAATGTTGGCCTGCTGCCTTGCGTCCTTGCCCTGGAGGGCAGCCGCGATTTCCTTGTTAATATGCTCTACCGCCTTACGCGTTCCCTTTCCCAGATAGCGCGAGGTGTCGCCATCACGCAGCTCGACGGCCTCGTGCTCGCCTGTTGAAGCGCCCGAGGGAACGGCAGCGCGTCCCAGGCTGCCATCCGCCAGAAATACGTCGGCTTCCACAGTCGGATTTCCGCGGGAATCCAGGATCTCAATGCCCGTAATCTTTGCAATCGTCGTCACTCTACACTCCTTGCTGTTTGCGCAATCTGAACCGGCGCCGCGCCGCTCACCACTACGATTCCGGATTCGGTAATGTCATAGCCGTTGCGGCGATCGTCCTCGACGCTGAATCCAATGACACTGGACTCCGGCACCTTCACATTGCTATCGATGATGGCCCGGCGGACGCGGCTATAACGGCCGATCTCCGCGTTGGGCAACAGGATCGAGTATTCCACCTCGCAGTAGCTGTTGACGCGCACGCCTGGCGAAAGCACGCTGTGCATGACCCGCCCACCGGAGATGATGGAGCCCGCCGACACGATGGAATCGACCGCTACACCCATGCGGCGGCCCTCTTGCGCGAAGACAAACTTGGCGGGGGGCTGCTGCAGCACACGTGTGCGGATGGGCCAGCGGCTATCGTAGAGGTTCAACTGCGGCGTCACCGCCACCAGATCCATGTTGGCTTCGTAGTAGGCGTCCAGCGTTCCCACGTCGCGCCAATAGCGGGCCTGCTTGGCGTTGATATCCACGAAATCGTAGGCAATCACGCGGTAATCCCGCAGGCTGCGCGGAATCACATCCTTGCCGAAGTCGTGCGAGGAGCCGGCAGTTTCCGCGTCCTCGCGCAAAAGGCGCACCAAAACATCGCGATTGAAGAGATAGATCCCCATCGACGCACTAACCATGTTGGGATTGAATGCCGATCGTGCGGACTGACCGTGCCGGGGTTTCTCCTCAAATCCCACCACGCGCTGGTCGGAAGCGATCTCGATGATGCCGAAACGCTCGGCTTCTTCCGGCAGGACCTGTGTGGTGGCGATGGTGATGTCGGCATTGAACTGGCGATGCTGTTCCATCATCGACCGGTAGTTCATCTTGTAAATGTGGTCGCCCGCCAGGATGAGAACCTGGTCGGCTGGCTCGGCGAGAATGCTCTGCGTGTTCTGAAACACCGCGTCCGCCGTACCGAGGTACCAGCCCGTCTGCCTCATGGCGGGGATGATTTCGATGTACTCACCCAGTTCCGGCGAGAGGATGCTCCAGCCGTCACGCACATGACGGATCAAGTCGAGCGATTTGTATTGGGTGAGAATGAAAATGCGGCGCAGGTTGGAATTGATACAGTTGGAGAGGGTGAAATCGATAATACGGTAAGCGCCACCAAACGGCACGGCGGGTTTGGCAGTGTCGCGCGTCAGCGGATGGAGGCGCTCTCCGGCCCCACCAGCCAACAAAATGGCTAAAACATTATCCACGGGAGTTGATTTGTAAGTCCTTTATGTACAGCCAGTTAAGGGTGCTGTGACCAGCCGGCCAACACGGCCTGGCAATTTGGGACTTGACTTTAACGGTCCAGCACCTATGATATCAATACCTTGACCTGCCGTGCGGAGGATGTTGTAGACGGCAAGCGAGTTTTTTCTCACGCGTTTAAACGGTGAGTTTCCAAGCCGATGGGAGGTGTTGTTAGTTGGCAGAAGTAAAGCTGCAAGAGGGCGAAACGTTAGAAAACGCCCTTCGCCGCTTCAAGCGCAAAGTCCAGCAAGAGGACATCATTAAAGAGGTCAAACGGCACTCTTTTTATTTGAAGCCGGGCGAGAAGAAACGGGCCAAGCAGGCGCTGGCTCGCAAGAGAAACAGAAAGAAGAGCCGGAGGGAGATCGAATAAGATCTCCACATCCGTAGGGGTTCTTAACGGGCGGGCTAGGTGGCCTGGGTAAGACCGCGGGAGCGGTGGCAATGCCAGATTTTCAGGATCGAGTGATCAAGTGCGCGGATTGTGGCGCGGAGTTTGTTTTTACGGCGGGAGAGCAGCATTTCTTCCACGATAAGAACTTCAAGAATGAACCGAAGCGCTGCAAGGCGTGCAAGGTCAAGCGGCAGGGAGCGTCATCTTCCGGAGCGCCGCGGGCGGAGACAACCACGGTTTGCTCGCAATGCGGCCGGGAAACGACGGTTCCTTTCCGGCCCACCCAAGGCCGCCCGGTCTACTGTCGCGAGTGCTTTCTCAGCCGGAAAGCACAAGCGGCGGGCGCCCATTAGAACGCTTTCTCAACCCAAGTCCAGTGGGGCGGGCGGAACCGTCCGCTCCATCTGTTAAGTTGTTTCATCCCTCGTCTGCACTCCCAGATCTTTCTTCAACTCCGCGAGGAACCACTCCGCTTCACTTTTCTCCATAGCGCTGCCCGCAGTGACAGTCCTGCCGGTGTCGAGGTGAATCTTCAGGTCGTACCAGATTTTATCCGCGCTCTTCATGCCAGGAAAGAGTTCAAACCTGCGGATTGCGCCTGCATCCACGATTTGCGATCGCGAGAAACCGAGGCAGCGGGAATGAATGTGAAGCGAACGATTCAATACTCCGACAGTGGTTTGGCCAAACCACATCCATATGCCAAAGGCCAAGAGGAAAAGACCGATCAGGCCGCCGACCAGCAGCGGGATCACTCCCAGAAACCAAGTGAATCCCTTTCCGACAAGGACTCCAAAGAAAGCCCCGCCCGCAAGAAAGAAAAGCCCGAAAAGCGCAAATCCAGCCGCCGTCCCCTTGTTCCTGCCCGATCCCAGATGAAATTGAACGCCGCCCTCGGCCGAGGGCTCTTCGGTGATCTTCGCGTCGCGCGGCCGTTTTCCTGCGAGCTGGGACTCGCTTTTCTCGTTCAACTTCTCGGTTGTGAGGCTCGCGTCGCTGGCTTCGGTTTTGAAGACCGGTACGCGGAATACGGCGCGGAAATCGAGGCCCGCCAGCGCGACGGCAGCCGTCAGTTTCCAGAAAATCTCATCCGACGGATTCCGCGCGTCGGTTTCCCGCGAATCGTACGGGGTGATGAAGGCGACAGATATCGAGCTGCCCGGTCCTCCGACGTAGGCGGTAGCGAGTTGCGTGTCCTGCCATAGCGCGGTCTCCCAGTGGGAGCGGCTATCTCCAGAGCCCGAGACATACGAACGAACGCAGCTCAAGGTCAACTTCATTTCCGTGCCAGGCGGAAACACGTAGGCGGTTTCCAGGCTTGCCTCGACGCGCCCGCCGATCACACCGGGAAGAGTGGAAAGGATGAGCCGCATGCGGCGGAATTTCGCCTCGCGAAGCGCGGCCAGAGCGCTCTGGCTCAAAAGGTATAGTCCCGCTAGCGGGAACACCAGCGCCACCGGCGTTTCCCAGCGATGGCTGGTGTTCCAGATCTTTGGGATGGCCGAGACACCCGGCACCGATACTAACAGGCATACCACGCCCGCCGCCCCCCAAGTCACCGCGGTCGAGCGCCACTCGGGCCTGGCATAACCCTGCGCCCAATCATCGCGCCAGAGCCAGGGTTTTCCCGGATTCTGCGCCGTCAGCGCCTTGGCTTCTGCTGCCGACTTCCGCGTTGATCGGCCGAACGCAAAAATCCCCAGGCCGACGATAAGGAACGTGAGGGAAACGTACAGTTGAGGCCACGTCTGAGAAACATCGGGCCTGGTGGACACCAGAGCGTGGACCAGGGCTGCGAACCCACAAAGCGCGAACAGGCTACCGAACGGGATCAGGCAGCCCGAGTTATCGTTTGAAGGTGTTTTGGGCATCGGCACGATGGCGAGTTGCGGCTGTCACGTTTTGGTATCCGCTTTTTCCCGCCGTTGCCGCGCCCAATCCTTCTTCACCACCTGACGAGCGCGGCCCAGCGCGAGAGCGTCCGGGGGCACGGATTCGGTGATCACCGAGCCCGCGGCCAGGTACGCGCCTTCACCGATCTCCACCGGCGCCACCAGCGTCGAGTTGCTGCCGACAAACACATTCTTGCCGATCTTGGTCTGATGCTTGGTGCGGCCGTCGTAGTTGCAGGTGATGGTGCCGGCGCCGATATTGACACCCGCGGCGATCGTCGAGTCGCCCAGATACGCCAGGTGATTAGCCTTGGCGTTCTCTCCCAAGCGGGTTTTCTTCAACTCTACGAAATTGCCGACACGCGCTCCCGGGCCAATTTCGCTCCCCATGCGCAATCGTGAGTACGGTCCGACGTGCGCCCCGCCGGCCACGGCTGAAGCGTCAATCATCGTAAACGGTCCCACCCGGATACCGTCGGCCAGTTCGGAGTCGCGGACGATGGAGCAGGCGCCGATGCGGCACCCCTCGCCGATTTTCGTTTTACCGAGAATTCGCGCGAAAGGCTCGATTACCGTGTCCATGCCGATCAGAACCCCATCATCCACGGTGACCGTCTCGGGCTTCTCAACGGTCACGCCCCCGAGCAGCAGCTCGCGGATTTTGCGCTCACGGAAGACGCGATCGGCCGCGGCCAGCTCGATTCGATTGTTGATCCCCAGCAGTTCCTCAGGATTGGTGGCACGATAGGCGTCGATCGTATGGCCGGCGCGTATCAGGATCTCGATCATGTCCGTCAGATAGTACTCGCGGGCGGGATTGTTCGGCTGTATATGGTCCACATGTTTCCAGAACAAATCGGCGCGGAAGCAGTAGATGCCGACATTGATCTCGTGAATGGCTAACTGTTCCGGTGTGCCAGCTTTCTGCTCGACCACGGCGTGCACGTGCCCCCCGGAGTCACGAATCACGCGCCCATACCCGGTGGGGTCGTCAAACTCCGCGCTCACCAGGGTCGCCGCGGCGGCGGATTTTGTTTGGCGATCCACTAGCGTCTGAAGCACAGCAGCGGGAATCAGCGGACAATCACCGTAGTAAATCACCAGCAATCCGCCCAGGGGCTCCAACGACTCCCGGCCGATCATGACAGCGTGGCCGGTGCCCTTCTGTTCGGTCTGTTGGATAAAGCGGACGCCGCGCGAGGCCACCACATTCTGCACTTCGTCCGCCTGGTACCCCACCACCACGAGCACGCGCTCCGGGGCGGCGATCGAAAGGGCCGCATTGACGGTGTGCTCGATCAGCGTCTTGCCACCGGCTTCATGCAGCACCTTAGCGCGGCGCGATTTCATGCGCGTCCCCAGGCCCGCAGCCAGGATGACGGCAGTTACACGAGTGTCCATGCTTTATTATTCAATGTGCAGCGGGTTTACCGCGACATTTGCCGTCTTCTGCGGCCTTCCCTGGCCAACTCGACGGCGATGGCGGCAATCGCGCCGGGATTATGCCGGACCAGGCCCGATACCTGCACCAGATCGCCGCACACCACGTTGACCCCCATGGCGCCGATCTTGTCGAAATCATTCTCGACAGGCGAGGAATGTTCCCGCGCATAGCGGCGGCGCAGCGTTCGGCCGATGTCTTGCGTATTGACGACCGCGTAGTCGAGCAGCTTGCCACCGGCGTGCCGGTGAATCGCTTCGATGTGATCGGAGGCCGTGAAGTTGGTGGTCTCTCCAGGTTGCCACATCAGATTCACGAAATAAGCTTTGACGGCCGGAGAGCGGCGCATTGCCTCCGGAACGCCTTCCACCAGGATGTTGGGAACGACGCTGGTGAATAGAGACCCCGGGCCGAAAGTAATGACGTCCGCCTGCGCGATGGCCGCTAGCGTTTCCGGCAGGGGACGGCAGCGGCGGGGCCGCAGGCGTATGACTTCGATGCGGCGCCGGCTTCGGCTGATCCGGGTTTCTCCCAGTACATGCCGCCCATTCTCCAGCACCGCTTCGAGTGAGACATTGGTGGCGGTGGACGGATAAATACGTCCCTTGATCGCCAGCACATCGGCGCATTCCTTAACCGCGTCGGGGAAATCTCCAGTGATGTCGGTGAGTGCCGTCAGAAACAGGTTGCCGAAGCTGTGGCCTTTCAAGCCGCGGCCGGTTTCAAAGCGATAGCGGAACAGGCGCGAGAGCAGCGTCTCATCGCCGGACAAAGCCAGCAGGCAGTTGCGAATGTCGCCGGGCGGCAGCACATCGAATTCGCGCCGCAATCGGCCGGAGCTGCCGCCATCGTCCGATACGGTAACGACGGCGGTGATATCCACGGGCGGCCGTCCCAGCTTCACCGTGCTGTGAACGTCGACGTACTGCTTCAATCCATGCAGCAGCGCGGAAAGTCCCGTGCCGCCGCCAATCGACACCACGCGCAGCGGAGCGGCGATGCTTTCCGGAGACGGCGCGATCTTAGGAAACTTCGGCATTACCGACGCACCGGCAGACGGGCTGGGTTAAACCGATCCGCTCTTTTCCGGGAACAGGAGCTGTTGCATGTTGGGGTGGTCGAAAAACAGGGCGAAATCCGCATCCTGCCGCGCGGCAATCCGGTTGCGAGGCTCCAACTCAATGGCGCGCTTGAGATACTCGTGGGCGCCATCGACATCTCCCTCCAGCCCCTTGCACAAGGCCACCGCGTAGAGGACGTAGTCCGCCTGCGGCTCCATTTGCAGGGCACGCTCGAGGTGCTGGCGCGCCTCGGGTAGATTCCGCGCGTTGATCATGGCGACGCCGTAGTTGTAATGCTCTTCCGCCGTCTTCAGGTCGACCTTGGGTTTCTCGAGACGGCGGTCGCACATGCGAGTGTGCAGCTCCGCGTTATGTGCCATCTCGCGATTCGGCCCGCTTTGTGCCTTTTCGAACACTTCGCGAGCTTCCGCGAATTTCCGCGTATGAAAGAGGCGGATCGCCTGTTCGAAAAGCTTCAACTGCGCCTGGGCTGCATTGCGGGCTTCTGCCACGCTGGCCGCATCGGGAGCGGCTACCGCGAGCCGGCGGCGCGCGGCTGCGTCACGGTTCATCACTGGTTCCGATTCGTGTTTTCCTGAGTTCTTCGCCACGGTCGTCTTCTTTTAGGGCATTCTACGCCATTTGGCCGGCGACTTAGAGTACGCTACCAGACCGCTCGGCCGAAGTCAAAAACCAGTCGGACCCGTCGTGAGCCGTTTCGCACAAAGCCGCTATCATGTGGCTATGAAGCCGCTTTTGTCGTGCCTACTCGTCGCTGCCGGGATCTGCGCGTTTGCACAAACATTCTCAGCAGGGCCGGCGCTGGATGACGCGATCAATCAGGCCATCCGCCAGGACCGCATCCCCGGCGCGGTGCTTCTAGTGGGACACAATGGCGCGACCGTTTACAGCAAAGCCTACGGACACCGCGCGGTCGAGCCCGCTTCCGAGCCCATGACCGTCGACACGATTTTCGATTGCGCATCACTCACCAAGGTGGTGGCTACGACCTCGGCGCTGATGAAACTGTTGGAACAGGGCAAGCTGCGGCTGAACGATCGCGTGACCGAATACCTGCCCGAGTTCCAGGGAGGCAAGAGTGAAATCACAATCCGCAATTTGATGACGCATTTTTCCGGCTTGCGCCCGGATCTGGACCTGGAACCGGCATGGAGCGGCTACGAAAGCGGCATTCATCGCGCGCTCATCGACGCACCGGCGGGGCCGCCCGGGGTGCGTTTTGTCTATAGCGACATCAATTACATTCTCTTGGGAGAAATCGTGCGGCGTTTAAGCGGCGAGCCATTGCCGGATTACGTGCACAGGATTGTTTTTTCGCCGCTCGGCATGCACGACACGATGTTCCTGCCGCCGGCTGCGCTGCGGCCACGCATCGCTCCCACCGAGATGCTGCCCAAGGAACACCTGCTGTTGCGCGGGGTGGTGCATGATCCGACGGCACGAAATATGGGCGGTATCGCGGGGCATGCGGGCCTTTTCTCGACCGCCGGCGATCTGGCGCGATTCTGCCAGATGCTGCTCGATAAAGGGAGCTGGCAAGGCGCGAGGATTTTCAGCCCGCTGACCATTGAGAAGTTCACCGAGCCTCAGAGTCCGCCCGACCAGCCGATCATGCGCGGCTTAGGTTGGGACATTGATTCGCCGTTCTCGGGCAACCGCGGCGATCTGTTTCCGATCGGCTCCTGGGGACACACGGGATTTACAGGGACTTCGCTATGGCTCGATCCGGCATCGAACACTTACGTGGTTCTGATGACGAACGCGGTGCATCCGCATCTGCGGCCGGCCATCACGTCCCTGCGCGGCAGGGTGGCGACGATCGTGGCTGCGGCGGTGGGCATCACTGTTCCGGGCGTGAGCCTGACCGGGTACAACGAGACGCTGACTGGTGCTGGCTTGCACCGCGAGGTGGCGCGTGCGGGCGACGTGCGCACTGGGCTGGATGTGTGGGAAGACGAAGGATTCCGCGCGCTTGCAGGCAAGCACATCGGTCTCATCACCAACCAGACCGGCATCGATCGCGAAAGCCGCCGGAACGTGGATCAAATGCTTGCTGCCGGGGTCCGCGTGGCCGCGCTTTTTTCTCCGGAGCACGGCTTCGTCGGCAAGGAGGACCACGAGGGAATCGGCGACACGGTGGATCCGAAGACCGGAATCAAGGTGTGGAGCTTATATGCGGAGAAAAATCGCAGGCCTACGAAGGAGATGCTGCGCGGTATTGATGCCCTGGTCTTCGATATTCAGGACATCGGCGCGCGATTTTACACCTACGTTTCGACCATGGCCTATGCCATGGAAGAAGCCGCAAAAATGCGCATCCCGTTTTATGTGCTCGACCGGCCGAACCCCATCACCGGCGTGCGTGTGGAGCCGCCGTTGCTCGATCGCGACAAACTCTCCTTCGTCGGTTATTTTCCGCTGCCGTTGCGCCATGGCATGACCATCGGGGAACTGGCGAAGTTATTCAATGCGGAAAACCATATCGGCGCGGATCTGACCGTGGTGACGATCAAGGGCTGGGAGCGCGGAGACTGGTTCGATGAGACCGGCCTGCCGTGGGTGAATCCTTCCCCCAACATGCGCAGCCTGAATGCCGCCATTCTCTATCCCGGAGTCGCCATGCTGGAGTATTCGCCGAAATACTCGGTGGGACGCGGGACGGATGCGCCTTTCGAAATGATCGGCGCGGAATATGTACATGGACGGGAACTGGCGACGTATCTGAATCAGCGGTGGATTCCGGGGGTGCGGTTCTATCCGGTGCGATTTCAGCCGGCTCTGCAGACGGGAATCGAGGTGGAAGGAGTCCGTTTTCAAATCACCAGCCGTGAGCGCCTGGATGCGGCGCGGTTGGGGATGGAGATCGCGGCGGCGCTACTTAAGCTTTATCCGGGAAGAATTTTGCTGGAAGCCGACCGGAATTTGATCGGCAATGAGGAAACCTTACGCGCGCTTGCCGCTGGAGATGACCCCCAGGCCATTCGCCAGCGGCAGCAGGATGCTGTACAGCCCTTTCTCGCATTGCGCGAAAAATATCTGCTGTATCGTTGAGGTGACGCGCGTCCTCCGAACTCAGGCGAGGCTCATGGCCTTTTGAGCGTTCGGGGTCTTGTTTTTACTCCCCGGGGGCCGGCCACGCTTCTTGTCCAACTCCGCCATCCAGGCTGGCGGACGGCCGCGGCGCCGGCCGCGTCCTCTCGCCAACCGCTCCAGACTCATAATCGCTTCTTCGATCTGCTCGCGTTCCTGACGCAGTTCGGTCAGGATCTTTGTGACATCCATCTTGCTCCCCCGATCAGGTAAATCCGGGCGCATCGGAAGGCGCTGTGTTCCGGCATCAGAACAAAACCAACGCTACTCCTTGCGTCTTCTCCTGATTTTTAGCCTACTTTAGTTAACATTTCAAGTGTTTTGTTCTGAATTCAGAACAAAATTTGCGGGGCCTTGCCGGAGAGGAGGCGGGCGACTACCCGATCAAACCGCGCGGCGTTGTTTTCGCCAATGAAAATAAAAGGGTAACCCCGCCAATATCAACGCCAGGCCGAGGAAGGACTCGCGTGGGGAGTCAAATAGGGTCGAAATCACCAGGCAGAGCGCGCTGGCGACAAACAGTACTGGTACTACGGGGTACCCCACGGTTGAATACGGCCGGATTAAATCCGGCCTTTTCCAGCGCAGGACGATGACGGCGGCCGTGGTCATGCCGTAAAGCAACCAGCTAGCGAAAATCACGTAGGTAAAAAGCTGGTCATAACTGCCAGATAAAACCAGCAGCGCCGCCCAAGCGCTCAACGCGAGAATCGAAACCCCCGGCGTGTGAAACCGTGGGTGAACCCTGGCAATCGAGCGGAAAAACAGCCCGTCGCGCGCCGCGGCATATGGTACGCGAGCGCCCGAAAGTATCGACCCGTTGAGCGCCGCAAAAATGGAAATCATCGCCGCAACGGAGACAATATTCGCTCCCGCGCCGCCGAGAACGCGACGCATCATTTCCGCCGCTACGCGGTTACTGGCCGCGATCTCAGCCGGCGAGAGCACGTAGAAATATGCGGCGTTTGCCAGAAGATAAATGATCGCAACAGCCAGGGTGCCCCAGATCAGCGCCAGCGGCAGGTTGCGCTGCGGCTGGCGGATCTCCGACGCCACCATGCTTACGTTATTCCATCCGTCATACGCCCAGAGCGCCGCCACCATCGCGGCAAAAAAGCCGGCGAAACTGAGCGGAATGTGAGCCGCTTGCGGCGCGGCCTCCACGGGCCTGTGACCCCAGCCCAGGCCCACCACGATGATGAAAAGGATGAGCGCGACCTTGATTACGGTTACGGCCACCTGTACTTCTCCGCCCACCTTAACGCCGAAATAATTCACGCCCGCCAGAAATAAAATGAGCGCCATGGCGAAAATCTGTCCATAGCGAATCTCCAGTGGCGCCCCATGGGCGCCGATGGGCAGTGGCACCACCAGCAATACACCGTTCAATTCCGGCAGAAAATTTGTCAAATAGTAGAAGAACCCCGTGGCCAGAGTTGCGATCGAACCGCTCTTGGCGACCCACATCTGAGTCCAGCTGTAGAGAAAACCCCAGACCGGGCCGTAGGCTTCGCGCAAATAAACATATTCGCCGCCGGCCTCCGGCATGGCAGCCGCTAGCTCCGCATAGCTAAGGGCGCCGGCAAGAGACAGCAGACCTCCCACCACCCAGACCACAAAGACCATCTCCGGCGATCCCACGCGCTGAATCATGGTTCGAGGTACCAGGAATATTCCACTACCGATCACTGTGCCGACAACGATGGCGACGGCGCTCCACAATCCAAGGTCGCGCTTGAGCTCGACGGTCGTTGCTTGGTCCGTGATGGGCGGCTTCATGGGTCAGGCTTCGCTGCGGCGCTGGAACCATGATGCAAAATATCCGGCGGCGAAGGTAGTCAGGCTGCCGATCAGGACCCACCAGGTCCAGGCGATCGGCGTAAAAGCGCGCACATATATGATGACGGCCAGACCAGCGACCACTCCCAACGAAGCAGCATTTTGTCTGACGCGCGTCGTCAGGACGCCGAGCAGAAAGATCCCCAACAGCAAGCCCAGCGTGATGGATGCGATGGA
>Ga0116219_10002171_pt1 | contig 16982 bp, 13 predicted proteins | sample Sb_taG_4_FD_91019 | JGI IMG/M metagenome (GOLD analysis project Ga0116219, IMG submission 91019) | Peat soil microbial communities from Weissenstadt, Germany - Sb_50d_6_BS metaG | ecosystem: Environmental > Terrestrial > Soil > Wetlands > Peat | place: Germany: Weissenstadt | collected 2010-09-21
ATCGAGGGTCCCACGTTGGTGCACGCTCTCGACGCCCATGCCGCGCATCCAGAGCCATTCACCGTCGACGACCTACTGCCGTATCGGACGGCACGGGAACCAGCTTGCCAACATCAGGCACTCAAGCGCCGCAAAATCATGAGGAAGGCGCGATCAAAGAAGAAACGGCCCATACTCTTGGCCGACTTGGAGCGGCGTTATCGGGAAACGCTGTAATTATAGCCCTATGGCGGACTGTTGAATAAAAATGCCACGCGGGTTCGTGCCCCCACGTGGCATTCTATTGGCAGACGTCACCGGCGGTGATCGGCTGATCAGGCCGCTGGTGTCGCCCATCAGAATATGAGCCCATCTTGCGGATGCGTTGGTGCTTTCGATCCTCATGCCGACGCAGTGATCCCTGTGTCAACGTGGCCGAACCGGCTCGCCTAATGGCTCCAGTTTAGAAGAAATGGGTCTATTGTTATTCAGGGCGAATTTGCGCACAGCGACTCCTTTCGCAACAGAGCGGAACTCAGTCGACAACCGTGATCGCTTGCCAGCATCCAAGTACGGCGTACCGTTCGAGACCTCGGTTGATGTGACGTGTGTCGGACGAATGCAAGCATGACGAGCTGGAACACCGCTTCGATGCAGGAGGGTGGCCAGCACCTTAAAGCCGACGACGAATGGGGTCAACGTCACGAGGAGGAGAACTATTGCCAGGAACAGCACCGGCCACAGGGGGACCACGAGCAGCACGGCCAGCATCCCCACGGCAAGCCACGGCAACATGGTCCCTAGGCCGGGTTCTGCCAAGCGCGTCTCCAGGAGTTTTGTGGCCGGTTGCGCCTGCGCGGGAGCGGCGATCTGCTTGCGCATAGGCGGCAACCAACCAGGCTTGACGGTTTGCTTGAAGGGAGGAGTCATCAGGGTAGTCATGATGTTTCTCCTTTGGCCTGGCCTCGGTCGGTGCCACTTGTGGCACTTGAGCCAGTAAATCCTTTGGCTCAGAGATACCAGGGCGGCACGCCAGGGAAGTAAAGTTCACATCGGACGATCCCGTCTCAAATTCAAACCTCAAAGCATATATTCTCATTACAGCATTTTAAACTTTCTGAATATTAGAAAAATCAGCATTTTACATGCCAGAATCCATATCTAATGATACGAATTTACATAAGTAACCACTGGAAAGCAGGTTGAGGAAATAAATCCAGCGCAAGCATCTGTGGAGAAATGGCCCCGGATGTAATCCAACCGCTCACCTTCCTGGGCCGAATGAGCATAGTTGGCAAATTGTACATCCTGAATTCCCCGGGTTATGGTTCACACGCTGAGCACGGGTGAAGGTCCTGGTTGACCCCTGGGCGCTCTGGGTGCCGAAAGATAGTTTCTGCCAGGCGCTGCTTCCGCCAGTCGAGGATCGTAGCTATCGGCTGAAGGTGGTGCAGATAGATCGGATCACGGCCCTGTTGCACTCGCGGCAGGAACAAGATCTGCTCCTGGATATGGGGCGCCAACTGCCTCAGGTTCATGATCTGCGCCATGCGAGCGGCCTCGCACACCCTCTCGTCTCGATCGGCTATCTAAAAGTTCTCTGTCTTGATCCGAGGTGAAGGCACCGCCACTAATACTGGACAGTGGACTGATATGCGCTCGAGCCAAAAATCTCAGTGCTTGGTGGCGACGTTGGAACGCCGATGGGTCGGCCCGCGGCTTCTTGAAGGCCCACGGTCGCTTCCGTCTTGAGGCCGGGTTGCCCGTCTGCAACACCCGCGCGTATGATTGCGGTGCATTGACCTCGTCCCTATCATCTAGCTTCCCCGGCCGCAACGCCACGGCGCAACGGCGTCCTCTGGGCGGAGGCAGACCGTCCGTTCAATCGACAACTCTGTCTGGCTGGTTCTGTCGCGGTCCCATCATCTCCGCTGAACTTTCCGGGTCCGCTGCGGCAAAAGAAGTAACCCGTTGGGTTTGCGCTGGGTTAGAATCGCCCGCATGTCCCACGTCACGCTTCTCCTTGACGCAGCCGCTGCCGGCGACCGCAAGGCCGCCGCGGACCTTCTACCGCTCGTGTTGAAGACGCGCGATTGCACGGCGCCGCCGACTTCGCCGGTCTCTGGATCGTGGCCCAGAATCGAGAACGTGGCGACGGGGTCCCAGGGCGGTTCACCTTCCCTTGCGGGATGTGCGGACAGGGCAGCAAGCAGGCCCAGCAAACCGGTAAGACTCGCCAAGTTGAGCAGGAACGGCAATAGTCGGTGTGTCGGCGTTCGTCGAACTGGTTGCATACTGATCCATTGGCAACGACACCGGAGGCCGATCGTGCGTCCACACACCGCTTCGCTGTTCGACTTCGATCTCTACGAGCCGCTGCCCATCCAAATCGAGGTATCCGACACACTGCTTACCTCCGACGCCGGACTGTTGCCGCTGCGGCAATTCTCGGCGAAGGCCACGTCAGATGAAAATGATAAATTGACAGGACCACAGGACGGCAGGCTTTTCATGGTGATCTCAGGAACCCGCCATCTTTTCAGGGAGATGCTTCATGAACACATTTGCTGAAACCACACGTCGTGATTTTATTCTCGGGAGTGTCGCGGCAGCGTCTGTGGCCTCGTTCATTCCGGCGCATGTGCTGGGTCGAGGGGGAAAGCTGCCGCCGAGTGAGAAGATCACGCTCGGAGTCATCGGGATTGGTCCACGCTGTACTTACGACCTGAAGGCGATGCTGCCTTTCCCGGATGTCCGGTGCTTGGCGATTGCCGACGTCCAGGCCAAGCGGCGACAGGCCGGCAAGACGCTGGTGGATCAGCACTACGGGAATAAAGACTGTGCTATCTATCGAGACTTCTGTGCACTGCTCGACCGCAAGGATCTCGACGCCGTGCTGATCGCGACCGGCGACCGCTGGCATGCAGCCGCCTCCATCCTAGCCGCGAAAGCCGGCAAGGACGTCTATAGCGAGAAGCCTTGTGGCATCACCATCGCCGCCTGCCAGGAGTTGGCCGACACCATGCATCGTGAGAAGCGGGTCTTCCAGGCCGGCACCCAGCGTCGCAGTGTCCCCAATTTTCAGAAGGCCGTGGAATGGGTCCATACCGGGAAGCTCGGCAGGCTTCACACCATGCACGCCTCAGTCTATCTTCCCGTGCTCGACAACTCTTGGCTGCCGGCCCAACCGACTCCGGCGCGTGACGTGGTAGATTGGAACCTGTGGCTCGGCCCGGCGGCGTGGCGCCCCTTCAATCAGCAGTACTGCGATGGCAAGTGGCGCGGGCAGTGGGACTTTGATTCCGGGGCCCGGCTGCTCGATTGGGGGGCCCACACGGTTGATCTGTGCCAGTGGGCCAACAAGGCCGACGATACGATGCCCATCGAGTACCAACCAACGGAGACGAACATCGTCTGCCACTATGCCAACGGCGTGAAGCTGATCATCGACTTCCTGAAGGCGCCGTTCGGAAATCGCTCTCCGCACTACCTGACGAGGCTGGGAACCTGTCCGGTGCGCTTCGTCGGCGATGAGGGCTCGGTCGAGACCGGCGACGAGGGCGAAATCGTCGCTCAGCCCGAAGCGCTCCAGAAGCAACTTCCGAAAGGGACCAAACGGGTCCTGGGACTGGACGTGACGGCTCATGCGCGCAATTTCTTCGATTGCATCCGGTCACGGCGCCTGACGGCCGCCAATCCCGACGTGATGCGGCGATCGCACATTGCCTGCCATGCCGCAGCCATCGCGTGGATCCTGGGGCGAAAACTGAAATTGGATCCCGTGAAAGAAGCGTTCATCGGCGACGAGGAAGCCAACCTGATGCGCTTTCGGCCAGCACGTCCCTGGTCGGCCTGAGACGCTCGGCACTGAGATTCCTGTCCTGCCGCAGCTTCCTCCGGATCGTGGCCGTGGGGCCTGGCGGCCTCATCCAACAACACCGAGGAGCGACCATGCGATCCCTGTCTTTCCTTCTCGCCACGGCGGCGCTGGCTGGGTCCGCATCTGCCGCGGAGCCGAATCAGCTCGATCATCGTCACACTTTTATCTACGTCAGCGTCGCCGCTGAGAAGCGTATTGCGATCTATCGGATGGACCGCGTGACGGGCAAGCTCGCTCCTCGCGGCGACACCAAGCTCGACGGTGAGCCCGGAGCATTGACGGTCGATCCTCAGAGGCAGTTCCTCTTCGCATCCCTTCGTTCGACGGGCCAGCTGACCTCCTTCCGAATCAACCGTGCGACCGGGATGCTAACGCACCGAAACACCGTGCCGGCCGGACCCGATCCAGCTTATCTAAGCACGGACGCCACCGGGCGACACCTGTTCGCAGCCTACTACGTCGATGCGAAGGTGACGGTCCATGCGATTGCCAGGGACGGTGCGCTGGGAGAGAAGCCGCTGCAGAGCCTCCCAACCGCCGACAAGGCGCACGCCATCGTGCTCGACCGGTCCAACCGCTTTGTGTTCGTGCCCCACACAGGCCCCGACGTGATTTTCCAGTTCGCCTTTGACCCCGGCAGGGGCGGGCTGACGGCCGGCTCACCGGCGCATCTCACGACGCCGAAAGGGACCGGCCCGCGGCATCTCCAGTTCCACCCGGCGCGGCCCATCGCCTACGTCGCCAACGAGCAGGGGAGCAGTGTGACCGTCTACGCCCTCGATACGAAGTCCGGCACGCTCCGGCCGCTGCAGACCGTCTCCACGCTGCCCGGTGAATTCCGTGGAATCAACGCCTGCGCCGAGATCAAGGTCCACCCCTCAGGGAAGTTCCTGTATGTCTCCAACCGCGGGCACGACAGCATCGCTGCCTTCGCGATCGATGATGGCAGGGTATCAGTGATCGGGCAGGAACCGACCGAGAAGACGCCGCGGTCGTTCGACCTCGATCCGACCGGGAAGTACCTCTTCGCGGCGGGGGAGTCATCGGGAAAGCTGGTCGCCTACCGTGTCGATGGCCAGAGCGGTCGCTTGAAGAAGCAAGAGGTTTACGAGGTCGGAAAGTCACCCTGGTGGGTGCTGGCCGTGGGCCTGTCCTCCCCTCCGGACAGGTCTGGCGAGAAGCCTGAAGGAAGGGTGAGTGGCAAGCCGGTCAAGGAGCTGTTCTTGCCGGGGGAGTCGTTTCTCGTCGAGGGCCGGCCCGCCTTCGTCCTTCTCCCACCCGAGAAGAAGCGCGTGAAGCCACAACCGTGGGTCCTCTATGCTCCCACACTGCCGGGCTTGCCTGACCAGCATGAGAAGGCGATGCACGAGCGTTTCCTCGACGCCGGAGTCGCCGTCGCCGGGATCGACGTGGGCGAGGCGTACGGTGGCACGAAGGGGAAGGAGCTGTTCACCGCTTTCCACCAGGAGATGACGGCACGGCGCGGCTTTGCGCCACGGCCCTGCCTGCTGGGCCGCAGCCGCGGCGGCCTGTGGGTGACAGGCTGGGCCGCCGACAACCCGGACAAGGTCGCGGGCCTCGCCGGCATTTACCCGGTGTTCGACCTCCGCAGCTACCCCGGCCTGGCGAAGGCCGGCCCCGCGTACGGATTGTCCGCGAAGGAACTGGAGGCGCGACTGGGCGAGTTCAACCCGATCGAGCGGGTCGGTCTCCTGGCAAAGGCACGGGTGCCGGCTCTGCTGATCCACGGCGACGAGGACAAGGTCGTACCGCTGAAGGAGAACTCGGCAGAGTTCGCGGCCCGGTACAATGCTGAGCGGGCGGAAGGGTTGGTGAAGCTGATCGTCGCGAAGCGTCAGGGACACAACTACTGGGAAGGATTCTTCCGCTGCCAGGAATTGATCGACTTCACGATCGCCCAGGCCTGGGCCGGGAAGGAAGCCAAGGGGAAAGAGAAGGAGTGAAGCCCGCCATGGCGTTCGACTCCCGTCAAGGCGAGATGTTACATCGACAGAGAAGCAACTGCGGGCGTTAGCCTCCGAACACTTCATCGGGATGACCGGGTGATTGACGAGAGACGGGGGCCCGCCGAAACTAACTTGAATCGATAATCGCCCCGGTGGACGAAGTCCGCAGGGACAAATCGGATGCCGCACAGTCCCCCGCGACGAGGAGTTTTCCGATGACCAGAAACCGCTGGACTCTTGCCTCCGCCCTGGCCACCCTAATCCTGTTCGCTGCGCCAGGCCCCGCTGCCGCGGCCGACCCGCTCGTCTTCGTCACTTCCTTCGCCCCGGGCGAGCGGGGCGGCATCCACGCGTACGAGTTCAGCACCAAGGATGGCAAGCTCAAGCCGGTCCGCCGAACCGCGGGTGCCGAGAACCCGTTCTTCCTGGCCCTCTCCCCGGACAGGAAGTACCTGTACTCGACCCACGCGAAGCAATTCGGCACAAAGGAGAACGAGCAGGTCGCGGCGTACGAGGTCGTCGGCCGGACCGGCGAGCTGAAGCTGCTCAACCGTCGGTCGGCCGAGGGCACTGCGGCGTGCTACCTGGACGTCGACAAGACGGGCAAGGCCATACTCGTGGCGAACTACTCCTCGGGGAGCGTGGCCTCGCTGCCGATCAAGGTCGACGGGTCGCTCGGCGAGGCAACGTCGTTCATCCGGCACCGGGGGTCGAGCGTGAACCCCCAAAGGCAGAAGGAACCGCACGCCCACTGCATCGTGGTCAGCCCGGACAACACGTACGCCTTTGCAGCCGACCTTGGGACCGACCAGATCTTCGGCTACAAGCTTGACGCAGCCGCGGCGAGGCTGACGCCGAACAAGCCTTCCTTCGCCAGATCGCCCGCCGGGGCCGGCCCCCGGCACTTGACTTTCCACTCGAACGGCAAGCGCGTCTACGCTATCAACGAGTTGCTGAACTCGGTCACCGTGTTTGACTACGACGCGGACTCCGGCACCCTGTCGGAGACACAGACGATCTCGACACTCCCGGACGGCTTCAAGGGCACCAGCTACTGCGCGGACGTGAAGGTCACCCCGGACGGCCGCTATCTCTATGGGACGAACCGCGGGCACGACAGCATCGCGATGTACAAGATCGGCGAGGACGGGCGGCTGTCGCTGATCGCCATCAAGCCAAGCCTCGGGAAGGGGCCGCAGAACCTGGCGATCTCGCCGGAGGGCGAGTGGCTCCTCTGTGCGAACATGCCGGGGAACAACGTGGCAGTGTTCCGGATCGACGCAAGGACTGGGCGGTTGATGTCGGCCGGCGAACCGGTCAATCAGCCGAGCCCGTCATGCATCATGCTCGTGCCGTGATCCTCGAAAATAACTTAGCCAAGCTCGACTTCTCCTTCGGAAGGTACCGAGCTCAAGGAGGCGTGAGCTTGCTCTTGTCCTTCCAGAGCTTTGTCGTTAGCTGAGGAAAGAGGGCGAAGGCATTCTCCCGTAGGATCTGCTTGCCGATCCGCAAGGCATAATCTTCGTGCAGATCGCCGCGGTCGGCTTTTTCCGCCAATACTTCCGCCAGGCAACGGCGCGTGAACTCCGTGGCACCGTAGATTCCCTCGGCATGGTTGCGGTCTGCGCCCCAGAAAATGCGGTTCGAAGGAATCACATCCAGCCATTCGTGATAGGCCCGCTTGGCCATTGAGTAATTGATGGTTGGCAGCCAACAAGAATCGACCCAAACATGCGAATATCGCATGGCGATGGCCTCCGTTTCACTGATCCAGGGATAGCCCCCGTGAAAGAGGATGAACTTGGTCTGGGGGTTGGCGTGGATGAGATCGACCAGCAGCATGGGATTGGAGCCCTCGATACGTGCGTCGCCCGTGTGGATCTGAAAAGGGAGACCGTATCTGGCGCTCAGGGCCGTGAGCTGCCAGAAGATAAAATCCTCGAAGGCCCGAATGTCCTCGGCTTTCAACGGTGGATTACTACTCGCTTGCCGGCATTTTCCGCGGGACCGAGGTGTTTCTCGATGAAAACCGCAATGCCACCATGTGGCAGGAATGGCCTGCTCAATCATCCCTTCGTGCGGGAACAGTCCTTGCATTTCGCCAAACTTCTGTTGGCTGACCCGAAGGCGAAGGACGCGAACCGGGTGGCACTTGGGTACCGCAGCGCTTTGGGGCGGGAGCCGCTTGTGGCCGAGTAAAAGGAGGTCGCCGACTTCCTCGCCGCCTAACAGAATCAAGCGAAGAGGAGAGGGCGAAAACCAGAAGAAGCACGGCTAGATGCGTGGCAAAGCTTCTGTCAGACGTTGTTCTGCCGCAACGAGTTCCTCTACGTGGATTAAACCCGAGAACCAACCATGACCATGCCGACACGCCGGGAAATTCTTCATCGTCTCGCCTGCGGCTTCGGAAGCATCGCCCTCTCCGGTCTGTTGGCCGATGTAGCCCGTAGTGAAGCGACCGCTGCCGATCCGTTGGCTCCGAAGAGCAGCGAAGCTCCAAAAGGTGTCGTGACCGCCACGGACGGATCGGTTCACGGGGCCGGCACTCTCTCCTCTCCCATCGTGGACCAACCCGGCAGTATACACATAGGCGGTTACAGGCGTCTCGCCAAGCGAGCACGCCTGTAACTGGCGTGTTGAACGGAGCCGAACCGAGACCTTTCCGACGCGACGTGGGCGAGCGTGGGCAAACTAAGATCGGTCAGCGTACGAGCCAGCATAAGAAAAAGACCCACCCCAGCAGCGGCAGTAGATTTACGATTATGGCGTAGCCGGCGTCTCGTTTGGCGAGTTCCGTTGGCCACCGTCCGGTGCTGCTGTCCTGGTGGCGGATGAAGAACGGGCGTAAGCGCTCTTCCTCGCCACGGACCTCCGCCATCGGAAGCAACTGTTCACCGTGAGTATTGCGCTTGCCGTACGGTGCCCGAATGTCGAGCTTGCCATCATGGAAAATGTTCAGGATCGACATTCCGTTAACGGCGCCGTACTGGTTCTTGAACCCATGCTTTTTGGCAACGTCGAGCGAACGCTTGAAGCTGTCCCTCGCGAGTCGAAGCTGCCAGCTAACGAGCATTTGGAACGAGCTTCCAACGCTTTATTCCGGGGATGGGTGGGTCGCATTGCCGGACGTCGTGGCTCAAGGTATGGCCGGCGACCTCCATCGAATGCTGGACACCGTTTTGCCGATGACCGTGAACTCCATCCGCTCGGCCGCGCCGATGAAGCCGTGCAGCACTTCGCCGCAATGCACGCCGATACCCATACCCAGCGTGACCTCACCCCGGCCCGCACGACGGGCGTTGAGGTCCTTCAGGGCCGTCTGCTTCTCCCAGGCCGTAAGCACGGCTTGCCGATACTGGTCTGGAGCGGGCTCCGGGCTGCCGAAGACGGCCAGGATCGCGTCGCCAATGTACTTGTCCACCGTGCCGTCGTGGGTGAAAAGAATCGGTCGAGGCGGCGGATGCGGGCGCGGATGTCACCATGAGGGAATGATAGCAGGTGGAGACTCGAGTCTCACCGATCACGAGCGGCAAGGCGACTACGAGTCTGATCGGGCCGCTCCTTCTGATCGGTCTTTTGATCCTCGGGTGTGGCCACCTCACGCGGAGAGAAGACTTTCTCGCATTTCGGACCCGCACGAGGCCGGCGACTGGCTGGAAATCCAACTCTAAGCGGGCGTCGCATATCGCGGTCTCGGTCAGACGGGGCGCCATTTTCTCAGTCAACTCGTTGCCCCGGTGAAGAGCGGGGCAATCGGCTCGCCTTCGTTCAGATGCATTGGGCGATTTAACGGGTCCGTGATCGCCGTCCGCGGATCAACTCCCAACGTCTGGTAAATGGTGGCTCCCAGATTGGAGGGGTAGTACGGACTGACCGCTGGGTAGGCGGCGATCTTGTCCGAACGGCCGATCAGCTGTCCGCCCCGCACTCCGGCCCCGGCAAAAAGGGCAAAGAACACGCCAGCCCAGTGGTCTCGGCCGTCCGGCACAAAGCTGGGCGTACCAACATTGCCTCCGAGCTTGGGCGTGCGCCCAAACTCCCCAACCATCACGACAAGGGTCTCGTCGAGCAGGCCCCGCGTTTCCAGGTCGTCGAGTAGCGCCGCCACTCCCTGATCCAGGGGGGGCAGCAAGCGGTCCTTGAGTTGCTTGAAGTTGCTGTTGTGCGTGTCCCAATTGTTCATGGATCCCATGTTGGCCTGGACGATCGGGAGGCCGGCCTCGATGAGACGCCGGGTCAACAACAGTCACTGCCCGAACAAGTGGCGTCCGTACCGCTGCCGCACACGGTCAGGCTCGCGGTCGATGGCAAATGCCCGGCTAACTCGGCTCGCGGTCAGTACGGAAAAAGCTTGATGCTGGAGGTCCCCGAACTCTCCCAGCGCTTGAGTGGCAGCCAGAGCAGCGCGCTGTCGATCCACCTGAGCGAGGAGACGCATGCGGTTGTCGAGGTCGCTAACGGAAAGCCCCACGGGAAGGCTCAGGTTTTCGACCCGAAATTCGGCCGCGTTCGGATCCTGCTTGACGTGCCAGGGGTCATGCTTCGCACCTAGAAACCCGGCATGCTGACCCGAGAAGCCGTAGCCGTTGTTCAGGTAGGTCGGGTGCATCACGCCGTTCGGAATGCCGTCGCGGCGGGGCCGCACGAAATCGAGTCCCGAGGCATAAGAGGGCCAGTCGTGCCGCGAGGCCATGTGCGTGGACCCGGGAGGCATCTTGTCGATGCCCGTGAGGACCATGTGGGTTGCGTGCTCGTGGCTCGGCAGACCGTGGGTCATGGAACGCACGATGGCAAACTTGTCGGAGCGCGACGCCAATTGAGGGAGGTGCTCGCAAATCTGAAGTCCCACCGTGCGGCTAGCGATCGGGCGGAACTCGCCGCGCACCTCGGCCGGTGCGTCGGGCTTCAAGTCGAACATGTCGAGGTGACTGGGGGCGCCAGTCAGAAAGATGAGGATGACGCTGCGCGGTGGTTTGGCAGCGGAGCGGCGCTCGCCTTCGGCGGCCTCGGTGCGACGGGCGAGCAGCGACGGAAGCCCTAAACCCAGCAGGCCCGAGTAACCGACCTGCAGCAGTTCCCGCCGTGTCACGCCCAGCAGGTGCCGATGGCCAACTCCTTCGCGCCCGCGAGCCGTTCGATTGTTGGCGTTCATTCTGTGCCTTTCACTTGGGGGGGGGCTGTTGGGCGCTCCGCTGACAAACTCGACTTCGAAGGTTGTTTCGGACACCACGGGATGTCCACCGCGTAAGGCCGTGGCTCGGGCAGTCAGTTGCCAGATGCCTATCAGGCGAGAATTGTCCTGCGTGTCGATGGGCCAGGTCGCGGCGGCTTCGTCCATGGGCCAGGCGAGTGGCTTTGCTGTGACAAGCCCCTTCAGATCCTCGGGCACGATCAGCTCCACGGTCACGGCCTCAGGGAGTTGCGGTGAACGAGCCAGCTTCAGGCGAATGTCAAAGGGTTTGCCGACCGGCGCCGTGATCTCTTCCGGCCCGTGCGAGAGCTTCATTAACGCCCCTTCGATCGACATGGTGATCTGCCCTTCCATCGCAGTCAGCACATGCCGCGGCCTGCCCTTCGCGTCCGGAACCTGGGCCATCGCGATGAGCCCCATCCGCGACGTTCGCGTCGTTTCCAGCCATTCCGGAACGAACACGGGATAGTCCACCTTGGTCTGGCCCGGTGCTACCGAGAAGGCGGGGCCGCGAATGCCCTGGCGATGCCGCTGCTGATTGCCGGCCATGTCGAGGATGACCTCTCCCGTGAACCCGTCGGTTCGTTCGATGAGGATCTCGGCGAGATGCGTGGAGCCTCGTGGGATCCGCCGTCCGCCATCGGCTTCGGCCGCCCTCACCTTGAAGGGTGGCTTCATGGTTGTGGCGATCAGGACACGGGGAACGAGATTGGCCTCGGCACGTCGCGGGGCAAGGTCGCCCTGGAAATCTCCGCAAACAGCCTGCGTGACGGTACGCTGGCCGACCTTCGCCGTGCCGACGATCTGAACCAACGAGGCGCTCGCCGGGGCATCCTTGGAGCATTCGAGACTGATGGGAAAGGTATCCGCAGTCGGCGGGATGACGAGTTCTTTCGGCACGGTCACCCCTGCTGGCAGACCCGTGAACGACAGGAAGACGGGCTCCTTGAAGCCTCCTTCGCGAACGATCCCCACCGTCAACGCGGCCTTACCGCCAATGGGCACATTGACGATCCCGCCAGTTCGCACTCGAAACCGCGTCGGCGGGCGTTTCGCCACAAGACGATAAACCGCGTCGGCGCCGGGCCGTTTTCCCGAGACGTCGCCAACGATGATTCGGTAGTCGCCATCGCTGGGCAGCGTGAACGGAACACGAACTTGACTGCTGCCGTCCAAGTCATCTTTCGCGACGAGTTGCTTGCCGTCGGGGCCGATGATGGTGAGCGTAACATTGAGAGGCGAACCAATCTGCAGGGCCTGGACGGCGACATCCCAAGCGTCGCCCTTTTTGCCGACGAGTGTGTAGGTATCGCGTTCGCCGCGTCGGCCGATCCGGCCCGTGACGGCGCCAGGAACCGTGAACCGGCGCTCCTTGGGGTCGGTCGTCGTCGGTTCGAGCTGCTCGGGATCGTCGCTCAACAGGAGCGGAATAGCCGGCGCGATTCCGTAGGGCGTTTCCAACCGATAGGTAAACGATTCGCGATCTGGGTCGTTCGGGAAGGCGACTTCTTTCGTCACACTTTCGAGCCTCGCCTGCCCCGTGGCGATGCCGATGCCGACGAACTCCACCGGGCGCTTGTCGCCCCGCCGACCTGCCGCCGGAATGGTGGTGATGACTCTCGGGCCGGGCGTGAGGGTAAGCCGATATGTGAAACAACGATAGCCGCGGTGATCGACGTCCCGGACGCAGACGGTGTAGGGTTTGCCCTTCTCCACTGCAAAGGTCAACGTCGGATCACGCCCTTCCGTATCAACGGCTTCAGCCACCTTGCTCCCGTCGATATCGCATATTTCGATGACTCCCAGGAAATCACTCCCCAATCGCCGGGCCGTCAGTTCGCATGTTACCGGGCCGCTTCGGGTCGCCCAGAATCGGTAGCGATCCACTTCCTCGATCCGCCGCAATCGGCCGTTGACCGTCACAGGGAGAGACGGAAGTTCTTGCGGCCCTCTTCGGGATTCGTCCTCGGTCACTTCGTTAGCGGTGCCGACCATGAACACGCCCCCGCTGCCGCCGCCGTTGGCATTTGCCACGCTCCAGTGAATCGGGCCAGGAAGCATGTTCGCCGGAAGGACGAAGCGGGCGGAGACTTCCCGAGGCAGACGCGGGTCATTAGCGAAGCTCTTGATGCCAAACCAGTACGGCGGCTCATGAAGCAGTACCACGCTCGGCTTGGAGAGCACTTCGAGCTTGACGCGGGGATCGTGAACGAAAAACTGGATGTCGGGAGTCCAATCGGCTCCACCGAGACGCACCTCGATCGTTGTCCCCGCTTTGCCGCCGGGAGGAAAGACATAACTATCCTGGCCGGGTGGTAGCTGGGCGAATGATGCCGGAGTCATTGCCGCTAGGGCGAAGAGGCTCAACAGGCTTCGAGATCGCCACGAAAGTGTTGCAAACATGAGGTCATCTCGGCGCGGGTCGTTCCTCATCAGATCAAGCCCTTGATGAGCTTGCCGCCTCAGACAATGGGCACAGGCCGCCCGAGGGGAGTGAGGTAGGTCTTGTCGCAGTCGATGCCCAGGAGGTGGAGGACGGTTCGCAGGATGTCGGCCACGCTCACCGGATCAGCGGTGGGCGCCGAGGCGTGTTTATCCGTGGCCCCGATCACCTGGCCTGGCTTGATGCCGCCGCCAGCGAACAGCACGCTCTGTGCCTGCGACCAGTGATCGCGGCCGGCCTTGTCGTTGATCCGCGGCGTGCGGCCCATTTCGCCCATCATCACCACGAGGGTACTATCGAGCATGCCACGATCTTGCAGGTCGGTCACGAGGGCACTGAATGCCTGGTCGGCATGCGGGATCAGGTCTTTCTCCAGGCTCGGGAAGCAGGAGAAGTGCGTATCCCAACTTCCGTGATCGACGCCAATGAAGCGGCACCCGGCTTCAGCCAGCCGACGGCTCAGGAGGGCACACTGACCGAGCGACGAATGCCCGTAGGCCGCCCGCAGTTTTTCCGGTTCGGAATTGAGATCGAATGCTTTGCGGGCCAGCGGCGAGGAGATCAGATCACGGGCCTTGTCGTAATACGTAGCCATCGTGCCGGCTCGACCGGCCGGCGTCATGTCCTTCTCCAATTCGAGCAAGGCCCTCTGGCGGCGCTGATTCCGTGATTCGCTGAGGCGCTCGTCAGGCTTCAGGTCTTTTACCTCGAAGTCGGGTTGCACGGGGTCCGACTCGATGACGAACGGTGCGTGCTCCGCGCCATAGAACCCTGGTCCGCCCGCGGTCAACGGGTGCGGCATATTGATGTAGGGCGGCATACTCCCTCTCGTGCCCAGCTCCCGCGACACAATGGACCCGAGTGACGGATATGTCTCGTTCACCGGCACCCTGGAGTTCGCCCCGTCGGCGAAGTTGGCCCGATATCCAGTCAGCACATAGTGATAGCCCGTCGTGTGGCCATTGTCGTTGTGACTGTGCGAGCGGAGGATGGTAAACTTGTCCGCAACCCGGGCGCAGCGGTGGCAGTGTTCGCCGACGATCGTACCGGTCACATTGGTCCTGATCGGCTTGAACGGCCCGCGAATCTCAGCGGGAGCATCTGGTTTCAGATCCCACATGTCGATCGTGGATGGGCCGCCCTGCAAGAACAGGAAGATACACGCCTTCGCCTTCGGCTCCGTCCCGTTCGACGCCGTGGCTTCCATCTGGAACAGAGTCGGTAGAGTTAGTCCACCGATGAATCCCGATGCGCCGAGTTTGAGAGCGTGACGACGGGTGATGCCGTCACAGAAGCCGCGCCGCCAAGTAGTGTCTTTGCTTCGCACGTAGGACCTCCGCTCAGACGGCTGGCGGGCAGAGCACCAGCAGCTCAATGGTTGTAAACGAACTCCTTGGTATTCAGCAGCGTCCACAGCACGTCTTCGACCGCTGCGCGCCGGTTCGTGCCCGTTTCACGAAACAAATCCAGCATGACCTCTCGGTCGACTCTTGTCGGCATACGCGCAAGGAGGCCGAGATAGAGGTCGTCGATGATCGCGGTCGGTGTCTTGTCGGAATCGGCGAGTTTGCGAGCCGTGCCGCGGCGTGAGTGAATCTTGGCCGCAATCTCCGGGGCGTTCATCTGGTGCAGGGCCTGGGCGATGCTCGGTTCGTTGCTGCGCTCACACTCGCACACACTGGCCCGTACGGGCCGACCGAAGAGCTTGAGGAAATACGAGGGCATGCGGTTGTCCCACAACTGGATGGCGCCGACTCCCTCCGGCCAGCCGTTGAACTTCTCCGGCACGTTGGTGGTTTGGCTGATCGCGTCCAGCAGGACCTCGGCCGGCAGCGTTCGTGGCATGGCGTGCGAGAAGTTTTGTTCGTCGCTCGCGTTCGCGTGGGTTTGCGGCCCGAGCTGGTAGACGCGCGAGTTGAGCACTGTCCGGACGAACGCCTTCAGGTCGTACTTTCCCTCCTTCAAGTGCCTGGCAAGGTCGTCGAGGAGCGGTTCATTGGTCGCCGGGTTCGTCGCCCGGAGATCGTCAATCGGGTCGATGAGCCCGCGCCCGAAGTAGTGCGCCCAGAGCCGGTTGACGATGGCCAGTGCGAGGAACGGATTATCCGGCGAGGTCATCCAGTCGGCGAGCACGCGGCGGCGATCGACCTGGTCCGCCAATGCGCGCGGTGAAGCTCCGAGGGCCCGCGTCGGGATCGGTTTCCCGGTGCGAGGGTGTTGCAGATCCTGTCCGGGGCCGGCCACGATCGTTTCGCCCCCGGGCCCCGCCTTCCGCGCGACGCCGGTGAAGAACCCTGCCAGCGCGACGTAGTCGTCTCGTCCCCATTTCTCGGACGGGTGGTGGTGGCACTGGGCGCACTCGATTCGCACGCCGAGAAACAGTTGGCTGATCGACCGGCTCATAAGGTCTGCCTTGTCGAGTGCCTTGAAGAGCCCGGCCGGCCCTTCGGCCGTCACGGCCCCTTTGGCCGTCACGATGTCACGGACGAATTCGTCGTACGGCCTGTTCTCGTCGAACTGCCGGCGGAGCCAGCGGGTCATGGCGACGGCGCCCGCCGCCGTGAGCGCATCCCGATCGACGCGCAGAAGGTCGGCCCACCGCATCGCCCAGTAATCGGCGTACTCCGGCCGGTCGAGGAGTTGGTCGATCAGTTTGGCCCGTTTATTCGGGTCGGCGCTCGCCAGGAACGCCCGGGCCTCTGCCGCCATGGGGAGCGTGCCAATAGTGTCCAGGAACACCCGCCGGAGGAACGTGGCGTCGTCGGCAAGATCGCTGGGCGGGATGCCGAGGCGTTCCAGTTTGTTCCAAACGTGCTTGTCGATGAAGTTCACTTCGGACGGACGGGGGAACTGCACCCCGGGACGAGGGAGCGTGACGTGGCAAACCGTCACTTGCCCCATGTACCGAACCAGAATCGCTGCCTCTCCGGGGATGTCGCCTCCCTGCACGTTACCGCGGCGATCCACGCCGGCAATGGTGGGCACGTTGGAATCGTACTCCGCCTCGGCAGTGACGCAACGCTGTCGGCCCTTTTCGTCGAGGGCCGTCACGCGCAACTGCTGTGCTCCCCGCGGAGCGAGGATCGTTTCCTTCGGCTCGACCTCAATGGCAACGACCGGGTAAACGTGCCCCGACCGCAAACTCATTCCCTCCGAAATCCAGCGCACGAGGCGCTTGTAGGGAAGCGTGTTTTCCTTGATCTTCTTTCCGCCGCCGTGCGGTATGCGTCCAGTGGCTTTCTGAATCAGCAGACTGTTCTCCGGCGATGAGGCAAGGACACGGCGGCCACGGCCTTCCATGACCAGGGCCTGATAGTCCGCTTCGGGATCGAACCCGAAGACGCTCAACTTGAAGCCGTTCTGCCCTTCCGCCTTGCCATGACAACCCCCACCATTGCACCTTAAGTTACCCCCCGAATTCTATACCTGAGTTCTCCAAAACTAAGTGAGCTTTCGGTTTTGTAAGGTTTTCACAGTGCGGGAGAAGAGTAGTCGGTATGCGCTCCGTGGCGAAGAAGGAGG
>Ga0116219_10002183_pt1 | contig 16891 bp, 12 predicted proteins | sample Sb_taG_4_FD_91019 | JGI IMG/M metagenome (GOLD analysis project Ga0116219, IMG submission 91019) | Peat soil microbial communities from Weissenstadt, Germany - Sb_50d_6_BS metaG | ecosystem: Environmental > Terrestrial > Soil > Wetlands > Peat | place: Germany: Weissenstadt | collected 2010-09-21
CACGAGACTAGCGTGCAAAGCGAGCTACTACCAGAGCTCGTAGAAGCTGGATGGAGCCTGGGTCTTCACGTGAGCGGGGATTCTTCGACTAACTTCAGGGAGGGTCCGCACCGCAGGGTTAACGCTTTTGTGCGGAGGCTACGCGCGGAATGCCTTGCAGGTCATTGGTGATCTGAACCTGGTCCCATTCGGCGAGCAGGGACTTAACGGCGTTCGCGATGGTACCGCTGATCTCCATTACCAACCAGCCTCCGGACCTCAACGTTGTGTGGGCTTGTGGGATCAGGCGCTCGATCACTTCCAGTCCGGTGGGCCCTGCGAAAACTGCGTTGCGCGGTTCGAACGTGCGGACTTCGAGCTGTACCTGGTCTACCTCAGATTCGCCAACGTAGGGAGCGTTCGAGACTACGAAATCGAACGTGGCGGGACCGAAGCCTTGCAGCAGATCGGCGTAGTGGAAATGAATCCGTTTGTCGAGTTGATGGCGGGCTGCGTTAGCTTGGGCGACTTCGAGACCGGCAGAAGAGATGTCCGTGGCGTGGATTTCTGTGTCAGGCAATTCCTTGGCGAGGGCGAGAGCGATGCAGCCTGAGCCGGTCCCGACGTCGACGATGCTCGCAGCGGAGCCGGGCGAGGACGCCCGGCCTCCATTAACCGTTTCTTTATTCAATTGCAGTACGGTTTCGATCACGTGTTCGGTTTCTGGGCGGGGAATCAGCACTGCCGGTGAAACTATGAAATCCATACCCCAGAATTCCTGGTGGCCGGTGATGTATTGCGCTGGAACTCCACCGACGCGCTGGGTGATCGCTTCCTCGTAGCGGGATTGTTCTTCCGGTGTGAGTTCGCATTCAGGATGAGCGAAGAGATATGCGCGGTCGCGGGCCAGAGTGAACATCAGGAGCAACTCGGCATTCATGCGCGGCGAGCCAACGTGAGCTGCCGTGAGCCGGTCTATTGCGGACTTGAGCGCGTCCTTTAGAAGCACGAAAGTATTTGAACACAAAATTGCGGGCCGGCATTCGCTGTTTGCTCCTCATTTGCACTCGCCAGGAAGCAGTGAAATCAGTCACTTCCGGCCCATTGCCCGCAAACTCTGGTAACTTCTTGATCCTCGCGCCTCGATGGTAGAGTTTCGCATGGACGGCTGCGCCCGTCCGTTGCCGGGTTGGTCGGAGGGAGGGTTATGCGTCTGGCTGAAAGACGTGCCATTAGCGGCTTGGCGATATTGACGCTGTTGCTTTGCTGCCTTCCCACGCACGCCCAACAGGCGGCGTCTGCCCCCGCTTCACCGCCGCCGCAGGACTCGCCAAAGTCGCTGGCCGATGTCGTCAAGGAATCGAAAAAGAATAAGACTGCGCATGCGACGAAACTCATCACAGAGGATGACCTCAACAAAGGCCCTTTGCCCCGGCTGAGCCTGGACGATGTGGACAACTCCGACGAGATTATCGACGCCATCGGCGATTTTCAGAGCAAGCACACTAAAGAGGAGACCGAGCAAGCCATTCACAGCTGGTACAGTGAGTATGACGCCATGCTCGAGTCTGCAATCCGGGAGAACACCCGAACCAGCGAACGGCGATCGGATTCGACCTACAATGGGTACTGGATCTGCCAGAATTCCCCCACCTACGAAAATTGTGTGACCCGCCGCCAGGAAGAAATGCGCGGCGCGCACGATGACCAAGCCACGCTGAAGGTGAATGGCGCAGCCACGGCGCGCATTCAACAGTCGTTTATGAAAATCCGCAATAGTTTCGTGCGCTACAATCTGAGCTATTCGTGGTTCAAGATACGCAATGCCAACGGGGTTGGGAGTTACTGAGCTGCGCTTCCGGTTCCTGCGGCAAGCGATCTCGCCTTGAACCCTTCCTGCCATCGCCTTAAACTGAATGCAGATGCACATGCACAGCCATGGCGCGGGCGAGCGAACCTCCAAGGTTCTGCGGGTGTCGCTCGTGGTCACGCTGGCCTACATTGTGTTGCTGGTGGTTGCCGGCGTTCGCGCCCACTCGCTGGCGCTGCTGTCTGAAGCTGGCCACAACCTTTCTGATTTGGTTGCGCTGCTGCTTTCGCTGGGTGCAGTGTATTTGGAAGCGCGTCCGCCCAGCGCGACCAAGACTTATGGCTGGCATCGCGCGGGAGTGCTGGCTGCGCTGGTGAATGCAGGATCATTGGTTATAGTTTCGTTCTTGATTTTCTACGAAGCCTTCCGCCGGTTGCAGAATCCGGAGCATGTGCGGGCGGGCGTGATGATCTGGGTTGCGGCCGCCGGCGTTGTGATGAATGGTGTAATCGCGCTGCTGCTGTACCGCTCGGGGCGGGACGTCAACATCCGCAGTGCGCTGTTGCACGAGATTGGCGACACGGTTTCCACTGCCGCCGTTATTGTTGGCGGCTGGGTGATTCTGGCGACGGGGCAGTATTGGATTGATTCCGCGCTGTCGTTCGGCATCGGCGCATTGATTCTGTGGTCGGGGTTCGGCATCTGTCGCGAGACCCTCAACATCCTGCTGGAAGGGACGCCGCGCGGCATCCGGCTGGAAAAGGTCGAAGCTGCCATGCGGGCGGTCGAAGGGGTGAACGATGTCCACGATCTGCATGTGTGGAACATTGGTTCGGAGACGCGGGCTTTATCGTGTCATATCTCGATTGAAGACATTCCGCCTTCCGTCAGTGAGCGGATTCTGCGCGATGTGAAAGAGCGGCTGCATGAAGAATTCCATATTGATCACACGACTATTCAGTTTGAGCACGTGATTTGTGAAGTAGCCCATGGATGCGTAATTCCGGTGAGCGAAGAACATGGGCATGAACACTGAGTTTGGTAATCGGTCGTCAGCATTCAGCCTTTACACTTCGTAGCAAGGGCGGGGTTCGGCTTAGCGCTAAATACTAGGTTCGCTCCCTTGTTTCTCGTAGATCTCTTTCGCTCTTTCGATCGTGTCCGCTTCCTCGGGCGGCTTGTCCGTTCTGATCCGCACGATTCTGGGGAAGCGTAGCGCATAACCGCTTTCGTGGCGGTCGGAGCGCATCATGTTATTGAAGGCAACTTCGAGCACGATCTTTGGTTCGACAACCAGGCGGAAGCCCTGGTCCTCGACGACATGATCGAGAAACCATTTGGTCATTTCTGCGATCTCCGCATCGGTCAGGCCTGAATAAGCTTTGCCGATATTTACCAGGCGGTCGCCGTCACGTACTGCAAAAGTGTAGTCGCTGAGGACGCCAATCCGCTTGCCGTGACCGTATTCGACCGCAGTGACTACGACATCGAGCGTGGCCAGTTCACGTTTTAGCTTCAGCCAGGATTTCCCCCGGCGTCCCGGAGTGTAGGTTGACTCGGGATTCTTGATCATCAGCCCTTCGTTGCCGCGCGCTTGCGCTGCTTCGAATAGTTGATCGAGTTCTTTGGGTGAGGATGCTTGAAACACCGGCGCGCGGAAAAGCTGAGTTGTGATTGCCGGGTCGGTTGTCAGGATGGGGGATTCCAGCATCAGTTGACCCTGCGCTTCGCTGGACCTTGCCCGAGTCGGAGTTCGTGGAGCAGCCAACAACTCATCGAGCAGCTTTGCCCGCTCGCGTAGCGGACGATCGATCAGCAATTCGCCTCCCGCGTAGAGCACATCGAAGAGGAGGTACGCGACCGGTACTCTTCGCATCATTTGACGGCTGACTTTCTTTCGGCCAAGGCGCTGCTGCAATGCGCTGAAGGGGAGCGCACGGCGCGCTTCTCCGGACTCCGCAGCCAGATAGCTCCAGGCTACGATTTCTCCATCGAGGATCGCGTCCTGGGCAAGCCCGGCTAAGGCGTCGGGAAGTTCAGGAAACGATTCCGTAATTTCGTCGCGGGTACGCGAGAAGATTCGCACTTCGCCGCCCGAGCAGTGGGCCTGCGCCCGGATGCCGTCGTACTTGTCTTCGACCAGCGCATTTTCGAAATAACTGAGCGCTTCCTCTGCGGACTGCGCCGGGCTGGCCAGCATGAAGCCTATAGGATGGAAGAGGCGCATTCTGGCTTGGTCCAGTTTTCCCTCGGCGGCGAGGCGAAGGGTTTCTCCAATGTCGCCGAGCAGCATGTTGGCGCGCTGGACATCTTTTGCCGGGGCGCCAAAAGCCTTGGCAATGCCTTCTTCGACCAGACTCTCTTTCAGCCCAATCCGCAGGTCGCCGGTAACGATTTTTACGATGTATTTAGCCTCGAGCGGGGTCACTTGCGAGATCAGTTCGCGGAGAAGAATCGCTTTGGCGGCTGGACCGCGGGCGGCAGCTATTTTCCGAAATGCGGCCTGCACTTCTTGCACGCTCGGACTGGAGTCCTCGGCGGGATTTACACCCTCATCGCTGCCGAGCTTCGCTCGGCTTGGAAGAACCTCTGCGGCTGCGGCGCCCAGGTCTCCCTGCTTGCGGTAAGCGGCAGTCAGTTCCTGGCTGCTTTTTCCGGAGAGTCCCTCGATTACTTGCCACAGCAGCCTGCCTCCAACTTGCAGCGTGGTTTCTTCCCACGCAGGGAAGGGCGTGCCGGAAAGAAAAATCGCTGCCACGGATGCCTGATCGGTCGATATCGACTTGAGGTAGTCCGCAACGATTGCAACTTTCTCTAACTTCTTTGTGGTGCCGGCGATGTGCTCGGAGGCTTCCGCGAATTTGCGCATGGTGAATGCTCGCGCCCGAAAGCGAGTTTGATCAATGCTTCAAATCAATGCTTCGAAGTGAGCCGCCCAGCTTTGCTTGGTGGGACGGGAGAGTCGCCCGTCCTTACACAATTTTCCTGGCTACGGCTGTAAGTTACTCAGAGCCTGCTACTTGCGGGCTTTGCAAGCCCATCCTAAATCAACTCGGGCTGTGATACTCTTACGGCTGGTGCTTTGTCGCCGGAAAGATCATCCAATCATCATGCGCTTTTTGCGAACATTGTGTCGTTTCTTCGTTGCGGTTCAGCTTCTGCCCGCGCTGGAGGGCGGCGAGGAAACCCTTGTCGGTGGCCAGGCCGTACTCGAGGGCGTTATGATGCGGTCGCCGCATGCGTGGGCGATTGCCTGCCGCAAACCTTCGGGCGAGGTCTCGACCCACAGCGAACCGCTGGAGCGGCTTTCCGAAAAACACAAATGGATGGCGTGGCCGGTTATGCGCGGCGTCATCACGTTGGGTCACGCTATGACGCTGGGCTTCCGCGCCCTGAGGTTTTCCGCCAATGTTGCTCTCGATGAATTGCAGCCTGCGCCCGCGCCCGGTGAGCCGGAGAAGAAGAAGCTCGAAATCAGCGGATGGATTGCGGCCGTCAATATTGTCTTCTCCGTCGGCTTCTTCATCTTCATGTACAAGTTTTTGCCTTTAGTGGCGACCACGGAATTGAAGCGCGTGAATCCGGTTTTCGGCGAGCAGATCGTTTTCAACCTGGTGGACGGCATCATTCGGCTGATCTTGTTCCTGCTATTTATCTGGGGTACGTCGCTTTGGAAGGATATTCGACGCGTGTATGAGTATCACGGAGCCGAACACAAGACTGTTTTCGCCTTCGAGAACGGCGATCCGCTGAACACGCCTGCGGTGCAGAAGTATTCAACTTATCATCCGCGTTGCGGCACAAGCTTTCTGATGACCGTGATGATTATCTCGATTTTCGTCTACATGCTGGTACCGGTCACAACGTTCTGGGCGCGGTTTGCGGTTCGCATTGTGTTGCTGCCGGTGATTACCGGCTTGTCGTACGAGATTATTCGTTTTGCCGCCAAACATCGCGGATCGCTGTTTGCTCTTATGACCGCGCCTGGTTTGTGGATGCAGCGCATCACCACCAAGCCTCCGTCGGATGAGCAGGCGGAATGCGCCATCGTCGCGTTGGACCAGGCAATGTCGCTAGAAAAGCAGCGCGGCGGTGAGTTAGTCATCGCCTAGGCGGCCCCGCCGCGAAAACTCTTTCTACCTCTAGTTTTCATTTCCAGAGTTAACAATAAGCGGTAGAGGCGTAGCTTGCTACGTCTCTCAGCATCCGAAACGTACCAAGCTACGTTTCTACGGGGTACACCATGTTTGAACGACTCGATCAAATTGAGGCGCGTTATGATGAACTGACGCAGGCGTTGGCTTCGCCGACGATCACGAATGACTCGGCGAAATACCAGAAGACTGCCAAGGCACACAGTGAAATCAGTCTCGTCGTCGAGCGCTACCGTGAATATAAGGACTTAAAACGGGGCATTGCGGAGAGCCGCGCCATGTTGGTTGACGAAAAAGATCCCGAGATGCGGGCTTACGCGCAGGAAGAGTTGAACAAACTGGAGGCGCGGATCGGCGCGGTGGAAGCAGAGCTCAAGGTTTTGCTGCTGCCCAAAGATCCGAATGATGAGAAGGACGTGATCCTGGAAATTCGGGCGGGCACCGGCGGTGATGAGGCTACCTTGTTTGCCGCGGAAATGTTTCGCATGTACACCCGATACGCGGAAACTCAGGGTTGGAAAGTGGAGGTGCTCTCGACTTCCGAGTCTTCCGCTGGAGGATTAAAAGAAGTCATCGCGCTGATTGAAGGCCAACGGGTGTTTTCGCGCCTGAAGTATGAGAGCGGCGTGCATCGCGTGCAGCGCGTGCCGGCGACTGAGCAGCAGGGGCGGATTCATACTTCGGCCGTCACCATTGCGGTTCTGCCGGAGGCTGAGGATGTAGACGTCAAGATTGAAGCCAAAGACCTGCGCATTGATACTTTTTGCTCATCGGGTCCGGGCGGACAATCGGTGAACACGACTTACTCCGCGGTTCGCATTACACATATCCCCACGAATACCGTCGTGAGCTGCCAGGACGAAAAATCGCAGATCAAGAATCGCGAAAAAGGTATGCGTGTGCTGCGCTCTCGGCTTTACGAAATGGAAATGCAGAAGCAGCAGGACGCTCTGGCGAAAGAGCGCAAGGCGATGGTGGGTTCGGGGGATCGCAGCGAGAAAATTCGGACTTACAACTTTCCGCAGAACCGTGTCACTGATCATCGCATCGGCTTGACGGTCCATCAGCTTCAGGAAGTCATGGACGGGAAGTTACAGCCACTGATCGAAGCGCTGACTACACACTATCAGGCTGAAAAGATGAAGCAGGAAACCGCTAGCGTGGTCTGAAGTCGTGTGTGTTGTGGCGAATGTAGGCGCTCGCGCCTACATCTTCTTTGCATAGGCTGTGGCAAGAAAAAGCATTACCAACCAGCAAAAAGCCTCTGCTCGCGCAGAGGCTTTTCGGGGGGAGGGCGTCCGGGTGTTGGACCGGTCGTCCAAAAACCATCCAAAAACTATTTTGCTGGTGATTGATCCGCAGTCGAGGTCGAAGCAAGCTGTTCCAGATCGTTCTTCAGGAGGCTTATTTCGACGCGGCCGCCGCTGGTTCGCTTGGTCTTGGCCTGGTCATCGGTGGTTGCGCTCGGAACTGGAGCGTTGCCCATGCCCACGACATAGATCCGGTATACCGGAATGTCATGGTTTAGCACCAGGTACCGGACCACCGAATCCGCCATCTTCTGTGAAGTCGCGATGGCAGTTTGGCCGTGGCCTGAGGAGAAGCCCTGCACTTCGATGATGTAGCCGCGCTGACTCTTCAGCGGGGTCGCCATGTCATCAAGGGCGGTCTTGGCATTCTGGCTCAGGACGCTCTGGCCGGGACGGAAGCGGATCTCAGTCTGCGTCGTGGCCTTATATTGATCGATATTGCCCACTACCTGTTCCACCGTGGAGAGACGGGTATTGGCCTGAGTTGCGGTCTGTTGGGCCATCTGGGCTTTGTTGCCGGCGTCGATGGCGTGCTGATCGGCTTCGTTGGCCTTGGACGAGGCCAGCTGAATGCCTTGCTGGGCGCGTGAATCCACGTCCTTGATCATTTTGGTGTTGCCCGCGGTGAGTTCATCCAATTCATTGACGCGGTCGCGGATGGGTTCGGTTTGGCGTTGCACGTACTTCTTGCGGGCAAACGGATTTACCCGGCCCCAGAAACCTTCGTGGGTCTCAGCTTGCAAAGGTTGCTTTCCAGTGGCGCCGACCGTTGGCGAAGTCGTGGAAGACGCCTGGTCGGTGGTCGACGGAGTGACAGGCGCGGTTTGAGCGGCCGGTTGATCTTGTGAGGTTGAGCCCGTCTGCTGGGCAAGGGTTGGCAGGGCAAATACAACTGAGACGATGAGCGCTACAAGCACATGTTTCTTCATGTTCAACTTCCTCCGAGGGAGAGAGCACCTGGGGGCTCTACTCCGGCGCGCCTTACGGGCGCGCTGCGTGATTTGTGATTGCGTCTTCTAAATGACTGACTGAACCAAACTGGCGGTGCATTGCCTGCCATCGCTGACGCTGCTTATGGCCGACTTGAAAACATCGGTAGTCGTTTGACTCCGGCACCCACGGGTATCTATAACAGGTCGATTGCCAAACTGCCACAGAGCTAACTCATTGGCTTGCAATAACATTGTAGCCCTGTAAGCTCGGGAGCGGAGAAGAATAATCCGCTTCGAGGGTAATTTTGGCGAAGCTGGTATAAAAACTGCGTGGCCCACAGACTTCAAGCAGCACAGGAGATTGGATGCCCAAAGGGAACGAAGGAGTTTGCTTTTTAGGGTTCGTCCTAGTGGTTACTGCGCTGGGCTGGTCTCAAGTTGTTCCCGCAAGCCCAGGTCTTGCCTCGGATCGCATTTCTCCGGATCGTCTTCAGCAGTATGCTGACTTGGCAGTTCAGTGGCAGCGGGAATATCTGCGCATCGACACCACCAATCCTCCCGGCAATGAGGCTCGCGCTGCAGATTTCTTTAAGAGAATCCTCGACCAGGAAGGCATAGAGAACCAGGTGTTCAACTATGCTGCGGGGCGAGCCGATTTGTGGGCGCGCATTCCGCACAGCACGGCGTCTCCCCGGCGACCGATCATTCTGCTGAACCACATGGATGTGGTCACCAGCGACGCGTCCCACTGGAAGGTTCCGCCATTCAGCGCGGAGATTGTTCAAGGCTCCATTTACGGCCGTGGCGCGCAGGACATGAAGAATGAAGGCCTGGCGCAATTCATGGTCATGGTCATGCTGAAGCGCGAGAAGGTGGAACTCGATCGCGATGTGATCTTCTTGGCTGTCAGCGACGAGGAAGTCGACGGCACGGGGAGCGATTGGTTCATCGAGCATCAGCGGGACTTGCTGGGAAATGCCGAGTTCCTGATCAACGAAGGTGGTGAGAACCTTCTTGAAGAGAACGGCCATGTCAAATACGTCGGCGTCGATGTAGGCGAGAAGGCGGTTTTCTGGCTGCACGTCGTGGCGCGCGGGCGCGCCGGACATGGCTCGCTTCCAATTGCGGACTCAGCGCCCAACCGACTGGTGCGGGCATTGAACCGGATCATCGCTTATCGCCCGCCGCTCAAGGTGTTGCCGGTCGCTGAAGAATTCTTGCGGGCCATGGCACCCTACGAGGCTCCGGCGAGAGCGCAACAGTTTCGGAACATCCGGCGAGCCTTGGAGGACAAGGATTTCCAGCGCCAGGTGGAAAAGGATGAATCTCTCAACTATCTTCTGCGTGACACAATTTCACTGACCATGCTCGGTGGGTCCGAGCAGACCAACGTGATTCCCGCAGAAGCCTGGGCCAATCTGGATGTGCGGCTTCTGCCGGGAGATGATCCGAAGGAATTTCTCGAGTCCATCCGGCACGCGGTAAACGATCCAGACATCAGCGTCGAACCGTTGACCGCAGATTTTCGTTTGGCCAATGCGTCGCCTACCAACACGGCTTTGTTCAGTGCGATCCGGAAAGTGTCAGCGCAGTATTTTCCGGGAACGCCCGTGGTGCCACGGCTGGATAGCGGTTACACGGAGAACCAGCGCTATCGTCCCCTGGGAATCAACTCGTATGGATTTTCGCCATACACATCGACGGAGGAGGAAGGCAGCACCGAGCACGGAAACAATGAGCGCATCCGCGTGGAAGAAGTTCGGCGTGGGTTCCGGGTGCTGTATGACGTCGTCACTACCGTCACGAGCAACTAAGAAAACCTCGCCACGGATTTACACGGATGTTCACGGATAATTCTTTCTCGTTTCTTGATCCGTGTGATCCGCGGAAATCCGTTGCGAGGTTTTCACTTTCCTAATGCCCGCAGTGCTTCTCGTACTGCTCGTAAATATAGTTATCTGTCATGCCGGCAATGTAGTCGCAGACGATGCGCGGCAGTGGCTCTTGCATGGCTTTTTCCTGGTAGCTGGACGGCAAGGTTTCGGGTTTCGTCATCCACAACCTGAAGAGTTCGCCGATCACGCGTTCGGCATCGTTCTTTTCCGGGGCGAGCGTCGCGCTGAAATAGAGATTCTCGTAGAGAAATTCTTTGGTCGCACGGCGTTCCTGCTCGACCGGCGGACTTAGCGTGACCAGACGATCAAGACAAGAACGAACGTCTTCAAGCTTTCGGATGCCCGCCCGCTGAACTTCCTCTTTCGTGTTGTCGATTAAATCTCCCACCCAGCGATTGAGCATGCGCTTCAGCGCTTCGTTGAATTTCAGCTTGTCGATTGCGTCGGGATAGATCGATTCGACTTCGCCGTAGAAGCGCTCAAAAACAGGAACGCCGTCGCGGATTTGCTCGAGCGTGAGCAGGCGGGACTCGTAGCCATCGTCGAGGTCGGCGGTGCTGTAGGCAATTTCGTCGGCGACATCGATGAGCTGGGCCTCGAGCGGCGGACGGCGATTGAGCAGATATTCGGCGAGTTCAGGATACTGGTCAGCCGGGTAATCGTGGGAATGTTTGATGATGCCCTCGCGAACTTCGAAAGTCAGGTTGAGCCCGCGGAAGGCGGCGTAGCGTAACTCGAAGTCTTCGACGATGCGCAGCGCGTGCAGGTTGTGGTCAAAAAAGAGGCCGTGTTCGCGCATGGCGAGATCGAGGGCCTTTTCTCCAGCGTGGCCGAATGGCGGATGGCCGACATCATGCACGAGGGCCAAGGCCTCGACCAGATCGATGTTCAACCCGAGTTGCGCCGCGATGGTCCGGGCAATCTGCGCGACTTCGATGGTATGGGTCAGACGATTGCGAAAATGGTCAGAGTAGCGGCGAGTAAAAACCTGGGTTTTTGCTTCGAGGCGGCGAAAAGCCCGGGAGTGGATGACGCGATCACGATCGCGCTGAAAGTCGTCGCGGTAGGGATGCTGCGGCTCGGGATAACGGCGTCCGCGGGATTGCTCCACCCGCACCGCGTAGTCGGCGAGCATGGTGAAAGTTTAACAGAAGCACTCAGCGTTCAGCTCTCAGCCACCGTAAGGTTTGACAGACGCTAAAACGTTAAGGGGCTAATTGCTGAGTGCTGATCGCTGCACTTCCTACTTGTTTCCCGAGTCTTCCTTGGCCAGTTTCATCTTGGCGGACTCAAGTTTCTGCGTCACTTGAGTCAGGTTATCGGTGTCAACTTCCGCGGCCACGGTCTTGTTCCACTCGTCGATGGCTCGTTCCCAGTGCACCGCAGCCAGTTTCAGGCGCCCGGTCTTTTGATATAGATCGCCGAGGTGGTCCTGAACAGCCGGATCCATACCTATGTGCTGCGAGGCTTTCAGCAGATTGTCTTCCGCCAGTTCGTACTTCCCGAGCCGGAAGTAGGCCCACCCCAGCGAATCGAGATACGCGCCGTTGGCAGGATCGAGTTCGACCGCTTTCTTGATCAGAATGAGCGCTTCGTCCAGTTTTGTGCCACGGTCGGCCAGCATGTATCCGAGATAGTTGAGGACGGCGGCGTTCTGAGGATCGCTGACCAGCACTTTGCGAAATACTTCTTCGGCCTGATCGTATTTCTTCTCGCGCTCGTAAGTGGATCCGCGCAGGAACTCTACGTACTCCTTGTCCTCATCTTTGGTGGAGAACTCGGCCGCTTTGTCGAGAGCCGCTTCGGATTCCGGCCAGCGCTTCAACCGCTGATACATCTGCGCCAGGTTGATATAGACGTCGCGGTCATCAGCAGTGCCCTTGAGTTGGGCCTTAACCTGATCCAGGCCGGTGTCCACCTGACCCATGTCGGCGAGTTGCGCTGCGTAAACCATCTTCAGGCCGCGATCATTGGGCAGCTTCTGGGTCGCTTCCTTGGCGACGTCCGTGGCCTTTTGCCACTGCTTAGCTTCACGATAGGTGTCGATCAGTTGCTGGTAGCCGCGCTCGGCGTTGTCGTCGCCCAAGGGCAGCATCTTGCGAAATGTTTCGATCGCGAGCTGTTCGTTGCTGTTGTCGCGATAGACCGTGCCCAGACGCTCAAGAAATACTGCGCGATTATTCTTCTCGCTCTGGCTGAAGTCATTGTCCGGTTTATCGGTTTTCTTCACCAGGTCTTGCAGAATTTGCGCGGCTTCATCGTAGCGGCCCTGCGCCTGATAGACAGCGGCGATGTTGTAAGGCACTTCCATCGAGTCCTGCACCATGGACTCGGCCTTCTTCAAGTTGTCCAGTGCCAGGTCAAACTTGCCATTTCGGCGGTAAATCTCAGCCATGCGCAGGTAGGTCTGCGCGTCCTCGGGATTGGATTCTGCGATGATCTTGTATTGATCGAGTGCGGCATCGGTCTGCCCGTCGTTTAACAGATTCTGCGCCAGCCCACGGATGGCGTCGAGATTGTCCCGATCGAGTTCAATCGCTTTTCTGTAGGCGCCGATCGCTTTCTTGTATTCCTTGCGCTGTTCATAGGTGTAGCCCAGCGCGGAATAAAGCTTTGCCGAACGGGTCGCGTCCGGTACGGAACTCAAAACTTCGGCTGCACGTGCGGTGTCGCCCTCTTCGTTGTAAAGATAAGCCAGCGTGGTAACCGCTTCCTCGGAATCAGGTTGCAGCTTTACCGCCATCTTGAATTCGCTTTCCGCTTTCTGGAGATCGTTGTTCAAGCGGTAAAGCCGGCCCAGAAGCAGGTGATCGTCAACGCTGTCAGGTTCGAGCTTGATGATTTCCTGGTATTGCTCGATGGCCAGTTTGAGCACGCTGTCGGAGCCGCTGCCGCTCTGGACATCTCCCAGCGAGCGCAGGTAGATACGGCCCAGCAGTTTGTGCGCTTCGAGGTTGTTCGGGTCTTTCTTTAGAATGTCTTGGGCCTCAAGGACGGCGTCGCGGATGCGGCCGGTCTTGGCATAAAGTTCGGCCAGACCCGCCGTAAGGTACTCGGAAGTCGGGTCCGCATCGATCGCCAGCCGATACTCCTCAATGGATTTGGTCGCAAGATCGCTGCGGTTGTACACAGCAAACTGGTCCTCGTACATGTGGGCCACGGAGTAGTGATAGTAGGCGGCGGCGCGGTCGGACTTTCGTTGAGTAGCTGCGGTAGCCGGCTTCGGCGTCGCGGCGGCAGGAGCGGACGGCGCCGGAGTTTGTTGCGCTACGGCGGCAGCCGCCAAAAACAACACAAAAACAGACTGGCACATGCTTTTCATTGAGAACCTTCGGCTTCCCAAACCCATGGCAATTGGATGCCAAACCGCCTCAGGTGGGTGCTCTAGATATTGTAAACCTTCGTCAATGAGGATAGCGAAAAAGAGGCTGCGGAAACTGAACCAGAAAGATTCGGAGGTACAGGGACGAATGGATGGTTGATTTTCGCTGAAGAGTCAGTAGTTAGCACTCAGCACTTAGCATTCAGCCGTAGAGTTTCACGGTCTAGGGAAGGCCCACGGCCGGGTGCTGAGTGCTGAATGCTGAGTGCTTCCACTCAGTGCCGGAAATGCCTGACCCCAGTAAAAATCATTGCCAGGCCCAACCGGTCGGCAGCGTCGATTACCTCTTGGTCGCGCACCGACCCGCCGGGTTGGATGATGGCGGTGGCGCCGGCCTTGGCGATTTCCTCGACGCCGTCGGGGAACGGGAAAAAAGCGTCCGAAGCGGCGACCGTGCCTTTCAGCGGCAGTACTGCCTTCATGGCTCCGATTTTGCAGGAATCCACGCGGCTCATCTGTCCGGCGCCGACGCCCACAGTCTGTCCGTCGCGGGCATAGACGATGGCATTGGATTTCACGTGCTTGCAAACCTTCCAGGCAAAGAGCAAGGCGTGTTTTTCTTCCGCCGTGGGTTGCCGCTTGCTGACTACTTTCAGATCACCTTCTGTGAGCGGGCGTGCGTCGGCATCCTGCAGCAGAATTCCGCCGGAAACGTTCTTCAGCACCCACTTCGGACGAGCATCGTTAACTTCGACAAGACGCAGATTCTTCTTGGACGCGAACTTTGCCTTTGCCTTTTCGTCGAACCGCGGAGCGGCGATTACTTCGAGAAACAACTTGGCCATCTGCTCGGCAGTCGCGCCATCCACGGGACGATTCACGCCGATGACTCCACCGAAAGCTGAGACCGGATCGCATTCGAGCGCTTTCTTGTAAGCCTCGACCAAAGTCTTGCCAGTCGCGGTTCCGGCAGGATTGGTGTGCTTGATAATTGCACACACTGGCTCCTCGAATTCCTGAGCCAGATCGCAAGCCGCTTCGAGATCCACGATGTTGTTGTAGGAAAGCTCTTTGCCCTGAATCTGGCGTCCGTTGGCTACGCCTTTACCCGAACCGTCGGAATACATTGCAGCGCGCTGGTGCGGATTTTCTCCGTAGCGCAGGTCCATGACCTTGTTGAATGACAGGCGCAGCGTTTCCGGGAAGACAGCTTCTTCATGAAACTCGAAACGTCCGTTGGCGCTGACTCGTTCCAGCGTGGAGGCGATCGCCGAATCGTAGGCTGCGGTCGTCGCAAAGGCCTTCTGCGCCAAACGCCACTTCGTTGCTGGGGACAATTCTCCGCCGGATTTGGTCAACTCATCCGCAATCTGATCGTAATCGGCGGGCGAAGTCACGACGGCGACGTCTTGAAAATTCTTGGCGGCGGAGCGAATCATCGAAGGCCCGCCAATGTCGATGTTCTCGATCAGTTCGTCGAAGTGCACATTCGGTTTAGCCGCGGTCTTTTCAAAAGCGTAGAGGTTGACGACCACCATATCGATGGGCAGGATTCCGTGTTCCGCAACCGCTGTACGGTGCGACGGATTCTCGCGGCGGTGCAGAATTCCTCCGTGCACCTTGGGATGCAGAGTCTTGACGCGGCCATCGAGCATTTCGGGAAATCCTGTGAGCTCGGAAATGTCTTTCACGCCGATGCCGGAGTCGCGCAGCAGCTTCGCCGTGCCGCCCGTCGAAATCAGTTCCACGCCGAGGCTGGAGAGTTTGCGGGCGAACTCGACCAGTCCAGTTTTGTCCGTGACGCTGAGAATGGCGCGCTGAATTTTGTGCGAGGTGTGTGACATGGCAGACCTTTGGCCGAGAATGGCGCAACAGGAAAGTTTATCAGCAGAGCGCTCGCGTGGTGAACCCACTAGAGCTTTGGGTGTAGATGCTCCAAGATGATTTCACCCATAGGTGACGAAGGAAATGACATTGCCATCGGGATCTCGTACCTGAAAGTCAGTTCCACCCCAGGCCTGCTTGGTAACTGTTTGCGCGAATTCCACGCCTCGCGCCTTGAATTCCTCGAATAGACCTTGCACGTTCGAGACTTCAATAGAAGCGCATATCAGCGATTTCTCTTGAACCGCGGCTTGTGCGAAGAAGGGTTGTCGCACGTAGCGCATGTGCAGACAAACGCCGTCTCGCGATACCGCGCCGTAAAACGGAGGCAGACCATGGAGGAAGTCGATCTCGAAGCCCAGCTTCTGTTGGAAGAAGGCGGCGCATGTCTTGACATCTCGCACCAGCAGGATCGGGGTCACCTTCTTCAGGATCAGCGGGCCAGACGAAGCGCGCGGCGTCTTGGGTGCTCCGGCTGTTGCCGCTTTCAGTTCCGCCCAACTCTGATATCCGGCTTCCATCGCGACGATCTCCTGCGCCACGGTTAGAGTGAACTTCAGCGCCAATACTTCGCGGTCGGTCAAAGACTGGTAGCGTTCGAGTCTGCGTACTCTTTCGCCAATAGAATAGTCTCCCTCGCGATGCCAGCGGAGCAACAACTTGGCTTGCTTGCGGTATGTCTCGATGGTTGGCATAGGCACACTCCTGCTGAGATTTTCAGCGGGCGGGCCTAGCCCTTTCGGCAGAGATGCCGACGTGCCCCACAGGGAACAGCTGTATGCTAGACCGGAACGCAACCTACAGTCAAAACTTTATGACTGGTTTTCCGCCGGCGTCACAATGCGGTTGCTGAAATTTAAACTGGGGCATTACCGAGCTTCGCGGCTACCCGGAGGAGGCGTCTGGGGCCACGTGCGCATCGCGGTTTCGACGGGCGAGTCGCCCGTCGCACATGACTTAGGCCTTGGCTTTCGCCTTTAGCCGCACTTGGCCGTCTTGCGTCTCTACGGTATATTCCACCGATTGGCATCCGTGCTGTTTACGAATCTGGTCGGTTTTCTTCTGCACAAAAGAAGTAAAACTGGCAATGTTGCCGGTGACCGACTCGCCGGCTTTTTTCTTGGCGTCGGTAAGCGCTTCGTAGAGCTTCTTCACCTGATCATGTTCGGCACGGGCATCGGAGCACTGGATCGTGAGCGGTCCCTCACTCAAACCGGGTGCGGTTGCGGCTGCTGCAGCCGCATGTCCCAGCCCATAAGTTGGGCGATGCGTCGGTTCATGTTCCTCCGTGGGACGCACACCTTGCACAGAGAGCAGCGCGTCTTGCGGACGGCGGTATCCTTCTTCACGAATGCGGGCTTTCTTGCGCCATAAGTCGCTGTAGATGGCGTAACGTTGCGCCATCTCGTTATAGCGGAAGCGCTGTTGGAAGCTCATCCGTCCGCCATCGCTAAATTTGCGCAGCAGGCTCAGCACTTTCCACTCGACATCAGTAGGGGGCTTCTTGGTCGGGTTGCTGAAATAGCACTCGTACTCGATCTTGAGCCGGCGCAATTGCGACTCAAGCAAAGTTAGTTCTTCGTCGATAGTCACTGCGAGTTCTCC
>Ga0116219_10002184_pt1 | contig 16890 bp, 13 predicted proteins | sample Sb_taG_4_FD_91019 | JGI IMG/M metagenome (GOLD analysis project Ga0116219, IMG submission 91019) | Peat soil microbial communities from Weissenstadt, Germany - Sb_50d_6_BS metaG | ecosystem: Environmental > Terrestrial > Soil > Wetlands > Peat | place: Germany: Weissenstadt | collected 2010-09-21
CAGCAGCAGCACCGACAGCAGCCCGAACAGGCCCGAGTAGCGGCGCAGCCACGCGTAGGGCCCGGAGGCGGGCTCGATCACCTGAGCGTATCCGGGCGGGAGGGCACCGACCGGACCCCCCACCGCCGCAGCACCATAGGGCTGGGACTCGGCCTGGAGCACGTCCAGGAACGCGAGCCGCACGGGTGACGCCGGCTGTCCGCAGGCCAGGCAGTAGCGCTGGTCGGGCGCGAGCGGCGCGGAGCAGTTCGCGCAGCTCTGGGCGGCCTCGGGCTGCTCGGAGGGGACTGGCGCCAGGCTCACGGCAATCGCATCCTTCCCCGGTGGGTCACGCCGAAGGGGGCCGGGCTCATCCGAACGCGCCTCGCACGTAGTCGCGCGTGCGCGCCGCGCGCGGCTGGCTAAACACGTCGGCGGTCGTCCCGTACTCGACGAGATCGCCGAGGTACATGAACGCGACCTTGTCGGCGACCCGGCGCGCCTGGGCGAGGTTGTGGGTGACGATCACGACGGCCAGATCGCGGCGCAGCTCGCCGATCAGCTCCTCGATCACACCCGTGGAGATCGGGTCTAGGGCGCTGCACGGCTCGTCCATCAAGAGCACCTCCGGGCGGGGGGCGATCGCGCGGGCGATGCACAGCCGCTGCTGCTGGCCGCCGGACAGGCGCAGCGCGGGGCGGTCGAGATCGTCGCGGACCTCCTCGTAGAGCCCGGCCCGGCGCAGCGCGTCGATCACCAGAGGCTCGATCTCGCGCCGGCGCGGGCGCTTGCGCGACTGCTCGCGCAGGGCGAAGGCGACGTTGTCGAAGATCGACATCGGGAAGGGATTGGGCTGCTGGAAGACCATCGCCACACGCGCGCGCAGAGTGGTGTCCGGGAGCTGGTGGATGTCATCGCCGTCGAGCAGCACCTCCCCGGCGCGGGCAGCTGAAGGGGTCAGCTCGGTCAGGCGGTTGAGAGTGCGCAGCAGCGTCGTCTTGCCACATCCGGAGGGGCCGATCAGCGCCAGCACCTCTCCCTGGTGGATCGACATCGTCACCGACTTGACCGCCGGTACGCCGCCGTAGTCGATGCTGATCTCGCGCAGGCTCAGCCGCTCGGGACCGGTCGTGGAGGGCAGAGGCTCGCGCAGCGGGTTGCGCTCGCGCACTCCGGGCGCGACCGGGACGGGCGGTCGGTCGAGCACGATCGTGCGCACCGGCGGCACGCTGTGCTCATATTCTCCATCAAATTTGTCGGCCACAAAATGCATCAGACCGATGAGGTTAGCGAACCGCTACCGATCTTGTCAACGAGCAGGTTCAGGGCGAGCACGAACAGGAGCAGCACGAACGCCGCCGCGTACGCCTTCTGCGGCGCGGCGCCTTCGCCGGCGGGCGAGTTGTCGTAGACGTAGCTGGTCAGCGTCGAGCCGGTCCCCCGCAGCAGGTTGATCGCGGGCACGGACCCCTGCGTTTCGATGTGCAGGGTCTTGCCCAGCAGCAGCACCACGATCGCCGTGTCGCCGATGATACGGCTGACGCCGAGCGTCACGCCGGTGGCGATGTTCGAGCGCACGCTCGGCAACAGCACCCGGCGGATCGTCGCGATCCGCGTCTTGCCCAGCGCGAACGCCGCCTCGCGCATGTGCGTGGGAACCGCTCTCAGCCCGTCGCGGGTGGCGACGAACAGCGGCGGCAGCGCGATCAGCGACATCATCGCCCCGGCGGCGATGAACGAGCGACCGTAGACGCCTCCTCCTTCCGCTCGAAACGACAGCGGCGCGAGTATGCCGAGCTGGAAGATCGCCACGCCGAACAGCGCAAGCACGATGTCGGGGGTGCCGGCGACGATCTCAATGCTCGACTCGACGATGCGCGCCAGCCAGCTCGGACGCCCATACTCGGCAATCCAAATGGCGCTGGCGACAGCCAGCGGGAATGCGAGCGCGATGCCGATCGCGGTCAGCAGCAGGGTGCCGATCAGGGGATCGAGAATGCCGCCGGTGTGGCTCTGGGACGTGCTGATCGCGGGGCGCGCGAACAGCAGGCCGGGACGCAGGTACTCGATCCCGCGATAGCCCATGTACAGGACGATCGCCGCGGCGATCAGGCACAGCCCGAGGCCCGCGGCCCACGCGCACAGCAACACGAGGCGATCGCCCCAGCGCCACGTCCACGGCGAGGACCGCCGCCCGCGACCGGAGCTCGGACGCGGGCGTGTATCCAGATCGGGGGCATAGACACTCACTACGCTCGCACCTGGTACTTGCGCAGCGGCAGCTTGATCAGGTAGCCCGCGATCGACAGCACGAATGCGGAGAACAGCAGCAGCGCGGCAAACGCATACAGCGTCGCGCTCAGAGCCGGGGCGCCGATGCCTTCGTTGAAGTCGATGATCGCCGACGCCAGGGTGCGAAACGGCTCAAACAGGAAGATCGGCACCCCATGAGACAGGCTCGGCGTGAAGAAGCTCCCGCCCGAGGCCATCGAGATCATCACCGCCTCACCGAGAGCGCGCGCGGTCGCAAGCACGGCCGCGGCGACGATCGCCGGTCGGATCGCGCGCAAGGTGACCGCCAGCACCGCGCGCAGGGGGTTCAGGCCGAGTGCGACCGCCCCCTCACGCCAGGATCTCGGCGTGGACAGGAGAGCCTCGCAGATCAAGGCGATCATGATCGGCGTGATCATCACGGTCAGGATCACGACGACGACCCCCAGGCCGGCGCCGGTGAGCTCGACGGTGCTCTGCACCGAGGCCTTCTGCGAGGCGGTGATCAGGTGATTGCCGACGAACGGCACGAACACGAGCACGCCGATCAGGCCGTAGATGACGGACGGCACCGACGCCAGCAGCCGGATCACGGGGATCGCGACCCTGCGCAACCGCGCGGGAGCCAGCTCGACGATGAAGATCGAGGAGAGCACCGCGATCGCCACGCCGAGCACGACAGCGAAGCCGGTGCTCAAGAGCGTCCCGTAGACCAGCGGCCAGGCACGCAGGTGAAACGCTGCGGCGGGCGGGTTCACGCTCGTGGCCTGCATGTTCGCGAGCTGCGTCTGCAGGCTCCCGCCCGAACCCAGCCAGGACAGGCCGTTGTGCGCGAAGATCGGCCAGGCGCGGACCCCGACGAACGCAATCATGCCCAGCACCACCACGCCCACGAGCAACGACACCGCGCCGAGCGTACGCTCGGCGCGGTGATCGGGCCACGGCTTTCTCAGCCACTTCATGGGCGGGGGATGGGCAGTTGTCTCATGGCCCGGGGTTACGCGGTTGTCTCGGTAGGCCACAGTTGCGCAGCTTTCTCAGCACAACCGGCTCAGCCGGTGATCGGCACCCACTGGCTTTCGATGATCTTGTGGGCCGCCGCCGATTTCGTGATCCAGCTGATGAACGACGCGACGAAGCTCTGCGCGGGACCGCGCGTCACCTCGTAGAACCGCGCGATACCGGCATAGGACCCGGAGGCCACGGTCGACCTGTTGCAGGCCACACCGTTGTAGCTGACCGAGTTCAGCGAGCCCAGGGCCGCCTGGTAGTTGGACAGGAATCCGATCGAGCTCGGGTCGCTTTCGACGGCCTGGCGCAGCAGCCCCTCAGAGGACTGTTCGGAGGCCAGCGAGGAGACTTTCTTGCCTTCCAGGAGCAGCGTCTGGAAGCTCGTCAGCACGCCGGCGACCGAGGTGCGGCTGATCAGGTCGATCGTGCCGGACGCGCTCGCGCCGGGAACCTGGCTCCAGTTGCGGGTCTTGCCGGTGAAGATCGACACCAGCTGCGAGGGTGTGAGGCTGCCGAGCGTGTTCGATTTGTTCGTGACCACGCAGATCCCGTACTTGGCGATCGGGTAGAAGACGAGGCCCTTCGGGTCGGTGGGCAGCGGATCGCGCGAGACGTCGCCGATCGACACGCGGCTTGAGGCCACGTCGTTGATGCCGATCTGCGCCCCGCCCTGGGCAATCTTGAACTTGACTGTGCCTCGTTTGAGCTTTACGTACTTCTGGGCGAGCAGCGACACGAGCGGATACGACGCGGTGGCGCCGCTGATCGAGATCGTCGGGGCCGCCAGCGCGATCGTGGGCGCCGCGGCGGCCCCGAGCACCCCCACCGCCGCAACGGCGATGGCCAGGCGTAGTCGTAGACGGCGATGCTGGTTCATGGACAGGGGCTCCGTTTCGAATGGTTTGCAGTGCGTCGGCAAAGAACGTACCATATTCCTCAGTACTCTGATCAAGATAAGCTAATTTATAGAGAAGACGCGCCAGACGCGCCGGTTCTCGATCGACCCGACCAGATGCCACCCACACCCGACACCCCCACATCTCCCAGCGGCGGTGACTCTTCGCCGGCGGCCACCTCGCCCGCCCCAAACCGGGCGCCAGCTCACGGCACGCCACCGCTCGCCCCGGTGCAGGCTCACGGCGCGCCGCGCCTGCCCTCGCTGCGCGTCACCGCGGCGCTGGCGGCGGGAATGCTCGCCATCGGCGTGGCGGTGGGCGCGGCGATCGGCCCCACGCCGGAAACCTCGCTGGCGGGCGAGCAGATCCCGCTGCTGCTGCCGTCGATCGCCGCCCTGGCCGTCGCGGGCGCCGACCACTCGAGTCCGCAGAGCGGTGCGCAGAGCGTAAAGCCGCCGCCGGTCACCCCCCAGTCCACGCCGGCCGCCGCGCCCGCAAGCACCGGCGCCAACGGATTCGATCCCGCCCGCCCCGGTGCGAAGACGCAGGCGACGAAGTCGAAAAGCCCGGCGAGCGCCGGCGCGTCTCCGACCCCAAGCACGTCCAGGACGCCAACGACCACAACCGGCGGCGGCGGCGCCAAGCAGACGACGCTGCCACCGGTCACACACGTGTGGCTGATCGCGCTCACCGGCGCCACGTTCGCGCAGGCCCTGGCCGGACCGAGCGCCGCCCCCTACATCGACTCCCAGCTCGTGCCTGCGGGGGCGCTCTTGAGCAGCTGGTCCTCGCTCGACGCAAGCGCGTTCGCAAGCGAGGCGGGACAGCTCGGCGGCGAGGAGCCGCAGACGCTCGACTCGATCCTCCAGCCCCCGTGCGCGGAAGGCGCGGCCGGCGCGCCGTGCAAGCCCGAAACCGCGGGGGCGCTGAGCGCAGCCGACGAATTCCTCAAGCAGACCGTCCCGTTGATCACATCGAGCGCCGCCTACCGCGAGCACGGGCTGATCGTGATCACGTTCGGCGCAGTCGGCAACGCCACCGCGTCAAGCCTGCCCGCGGGCGCGGCGACCGCGACGCTCTCGAGCGAGCCTCCCGTGGGCGTGCTGCTCGTTTCGCCGTTCGTGCACGCCGGCTCACGACCGGCGAGCAGGTACGACCCGACTTCACCCAAGCAAAGCCTGTCAGGGCTTCTGCACTGATGCGAACACCCGCAGTCCATATCAATCAACGAAGGAGACCCGCGTTGCACGCACTACGACATCCCGCCCACCGCAAAGCCACGTGGTGGCTCGTCGCGCTCGTGGGCTGCTCCCTCGCCCTGCTGCTCGCCACCCCGGCTATCAGCCGCGCCGAAGAAGCCAACCCCAACAACTACTCCTGCTCCGGCAGCATCGCCGCCGGTAAGCCGGAAGCCGGCAGCGAAGAACAGCAGGTGGCGTACTCGTTCCACTGCAACGGCCCGATCACCGGCTACCAGCTGCAGTCGCAGATCCCCGTGACGGGGGTGGAGGCGTCCCCGCTGGTGAGCAACATCCCGACCGGCACTCCGGTGACCGACACGTTCTCCTGCTCGGGCGAAATCCCCGGTTACGCCGACAACTGCGTCGGTGCAACCAGATACTGGTATGAGACGGTCGCCGGGCAGTTCGCGATCGGCACGAAGATCTGCGCCGAGCCGCGCGTGGATCCGCTGCTGACGGTGACGTACGCGTATCTCGAAAAGGGCGTCGTCACGCAGGCGATCTCCGGGCCGTTCGACCTGGGCCGTCCGACAGGCTGCCCGCCCAGCCCCGACTCCGGGTTCACGCGGCTGAACCCCAAGCCGGTCCCGCTGGGCGCGCATGGCAAGAAGAAGGGCAAGAAAGTCAAGCAGGGCACGAGCGGCGGCAAGAAGACACCCACGAAGACGGGGTCCAAGAAGAAGTAGCGCCGTCGGATCGCAAACGCGCGCGGGGGTCTCGCAAAGCAAGAAATGCGCGAGGCTCCCCGCGCGCCGCTCTCTGAGGAGACCCTCACCGGCGAACCTCCACAGCCACACGCGGGGCGCCCTACGATCTGAAGGGTGAACCCAGCGCCCAGCGGCCGGACCGGCCTCGCGCGTCGAGGCCCGAGACCCGGACTCCTCATCGCCGTCCTGACGATGCTCGGCCTGCTCGCCGGATGCGGTTCGGCGACCGCCACGCACAGCACCGCGACTGTCGCGTCCGCGCCTCTCGCCGAGGCCACCTCGACGACAGCTCCCGCGCCGGCCGCCGGCTGCGCCGCCACGGTCGCAGGCACGCTCGGCACGGTCTCCGCGCGCGTCTACCACGAGGCCGCCACCGGCGGCGACGTCGCCCAGGCCGTGCACCGCGTGCAGAGCTCGAGCGCGCTCGCCGCGGCCGTGGGCAGCGGCAACGCGGGCGCCGCGCGCGCGGCGCTGCAGGGGCTGCTGGCGGGCCAGATCGTCCGCGTCGAGGTCCTCCTGCGCGGCGGGCGCGTATTCGCCCAGGCCGGCTCCGGCGCGGCGATCGCGCCCGTCCGCGGCTCGATCCCCGGCACCGCAGGCGCGACGTACGTGCTGTCGACCCAGTCTGATCGCACGTATCTGCGGGTCGTGCATCAGGTCACCGGCGCGCAGGTGCTCTTGACCACCGGCTCCGTCGGCGGTGCCCAGCCGGGGAATCGCCGGATCGCCGGCACGATCGGCGCGGGCCTTCCTGCAAGCGCGCCCGCCGAAGGGCCGGTCACGATCGCCGGCCAGAGCTTCCACACGTTCACGCTGACCGGCGCTGTGTATCCAAGCGGGGCGCTGCGCATCGTGCTGCTCGTCCCCGCGGCGAAGATCGCCTGCCCCGGCTCCTCGGCGCAGACGCGCGTGGAAACGCTGGGGCACGTCGGTGAACTCGTCTATCAGGAGGAGCTGCACAGCGCGGACGTTGCGGCGACGGTGCGCCACATCGAAAGCTCGTCCGCGTTCCAGCGCGCGGTCGCCGCGCATGACGCCGCCGCGACCCGCGCCGCGATCATCGAATTCTTCAGGCAGCACATCCACGTGGTCCGCGTTCGCGTCAGCATCGGCTCAGACCTGCTCGTGGACGTCGGAGGCCCGTACGTGCTCGCCCCCATCCAGGGCATCGTCCGCAGCGGCGGCAGGGTCGTCGGCCGGTTCGAGATGGCGATCCAGGACGACGCGGGGTATGTCAAGCTGGCGCATCTGTTCACCGGTGCCGAAGTGCTGATGCGCACGGGCACGCGTCAGGTGATGGGCACGCTCTCGCCCGGCCCTGCCACCGTCCCCGACCGCGGCACGGTCTCCTACGGCGGGCGCACGTATCAGGCGTACTCGTTCACAGGCGAGGCGTTCCCGTCCGGGCCGCTGCGCATCTCGCTGCTGCAGCCGGCGTCCTGAAACGCCGCACCACCACGGCCCGTCAGGACAGCAGGCTGCTGGTCATGCGCTCGATCTCGGCGATCGAGGTCAGGCCCGCACGCACCTTGGCCATGCCGTCGTCGCGCAGCCGCGCCATGCCATGCCCCTCGGCGGAGGAGGCAATGTCGTCGACCGAGCCATGCTCGAGCACGAGCGAGCGGATGTGCTCGTCCACCGTCATCACCTCATACAGCCCGACCCGCCCGCGGTAGCCGCTGCCCCCGCAGCGCGAGCAGCCGACGGCCTCCAGCGGCTGGGCGCCCGTCAGGCCGTGCTCTGAGAGCACAGCCTCGGAGAGCTGCTGGGGACGCTTGCAGTGCGAGCACAGCATCCGCACGAGCCGCTGGGCGACGATGCAGTCGATCGCCGAGGAGATCAGGAACGGCTCGATGCCCATGTCCATCAGCCGGCCCAGCGCGGACGGCGCGTCGCGGGTGTGCAGCGTGGAGAGCACGAGGTGGCCGGTCAGCGCCGCCTCGACCGCGATGTGGGCGGTCTCGCTGTCGCGGATCTCCCCCACCATGATCACGTCCGGATCGGCGCGCAGCATCGAGCGCAGGCCGACATCGAAGGTGACGCCCGCCTTGGGGGCTATCTGCATCTGCTTGACCCCGGCGATGCGTTGCTCGACGGGGTCCTCGATGGTGAGGATGCTGCGTTCGCCGTCGTTGAGCACGTTGAGCGCCCCGTACAGCGTCGTGGACTTGCCCGAGCCCGTCGGCCCCGTCACCAGGATCGCGCCGTTGGGTTTGGCGATCGCGCGTTCAAAGCGGCTCAGCTCCTCAGGGCCCATGCCAAGCGCCTGCAGGCTCTCGACCGTGACTCCCTTGTCGAGAATCCTCAGAACGACGGCCTCGCCGTGCACCAGCGGGAGCGAGACCACCCTGATGTCCACGCGCCGGCCATCGACCGTGAGCGCGAACCGGCCGTCCTGGGGGACGCGCTTCTCGGCGATGTCGAGATCGCCCATGATCTTGATCCGCGAGATCACTCCCGGCACCATCCGCCGGCGGATCGTCGCCGCCGGCGCCAGCACCCCGTCGACGCGAAACAGCACCTTCGCGTCGCCTTCCTCGGGGCTGATGTGGATGTCCGAGGCGCCCTGTTGCACTGCCTGGGCGATGATCGAGTGCACGAGCTTGATGATCGGCGCGTCTTTGTCGGCCTCCTCGGCCAGCGTGCCCTGTTCGAGCTCGTCCTGCGCATCGTGCTCGTCGTCGACGATGTCTTCGATCGAGCCTTCCATGCCCGCCAGCTTCGTAAGCAAAAGGCCCAGGTCCTCGACCGAGGCGACCGCCACGCGCACCCGCCTGCCGGTGATCATCGCGATGTCGTCGATCGTCAGCACGTTCGTGGGGTCCTCCATCGCCAGCAGCAGCGCGCCGTCCTCGGTGAAGCCGACCGGAACGGCCCTGTAGCGCTTGGAGGCCTCGGCGCCGATCAGGTGCACGGCGCCCATGTCCAGGTCATACTCGGACAGATCGACGTAGTCCAAGCCGAACCGCTCCGCCACCACCCGCCCCAGCTGGTCGTGGCGCAGCACGCCCTGCTGGACGAGCACCTCCCCCGTCGGCTTGCCCTGCTCGCGCGCAACGAGCACCGCCTCCTCGACGGTGTCGCGGTCGGCGAAGCCTAGATCGACGACCACTTCCCCGATCATCCGGCTGGAGCGCCCGCTCTTGCGCGCCGGATACACGCCCTTGCTCGCGCGCGCCTCCGCGCGCCGCTCGCCCAGCGGCAGGGGGCGCTCATCGGAGGGGGAGCCCTCGCGTTCATCCTCGTGCGTGCGCAGACGCTCGGCAGAGATCGGAGTGGCGATAGTGCCCATCACCGATCTATCGGCATCGGAGATGTCCGTCTTGACCGCGTTTCAGAGTCTCAGAGTGGGATTTCGCGGCGATCGGGGCAGGAAAGCCTGCCGGCTGGCCCGCTCGCATCGGCTACGGTGATTGACGATGCCGCCCCTCATCTGGGACCGCCGCCCCGACGAGCTCAGGGCGCCCGCCATGATCTGCGCATTCCAGGGATGGAACGACGCGGGCGACGCCGCCTCGAGCGCGCTCGCCTTTCTGCACTGCGCCCTGAAGGCCAAGCGGTTCGCGCGCATCGACCCGCAGGAGTTCTATGACTTCCAGGCGAATCGTCCGAGTATTCGGTATAGCGAGGGCGGGGCGGGGGAGATCGTGTGGCCGACCGTCGAGGTCTTCGAGGCGCTCGCCTCGCGCGCGAGCCGCGACCTCGTGCTCGTCCAGGGCAGCGAGCCGTCGCTGCGCTGGCGCGCGTTCTGCGCGCATATCGTCGACCTCGCCGAAGCGCTCGGCGTGCAGGTGATCGTCACGCTGGGCGCGCTGCTGAGCGACGTCGCCCACTCCCGCCCGGTGGCGATCACCGGGTATGCGTCCGATCCGTCGCTGCACTCGCGCCTGGGCATCGCCCCATCCTCGTATGAGGGCCCGACCGGGATCGTCGGCGTCCTGCACGCCGCGTGCCGGGAGGCCGGCATGCCCTCGGCCAGCCTGTGGGCGGCCGTGCCGCACTACGTGGCCGCGGCCCCCAACCCCAAGGCGGCGCTCGCGCTCGTGCGTCGCGTCGAAGGTCTCGTGGGCGTTTCCGTCGACGTGTCCGAGCTCGAGGCGGCCGCGGCGGAGTACGAGCGCCAGGTCGGCCTGGCCGTGCAGAGCGACCCCGAGATCCAGGCGTTCGTGGAGCGGCTGGAGCAGGACGCCGACAGCGAGGCCGAGCTGTCGCCCAGAAACGTTCCCGACGGGGACGCGCTCGCGCGCGAATTCCAGCGGTTTCTCAAGCAGCGCGGGATCACCTGACCGCCCGAGCCCGTTGCCGGACAGTTGAAGCGCAGGAGACCAGACAATTGGGGGAATAGATGGCCGGGCAGATCGGGAGTATGCCCTTGTGGGCGGGGTTTACCGCTCCGCCGCGGGGCACACAATCCGAAAGTCGCAGATCGCGCACGCGGACTTAGACGGGGTCGGCTGAAAGCGCTGGCCCATGATGCCCTCCCCAACCGCCAGCACCGTCTCCCTCACACGCTCCTCGTCGGTGTCGCCCGGCAGCCTGACCACGAGATCGTCGAGCACGTAGTAGTACGCGCGGCTCGCGGCCTGCAGCTGCCAGGACTCGCGCGCGGCCAGCGCGTACAGCGACAGCTGGATGTCGTCGCGCAGCTGCTCGGCCGTCTTCGGGCGCGAGGTCTTGTAGTCGATCAGCTCATACCGTTCGACCTCCCCCGTCCGGTCCGCCCCGGCGACGCCCACGCCCGCACTGGCGCTCACGCCCGCGATGCCCCCGTCCCGGCCCAGGTCGCCCGGCGGCAGCCGGTCTACGCGGTCCACACGCCCGCGCAGGTGGTGCGGGCCGATGCGCAGCGAGAACTGGCGCTCGAACCATACGGGCTCTGAGTCCTGACGATGCAGCCGCGCGTGGTAGCGCTCCAGCGCCACGCGCGCCTTGCCGCGCAGCTCGCGCTCGGCGTCGGAGTCGCGGAACCCGCCCCGGCGCCAGCACGACTCGAACAAGTCCAGCAGCTGTGAAAGCGTCTCCCCGCCCGCGGCGTGATAGCGCTCCAGCACCTGGTGCACGACGATCCCAAAGCGCTGGCCGACCGTCGGCTCGGTCGGAATGCGCAGCACCCGCGCGAACTTGTATCGCAGCGGACAGCTCCTGTATGTCTCGATGTCCGAGGCCGACAGCGCCAGACCGCCACCCTTGCGCGGCAGGAACGGCACCAGCGAAGGCTCCCCGCGCGGGGAGAGCGCCTGCACGCGCGCGGCCCGCTCGTCGTAGGTCCCGGCCCCACTCCGCCCGGCGCGGCTGCCGCCGGTCGCGGCCTCGTCATGCCCGGCCTGCGCCGGGATGCCGCCGCCGGAGGCGGCGCTCAGGGTCCCGTCCAGCGGCGAGCTCTGCAGGATCTCGCGCTGCAGCGCTGTCGCCGCCGCCAGCAGTCGCGCGTTTACGTCCGCCAGCGCGTCGTGAATGCTCTGCTCGGCCGGGCGCTGGGAGAGCGCTGAGAGCTTGAGCAGCTCCAGGTAGCGCGCCACGCCGTGGGAGATGTCGAGGTCGGTGTCCAGCCGCAGCTCGCTCAGGCGGGCGCCGATCCGCGTGACGTCGGCGAGCACCTCCTCGCGCACGATCCGCTGCATGTCGCGCAGCGCCTCCTCGTCGGGTCCGTCGGGCCGCGCCGCCAGGCCGGCCCCGCCGCGTGGTGGCTGATCGCGCTCGGCGCCCAGCGCCGCGCGCGCGAGCAGGTCCGGGCGCGCGGCGTCCAGCGCGGCCGTCGCGGCCCGGTGCAGCTCCAGGAAGCGCTGAATCCGCGCGCGCGCCTCGGGGGGCACCTGCGGGGACTCGATCGCGCACGCGAGCGCCGCGACCATCTCCAGCTTGCGCCGCCGTGCGATCTGGATCACTCGCGCGATATCGACCTGACGCAGCTCGATCGGCGGCCTGGCCAGCGCGCGCACCACCGCCGAGGCGTCGCCCGGGTCGGCGAGCAGCCGCGTCCAGGCGACCACGTCTCTGACCTCGGCGCGCTCCATGTCGGGCTGCGCGTCCGCCGCCGCGGACATCGGCGCGCGAAACGGCGCGGACAGATCCTTATCGAGCGGCGCCGGCACACTCCTAGGATATGTCTATGGGCAGAACCCCACCACGCGCGATCGACTGGAGCACCGCGCAGCGGATCGGCGAGCTGATCGCCGGCTCTCCGCCCTACGGCGGGGTCTGGGGCGGGGGGGCGCAGCCGCTCGCGCACGACTTCGCGCGCCGCGTGAGCGACTACACGGGCCTGCGGCTCCCCACCGAGCTCCCGCCCCTGGAGATGGTCGACCGTCCCGGCTGGATCGCGGCCAACCTGCTGACGATGCGCCCGCTCCTGGATCCGCTGATCGACCGCCTCGGCACGGGCGACGACGGGCCGCTGTCGGGTCCGGCGCGGGCCGTGTCCGGGCATCTGCTCGGCGCCCAGCTGGGAGCGGTGACGGGCATGCTCTCCCAGCGCGTGCTCGGCCAGTACGACGTTTCGCTGCTCGACGACTCGGCACCGCCGCGCCTGCTGCTGCTGGCGCCGAACCTCACCGGCGCCGCGCGCACGCTCGGGGTCGATCGCGAGGAGCTGATCGCCTGGGTGGCGATCCACGAGGTCACCCACGCCGTGCAGTTCTCCGGCGCGCCATGGCTGCGCGAGCACCTCGGCGAGATGTTGCGCGAGCTGCTCGCCGGGCTGCAGATCGGCCCCGCCGGCGGCGGCGGCGGATCGACGCAGGAGGGCTCCTCCTCCTCCTCCTGGACGGATGACCTGCGCGAGCTGCTCGACCGCGCCCGCGGCGGCGGCGAGCTGCGCACGCTGATCGATCGCGCCCGCCGCGGCGAACTGCTGCGGATCACGCTCGGGGACGAGCGCTGGCAGCTCGTCGAGCGGATGCAGGCGACGATGTCGCTGATCGAGGGCCACGCCGAGCACACGATGGACGCCGTCGGCGCCGACGTGCTGCCAACGCTTGAGCGGCTGCGCGCGGCGATGACCCGCCGCCGGGCCTCGCGCGGGCTGCCCTGGCGGGTGCTCGAGCGGGTGCTGGGGTTGGAGCTGAAGATGCGCCAGTACGAGGCCGGGCGGCGTTTCTGCGACGCGGTCGTGCGAGCGGGCGGCCCGGAGCTGCTCGCGGTCGCGTGGCGCTCGCCCGAGGAGCTGCCCAGCGCTGCGGAGCTGGCCGAGCCCGAGCTCTGGGTGGGGCGCATCCGGGTTCCGGCCTGACCCGTGTGGGTGGCATCTGGGCGGGTTGAGCCACACCCGAACGCATGTTCCTAATGTTACAATGTTGCTGCGCGCAAGTCGCTTGTTCACAGGGATTTCACCCATCGCGCACATCTGCGTGTAACAATCTCGGAAGGTCGGGTTACAAACAGGTGTTCGGTGCTAAGCTCCCTGTCGAGCCTCCGCACGAGAGCCCCGTAATCCAATCCTCTCAGGCGAGGAACTCACGACAAGGAGACCCCCTCCAATATGGCTTCCGCAGACACCACATCCTCCCGCACGGCGGCGGCGAAAGCCCGCAAGCCGGCCAAACGCGCGGCCACGAGCAAACGCCCAGCGACGCCCACCGCCTCCTCGACCACGAGCTCATACGCCGAGCGCGCGGTCCTGATCCCCGTCGGCGCGGCCCTGATCGCCCGTGACAAGGTCGTGTCCGGCGTCAACGACACGATCACGAGCTACTCCAGCACCTCCAAGGCGCAGGCGCAGCTGCGCAAATTCGAGCATCGCGGCGTCACCGCGCGCAAGCGCGTCGAGCGCGAGGTGCGCAAAGCCCGGACGAGCGTCGAGCGCGAGCTGCGCAAGCGCCGTCAGGACAGCGCCGAGCTCGCCGACCGTCTGCAGGGGCGCATCCAGAGCCTGGTCTGATCCGGGACATCGACTTCCCCCGCCCTCGGCCCAGGAGAGCCGGGTAGCAGCGGGACAGTCTGCCGGCCTCATAACCCGCCGGTAGAAGTAGCACCCTCTCCTCCCCAGCCCCCGGAGCCACCCCAGCTCCGGGGGCTATTTTTATCTGCGCGTGCCGGTGCGCCCACCTTGGGGAGCCCACCTTGAGGAGCCCACCTTGAGGCGCCCACCTTGGGGAGCCCGCCTTGGGGAGCCCATCCGTTCACAGGCTGGCTGCGCCGGCATGCCTACAATTAGCCCGTGACCGACAAGCAGCAGATCAGCAGGGCGCTGGAGGCCGTGATCGACCCCGAGCTGCGCCGCTCGATCGTCGAGCTCGACATGGTGCGCTCGATCGAGGTCTCGAGCAACGGCGTGGTCGACGTGACCGTCTCGCTGACCACGCCCGGCTGCCCGATCAAGGGCCACTTCCAGACCTCTGTCGCGCAGGCCGTCTCCGGGCTGGAGGGGGTCACGCATTGCAACGTGTATTTCGACGTGCTCGACGACATGCAGAAGGCCGCTCTGCAGCAGAAGCTCGGGCGCGGCAGCCTCCCCGACGGCGCGCTCGCGCAGGTCGCCAACGTGCTGTGCGTGGGCTCCGGCAAGGGCGGCGTGGGCAAGTCCACGCTGACCGCCAACCTCGCCGCCGCGCTGGCCGGCGAAGGCAAGCGCGTGGGCATCCTCGACGCGGACGTCTGGGGCTACTCGATCCCGCGCATGTTCGGGCTGGGCTCCACCCGCCCGCCGGTATCGGCTGAGCGCAAGATCGTCCCGTTGGAGGCACACGGCGTGAAGGTGATGTCGATCGGGTTCTTCGTCGCCGAGGACGCCGCGGTGGTCTGGCGCGGGCCGATGCTGCACAAGGCGCTCACCCAGTTCCTGCAGGACGTCGACTGGGGCGCGCTGGATCACCTGCTGATCGACCTGCCGCCCGGCACCGGCGACGTCTCGATGACGCTCGCCCAGCTGCTGCCCCAGGCTCAGTTCGCGATCGTCACGACCCCCCAGCCGGCGGCCCAGCGGGTCGCGCGGCGATCCGCCGAGATGGCACACAAGGTGAACCTCGAGATCTGCGGAGTGATCGAGAACATGTCCGGGTTCACGACGCCTGACGGCGAGCGCTACCAGATCTTCGGCGAGGGTGGCGGCCAGGAGCTCGCGGACGAGCTCGACGTGCCGCTGCTGGGCAAGGTCCCGCTGACGATGCCCCTGCGCGAGCACGCCGACTCCGGCGTTCCGCTCGTGGTCGAGAGCCCCGACGATCCGGCCGCGCAGGCGATCCGCCACGCGGCGCGCGGCCTGCTCGCGATGGCGGCGCCGCTAGCGCTGCCGGCACTGCCGACGCTGCCGCTGGTGCAGGTGGGCGGCCCGACCGGCCCGCCCGTTGCGCCCGTCGCGCCCGTCGCCGCTCCTGCGGCGCCCGATGCGGAGCGAAAACCGGCGGGCATGTCACTGCCGATGGCCTAGCCGGCGATCGCGGGTCCAGCTCTCAGCGACATCCTGCTCCGATCGGCTCGGCGACACACGCAACCCAGTTGATGAGAGGATCGTCTGCATATGCCTGTACGACAGGACCGGGACACGAACGAGAACGACGAACGAGAGAGCGACCAGGGGATGCCCCAGGACGGTGCCGGCGCCGAGGACGGGGCCGCACCCGGTGACGGGGCGCTCGAAATCGATGAGCGGCGCGCCAAGATGCAGCGGCTGCGTGCGGAAGGGATCGACCCCTACCCCCACGTCAGCCTGCCCGATCGTGAGCCGATCGCCGACGTGCTGGCCGCGCATGACCCCTCACAGCTGGACCATGGCGAGCACCCAGAGCTGCGCCACCATGTCGCCGGCCGGGTGATCTCCCGGCGCGGGCACGGCAAGACGTCGTTCCTGGACCTGCGCGACCTGTCGGGTCAGATCCAGCTCGTCGTGCGCGCCGGCGCGCTCGGGCAGGAGAGGTTCGACCGCGTCATGAACCTCGACATCGGCGACATCGTCGGCGTCGAGGGCTTCGTCTACGTGACCCAGCGCGGGCAGCTGGCGCTCGCGGTCGACGAGTGCACGCTGCTCACCAAGACATTGCGCCCACCGCCCGACCGTCATCACGGCCTCGGCGACACCGGGACGCGGTATCGCCACCGGGAGCTGGACCTGATCGCCAACGAGGAGACACGCAACCTGTTCGTCACGCGCGCTCGAATCGTGGCAGCGATCCGGCAGTGGCTGGACGAACGAAACTTCGTCGAAGTCGAAACTCCCGCGCTGCAGTCGCTGGCGGGCGGTGCCGGATCGCGGCCTTTCACGACGCACCACAACGCGCTGGACCGCGACCTCTACCTGCGCATCTCTGTCGAGCTGTTCCTCAACCGCTGCATCGTCGGAGGCCTCGAGAACGTCTACGACATGGGCAAGGTGTTCCGCAACGAGGGCATCTCCCCCAAGCACTCGCCCGAGTTCACGATCATCGAGTTCATGTTCGCCTACGCCGACTACCACGATGTCGCGACGGCGACCGAAGAGATGTTCCGCGACGTCGCCCAGCGGGTGCTGGGCAGAACCGAGATCAAGCGCGGCTCAGAGACGATCGACCTGGCCAAGCCGTGGCGGCGGATCACGATGCGCGAGGCGATTCTCGACGCGACCGGCATCGACTTCATGGGCGAGGACCGCGCCGCCGTGACCGCGCAGCTCAAGGAGGCATTGCAGGAACGCGTCCATCCGGCGACCACCTGGGCCGAGCTCGTGCTCGCCGTGTATACGAAGCTGATCGAGCCGACGATCGTGCAGCCCACGCACGTGTTCGACTTTCCGCTCGAGCCGTTCCCCATCACCAAGCGCCACTCCGTGCACCCCGAGCTGGCCGAGCACTTCGACGCGGTCATCGGCGGCATCGA
>Ga0116219_10002188_pt1 | contig 16875 bp, 12 predicted proteins | sample Sb_taG_4_FD_91019 | JGI IMG/M metagenome (GOLD analysis project Ga0116219, IMG submission 91019) | Peat soil microbial communities from Weissenstadt, Germany - Sb_50d_6_BS metaG | ecosystem: Environmental > Terrestrial > Soil > Wetlands > Peat | place: Germany: Weissenstadt | collected 2010-09-21
GACGGAGCCGCAGTACCGCCAGAAAGGGACGGCTCAGACTCTCGAGAATGAGCTGAAGCGCAAGGGGGTGACCGACGTCGAGATCATCGACCTCGACCCAATGGAGACGCTGTCCCCCCCCGACGACAAGCTCGACGCCGGTTGGTACGAACGGCGGATGCGGCACAACATCGAGGAACTGAAAAAGGCGCTGCGATGAGCACGGACCTGCTGACGATCGAGGACGTGTGCGTCCATTACGGTGACAAGGAGATCCTGCAAGGCGTCAGCGCCGGCGTGGCGCGGGGGCGGATCACCGCCCTGATCGGCCTGAACGGGTCGGGCAAGACGACGCTGCTGCGCGCCATCCTCAAGGAGGCGCCGTACACGGGGCGGATCACCTTCCACTGCGGGCACGACCACAGCCGGCCGACGCCGGAATACGTCGGCTACGTGCCGCAGAAGCTGGCTATCGACGCCACGCTGCCGCTGACCGTGGGCGACCTGCTGGCCCTGGCGCTACAGCGGCGGCCGCTCTTCCTGGGGATTTCTCGCCGTGTCCGCGCGACCATCATCGAGATGATCGGCCGCGTCGGCCTGGCGCCGGACATCCTCGACGGCTTCGTCTCGAAGATTTCCGGCGGCGAGCTGCAGCGGGTGCTGCTGGCGCTGGCCCTGCACCCGCATCCGGAACTGCTGCTGCTGGACGAGCCGGCCGCGGGCATCGATTTTCAGTACGAGGAAGAGCTGTACGACTTGCTGACGCGGCTGAACCAGGAGATGGGGGTGACGATCCTGCTGGTGTCGCACGACGTCAGCGTGGTGAGTCAGCGCGCCCATCAGGTCCTGTGCCTGAAGGACGGCCGCATCCAGTGCCAGGGCCCGCCGCACGAGGCCCTGACCCCCAAAATGCTGGAGCAGATCTTCGGCGCGACCAAGGGCGTCTACGCGCACCACCACGGGACCGGCTGAGAGAAGGCGAGCGGGGGGCGTCAGCCCCCCGGTGACGTCACCGGGGGGCTGACGCCCCCCGCTCGCCCAGTGCATTCCGTTACCCCACTTCCTGGACCGCCTCGTTGAGGGGCGGCCACTCCTTCTCGAGCCCCTCTTCGATGATCTGGCGCAGCTGCGCCTCGGTGATCTCGAATTCCTGCGCGACGTGCTCCTGAGACTGGGCGACGGTCATCAGGCCCGTGTCTTGCGCGGCAACGAGAGCGTGGAAAATCTCTTTCTTCTGCTGTACAGTCAAGCGTTTACTACGCATGGCGTCCTCCCTAAGAAGCGAAAAGCGTTGTCGATCCCGGCCGAGCGCTGCCGGGCATGAGGTCAGGTTGGCCCCGTGGTGGTTCTCCGGGGCCCGGCTGGCTATTCCAGGGGCAGCACAGATGCCGCCGGGGCGCGACAGGGCGCCCGGGCAGGACGTGTGACGGCCGACTGAATGGGTCGGAAGACGAGAAGACCCAGACGATTGATCTCCTCGCCCCGGAGAGCAGGCCCCTTCTCTCCTCTGTCAGTATACCGACGCAGTTACCCATTGTGTTGTGAAAAAGCGGGATTTTTCCGCGCGGCCTGCCGTCGGGGGGCATAACTTAACCCCTGGCGCGATCAGACGAAGCGTAGGACTCCCTCCTCGACAGGACGAGGGCCGGCAGAAACCCGCGTGGCGCACCGGAACGATGGGCTGGCGTTCGATTTCTGGCGGAGGAGCAAGCAGGAAGGCCTTTGCAGAGCGTGAGGCTTCGGCCCACCGTCGCTGCCCAGCACGTGCGTCGGACTTCGTCCTCACCGGGGCAAGTCGCGCCGAATCGAAGGGCTAAAACCTCAGCGCGGGGTGCAGGACCGCCACCGGAGTGCGCGGGAACCCGGGCTCGTCACTGCCCTTGCGGGTGGGCACGTCTGACCGCATTGGCGGCCTCGTCCAGCTTCGAGAGGAACCGGGAGCGATCCTTGGGCATCATCGGGGACGGCCCGCCGGTCACCGCCCCGCCTTGCCGCAACTCCTCCCTCAGATCGCGCATCGCCAGCGCCGACCCGATGTCGCTGTCCGTGAACGGCCGGCCCTTGGGGTCAAGGACGCGCGCCCCCTTGGCCAGGCAACGGGCAGCCAGCGGGATGTCGGAGGTGACGACGATATCTCCCGGCCCGCCCTCCTGGGCGATCCAGTCGTCCGCGGCGCCGAAGCCGGGGCGCACGACTAACTCGACCAGCGGCACGGCCGGCACGCGGAGGGGGGCATTGGCGACGACTGCGACGCGCAGACCGTAGCGACGGGCGACACGGTAGACCTGCTCCTTGACGGGGCAGGCGTCGCCGTCCACATAGATCGTCAACATGCGACGCACCCCTGGCCTCGTCGTGTCACTCCACTCCCCAGGCCGGGCACCGGTTACGCGCGGCGCGGTGGTCCTCAGGTCCGTCCGACCGTTCGGGCGGTAACGGAAGGCCGGCGGCCTGCGCCACGGCCGATTCGACTACCCGCCGTCGCGAATGACCGGCGCCGGCTTTATCGCCTCGCTGGGGGCGATGTCCACGGCGCCGTTGGGGGAGTCCGGGGGCGGCTTCTTGCGGCCGCCGAGGATCTGGTCGATATCCTCCTTGAGCAATTCCTCCTTCTGCAGCAGCGCCTCGACCAGCGCTTCCAGCTTGGGACGGTTGTCCTCCAGCAGCCTGTAGGCCCGGTCGTCCGCCTCGCGGAGGAGGCGCTGCACCTCCTCGTCGATCGTCGCGGCGGTTCCCTCGCTGAAGTCGCGCGGCTCCTGGATCTCCTTGCCGAGGAAGACGTGCTCCTCGCCGACGCGCAAGGCCATCGGCCCCAGGCGGTCGCTCATGCCCCAGTGGGTCACCATGTAGCGTGCCAGGCGCGTGGCCTTCTTCAGGTCGTCCTCGTGGCCGGAGAACGGCTGGTGGTAGACCAGCCGGTCGGCCGCCCGCCCCCCCATGATGAGCGCCAGCCGGGCCCTCCAGTAGTCCAGGCCCAGGTGGTAGCGCTCCTCCTCGGGCAGGTTGAAGGTCACGCCCAGGGCCATGCCGCGCGGGATGATCGACACCTTTTGCGGCGGGTCGGCGTCGGGCTCGAGCCAACTGACCAGGGCGTGGCCGGCCTCGTGGTAGGCGGTGCGCCGCTTGCCCTCGGCCGTCAGTACCTCCTCGCGCTTCGGCCCCATCAGGACGCGGTCGGCGGCGCGCTCGAAGTCCGTCCGGCTGATGCGGCTCTTGCCCTCGCGCGTCGCCAGGAGGGCGGCCTCGTTGGCCAGGTTGCGCAGGTCGGCCCCGGTCATGCCGATCATGCCGCGGGCGACCTGCTCCAGGTTGACGTCGTCGGCCAGTGGCTTGTTACGCGTGTGGACTTTCAGGATCGCCATCCGGCCCTGCCACGTCGGCCGGTCGATGGTGATGTGCCGGTCGAAGCGGCCGGGCCGCAACAGCGCCGAGTCGAGCACGTCGGGCCGGTTGGTCGCCGCCATGACGATCACCGACTCCGTCGGCGTGAAGCCGTCCATCTCGCTGAGGATCTGGTTGAGCGTCTGCTCGCGCTCGTCGGAGCCGCCGCCGACCCCGGCGCCGCGCATCCGGCCCACGGCGTCAATTTCATCTATAAAGAGGATGCAAGGGCTATTTTCCTTGGCGTTCTTAAACATATCGCGGACCCGGCTCGCCCCGACGCCGACGAACATTTGGATAAATTCCGAGCCACTGATGCTGAAGAACGGCACGCCGGCCTCGCCGGCCACGGCGCGGGCCAGCAGCGTCTTGCCGGTGCCGGGCGGGCCGACCAGGAGCACCCCCTTGGGCACGACGGCGCCGAGGCGCTGGAACTTCTCGGGACTCTTGAGGAACTCGACGATCTCCTGCAACTCGCCCTTGGCGGCCTGCATGTCGGCGACGTCCTCGAAGGTGACGCGCATCTTGCTCTTGTCGTAGCGCTTGGCGGGGCTTTTGATGTAGTTGCTCAAAAAGCCGCCGCCGAGCGGGTCGCGGAAGCGCGGCAGAATGAACAGGAAGATGCCCAGGAGCAGCGCCGCGGGCAGCACGATGAACATGATGACGCTGTTGAACCAGGAGGAGTGGTCCTCCTCGACGGGGATCTGCACCCCGTTCTGGGAGAGCTTGGTCAGGGTCTCGGGCAAGCTCTGGTCGTCGAGCGGCCAGGAGGTGGTCGTGAACTTGTTGGTGCCGTGCAGCAGGTCGTGGCGGAGGTGTTCCACGTTCGCCGGCAGCCCCTCGCGGCCCTCCACCTTCTTGTCGTAGTCCAGCTCGACGACGAGGCGGCGCGGCCCCTGGAAACTGATCTTCTTGACATATTTCGCGTCGTCCGGGTTGTTGACCAACTTGAGGAACTCGCTCCAATCGACCTGCTGCGTACTGCCGAACGAGGAGACGAGAAACACGCCCAGGACGATGGCGAGCAGGACCAACCAGATCCAGGAGCCGGGCATAACCGGGGCGGGGCGCCGGCGTGGCTTACCGCCTGGGGGAGGAGACGAACGCGGGGGCATGAAAAATCCTCGACAGTGGTGCCTGGGCCTCTGTTCCGCAGGGGCCGACTTCACCTTCGTGAGCGACCCAGTTTAGGATACCAAAAGCTAAGAACCCTGACTACCGCGTCGGTGCAGGGGAGAAGGACCGCGTGGGAGCGGGAGAACGGGGAGGCTGGGGCGTGTTCTGGTCGCGGTTGCTGTCGTGGTGGGGCGGGCGGGGTCGCCCGTTGGCGCACCTCCGCGTCGTGATGTACACGCGCCGCGGCTGCCACCTCTGCGAGGTCGCCTGGGGGCAACTCGAGAAGGCGCGGCGGCGGTACGGGTTCGCACTGGCGGCGCAGGACGTGGACGCCGACCCGAAGTTGGCGGCGGATCACGGCAACTGGGTGCCGGTGGTGACGGTCAACGGCCAGGTGCGCTTCCGCGGGGCGGTCAACCCGGTGCTGCTGGAGCGCCTGTTGCGGGCGGAGGCGCGCTCGTAGTGACCGCATTCATGCGGTCGGGAAGGCGGGACCGCATGAATGCGGTCACTACGAGCGCAGGCTTACGCCGGCGGGGCGGCGGGCGGCGTCTCCTCGGCGACGGGCGCCTCGGCCGGGGCCGCGGGGGGGGGCGGCGCCGCTTCCTCCACGCGGGGTTCTGCGGGCTTCTTTTGGGCTTCGAGAAAAGCGGCCAACTCCCCGAAGGTGCGCAGGCTGGCCGAGCCCTTCAGTTGGTCCTGCGACAGCTTCGGCTTGGGCAGCGCCCGCGCCGGCTTGCGCGGCGGTGGTGGCGGTGGTGGCGGCGTGCCCCGCCCGCGACCGCCGTGCGGTCCGCCCCGGCCGTGATGCTGCCGGGGCGGGCCAGTGGTCGTCGCTCCCTCGCCCGCCGCGGCCGGCTGCGGTTGTTGCTGGGGGGGACCGCCGCGGCGCTGCTGCGGCGGCGGGCCGCCCGGCCGTCGGCCGCGCGGCGGCGGGCCGCCCCCTTCGCGGCGCCCCTCCCGGCGCTGCGGCGGCGGACCCTGCTGGGCGCCCTTCTCCTGCGGCTTGCGCTCCGTCCCGGGGCGGATCATCGTCAGCGACACGCGGTGGTCTTGCGGATCGACCGCGATCACCCAGACCGTCACGATGTCACCGACCGCCACCACGTCATACGGGCTCTTGACGTAGCGGTTGGCCATCTGGCTGATGTGGACCAATCCGGTGTCCTTCAGGCCGATGTCCACGAAGGCGCCGAAATCGACGACGTTCAGGACGGTGCCCTTCAGCTCCATACCTGTCTGGAGGTCTTCGATCTTGAGGATACCCTTCTTGAAGACCGGCGGCGGCAGGTCCTCGCGCGGGTCGCGGCCGGGCCGGGCCAGCGCCTCGATCATGTCCTTCACCGTCGGCACGCCCACCTGCAAACGGGTCGCCACCTCGTCCGCGGCCACGCCCTTGAGTTTCTCGCGCAGCTCGTCGATCCGGGAGCGATCGGTCAGCACGGCGGGGCCGCAGCCGAGGTCGTTGAGGAGTTGGCGGGCGGCGGCGTAGCTTTCGGGGTGGATCCAGGTGATGTCGAGCGGCTCTTCGCCGCCGGGGATCTTGAGGAAGCCCGCCGCCTGGACGTAGCGCGCCGGCCCGACGCCGGGCACCTGCATGAGCTGCTCGCGGCTGCGGAAGGGGCCGTTCTGCTTGCGGTACTCCACCACCTCGCGCGCCACCAGTTGGTTCATGCCCGAGACGTGCCGCAGCAGCGGCACGCTCGCCGTGTTGAGGTCGATGCCGACCTGGTTGACGCACGACTCCACGACCGCCTCGAGCGAGTCCTTGAGCTGGCGGGCGCTGACGTCGTGCTGATAGAGTCCGACGCCGACGTTTTGCGGGTCGATCTTGACCAACTCGCTGAGCGGGTCTTGCAGGCGGCGGCCGATGGAGATGGTGCCGCGCGTGGTGGCGTCGTACTCGGGAAACTCCTCGCGACCGACGGCGCTGGCCGAGTAGACGCTGGCCCCTGCCTCGTTGACGATGACGTAGGCCAGGTCGGCCGGCGGCTCGGGCAGTGGCGCCGGCGGGGGAGCGGCTGGCGGCGCTTCAACGGTCGGGGCCGTCGGGGCGGCGTGGGCGGGCGGGGTACTGAGTACCGAGTACTGAGTACTCAGTACCGAACTCTCGGCCGATGCCGCCTGCGGGTCGGCGGGTGCCGTAGTCGGCACTGAGCACTGCGTACTGAGTACCGAGCCCTCGGCCGGTGCCGCCTGCGGGTCGGCGGGTGCCGTACTCGGTGCCGAGTACTGCGTACTGAGTACCGAGCCCTCGGCCGGTGCCGGCGGCGCGTCGGCGGGTGCCGTACTCGGTACTGTGTACTGAGTACTGAGTCCCGAGCCCTCGGCCGACGGGGTACTCGGTACTGAGTACTGAGTACTGAGTCCCGAGCCCTCGGCCGACGGCATACTCGGTACTGAGTACTGCGTACTGAGTACCGAGCCCTCGGTCGGCGCTGCGGGCGCTTCCACGGTCGGGGTGCTGAGTCCGGCGCGGTCGGCCGGTGCCGCCGGGCCCGTGCTGGCTGCTGACCCCTGCGGCGGCGCCGACGGCGTCCCTTCCGCTCGCCGTCGCTCGATGTCGCCGATCAACTCCGACACTACTTCTTCCGTCTCGCGGCAGGCGGTGCCGTTGCCGATGGCGATCACCGGCGTCTGGTGCCTGCGGAGCAGCTCTTCGAGACGGGTCCGGGCCTCGCCCTTGCGGTTCTGCGGCGGGTGCGGGAAGATGACGCCCTCTTCGAGGAGGTTGCCGTGCTCGTCCAGCGCCGCGACCTTGCAGCCGGTGCGGAAGCCGGGATCGACGGCCAGGACGCGGCGGCCGCGCAGCGGCGGCGCCAGCAGCAGGCTGCGCAGGTTGCGGGCGAAGACGCTCACGGCGTGCGACTCGGCCCGCAGCGTCAGCTCCTTGCGGATCTCACGCTCCAGGCTCGGCAGCAGCAGACGGGCCAGGGCGTCGGCCGTCACCGTGCGCAGGAAATCGGCGTGCGGGTGGTCGCCCAGGGGGAGCTGATCCAGTGCCGCCTTCTGCACCCCCGCCTGGTCGAAATCCAGCTTGACGGCCAGGGCGTTCTCCTTCTCGCCGCGGTTGATGGCCAGGGTGCGGTGCGGCGGGATGTGCCGCACCGCCTCGGTGAACTGGAAATAGCTCTTGTACTCGCGGCCCTGTCCCTCGGGGAGCTTTTCGCTCCGGGTCGTGCCGATCTTGCCGCTGTCCCAGAGCACGTCGCGGACGGCGGCGCGCACGTCGGCCGTCTCGGCCACCGCCTCGGCGAGGATGTGGCCGACGCCGGCCAGCACGTCCTCGACGGTGTTCAGCTCCTTCTCCGGGTTGACCAGGGTGGCCGCGACCTCGGCGAGGTTGGTCACGACGGGGTCGCGGCTCCAGACCGCCACCGCCAGGGGCTCCAGGCCGCGCTCGCGGGCGATGGTGGCCAGGGTGCGCTTCTTCGGCTTGTAGGGCAGGTAAAGGTCTTCGAGGCGCTTGGGGCTCTCCGCGGCGGCGATGGCGGCGCGCAGGTCGTCGCTGAGCCTGCCCTGGTTCTCGATGCTCTTGAGGATGGTCTGCTTCCGCTCGGCGAGGTGCCGTTGGGCCTGGACGCGCCCCTGGATGGCGCGGATCACCTCCTCGTTGAGCCCGCCGGTGCGTTCCTTGCGGTAGCGGGTGATGAACGGGACGGTGTTGCCCTCGTCGAGCAGATGCACGACGGCCTCGACCTGTAACTTGCGGATTTGCAAGTCCTGGGCGATGCGCGAGAGGTCGAGGTGCTCGGCGGCGGGGGCGGCCTTCGCCATTGGAGACGGTTGCATTGTTCAACCCACCCCCGGCGCTGGGGGCCGGGGCTTTGAGATTGGGGCGGCGGACGAGTCCTATCCAGCCGGCCTACTCTAGCGCGATTGTCCCCGGGTGTCAAGTCGCCAAAACCCACGAGTTGCAACAACGTGAGCTTGCGGCTGACCTTGATCGTCCGCCGCCATCATCCGTATAGGGGAATAGAGGCCGATTTCCTTCGGGGGCTGCCGCCTTCCCAGCCGCAGTCGTCCCGGTCCGCGACGACCCATGATAACTCTTCCCCTCGCCCGCTCCGTTTTACACCTCGACGCCGACGCCTTCTTCGCCTCGGTCGAGCAGCGCGACGACCCGCGCCTGCGCGGCCGGCCGGTCGCCGTCGGCACCGGCGTCGTGGCCAGTTGTTCCTACGAGGCCCGCCGCTGGGGCGTCCGCACCGGCATGCGCCTCGGCGAGGCGCGGCACCTGTGCCGTGCGCTCCTCGTCCTCCCCGGCGACTACCGCCGCTACGAGCAGGCCGCCCGCCGCATGCTGGCCATCTGCCAGGAGAAGACGCCCGTCGTCGAGGTCGCCGCCCTCGATGACCTGTACCTCGACCTGACCGGCCTCGATCGCCTCGAGTGCGTGCCCGACGAGTTGCGGGCCCAGGTCCGCGACGAGGTCGGGCTGGGCGTGTCGATCGGCGTCGGCGGCAGCAAGCTGATCGCCGCCATCGCCACCGAGAAGGCCAAGCCGGGGCGGAACGTCTTCGTGGCGCCCGGCAGCGAGCGCGCCTACCTCGCCCCGTGGCCGGCCAACATTCTGCCGGGGGTGGGGCCGAAGGCGGCGGCCCGGCTGGACCGCATCAACGTGCAGAAGGTCGGCGAGCTGGCCGAGGTGCCGCTGGGGGTACTGTACGGCCTGTTCGGCCCTCACGGCAAGACGCTGCGCGACCAGGCGCACGGCATCGACCCGCGCCCCGTCGAGCCGCACCGGCCGCCGCAGTCGGTCAGCCGCCGCACCAGCTTCGACCCGCCCACCGGCGACCCGGCCTTCCTGGGCGCCATGCTCGATCACCTGACCGAGCGCGCCGCCGCCTGGCTGCGCTTCCACGACCGGGCGACGCGCGGCGTCACGGTGACGGTCCGCTACGGCGATTACGAGTTCGCGGAGGGACGAACGGTGCTGCGCCGGCCCGCCGACGGGGAGCGCGAGCTGAAGGAGGCGGCGCGCGACCGCCTGGCGCGCCTGTACCTCCGGCGGCTGCCGCTGCGGCTCCTCGGGGTGACGCTGGCGCCGGTGGTGGCGCCGGACGCCCAGGCGAGCCTGTTCGCCGACCCGGCGGAGGAGCGCCGCCGCCGCCTCGACGAGTGCAAGGACGCCATCCGGCAGCGTTTCGGCTTCCTGGCGCTGACGAGCGGGGCGTCGCTGGTGCTGTCGGAGAAGCTGGAGCGCGATCGGGAGAACTACAAGCTGCGCACGCCGTGTCTGACGCGTTGATTGCTTGTCGTTTCGCGCTCGCGTCATCCCACGAGATTGCCGGTTGTTTAGCGGCCGCCCTCGATTTATCGTTTCGCGAACCGATAAATCCGCGCCGCCCCGAGGGCGGCCGCTAAACGTCGGTTTTGCAACGGCGATGGGATAGCACCAGGCGGCTCGTGAATCAGGGCAGCTTGGCGTCGTAGCACTTGACCATCTTGGCCTCCCCCTCCTGGCGCTGGACGACGAAGAGCGGCCGGTGGGCGCCGTGGTCGTCCTTGTCGATCGTCAGCGGGCCGGTCAGGCTGTCGAAGTTCTCCAGCCCCGCAAACTGCTCGCGCAGGCGCTCCAGTTTGCCGGGGCCGGCCTTACGCATCGCCTCGAACAGCAAGCGGGCCCCGTCGTAGGCCGACGCCGCGTACAGGTCCGGCGCCTCTTGGAATCGCTCTCGATACTTCTTCGCGAATTCCTGCCCGCGCGCCGTCAGGCCGTCCGCCGCGAAGGTGGTCACCGCGTAGACGCCGTGTCCCGCACCAGCCTCGGCGAAGAGCACCGGCCACGCCGATTCCTCGCCGCCGAAGAGGAACGGCCCCTTGACCTCGGCCTTCACCAGCCCCTCGCGCAGCTTGACGAAATCGGCGACGGGGGTGGCGATGAGGACGGCATCGGGCTTGGCCTGGGCGGCGCGCGCCGCCAGGTCGGCGAGGCCCGTGTCGTTCTCGTAGCGAAACTGGTCCGCCTGCCGCTCCGCCGCCCTGAACTCCTTGACGAAGGCGGCCGCGACGCCGGCGCAGACCGCACTGCGAGAGTCGAGCAGGACGGCGACGTGCTTGACCTTTAACTCTTCCGCGCTGAAGCGAGCCAATGCCTTCCCTTGCTGCCCCGGCGGCGGGCAGGTCGAGAACGCCGTCTCCGCGGCGAGCGGCGCCGGCAGCGGGCTCGGCGTGACGAGCGGCACCCCGGGCTGGGCCGCCCGGGCGATCTGCTCGGCCCGCTCGCTGGTCAGGCCGCCGAGCAGGGCGACGGCGCGGGTGACGGTGACGAGGCGCACCGCCGCGTTGCCCGCGGCCGCCGGCGGGCCGCAGTCGTCGGCCTGATGCACCTCGACGGGCCGGCCGTTGATCTTCTCGGTGTCGCCGTTGATCTCCTCCACCGCAAGCAGGATGCCCTGGCGGGCGTGTTCGCCGAGCATCTTGTCCGGCCCGCTCAACGGGGCGAGATGGCCGACGACGATGGCCTCGGTGGAGGACGAGCGCGAGCAGCCGGCGAAGAGCAGAGCGGCGAGCAGCCAGGCGGGCAGGCGGAGTGATGACACGATGCGTCCTCCTCAGAGGTCGGCGGTCCCTCGCGTCATTGTAAGCATTCCTTTCGTTTAGCGGCGGGTCGCAGACCCCGCGCGTTGGTCAACGCGCGGGTCTGCGACCCACCGCTAAACAGGTGCCGCGCTGCTGTTGCAGTCCTCTGCGCCATCCCCTATCCTGCACCCATCACCTTCGGACGACAGCGACACCCGGGACCGACCCCCCATGAAGACGCGCGTGGCTAACCCTACCCTGGCGGAAGTGATCGACCGGCAGACCGCCGCCGGCGACCCGGCCCTGTGCCGCCCCGAAGGCGAGCGCATCCGTTGCCTCGCCTGCGGACACCGCTGCCTCATCGGCGAGGGCCAGCGCGGCATCTGCAAGGTGCGCTTCAACGACGGGGGCCAGCTCCGTGTCCCCTTCGGCTACGTCGCCGCCCTCCAGTGCGACCCGGTGGAGAAGAAGCCGTTCTTCCACGTCTACCCCGGCAGCGAGGCGCTAACCTTCGGCATGCTAGGTTGCGACTATCATTGTCTCTATTGTCAGAATTGGTTGACGTCCCAGGCCCTGCGCGACCGCGAGGCGGCCGCCCCGCCGCGCCCCGTCACGCCGAGCCAGCTCCTCGACATCGCCCGCCGCGAGGGGGCCCGCCTGGTCGTCTCCAGCTACAACGAGCCGCTCATCACCGCCGAGTGGTCCGTCGCCGTCTTCCGCGAGGCGAAGGCGGCCGGCCTCACCTGTGCCTTCGTCTCCAACGGCAACGCTACTCCCGAGGCGCTCGACTTCCTCCGCCCCTGGCTCACCGCCTACAAGGTCGATCTAAAATCCTTCGACGACCGCCGTTACCGCACCCTCGGCGGCACCCTCGACGCCGTCCTGCGCACGATCCAGATGGTCCACGAGCGCGGTTTGTGGCTCGAGGTCGTCACCCTGGTCATCCCGGGGTTCAACGACTCCGACGACGAGCTGCGCCGCGCCGCCGACTTCCTCGCCTCGGTCAGCCCTGAGATTCCGTGGCACGTCACGGCGTTCCACAAGGACTACCGCATGACCGACCCCGACGCGACGCCGCCCGAGACGCTGCTGCGCGCCTGCGAGATCGGCCGCGCCGCCGGCCTGCACTTCGTCTACGCCGGCAACCTGCCCGTCCGCGTCGGCCCCTGGGAGGACACGCGCTGCCCGTCCTGCCGCGCCGTCGTCATCGCACGCTACGGCTACCTCATCCGCTCCTATCGCCTCACGCCCGACGGCCGCTGCCCCGATTGCGGCACCCGGCTGCCCGGCGTCTGGCCCGGCGCCGCCGGCGAGGTCCGGACGGGCAACGACCTGGCCGCCTACCGGAACCGGCTCCCCCGGCGCGTCGCCGCCCCCAGTCCACTCCCCCTTGTCCCGCCGCCCCCGTCTCACTCCACCGGAGGAACCCCGACGATGCCCACCGAGGAACTGGCCGTCGCCGCCCAGCTCCCCGCCCCGCCGCCCGGCCTGACGGCCGAGCAGAAACAACAAGTCGTGAGGGCCGCGGCGTCGCTGCTGCGCGCTACGGTCGCCGGGCTGCCCGTGGTGCCGCCGACGGTGCCCGAGCACAGCGTTGCCGGCACGTTCGTCAGCCTCAAGCGCGGCGGACACCTGCGCTCCTGCTGCGGGATGCTCGGCGGGCCAATCCCCCTGGCGCAGGCGCTGGCGCAGGCCGCCTTCCGCACCGCCTGGGAAGACGTCCGCTTCCCGCCCGTCTCGCCGGTGGAGCTAGAGCACCTCGACCTGGAAGTCTGGCTGCTGTACGACCCCCAGCTGGTGGGGGCGCGCGGCGAGGCGCGGCTGACGGCGGTCACAGTCGGCCGCCACGGCGTGCAGGTGGTGCGCGGCGAGGCGCGCGGCCTGTTCCTGCCCGGCGTCGCCGTCGATAACGGCTGGGACGCGCGGCGCTTCCTCGATCAGGTGTGCGTCAAGGCCGGCCTGCCGCCCACCGCCTGGCGCGACGACGCCACCGCCCTGTTCATCTTCGAGGGCGAGGCGCTGCACGGCACGACCCAGGGCCCGGTGCCGGTCGCCGACCGCCCCGCCCCGTGCCGCCCGGTGGACCTCGCCGCCTACGCCGACTTCTGCGGCAAGAACCTCGCCGCCCTGCTCACGGGGGCCACGCCGAGCTATTACCTGTGGGACGCCCCGGACGGCACTGTCGGCGGCGTCGTCCTCACCCTGCATCGCTCGGACACGCGGGCGACCCTGCACTTCAGCCAGACGTCGCTACGGCCCGGCCTGCCGTTGCAGGCAACCCTCTTCGCCCTGGTGCAGTCGGCGGCACAGGCCCTGGCGGCCCAGCGCATCACCGCCGACGGCTTCAACGCCCTGCGGGTCGGCGTCACCTTCCTGCACGAACCGATGCTGCACGGCACCGTCGCCTCCCCGCACCTGGCCGGCCTGGACCCGCGCCAGCGCGCCGCCCTGGTGCTGGAGCGCAACAAGTCGGCCGTGGTTTTCGACCCGCAACGGACGGCCGACGAGTTGCTGGCGGAGGCGGCCACGCAGGCGCGGGTGACGCACCCCGCCAGCGCGGCCGTGTTCAGCCTCGCCGTCGTCACCAACGCCGCTCCGCTCAGCCTCTCCACGGCACCGCAGTCGGTCCGCGGGCCGGCCGAGCGCCCCCCCGCCGTCGCCGGTACCTTCTACGAGGCCGACCCGGCGGCCCTGGCCCGCACCGTGGACGAATTGCTGACCGGCGAGCGCGGCGGCGAGGAGTGGCCCGCGGCGCTGGTGCCGCACGCCGGCCTCAGGTTCTCCGGCCACATCGCCGCCGCGGTGCTGCGCCGCCTCAAGATTCCCAGGCAGGTCATCGTGATCGGGCCGAAGCACACCGCCTTTGGCATGGAGTGGGCGGTGGCGCCGCATCAGACCTGGGTGCTGCCCGGCGGCGGCCTCGAGTCGGACTTCATCCTGGCCCGCAAACTGTCCCAGGCGATCCCGGGGCTGGAGATGGACGCGGCCGCCCACCAGCGCGAGCACGCCGTGGAGGTGGAGCTGCCGCTGCTGGCGCGGCTGGCGCCGGAGACGAAGGTGGTCGGCATCGCCATCGGTCACGGCGACCTGGACAGCTGCCGCCGCTTCGCCGAGGGACTGGCCGGGTTGCTGCGCGAGCGCGACGAGGCGCCGCTGCTGCTGATTTCCAGCGACATGAACCACTTCGCCACCGACGCCGAGAACCGCCGCCTCGACGCCCTGGCCCTGGCGGCGCTGGAGCGGCGCGACCCGGAGGCGCTGTACCACACGGTCCACGAACACAGCATCAGCATGTGCGGCGTGCTGCCGGCGGTGATCGTGCTGGAGACGCTGCGGCTGCTGGGGCGACTGAAGAGGGCGGAGCGCGTCGGCTATGCCACGACCGCGGACGTCAGCGGCGACACCAGCCGCGTCGTCGGCTACGCAGGGATGCTGTTTGGATGAGAGCGCAGCCGCTTGCGGCTTCGCACGTTGGACCTGCGAAGCCGCAAGCGGCTGGGCGGCTACGATTTCGGCCGGAACGCCTTCACCACCGCCTCATTCGTCGTCAGGTACGGCCCCTCGATCAGATCGACGCAGTAAGGGATCGCCGGGAAGACCGCTAGCAGGCAGTCGCGGATGGCGCTCGGCTTGCCGGGCAGGTTGACGATCAGCGACTGCCCCCGAATCCCGGCGACCTGCCGCGACAGGATGGCCGTCGGCACGACCTTCAGCGACACCGTCCGCATCAATTCGCCGAAGCCGTCCAGCAGCTTGTCGCAGACCGCCTCCGTCGCCTCCGGCGTCACGTCGCGCCGGGCCGGGCCGGTGCCGCCGGTCGTCACCACCAGGCAGCACCTTTCCTTGTCGCACAACTCCGCGAGTGTGGCCTTGATGAGCGGCCGCTCGTCGGGAATGACGCGCGCCACCGGCTCCCACGGGCACGACAGGATCTCGGTGAGGCAGTCGCGGATGGCCGGGCCGCCCTTGTCTTCATAAATTCCCTTGCTTGCGCGGTCGGAAACGGTGACGATGCCGATGCGGATCGCGTTCATGGTCCGTGGTCCCTCGCCGTGGCCGGTGGTCCTCTCCCGTTATGCTACACACTCGGCGGGGCTCCCGGATCGTTCTGTTCCCCCCATCGGAGGTATGCACCCATGAGGCACGCCGGCAAGTTCGCAGTGGCCGGGTTGGCGCTCGCCGCCGCCTTGCCTGCCCTGGCCTTCCCACCGGCCCCCGCGGAGGGCACAAAGGACCAGAAGATTGTCTTCACGTCCCTGGACAGCCAGAACAAGAAGATCGGCGTCGGCATCATGAACGCCGACGGCACCAAGCGCACTCTCCTGAGCGCTGAAAATCCTGATAAGGGCGAGCTGGACCCGGCCCTGTCGCCCGACGGCAAGCACATCGTCTTCATTGCCGCCAGCGTGAAGGACAAGAAGATCGAGGTCTGGGTCATGAAAGCCGACGGCAGCGACCGGAAAAAGCTCACGGACATTCCGGAGCAGACCTTCGCCATGACCCCCGCCTGGTCCCCCGACGGCAAACGGATCGCTTACGCCCAGATGAAAATGGACGGCGACGGGCCGCCGCCCGACGCCGACCTGATGGTGATGGACGCCGACGGCAAGAACGGCAAGTCCCTCGGCAAGGGAAGCCTGCCGGCGTTCTCACCCGACGGCAAGAAGATCCTCTACACCGTCAACAAGAAGACCGACGACTTCGACCCGCGCCTGCACGTCATGGACGCCGACGGCAAGAACGGCAAGGAGTTGGTCAAGAGCCACTCGATGATGGGGGCGTGGTCGCCCGACGGCAAGCACATCGCCTACCTGGGCGCCGAGAGCGAGGGCGGCAAGGTGAAGCCCCACGTCTACACCTGCAAGGCCGACGGCTCGGACCCGACGGCGCTGACGAAGGGCGATGAGGGCGAGATCGGCGTGCTGTGGTCCGCCGACGGCAAGCGCCTGTTCGTCAACCGCGTGAAACTGGACGGCGGCCGGCCGAAGAGCGCGGCCATTTGGGTCATGGACGCCGACGGCAAGAATGAGAAGCAGGTGAGCAAAGACGAGGGGATGGACTTGCTCAGCGCCTCCAGCTTCTTCCTGCCCCGGTCCGCACCGCGGAAGCCGTAACACGACCCCCAGCCGTGGACGGGGCCGCTTGCGGCTTGGCGCGAACGCCAAGCCGCAAGCGGCCCCCCGTACTGCCGCGGGCTATCATAATCTCCGCAGACGTCATCCCTACCGTCTCGCCCGCGGAGTCCCCCGCCATGCGCACCGTCTGGTCCTTCCACACCGCCCAGCAGCTCCTCTTCGGCCGCGGCGCCGTCCGCCAGCTCGGCGAAGTCTCCCGCCGAATCGGGGCGAAGCGCGTGCTCGTCGTCACCGACCCCATCCTGCTCAAGGCGGGGCTCATCGACGAGGTCCACGCCCCTCTCGCGGAGGAGGGCGTCGGCGTGGACATCTTCGCCGAGGGCGAGCCGGAGCCGTCGCTGCACGCGGCCGAGAGGTGCATCGCCCACGCCCGGCACCTGCGGCCCGACGCCCTGCTCGGCCTCGGCGGCGGCAGCAACATGGACCTCGCCAAGATCACCGCCACCGTCCTCGCCCACGGCGGCAGCCCGCGCGACTACGTCGGCGACGACAAGGTGCCGGGGCCGATCTTCCCGCTCATCTGCGTGCCGACCACCGCCGGCACCGGCTCGGAGGTGTCGGCCGCCTCGGTGCTGACCGACAGCGACAACCACGTCAAGGTCGGCGTCCTCAGCAACTGGATGCGGCCGCGCGTGGCCCTGGTCGATCCGCTCTTGACGGTGTCGTGCCCGCCGAAGGTGACGGCCGACAGCGGCATCGACGCCCTGACGCATGCCATCGAGGCATTCACCGCCGTCGA
>Ga0116219_10002189_pt1 | contig 16875 bp, 16 predicted proteins | sample Sb_taG_4_FD_91019 | JGI IMG/M metagenome (GOLD analysis project Ga0116219, IMG submission 91019) | Peat soil microbial communities from Weissenstadt, Germany - Sb_50d_6_BS metaG | ecosystem: Environmental > Terrestrial > Soil > Wetlands > Peat | place: Germany: Weissenstadt | collected 2010-09-21
CCAAGATTGGCTGCCGCGGACCGGAAGCTTGGGCACGAAACGCACAGGATGGCGCAGATCGACATGGATGCCCGATCGGCTCGATGGGTATAGTCGGGCTCCGACATGGTGAGCATCCACATCACACGGCACGGCGGACTCGTAGTTTTGGCCCTGACGGGACTGCTGATACTGGCGGCGCTGGGCATGGTCGGCTCGGCCAGCGGAGCCACGTCCTGCTCTCAGGTGCCGACCGTTTACGGGATTCCCCCATGGGGCTTTCATACGGGCTCCTTCACGGGGGAAAGCAGCTTTGCCAAGGGCCACGGCGAAATCAACCTCGAAGCCAACACGGTCTCGGGGATCATGTGCCAGCAGGATCGGGCCGGCACGATCATCATGTCGGTGCAGCACCACCTCGGATACCACTCCCACTACGCGATGATGTGGGGCTATCCGGGGAACATCATGAAGATCAAGTTCCGGGTCAAGAGCAGCACCGACGAAAACTGCGCCGTCGGCACCATCGGCCGCGCGACTCTGTACGCCAGCTACAACGGCGTGCGCAGCGACAGCGTCCAGTTCTTCTTCCCGGCTGCCTGCAAGGACCAGGAGCACCTCTACCACGGAACCCAGGTCAACAACCAGGTCCCGCCGCTGTAGCCCCGAATTCCTCGGCAGTACGGTAAGGATCCGCGCCCGGCTTGCAGCCGCCGGTGGCGTGGATCTCGGTTTGCCCGACCATAGTGAGTTACCCCGCGCGGCGAGCCTCTGAGCGGCTTGGCCGCTTATAGCCTGCTCGGCTTTCAAGCCCAGGAGGAGGGTGTGCTTGGATTTCGCGGGGTACGTCCGTTTGACCTCAGCGGAGATCGCTGAGGAACGTGACGAGGGCCTTGAACCTGGCCGCCGGTAGGTTCTTGAACGAAGGCATCGGTGCGGTGGGGTTCACGAGCGTACGGGCGATCGCTTGGCGGGGGAGCCGGGATGCGACGTGCGTCAGGTCCGGGCCGGGGCCGACATTGCCGTCTCCTGCGATGCGATGGCACGCCAGACATCCCGACTGAGCCATCACCGTCCTCCCGCGTTCGAATTCGGCGAGCTGCTGTCCTCCGGCCTTGACCACGGCGGGCGGTGGAGAGATCGCGATTGCGGTCGGGCTGCCTGTTTCCAGCAGAGCACTGCCCGGGACGCGCTCGATCCGGACGGTCTTGCTGAGCGACCCATCGGCGGCGTGCCATTCGATCAGCAGAGACTGTTGCTTGCTCCTCGGCATCTGCGCGAAGAAGAAGTTGCTCGCGACCGGCGCCGTCACGGTCTTCCCGTCCGCCTCAGTGGCCGTCACCGAGGCGACGCCGTCGGGCACCACCCCAGAGACGATCATCGTCGAGCTGGATTCTCCAGGGATCGCCAGCAGCGCCCTGCCCGCCTCGATCGCCTGCGCGGTGTCGGGAAAGACACCCACACCCGACGCTCCTTCGCTGCCAACCGCCTCGATCGCCACCGACCCTGTGCGCTGCTCCCGCGCTTCCGTCTGATACCGACGGCGTGCGCTCGGCGGCAGCGATCTCACGCAGGCAGCGGACAAGCGCAGACCGAAGATACCCGGGATCAAGAAGAAGCGAGTCTGACCGGGACCAGCGGCCAGGAAGCGCACGTAGTCGACCCACACCACCGAATACTCAGGGCCTGGAGTCCCTCGAGCGGGCAGCCGGTCCGCGCTGCCCGCCGGGCGCCGCAGCACTTCGAGGATCGAGGTGAGCGCAACAGGCGGCGCGGTATGCAGCAACCGTGGATAGACCCGGGGCACACCCACGATCGTTCCCAAACAGGCCGAGTCGATCCTCCGCTTACCACCCCCGGCCGCGAGCCCGGAACTGAAGACCACGACCAACGAACACACGACGGCAACCGCCGCAACCACAAGCCCCCGGACCCGCATCAGCCGAGTGTAACGACGCGCCTACATGGAGGGCCACCCGAACGCCCCAACTCGCCCTATCGCTATCTCTGCCTGCTGCTCTTCCTCGCCGTCATGGCGTACTTCTTCCCAGCCTGCCGAAGGCAGGCCCACCTCTGCTTCTTCGGCTCCTTCATGCAGACCTTCAGGGCTTTCGCGAGCTTCTGAGCCCTGGTCAGTGAGTTGAGATGAATTGTCTTCCCGAGTGACGGGACAAGGGGCGTCGAGGAAGATGTTCCCGACCCGGGCTGTGTGCTCGAGTTGTCCAACTGGCCGCCGCTAATCTTGGATGGAAGTTCTCCGCCGCCAGTCGTTGAGGGTGAAATGGCATTCAGCGGTTCGGCAAAGGCTTCGGATGTCGTGAACGTCGCGTCCTTGCCGAAGCTCGTGTGGCCGTTGGTGATCGAGACGAGGCGATAGTGGTAGATGGTGTTGGGTTGTAGTTCGGTCAAATTCTCGGCCACAGAGAATTGTTCTGAGTGCGGGGGACCGCATGGCAGGCCACAAGTTACACGCGGCCCGATTACCCCTGGGGGAATGGGTGCGCTCTGCCCATAGGAAGTGCTGGTGCCGTATTCGAAGACGTAGGTGGCTTCCCGCCATCCCCATGCGCTCACGATGCCGCTCAATGTCGCGCCCGTCTGAGAGATGTTCGACGCGGCTCCGGTTTCCGCCCCGCCGTTTTCGCCCGTCGGTTCGGAAGGTGTCCTGAATATCCCACCTTCGCGATGCGTTTCACCCGCGGAGTTGGTGGCCACCACCGAGTAGTAGTAGTCGCGGTTTGGTTCAAGCGTCACGCCGGCGCTGTTCAGGTCGAGGCTCACAGACTGCTCTCCCTGGGTGCTCGGGAGAGTCTCAACCGGCAGGGCAGGACGGACTTCCGATATGTGCTCGCAACTGGCTGGATAGCACCCCACCCAGAGAAAGAACTGGTAGGTCGTTTCCAGACCATTCGGGTTGATCTGCGCTTCAAGCGTCGCGTCGTGTTCGGTGATACTGGATACGGAGACGCTTTCGATCGTGGGGGTGTCACCGGACGACGGGGTGGTGAACGTCGCGTCCGGACCGTAGTTCTCCACACCCCTGCCGTTGCTGGCCACGATTCGATAGTGGTAGGTCGTGCCCGCCTGGAGTTCGGTCAGGTTCACGCTGACCGGCCTGGGGGTTTCAGCTTCGCCTTCGCACTCCAATCCGCACGTTACCCAGCTGGTGCTGACCGGTGGATTGGGGGCGCTCTGGCCGTAGGAGGTGCTGGTGCCATATTCGACGAAGTAGGTGATCTCAGTTGTCCTCTGGGGGTTGACATCCGCGTTGATCGTCGCGGTGTGTTCGGTGATATTCGAGGCGGACTCACCGCTCACCACGGGCTTTTCGCCGGGTTCCCCAGGACCTTCGTGAGGTGGTTCTTTTTCGCTGGGTTGTTCTTCGCCATAGCGAAACGTGTCCCTCGGGCTGGTGTAGCTGGTGCCTACAGGGGTGGTCACGGTGACTTCCACTTTGCCTTTGGCTCCCACAGGAGAGACGGCGGTTATCGACGTCGGCGAGTTGACCGTGAAGCTCGCGGCTTCCTTGGAGCCGAACTTGACGGCGGTCGCGCCGGTGAAGTTCAAGCCGGTGATCGTCACCGTCGTGCCGCCCGTTTCCGGACCAGTGTAGGGGACGAGCTTGGCGAACTGCGGGTAGGCGACCGGGGTCGCGCCGACGGCATAGCTCTGGCCGTTGCCGGCCGCGATGGCCGTGACCCCGGAGAGGCCGCTCACGGGAACCGGCACACGGCTCTGTCCTTCGGTTTCGATGTTCCCGAGCTGCCAGAGGATGTCTCCGCCCCACGCCTCCACAGTGCCATCACTCAACAGGGCGAGGCTGTGGTAGTTGCCGGCGGAGATCGCGGTCACACCGGTGAGTCCTTTGACGGCGACCGGCACATCACTTTCTTTGAAGCCGCCATTTCCGAGCTGACCGGCTTCGTCGTTGCCCCAGGCCTCGACCGTCCCATCGCTCAGCAGCGCGAGGTTGTGAAGATCGCCGGCGGAGACCTGGGCGACGCCGGAAAGTCCGCTGACCGCGATGGGCACGCCGCTGCACGAAACCCCGTTCACACACCATTCGGGCCCTTCGGTGCTTCCGGCCCCGAGCTGCCCCGCGCCGTTGTAGCCCCAGCTCATGACGGTGCCGTTCTCCAGCAGCACGAGGCTGTCGCCGTGGCCGGCGGCGAGGGCGCTGACCCCGGACAGACCGCTGACCGGCACCGGCGTCTTGCTGCACAGCCGAGATCCCGTGACATCGGGTTCTTCCGGGCAGATTTCCAATCCGATGATCGGGCCGTTACCGAGCTGGCCCCACGAGCCTTCGCCCCACGCCTCGACAGTCCCGTTTTCGAGCAGCGCGAGGGCGTAGCTTTCCCCGGCGGCGATCGCCTTGACGCCTGCCAGGCCGGGCACGGGTGTCGGCGTGCGGACGCAGGCCGCGCCGCTCTCGCAGATTTCCGTTGGGGTGATCGGGCCGAGCTGATCGTAGTCGTCGTAACCCCACGCCTCGACCGTCCCGTTTTCCAGCAGCGCGAAGCTGTCTTGACTACCGGCCGCTATCTGCTTGACCCCGGACAGCCGGCTGACCGCCACCGGCGTGTCGCGCTGGGTGATGGTGCCATCGCCGAGTTCGCCGGCGCCGTTGTTCCCCCACCCCATCACGGTTCCGTCTTGCATGAGCGCCAGGCCAGCCGAACCGCTCGCCGCGACCGACCTCGCGCCGGAGAGGCCGCTTACCGGGATCGGCACCTTGCTGTCGTATTCCCAGCCTTCGTAGCCGTCGCCGAGCTGGCCGTAGGTGTTATCGCCCCAGGACGAGACGACGCCAGATGTACTTGAAGCCGATGTCGAGGCCACAAACATCGGCACCCCAATCACGACGACCAGAACGCTCGCGAGAGCTGCCACCTGAAGGCCGAGAAGCCGCCCCAGCCCGTACCTGCCTCGCCCACCCGCGAGCGCTATCGCGGTCAGCCCACACCCACGTGGTCCTCGCACAGCTACCTCCCGGCGTCGACGATCACTTGGCACGGTACCATAGCATGACTTGAGGTTTTGGCCCTAGAGGTTTTGGCCCTAGCCGAGAACCATGGTGGGCATGGCGGCCACTGCCCGGGAGACGTTCGCGAGCAACCTCCGCCGGGAACGGCAGCGGTTGAAGCTCTCCCAGGAAGCGTTGAGCTTCCGCTGCGATCTGAACATGAGCGAGATCTCGCGCCTCGAGCGCTCACGGCGCGATCCCCGGCTGGCGACGATCGTCAAGCTCGCGAACGCCCTGGGCATCCCACCGGCACGGCTACTCGACGGCATCCCCTGAGCGCAGCGGCTGCAGGCAATCAGCTCCCCTCTTTGACCGGCGTGAGCGGGAGGAGGCGTGACCGGCGCGCCAAGCGGTAGGTTGCAAACAGCAGGCCGACCGGACCGGACGCTTGGTGGCGGAAGCGCGCAAAGCCAGGCTTTCCCGCGAGGCGCTTGCCTTGCCGCCATCCACAGGGGGGTTACAGTGCGCGTCGACGTCAACGGTGTGGGCATCGAGTATGAGGTGACCGGCGACGGCCGGCCGGTGGTGTTGCTGCATGGGTTCCCAGACTCGGGGCGGCTCTGGCGCCATCAGGTGCCGGCGCTGGCCGACGCGGGATTCAAGGTCATCGTCCCCGATCTGCGTGGCTATGGCCGATCGGACAAGCCGGCGGAGGTGGCGGCGTACACGATGGACCTGCTCGTCGGTGACGTGCTGGCCGTGCTCGGCGACGCGGGCGCCGAGCGAGCTCACGTCGTCGGCCACGATTGGGGGGCGGGCGTGGCGTGGGCCACCGCGCTGATGGCCGCTGAGCGCGTCGAGCGTCTCGTGGCGATGTCGGTGGGACATCCGGCGACGTTCTTCGCGGATGGCTTCGAGCAGCACGAGAAGTCTTGGTACGTGCTCCTCTTCCAGTTCCCGGGGATCGCGGAGGAGTGGCTGTCGGGGAACGACTGGGCCAACTCCCGGGCCTGGAGCCAGCACCCCGATATGGACGCGGCGATCGCCGAATTGGAGGCGAATGGGTCACTGACGCCGGGGCTGAACTATTACCGGGCGAACATTCCCCCCGCGCGCTTTCTTCCCTCGGACCTCGTGCCGCCGCCGATACAGGCACCGACGATGGGCGTGTGGAGCTCTGGGGACATCGCGCTCACCGAGGGTCAGATGACCAGGTCAGCTGATCACGTCGCCGGCCCGTGGCGCTATGAGCGTCTCGACGGGCCCGGGCACTGGATGCAATTAGAGGCGCCGGATGCGGTGAATCGGCTGCTGATCGACTTCCTGGGAGCGTAAGCGATAAACACGATCGAAACTGACTACCTGATCGTCGGTGCGGGAGCGTCGGGGATGGCGTTTGCCGACTCGCTGATCGCCGAGTCCGACGCGGACGTGGTGATCGTGGACCGGCGACACCGCCCGGGAGGCCACTGGAACAATGCATACCCGTTCGTGCGCCTGCACCAGCCCTCCGCTTACTACGGGGTCAACTCGCGAGTCCTGGGCAGTGACTCGATCGACGAGTTCGGGCCGAACTCGGGCCTATACGAGCGGGCGACCGGAGCCGAAATCTGCGACTACTTTCAGCGGGTGCTCGACGAGCATCTCCTGCCATCAGACCAGGTTCGCTTCTTTGGCATGTGCGACTACATCGGCGACTGGTCTGGCGAGCACCGCTTCGTGTCCCGCACGACCGGTGAGGTGAGGACCGTGCGAGTGCGACGCAAGGTCGTCGACGCCACATACCTCGAACCATTGGTTCCGTCGATGCGCGCTCCATCGTTCAGCGTCGATCCGAACGTGCGGCTGATCCCCGTCAACGATCTCGTCGCGCTGACGGAGCCCGGCAGCGGATACACGGTGATCGGCGCCGGCAAGACGGCGATGGACGCGTGCATCTGGCTGCTCGACGGCGGTGTGGCCCCCGAGGCGATTCGGTGGATCCGGCCTCGAGACGGCTGGATGCTCAACCGTGCATTCGTGCAGCCGCTGGACCTGCTCGGCGGGCTGATCGAGGGTTTCTCGCTTCAGCTCGAGGCCGCGGCCCAAGCGGAGAATGCCGAGGACCTCTTCCGTCGCCTCGAGGCGTGCGAACAGCTCGTCCGGCTCGACCCGGCAGTCGAGCCCACCATGTACCACTGTCCCATTTTGGGCCAGGACGAACTGGAAAACCTGCGCCTGATCGAGAATGTGGTCCGCCAGGGCCGCGTCGCTCATATCGGAGAGGAGCGGATCGAGCTGGAGAAAGGGTCGATTCCGACCGATCGCAATCAGCTCTACGTCGACTGCACGGGCGAGGGCATCCGTAGGGCGCCCGTTCGCCCGATCTTCGAACCCAACCGGATCACGGTGCAGCAGGTCCGGACCTGCCAACCAACATTCAACGCCGCCGTCATAGCATTCGTAGAGGCAGTCCGAGACGACGACGTCGAGAAGAACCGGCTCTGCCCACCACACCTATACCCAGACGGGGCCCTGGACTGGCTCTCCGTGACCTCCTTCGGACAGCGCACCGAAACACTGTGGTTTGACCAGCCCGACCTCATGGCGTGGCTGGAACACTCCCGACTGAACGCGACATGCGGACTCATCGAGCGTGCGATCGATCCAAAGATGCAATCGGCGATCGCTCGACTCTTCGCGAACCGAGAGCCAGCGATCAACAAGCTCGAGAAGCTGCTCGCGCAAGGCGCATAGGCATAGGCTTTGTGACACCCACAGCCGGTGGTACCCTGCCTATATGGCTATCGATACTGGTCGGACAGCTCGGTCTGTAGCCAAGTCGCTCAATGGCGCTGGGCCGGCCGCGGTCGAGGTGACGCGCGAACGGGCCGCGGCGAACGCGCTTGCTTCGGTTCGCGCCGAGGGGCTTGATCCTGGTGTCGCTGAGCCGCTGCTGGCTCGGTGGGCGCGCGAGGAGATCACCGATGCGCAGCTCGATGAAGGGATCCTGCGGATCGCCGCCCGCGAGTCGCTGACCGATCTGCTCGGACCAGTTCACCCGTAAGAGCCCTCCCGGCGGCACGAGCTCGATGTGGTTGGGGCGATGGCTGACGACGATCCATACGTCTATCCGGGCACCAGCGTGCTGCGAAACCACTTTGGGATTCGTGACGCCGCCGAACTTGCGCAACTCGAGGCGGCGATCAGCGCCGGCCGTATCGCTCAACTTGAAAGGGAGTCCATCCCCGGCGACTACGACACACCCCACCTGCAGGCCGTCCATCGTAAGATCTTCGGGGACCTGTACCCGTGGGCCGGTGAGCTGCGCACCGTCAAGATCGCGAAGGGTGAGAGCATGTTCGCGCTGCCACAGCATGTCGCTTCTTATCTCGCCGGCGTGCTGAGCGACCTCGCAAACGAGGATCGTCTGCGTGACCTGGAGCGTGAGGAGTTCGTGACGCGGCTGGCGCACTACTTCGCTGAGCTCAACGCGGTCCATCCCTTCCGGGAGGGCAACGGTCGTACCCAGCGCGCGTTCCTCGGTCAGATCGCAACCGAAGCGGGGCACCCCATCGACTGGACCGGCTTGGACCCTGACAGCAACATACAAGCCTCGCGTGAAAGCCATCGCGGCAACAACGAGCAGCTGAAAAAACTGCTTGACGGGTTGATTGCTGAATGACCTAGTCGGGCTGGCGTGACCGCGATCTCTCGGTACGCCCGTAAGCCTGGATTTATGTGTCAGCGACTGGTGGTTGAGCTGAGGAGTTCGCGTGCAATGCGGACCTCATCATTCTCAAAAGCTGCGGCCATCCGCTCGACCGCCCCTGGTTCGAGCCCGACCGCTTTGGCTATCGCTCGCCAGCTCGATGTTGCGCGATCGACTTCCCCCACGGTGGCGACAGCCTGCTCGGGTGTGAGTCGGAACAGCCCGGCGAGCTCGATCGCGGCCTCGATGTCGCTTCCACCGCGGCGCTCCTCGATCACCGTGCTGAATCCTCGTCCCCCAGACTGCGGATTCGGATTCAAGTCGAACGCGGGGGACAGTGACCATCCGGCTGTGCTGGTTCGCAGGAAGCCGTGGTTGCGCAGATGGTCGTCGGTGTTTGAGATCAGGCGCGAGAACACGATCCGCCGCCACAGCTCGCGTAGATCGGCGCTCGCGGTCGGCGAGTGCTCCTCGATCGTCTCGGCTATTTCGACATAGCTGCCTGCTGCGCCGTCTTTGGACTCGAGCAATGTCATCGCGCTGACGTATCCGACCCGTCCGCCTCCGTCGCGGTCGAAGCGACGGACGATCAGCACCGGTCTGCCAGCGATCTCATGAAGCCGAAACTGGGGTACCCGGAGCCCGGCAGCACGTGCGAGGGTGAGGGCCGCGGCCTCCCAGCGAATGACGTCCCACTTGTCATTCTCGGGGGCGGGGAACTTGGCGATGCCGAGCTGCCCCTGGGTGTCGAGTACGTGGGCCTTCGGACGTGCACCCCCGAGCGAGCTCCCGCCCTCGAGCAGGAGCTGCAAATCCTCGTCGGTCTCCTGGTCACGTTCGAGCTGCTCTGCGGCCGCCAATAGGCGCCCCAGGTCGAGCAGTTGGGGGACGTCGCTTCGGTCCTCGGCCAGGTAGGTTCCGTCGGCCGGGTTGCGGAAACGCAACGCGCCCTGGCGTAGCTGGTCGCGCACGCCGAGCAGATAGTCGATCTCGGGGATGTCCCTCTCCGGGACACCGTGCTTCTCGGCGTGGTGGATCTCGTTACGTCGGATCAGCCGACGTCCCCACCCGTCGGGAGCAGCGTCGGAGAACGCCCCGAACAGCGCCTGGCCCTCGGCGGTCTGCTGCTGCCCGGTGTGCTCGGCAAGCCGCGGGTCGAGTTCATAGCTGTCCGCGCGAGCGAGATACTCGGGCAGATACGCGAACGTCGCAGAGCCGCTGCGACCGTGGGGGTGTGCCCAGAGCCTGCCGGCTCCTACGTCCTCGCCGGCGATCTGCACGAGCACATCGACGATCGTGTCAGTCATGGTCGCTCTCCGGGGTTGGTTCCTTGAGGGTCAGCTGTCTGGGACGCACGCGCCGGGGGAGTCGCTGCGCTGATCGAATGCGCCCAACATCGCTTGCGAGCGGGTCCAATGCCTGCGGCAGGTTTTCGAGCAGCCCAAGCCCGCGAAGTACGCGGAGCAGGTTCTCGACGCTGACGCCCTTCTCGGCCGCCTCGATTCGCTGCAGCGTGCCGCGGGCTACACCTGAGCGGTCGGCCAACTGTGCCTGCGTGAGGCCACGCAGCTTGCGCCAAGCCACGATGTGATCGGCTATCTGTCGCTGCGCCCGGCGCACCGGAAGTGGGGCCGTCCGTCGCTGGTTCTCAATTTTAGGCATCATATGTTGATCACTATAACGCTTAGTGCTCAAGATATCGAGCTTTATAGTGATGTTGCTGCTAGATCTGTTTGACTGCGAACCTGCGCTGGCCCGCCTCAGGGCGCCTCGGAGATCACCAGGCGCAGGGCGCCGTCGAAGCTCTCCTCTCCACGCAGATAACCGTGCTCGGCGTCCCAGGCGCCGGAATCGAGCGCGGCGGCGAGCCGTTCGACGATGCATTGCTCCACGCCCGGCTCGAGCAGCGCCCACACCGACTGGGCGCCGCGGACGGCCGGGTCGAGGAGCTCCTCGGGGCGCCGCCAGAACGCCTCGAAGAACCCGTCCGTGCAATCGCCGGGGGTGGGGATTCGCTCCACGCGCGTGCGCCCGCCCAGGGCAGCGGCGATGTCGTCGATCGCGGGGAACCGCGGTAGCTCCTTCACGACCCCCTCGCGCAGGAACTCGTGCTGCCAAGCGGGCAGATATTGGAGCTCGAAGGTGAAGACCACGACCGGCCCGCGCGCCACCCGGCGCAGCTCGGCCAGCCCGGCCTCGGGGGTCTCCCAATGGTGGATCGTCACGCACGCCATCGCCGCATCGAAGGCGCCGTCGTCGAAGGGGAGCGCCTCCGCGCGAGCCGCGAGCGCGGGCGCGGCGTCAGGCGGGCGCTGCGCCCGCATGGTTGCACTCGGCTCGACCGCGAGCACAAGGCGATCGGACGGCTCGTAGGAGCCGGCGCCGGCGCCGACGTTGAGCACCGTGCGCGCATCCCCCAGTGCCGCATGGATACGCGCGGCGATCCGCGGGTCCGGGCGCCGATGCTGAGCGTACGTGCGCCCGTGCCGCTCGTAGTCAACCCGAGCCGTCATCGGCCGACCTTAACACCCGCCGCGACGAGCCGGCAGTCAAGATGTTGGAGGCGATGGCGCTGGAGGCGATGGCGTGGGCGTGGGCGTGGGCGGCAGTTTGTAGGCTTCGATCCAGGTGTGAACCCAGGACGAAATCGGATCCACGCGGGTGAACACGGTCGGCCGTCGGGTGGAGCATCTTCCATAGACGTGGATCGCGATGCCGATCTGAATGGGTTCGCCGCCGGTGGGTTCGCTCGCCAGCAATGGCCCGCCGCTGTCTCCGTTGCAGCCCCCGGTGGAGTATCTCGGAGGATCGATCGTGCATATCTCGCTGCGGAGGTAGAAGGGCGGGGCGTTGCGCTTACACCATCGACTTCCCTGCACCGCGGTGTCAGCCCATTGCAGTCGTTCGATCGGACGTCTCTGTCCGTACTGGGTCCTCCCCCACCCGGCCATCATGGCCGGCGTGCCCGCCCGGAGATCCCGGAGGTCTGAGGCGTTTGCGAGCGTGATCGCGGGCGCCGTGGTGGGCGTGGACAGGACGAGCAGCGCGGCATCCCCGTCGTCGACCCGGCGGACGAAAGCTTCATCGACGAGCACTCCCAACACCGTCGAGACCTGCGGCTCGATCGTCGCCGGATCGAGACTCCCAGTCAACACCACATAGCCGGACGACTTGTTCACGATCCCAGTTTTCACGTTCTCGGCGCAATGGCCAGCCGTCAGGATCAACTTGGGGGCGACGACCGTTCCCGTGCATTGGCCGACCTCGCTGCCACGGACATCGACTATGTATGCGAGCGATGCGAATGTGCCGGCCCGCGCGGGCGCGCCACCGATGATCGCCTCGTGGGCCTTCATGGCCGGATGGGGGCCACCATCGCCGTGGACGCCCTCCAGCGCGATCGCAACGGGGACAGAACCACCAGCAACGCTCAACAGCACCGCCAAGACCCCCGCCAGCTTGACTGGGCCTATGAACGTCATCCTCATGGATTTGGCCGGCGATATCGACTGCATCTCTTCTGTCTTCTGAGCTGAGTCACCGTCTGGGGGAGTGCGCCACACTGCCATCGACACGAATCGCCGACAGCTTGATGTCCAACCAAGAAGAAGGAGATGGAGAAGAAGCATCAGCTGACCAGGTGAGTTGAGACGCCTGATCTCTGGATTTGACGCCGACGGCCTGCCCTAGATTTCCGCCCGACGGCCTGCCCCAGCTATCGGAGCGCGTCCTGGTCGCCTGAGCGCAGCTCAGCGCCGATCCAGTCGTCGAGCTCCTGCCAGCGGTCGTACAGCCATGCGATCAGCTCGTCGCGCCCTGAGGGCACCTCGGCGGCGGGGAATCGCCAGAACTTGAGCCGGACGGTCGTGCCCACGAGGCCGCCCGCCCAGATGTCGCTGATGTACTCAAAGCCGTCGAGGCCGACGTGGCCGAAGATCACCACGTCGGCGTCGCGCGCGGCTTCCAGCAGCGCGATCGAGCCGCCGAGACGCGGGGGCAGGAGGTTGCGCAGGCGGGCGGCGCGCGGCGCGAGCTCCGGCTGGCGCTCGGCGATGATCGCCTTGGCCCGGGCCAGCTTCTCCATCGTGCAACGCGTGCCCTCGGGGTAGATCAGCAACCCATCCCGCGAGGACATGTTCACCGTGAGCGCGCGCATCCGCTCGAGCTCCCCCTCAGTATCGCCCGAGCCACGGCGCACGAACAATGTCGGCACCCAGCGCCCGCCGATGTCGATCGTGGGCAGAATCTCGAGCTCGCGCTTGATGACGAAGCGGAAGCCGAGCCCATGCGCGCGTCCGAGAATCGCGTCGGGGAGCGCGTTGTCGATGATGCTCGCGTGGCGGATCATCACGAGCACCGGCCCAGGGCCCGCGAGCTCGAGTCCTTCGATCTCGAAGCGCAGCCCGAACAGCGTGCGGATGCCGACGAGGTGGCTGCGCAGCCAGCGGCGCTTGAGGCGGTACACGCGGTCGCGTCGCCGGGCGCCGTCGCGACCGCCCGAGAGAACCCAGATCACGAGCAGTCCCAGCAGCCCATAGAGCTCGCCCAGCAAGAACCACCACAGCATCGCGAGCAGGCGGACCGCCATCCAGGGCTTGCGATGGCGCAGCCAGAGCGCCCCATCGACCGCCGCCGCGCCGAGGAAGAGCAGCGGTGAGAGCAGGGTGACCGCCACGAACACGATCACGACGACGGCGATGCCGCGCACGCGCCGCCACGCTCGGGAGCCGCGTGAGCTGTCGTCGGGGATCAGCGGTCCCTGGGCTCCCATCTGCCGCCATCGTACTTCCCCACCTCCCCACCTCCCTACCGACGCAACATTTTCCAGTCACAGTCGCTATACTTAAGTAGGTGCTTAAGCATTACGAGCCCGAGACCCCTCCGGTCGACCTGCTCTTCGGAGCCCTGGCCGACCCCACCCGCAGGCTGATGATCGATCGGTTGAGCCGAAGCCCCGCCTCGGTCAGCGAGCTGGCCAAGCCGTTTGACATGTCCCTGGCCGCCGTCGTCCAGCACCTGCACGTGCTCGAGCACAGCGGCCTGGTCCAGTCGGAGAAGGTCGGGCGGGTCAGAACCTGCAGCCTCGAGGCCGACGCGATGCGCACGGCCGAGCGATGGATAACTGAGCGGCGCACATTCTGGGAGCGCCGCCTGGATCGTCTCGGTGAGTTCCTGGCCGAGAACCCCGACCCCCACCAAGAGCAAAGGAGCAAGCAGTGAGCGAGCGGTCCACCACACACTCGACGTTCGTCATCGAGCGAACATACGAAGCCTCACCGGAGCGGGTGTTCGAGGCCTGGTCCGATCCGGCCTCCAAGGCGCTCTGGTTCGGTCCGCCACAGAAGCCGCAGGGAGCCTACTCGCTGGACTTCCGGGTCGGTGGAAGCGAGCATCTCAAGATCCCAACGCCGGCCGGTGAGATCTACAGCTTCGACGCCGTCTACCAGGACATCGTGCCCGGCCAGCGGATCGTCTACACCTACGACATGCACCGCGACGAGGATCGCATCTCGGTTTCCGTCGCGACGGTCGAGATCGAGGGGATTGATGCCGGCACGCGGCTGACCCTCACCGAGCAGGGCGTATTCCTCGACGGACTGGACACGCCCGCAGAGCGCGAGCACGGCACTAACGTTCTGATGGACACACTCGGCGCCCACCTGCAGGGCTCAGGAGCATCCGCGTGAGGAGCCGGGCACGCCGATGAGTTTCTGAGCGACCGCCAGCCCGCACATTCAAACCCCGTCCACGAAGGAGAGATACCGATGAGCGCCACAGAGTCCGACCGCAACCGCTGGATCGCCCTCTACGTCCTCTGCGCCGGGGTGCTGATGATCGTGCTGGATGTCACGGTCGTGAACGTCGCGCTTCCGTCGATCCAAACCGCTCTCGGCTTTTCCACCTCGAGCCTCGCGTGGGTGGTGAACGCTTACCTGATCGCGTTTGGGGGGCTGCTGCTGCTGGCCGGAAGATTCGGCGACCTGGCCGGGCGCCGCAGCGTGCTGCTGGTCGGCCTGGCCATCTTCACCACGGCATCGATGCTGTGCGGGCTCTCGCAATCGCAGGGGATGCTCGTCGGCGCCCGCTTCCTGCAGGGCGCCGGCGGCGCGATGACCTCGGCGGTGATCCTCGGGATGATCGTCACGATGTTCCCCGAGCCCCACGAGCAGGCGAAGGCGATCGGCGTGTACGCGTTCGTCGCGTCCGCCGGCGGCGCGGTCGGCCTGCTGGCCGGCGGCGTGATCACCCAGGCGATCAACTGGCACTGGATCTTCTTCGTCAACGTCCCCGTCGGGATCGCCACCGCCACGGCGATCCTGCGACTGCTGAAGCGCGACGAGGGCATCGGGATCGGTGAGGGCGCCGACATCCCCGGCGCGCTGTTGATCACCAGCGCTTTGATGCTCGGCGTCTACACGATCGTGGGTCCGGCCGCCAAGGACGGCTGGGGCGCGGCCCGCACGCTCGAGCTGGGCGCCGGCTCGCTCGTGCTGCTGGCCATCTTCATCGCCCGTGAGGCCACCGCCGCAAAACCGCTGATGCCGCTGCGAATCTTCCGCTCGCGCAACGTCACCGGAGCCAACCTGATCCAGGTGCTCTCGGTGGCGGGGATGTTCGGCATGTTCTTCCTGGGCGCGCTGTACATGCAGCGAGTCCTCCACTACGACGCCCTGCGGATAGGTCTCGCTTTCCTGCCGGTGACGCTCATCATGGGCACGCTGTCGGTGCGCTTCGCCCAACCCCTGGCCATGCGCTTCGGGGCGCGCAACCTGATGTTCCCCGGCCTGGGATTGATCGCGATGGGGCTGTTGTGGTTCATGCGCGCCCCGGTCCACGGCAGGTACTTCATCGACATCCTCCCGGTGATGGTGGTGTTCGGAACCGGTGCGGGCATCTGCTTTCCGGCGCTCATGGGGCTCGCGATGTCCGGCGCCACCCCGAGCGACGCCGGTCTCACCTCGGGCTTGGTGAATACGACCGCGCAGGTCGGTGGCGCGCTCGGCCTCGCGGTGCTCGCCACCCTGTCGGCGTCACACAGCAACAGCCTCGTCAAGAGCGGGCACTCCACCGCTGCGGCGTTGACCAACGGCTATCACCTCGCGTTCGCGATCGGAGCCGCGCTCGTCGGCTGCGCGATCCTCGTCGCCATGACGGTGGTTCAGCCGGTCGCCATGCCCATGCACGAGGTCGGTGCGGATGGCGGGCTGGCCGAGGCCGAGGGCGCCTACTCCGAGGCCGCATAGACTTGCTGCGATGGACGGCGCGAGGGTAAGCCCTGCGTCGGGCGCGTCGATGGCCTGGCTCCAAGCCCGGGCGCCCACATCGCCCGTGCACTAGTCGCGGGCTGAGAGTCGCCGAGACGCTCCGCGGTGGTTCGCCATCGTGGGTGCTAGCGGTCTAGCTCGGAGCGCAGCTTCCTCAACCCGAGTCGCATCCGGCCGTTCCGCGCGCCGGTTCGTAGGTCGCCCGCGAGGACCACATCGAGACGAAGGCGTCCTGCACGGCGTTCTGGGCGCAATCGCGGTCATGGCAGACCGAGAGGGCGGTGCGTAGGCGCGCGGGGCGAAGCAATCGTACAGTTTCCCCAGCGCGGGACGCTCGCCGGCCTGGACCTCCTGCATAAGCGTTGCGTCCGTCAACTTCAGCGCGGACGTGACGGTCATGGAGCTGCCTCAATTGGCGACCCCGCCAGCACGAGCTTCGCGTTCAACAACCTCAGCCAGCTCGAAGGCCTGACACCGCCCGGGAAAGCCGAAGAAACACTCAAATATCTTGGCAGCGGCCAAGGCAAACTCACAGGCCTCGGCACCACCACGCTCCAAAACAGCACGCTGGGCATAACAAAGCAAACCATCGAAGGAAACGCGAGCTACTACGCACGCACACCACACGGAACGCTGATCGACGAGCGTCTACCAGGCGGCACCAGCTACAACCCCATCTACGACGCACAAGGAGACACAGTCGGCCTGCTCAACAGCGCGGGTGAACTCGTGCAGACCGTACGCTACGGCCCATACGGCGAGAACACCAACACCAGCGGCACCGTCGCCTACAGCACCACCAACGACCCATTCCTATTCCAAGGCGGCTACCACACGTCCGGAGGCAACGCTGGCACCGGCAACGTGGAGGTTGTCCCGTTCGCCGTAGAAGTTCTCGGTGGCGGTCGGGTGTGATGGTTACACGGTGAGGGTGGTGAGCGTGTTCTCCTCTCGGGTCGTGGTGTGAATGGTGG
>Ga0116219_10002192_pt1 | contig 16860 bp, 12 predicted proteins | sample Sb_taG_4_FD_91019 | JGI IMG/M metagenome (GOLD analysis project Ga0116219, IMG submission 91019) | Peat soil microbial communities from Weissenstadt, Germany - Sb_50d_6_BS metaG | ecosystem: Environmental > Terrestrial > Soil > Wetlands > Peat | place: Germany: Weissenstadt | collected 2010-09-21
ACCCCGCCACCTGAGACCGAGGTGGTCGTGATGGTGTTGTCGTTCTGCTCGTCCACCACGACCATCAGGTCGCCGACGTGCTGCGGGTTGACCCCGGTCAGGGTGGTAATCCCCGACCCCGTCTGCGACAGGGTGCCGCCAACGGCGCTGATCACGGGCGGTGACGCCGCGGCCGTAACCGTCAAGGCGCCGACGACCGTGGCGGTGACCAGTGCCGCCCCCAGGGCGAGGCGGGTCATCAGGATCGTCGTCCGCATCGTGTGGTTGCGGCGGCGGATGGCGTGCTTCGGGGATGACGCGGCGAACAAGTCCATGAACGGCTTCCTCACAGCAGGAGTGGACCCGGGCTGGGTTGGCGGACGGGGCGTCACGTTCGGGCGAACGTAGCATCGCCGGCGACCCGGAACGCGCCCACTCCTTGCACAAAGCAGCCGACGCCTGTCACTCCGCGAAGGGCACCTCAGCGCCCTGGGCCCCGACGGGCCCAGGGCGGAGGCTTCGGCTTACTGAGGCGCGAAGGCCACGATGTTGTTGACGTGGATGTTGAGGCCGGGGATCGATCCCACGAAGCCGGCGTCACCGAAGGCGAACACCCCGCCGTCGGATCCCACCATCCAGTAGCCCTTGCCGGTGGAGGTGGGCACCACGCCCACGATGTTGCTGACGTGCACGTTGATGCCCGGGAGCGACCCCACGAAGCCGGCGTCACCGAAGGCGAACACCCCGCCGTCGGATCCCACCATCCAGTAGCCCTTGCCGGTGGAGGTGGGGACCGCGCCTACGACGTTCTTGACATGGACCCCGATGCCCGGGAGCGACCCCACGAAGCCGGCGTCACCGAAGGCGAACACCCCGCCGTCGTTGCCGATCATCCAGTAGCCCTTGCCGGTGGAGGTCGGTACGGCGGCGACGATGTTGCTGACGTGCACGTTGATGCCCGGAAGCGACCCAACGAAGCCGGCGTCGCCGAAGGCGAACACCCCGCCGTCGGAGCCGATCATCCAGTAGCCCTTGCCGGTGGAGGTCGGCACGACGGCCACGATGTTGCTGACGTGCACGTTGATGCCCGGGAGCGACCCCACGAAGCCGGCGTCACCGAAGGCGAAGACCCCGCCGTCGGACCCCACCATCCAGTAGCCCTTGCCCGTGGAGGTGGGCACCATGCCCACGATGTTCTTGACGTGGATGCCCAGGCCGGGGAGCGAACCTTCGTAGGGCGCCCCTCCGAAGGAGAAGATCCCGCCGTCGGTGCCCACCATCCAGTAGCCCGAGTTCTGGTAGGTGAACTTGTCAGCCGAGCTGACCGCACTCGAGCCCCCCGGCGTGGTCACGGTGATGTCGACCGTTCCCACCGCTCCGGCCGGGGAATTGACCGTGAGGGAGGTTCCTGCCCCGTTGACCGAGACTCCGGTCCCGGCGTTGGAGCCGAAGTTGACGGCTGTCTCCCCAGCCAGGTTGGTGCCGGTGACCGTCACCGACGTGCCGCCCGATGTCGTACCGGTACCAGGGGACACGCCGGTCACGGTGGGAACGCCGAAGTACGTGTAGTCGTCGGCCGAACTGGTGGCGCTGGTGCCCGCAGGGGTGGTCACGGTGACGTCGACCAGGCCAGCCGCCTTGGCCGGCGCGGTGACGGTCAAAGAGGTCCCACCCCCGTTGACCACCACGCCGGTGCCCGCGGTGGCGCCGAAGTCAACGGCGGTGGCGCCCGTGAAGCTGGTACCGGTCACCGTGACTGTCGTGCCTCCGGCGACGGGCCCGCCCGAGGGGCTGACGCTGTTGACGATGGGGCCGGACGGCGGGGCCAGGAAGATCCCCACCGCAACGCTTGGGTCGGCCGTCAATTGAGTGGACGTGGGCTGGATGGCGCCGGTGCCCGAATTCGGGTTGTAGGCGACCTGGTTGAAGTTGGCGGTAGTCGTGTAAGTGAAGCCCGCGGTGCTCCCGGCAGCGGGTGTGGTCGGCACGTCGGCGAACCCGTAGTACAGCTCGCCACCAGCCGTCGGCGTCAGCGATGGGTAGGTCACTGTCGTTACGGAGGCTGTGTTGTCACTGTGCCCCGACTTGTCGAGCGTCCACACCGCTCCCGCCCCCAGCCCAGCCGTGAACTCCTCGCTGGAGTATTCGGGCGTCAGCGCGGCGACCGAACTCGACCAGTTGAACGTGATCGTTCCCGGCCCGGTGGCGGTGACCGTGCCGTACCAGATCTCCACGTCGCGAGCCTGAGTCGATCCGACGAACGACGCCCCCTTGGTCCAGGTGGTGACCCCGCCGCCCGAGATCGAGGTTATGGATGGAGTCGTACTGAGCCCGGGCTCGGCGGTGGCGACCAACACGTCGCCAACATTGTGCGTAGTAACTGCCAGAGTGGTGTCATCCGACCCTGAGCCCGATGAAAAACTTCCCGCAACTGCCGTGATCGCCGTCGTGGCGCCGGCGGGACTCGCCGTCAACGCACTGATGATCGGCGCGGCAACCAGGCCGAGAACGACGGCGATCGACACCGTCAAAGCGTTGAGCTTCCCGGTGCCCCGGAGTCGGCGGCGAGCGATGGACGTAGTGGCTGACGCGGGAATGCGATTCACGGGATCTCCTGAGCAACGTGGGGGGTGTACCCGGATCGGACGGTGGAACGAGCGCGGTTCAGTGCTCGGCCGACCGTAGCATTCCCGTCCGGGGCGGTTTCAACCCCCAACGATAAGCAAACAGCCCTTTTCCACGGGGGATCCCAGGCTCTTGACTCGGCGCGGTTGATCGCCCACGAGATGCGCTGACGAAGGTGGGGATATCCTCACTCGATGCCGGCGCTGCCCTCCCCTTGCCAGTGGGCTCGTCGTGGCGGCATACCGAGCCCGTCGAAGGATCCCCGATGGTGAAGACCTCGACATCCAAAGACACGGAAGTGGAGTGGCAGTTCGACGCGCTCGACCTCCGCCCCGCGGAACGCTGGTTCGGTGCGCTGTCCACCGAACGCGTCGACAATCCACAATCACCACGAACGCTGAGCGCACCGGATATGGTGCTGTCTGCGGTGATCGCGGTGGCAAAACCCGCGGAACGCCTGGTGGATACGTACTTCGACACGGCCGACTGGCGGATCGGTCGCTCCGGCCACGTGCTGCGCGTTCGCAACCGCGCTGCGCGTGGGGAAGCGACGCTGAAGAGCCTGGCGCAGTCCGACGCCGGGCTGCGTCGTCGTCTCGAGGTGACAGAGCCACTCCCGTCGGGAGGTGTCGGGACCCTCGGGATCAATGGTCCGGTGGGCTGGCGCCTGCGCGTCCTGGCCGGGAAGCGCCCCCTCCAGCCGATCCTCGAGGTGCGGACACGGCGTCGCCCCTTCGATCTGCGCGTGTCAGGAGAGACGGTGGCCGAGGCGGCGCTCGACGAGACGACCATCGTGGTGGGGAACGAGCACCAGCCGGTACGTCTGCAGCGGGTCGAGGTAGAGGTCGTGCCGGCGTGGGTCGATCGACTCGGTGGGCTCGTCGACGCTCTGCGACACGAGTGTGGCCTCCAGCCGGCGGCACTCTCGAAATTCGAGGCCGGTCTGTTGGCCGCGGGGTTGCGCGTGCCTCCTCCGCCCGAGCTCGGCCCCGTGACCTTCGACTCGAACCCCTCGGTCGGCGAGGTGGCGTTCGCGGTGCTGCGGCGAAACTTCGCCGCTGTCCTCGCCCACGAGACCGGCACCCGGCTCGGCGAGGACGTCGAGGAGCTCCACGACATGCGGGTCGGCACCCGCCGGACGCGTGCCGCGCTGGCGCTGTTCGAGAACGCGCTGCCCGTGCGGGCGCGCCATGTTCGGACCGAGTTGGGGTGGCTGGCGGACGCGCTGGGCGCGGTGCGCGATCTCGACGTCCAGCTCGAACGTGTGGACGAGTGGATGCGAGAGGTCCCTGACGAAGATCGCGCCGCCCTCGCCGACCTGGCCGCCCTGCTCGGCCGCGAGCGTGAGGAGGCTCGGCGGAGCCTGCTGGCCTGTCTCGACTCGGCCCGCTACGAGCGCCTGGTGGCGGGCTTCACGGCCATGCTCCGCCAGGGCCCCTCTCGGCGGTCGGCCACCGCCCGGGCTCCAGCCGGAACGGTCATGCCCGACCTCATCGAGTCTCTCCATCGTTCGGCCACCAAGGCGGCCCGGCGTGCCCGGCGATCGGGCGACCCGGCCGACTTCCACCGCACCCGGATCCGCCTCAAGCGGCTCCGCTACGCGCTCGAGTTCGTGTCGGAGATCTACGAACGGCGCACGGCGAGATACCTGCGTCATGTGGTGAAGCTCCAGGACGGGCTCGGGCTCATGCAGGACGCCCGTGTGGCCGCGGCCCGGCTGCACGAGCTGGCGACGGCCGGGGGGTCCACCCTGTCACCGACCACCGTCTTCGTGATGGGAGGTGTGACCGAGCGGTACCGCATGGAGTCAGAGCGGCTGACCCAGAAGGTCCCCGGCCTCCTGCACGAGCTGGGCGGTACGGAATGGCGAAAGCTGACGTCGCTCATGGAGCGTCGCCGGCTCGAGCTCGGTGCGCAGTACCGCTGGCCCAGCCCCTCGCCGGTGCCGCCGGCATTCAGGACGACACCGACCCCACAAGGCCCGGCACCGGGCCCGACCCCCACGGCGAATACAGCGCTGAGGGCGCCACTGGCGGAGTCGGCGCCGGCGGAACCTGTGTTGGAGCGCCCCGTCGGCGGCTCGGTTCCGCCTGCGGTGTGGTCAACCGATCCGGCGCCTGCGCCCGAACCGATACCGGCGGCGCAGCCCGCCACCTCCAACCCGGGTCCCGGACCCTCCGACGAACGGCCGTACCCGTCGAGCAACGGAGAGGGACCGCACCCCGACGGCCGTTAGGCGATCGCCTCGGGCACGCCGACGGCGGCGGGCGCTGGGCGGCGACCGGGCACAGGAGATTAGGCCCTCACCCCGAGGGGGGAGGAAGGTGAGAGCGCTCCGCGGGGTGCCCTTTCCCGGCCGCCGCCCAGCGTCCGCCGACACGTGTCCACGGAGGTGACGCTACGCCTGCCCGATGAACGGGACGCGACGAACAAGAGGCCTGCGGGCGAACTCTCGATGACCATTGGGCGACGGCGGCGGCACAGCGAGCAACGCTCGACGCTCACCAACAATTCGCCCCGCGTTCACGTTGCCGTGACAAGCCGGCAACGCGCCCCTCGTACTGTGCTCGAAGTCGGCTGCGTCCTGGCACGGACGGTATGAGACAGGGAGGCGGACATGCGCGCACTGATGCGGAACCTGATCGACAAGGCCCGCCGGTTGAGCGGGGCGGGCGCGGTACGCAACGCACACATGGAGGTCGACGAGACCAAGCGAACGGTGATCGAGCTCGAGCGTCGGCTCCGGAGCGTGTGCGACCCCACGCCACGCCGCGCCGCTTAGCTCGCCGTCCCGCCGGGTCGTCACGACCGGCGGGCACCGTGGCGTTGGGTCCCGTCGTGGCGATCCCGACAGCCCGGATCCCGAAAGCGGAGGGCGTCTGGGGGTCTCCACCCCAGGCTCGCCACCCGAACCACCCGGTAGGATCCAGCTGTGACCGACGGCTTTCACCCCCCCGTCGAGGAGTACCTCGAGACGATCCAATCCCTCACCGAGGAGGGGACCACGGTGATTCAGGCGCGCATCGCCCAGCGCCTGGGCCGCTCTGCGCCGTCGGTGTCCGAGATGCTCGACCGCCTGAGCGCGGACGGCTACATCCACCGCTCGGGCAGAACCATTGCCCTCACCGAAGAGGGTCGCGTGCTCGCCGACAGCGTGATCCGCAAGCACCGCCTGGCCGAACGCCTGCTCGTCGACATCATCGGCCTCCCATGGCACAAGGCGCATCTCGAAGCGGGCCGGTGGGAGCACGTGATCTCCGACGAAGTCGAGCACCGGCTCGTGGAGCTCCTCGGCAACCCGACGACATGCCCGCATGGCAACCCCATACCCGGCGCGCCCGGTGTCGGGGTGGACGCAGCCAGCCAGGTCAGCCTGGCTGACGTCGAGCTCGGCGAGACCGTCCGGCTCGAGCGCATCACCGAAGAGGTGGAGCTGGACATGGCATCCCTGGAGTACCTCGACGAGCACGGGCTCATTCCGGGCCGCGCCGCGCTGGTACAGAGCCGGGCGCCCGACGGGACCCTCACCCTCGTGGTGGACGGCACGACGGTTGCCCTCGGGCCGGCCCTCTGCCAGCAGGTATTCGTCGCCGGCGTGTGACCGACCACGCCCCGGGGAGCAGCCCGGACGGCGGGTAGGGTCGCTCTCGTGGACGAACGCCCCTCAGCGTCTTCCCCTCGAGCCCGAACACCCTCGACGTGGCCTCGGGAACTCGACGAGGTGTTCGAACGATCGGTCACCGCCGAGTACGCCAGCCTCACCCGCACCGGCCAACCGGTGACCGTCCCGACCACGCCGTACGTCAATGCCAGCGAGCTGACCATCGACCTGTCGACGGGTCTCACCTACCCTGCGAAAGCCGAGCGGGCGCGCCGAGATCCGCGGGTGTGTCTCCTGTTTGCCGACCCCGTGGGCTCCGGGATGGCAGATCCGCCCGTCGTGCTGGTACAGGGTCTCGCCACGGTACGGGACTCGGACCTGCAGACCAACACCGACCGCTACGTGAAGCTCAGCATGGAGAAACTGCCCGACGCCACGAAGGGCCAACCCCGCTTCGTGCTTCGTCGGCTGGCGTGGTACTACGCGCGCATCTGGATCGAGGTGACGCCCCTGCACCTGCGATGGTGGTCGTCGCGGAACCTCGAGGAACCGCCGCGCACCTGGAACGCGCCCGAGGGGACGGCCGCGCCCTTGTCCGACCCGGCTCCGAGCGGCACCCAACCCCACCCGTGGCTGGCGCCTCCCACCTCGTGGCACGCCGCCGCCAAAGAGGCCGGCCGGCTGGCGACACACGACCTCACCACCGTGGACCTCAACGGCTTCCCGCTCAGCCTGCCGGTCATGCACACCGAGGTGGCCGACGACGGCTTCCGGCTGACCCTCGGAGGAGCAGCACCTCCGGTGGCGGCCGGGCCGGCGTGCCTCACCATGCACTCACACGCCGAGCGTTTCACCGGCCAAGAGAACCGGACGATCATCGGAACGGTGGAGCCACCCGCCCGGCCCGGCGGCGACGTGGACTTCCGCGCCCAGCGCGCCCTGGCGGACTGGAGCCTGGCCGGAGGACGCGCCTCCATTGCGCTGTCGTTTCTCTCCCAAGGACGCCGGCTCGCACCGCGCCTCGCCACCGAGGCACAGCGTCGCTTTCAGCCCGTACCCACGGTTCGACTGCCCGACCGTCCCTGATCGCCCGGTCCGCCCCGGTCAGGGGGTCGGCGCCAGCTCCTCGCGCTCGTAATTGCGGAGACGCTCGTAGAGGGCCCGGAGCTCGCTGCGCCTGGCCCGGTCATTGGCCAGGTTGACGAGCTCGAGTGGATCGGTACCGTGGTCATACCACTCGTGGTCCTGGTCGTCGAAGTCGCTGTCGACGTCGAACAGCTTGTGCCCCGGGTCCTTCCCCCACAGGCCGTCGGAGGGCTTGCCCCCTCCCACCCCGTAGTAGCGCGCGTACTTCGTCGCCCCGTCGAAGAAGCCACGCAGCGCGTAGCGAACCTGGTTCAGGTTTCGGGTCTGCGCGGAGTCCTGGGCAAACAGCACGTGGTCGCGCACCGAGGTGGCGGGATCAGCGAGGACGGGCGAGAAATCGACACCTTGGAGCCCCGAGCCGTCGGCACCGACGCCGGCATCAGGGTCCACACCGGCCAGCGCACAGATGGTGGCGGCCAGGTCGACGTGGGTGGCAAGTGCCGCGGTGCTGGTCCCTGCTGTCGTCACACCAGGGACGCGTATGTAAAGGGGCACCCTCATGATCTCGTCGTAGACGAAGGGCCCCTTGGAGCGCAGTCCGTGGGACCCGCACATGTCGCCGTGGTCCGAGGTGAAGATCACGACGGTGTCATCCCACTCGCCGACGTCCTCCAGGGCGCTCAGCACTGTGCCCAGACTCTCGTCGGCGAGACGCTGGAGCTCGACGTAGTAGTCGAGGTGGCGGAGCCAGGCCTTTGTGTCGCCGGGATCGATGTAGCCCCAGAGCCCGTGTTGCTGGTCCCAGCGCCACTGACGATGCGCTTCGGGCTTGGTGTGCAGGTCGTCGTGGAAATTGGCGGGCAGCTCCTCGACCACCTCGGCGTAGGCCTTGTCGTAGACCGGGAGCGGATCGTCGTCCTTCCATGCAGCGGCTTCGAGGATCCGGCGTACCAGTGCGACATCCTCGGGGTTCCGCTGCTCGTACCCGGGCTGGTCGATGGGGAACCACATGACGTCGTGGGGGTTCACGAGGGCGACGGTCAAGAACCAGGGTTGGTCAGCGGTTCCGGGCCGGGGGCCGGCATTGGCCCGGAGCCATTGGGCGGCGTTCGACGCGATGATGGGATCGAAGTGGACGCCGGTGCCGGCCCACCCCATGAAATGCCGGTCGTTGCCATCCCAGTCCGCGAACCCGTAGGCCTCCATGTCGGGGTGCGCCGCCTGCGACAGGTGCCACTTGCCGATGTACGAGGAGCGGTAGCCCGCCGTCCGCAGCAACGAGCCCAGCGTCTCCACGGAGGGATCGAGCTCTTTGTGCTCAGGCATGATCACGTTGTCGACCACGCCGTGGCCGGGGAGGTAGCGGCCCGTGAGGAGGCTCGCCCGGCTCGGCGAGCACGGCGATGAGTGGGTGAAGTACCGCGTGAACTCGATGCCTTCGTCGATCAGTCTCTGGCGCCAGGGAAGATGGACCGACGGCGGCAACCAACCGCGTTGTCGTTCCTGGTCGGAGACGACGAGGAGGATGTTGGGCCGTCTGCCACCGGCGGGACCGGTCGTCTGGGTGTCGGGCACGATGGCACCTTAGGCTGGGCTCCACCCCGGTCGGCAAGGAGGTGGCGTGGGGCACCCGACCCGGCACGACACCGATCACGACGACTCCGATCACCACCACGAACACGCCCATCGTCGAGGGCTCGGCGGCTTCATGATCTCGTTGGTCTCACCCCACGATCACGGGGCGCACAGCGGGGAGCGTGTGCTCGAGGCCACTTCCGACGGCATACGGGCCGTGGCCTTGTCGTTGGCGGTGTTGGCGGCCACCGCCGGGGTGGAGCTCGTGGTGGCGTTGCTGAGCCATTCCGTGGCACTGCTCGCCGACACGATCCACAACTTCGCCGACGCGCTTACCGCCGTGCCCCTGGCCCTGGCCTTCAGAATGGGGCGACGACCCCCCACCCGGCGCTACACCTACGGCTTCGGCCGAGCCGAGGATATCGCCGGCGTGGCCATCGTGGCCATGATCGCCACGTCCACCGCCGTAGCGGCCTACGAGGCCGTCAATCGTCTCCTGCACCCCCACGCCATCAGCGGAGCGGGGTGGGTCATGGCCGCAGGGGGCGTCGGGTTCTTGGGCAACGAGCTCGTCGCCGTCTACCGGGTCCGGGTGGGTCGCCGCATCGGCTCGGCCGCGCTCGTGGCCGACGGCATGCACGCCCGCTCCGATGGATTCACGTCCCTGGCCGTGGTGGTCGGCGCCGTCGCGGTCGAGGCGGGAGCAGCGCGGGCCGACCCCATTGTCGGGCTCGTGATCACGGCTGCGGTCACCGTGGTCCTGGCCGGCGCCACCCGCACGATCTACCGGCGCCTGATGGACAGTGTCGATCCCACCCTCATCGACCAGGTGGAGCGGGTCCTGGCCGAGGTGCCCGGCGTCGACGGCGTCGACGCCGTTCGCATCCGCTGGGTCGGCCACGAGCTGCGCGCCGAGATCCAGATCTCGTCCGACCCGAGGCTGAGCCTGGTCGAGGCACACGCCATCGCCGAGGAAGCCCATCACCGCCTCCTCCATGAGGTGTCGCGCCTCGCCGAGGCGGCGATCCACACCAATCCCTCCGGCTCCTCCGGGCACGACTCGCCGGGCTACCACGACGTCGTGGCCCATCATTTCTCGCTAAATGCCGATCACGCTCCCGGACGATCTCCGGAATCCGAGTCACCCTGACCCTGTGGGGCTGATGGCTACACTCCCCCTCCGGTGAGCGCAGACAGACCAGTGGACCCGGGCGGGGTCGTCGTCGACGAGGTCACCGACGTCAGCCCAGAAGTCCTCGACGCGCTGCGTGCCCTCGTGCCGGAGCTGTCCACGTCAGCTCCCCCGCTCACCGAGGCCGCATTGGAAGAGATCGTGCACTCACCCGCCACGGTGCTCTTCGTGGCTCGCGATGGCATCGATGGCGCCATCCTCGGCACGCTCACGCTGGTGGTGTTCAACGCCCCGACCGGGCCGCGGGCATGGATCGAGGACGTGGTGGTGGCGTCTCAGACGCGGGGCCGTGGTGTCGGGGCAGCCCTGATGTTCGCGGCCATGGACCGCGCCGGTGCGGCCGGATCCAAGACCATCGACCTCACGTCGCGACCGTCACGCGAGGCCGCCAACCGCCTCTACGTGCGCCTGGGGTTCGTGCGGCGCGAGACCAACGTCTACCGGCGAACTCTCGAAACAGAATCGACCGGGACGAACACGCCCGAGTAGCGCCGTGGACCCGTCCAGGAGCTCCTGAGCGCCTCGCGCCACTGGCGTTCAGGGCAGCGTGAGTGCGGCAGCAAGGCGAGGTGAAAGCCGACAATCCTGCCGCCGCAGGCGTTCGGCCATCCGGACAAGCGAAAACTTGCCCAGGTGCGGCTTCGCCCGGGGGCGGAGTCGTCGGGACGACCAGGCCATCAAAGAGATGTTGGGACAGCTCCCACGATATCTGTGACATGGATGCCGAGACCCGGTAGCGAGCCCACGAAGCCAGCGTCTCCAAAGGCAAAGATCCCGCCATCACCGCCGATGAGCCAGTATCCCTTTTCGTCAGAGGTAGGCACGAGGCCGATGATCGGACGAGACGGTTTCACGTCCAACGCCGGGAGGGAGAGGAAGTAGCCCGCGTCCCCAAACGTGAAGACACCCCCGTTCTGGGTCACGATCCAATAGCCACCGCCATCGGGAGTCGCTGCTATCCCCGACACCGGAGATGACGTACCGATGGCTGAGCCGAAGTTGGACGCGTTCCCGAAGGAATAGACCGTGCCATTGCCGGCGACGACCCAGTAACCCAGGTCCGAGGGAGTGGCTGCGATCCCAATGACGTCGTTGATGTGAATCCCTTCCCCGGGCAGTGATCCAAGGAAACCTGCGTCTCCGAAGGCGAACACTCCCCCGTCTTGCCCCACGAGGAAGTAACCCCGGTTGTCCCTCGTGGGAACGATCCCTTTGATGTCATGCACCGAGATCCCGAGCCCCGGGAGTGAACCCAAGTACGGCGCATCGCCGAACGCAAACACGCCGCCGTCTTGGCCGACAAGGAAGTAGCCCTTGTCGTCGGGCGAGGGCACCATGCCGACGATGTCGTTGACGTGGACCCCAAGACCGGGAAGGGATCCGTAGTAGCCGCCAGATTGTCCTGTCGGAAACACGAATACCCCACCGTCTTGGCCCACGAGGTCGTAGCCCGACGGCGGCGGTGGCGGTGGCGGTGGTGGTGGCTGTTGTTGCTGTGGTGGAACGTAGGTGAACTCGTCGGCACCCGTCGGAGCACTCGTGCCGACCGGGGTGGTGACTGTCACGTCAACCGTTCCCGCCGCACCGCCCGGGAAGGTGGCCGTGATTGAGGTGGGGCTGTTCACGGTGAAGCTGGTCGCCGCGTTGGCGCCGACCATCACGGCTGTCGCGCCAGTGAAGCTGGTGCCGGTGATGACGACCGTGGTGCCCCCGCCCGTCGACCCCGAGGTGGGACTGAGGCCGGTGACGGCGGGCGCGGGCGGCGGTGCGCCGGGCCCGGTCGTGAAGGCCGCCACCACGGCAACCCACGGGGCAGAGCTGAAATCGGTCCACTGCGGGGCGGTCGCCGCGGCCGGGGCGCTGGACTGCCATTCGGCCCCGTAGGCCGGGGTGGTCGACATCGAGAACGTGGACCACAGCGGGCCCGGGTGGATCCACAAGGTCGTTCCCGGGGCCGCCATGGCGGCCACCACGAAATCCCCCGCCGTCGGTGTGAGCGAGGTGGCGGTGGGATCGGCACCGTTACCTGACGCCGTGGAGGTGGTATCGATGCCGGCGATACCAGACACCTCGGCGATCACCATCTGCCCGTCGGCACTGGCTCCGAGCCCAGCGGTGACCGTGGGGGATCCCGTTGTCCCGGCCGAGGCGAACCCAGCCCATACCTCGGCGGTGCCGCCGCCGGATGTGCCGTAACCAATGACCGGCTCCCAAGTGATTCCCCCACCCTTCACGGTGGATGCCTCGAAGCCCGAGCCGCCTCTGTCGGTGTCGGTCAGGATGGTGGCCACCAGGGCATCACCTGCGGTCACGCCCTCGGGCAGGGCCACTGACCATGACGCCGAAGACTCGAACGCCCCCGAGGCCTCTTGGACGACGTTGGGCGGGCCGCCGGCGGGCCCGGCCGAGAGGATCAGCATGGTCATCTCCCACGCGGCCGCGGCCGGTGACCATGTGAAGGAGGCCGAAGGATCGCCCCCTCCGCCCTTCTGCCACCACGTCGAAGCCGGTAGGGACCCGCCCGCCGTCCCGGCGGAGTTCCACCCCGCCGGGGTGCTGGTCACGGTCGACGGGGCATAGAGCGAGAGGGCGGCCAGTACCACCGTGCCCGCCGGGGCCGAGGTGGAGGCGGTGAGGGATCCGCTCGTGTCGCCTCCGCCATCACCCGCATTGGTGGCGTAATCGACCACGAGAGACGACGGCAGTCCGGCATATTCACTGAGGACCACGCTCCCGGCGGTCCCGTCGGGATTGCCCGGGGCGGTGACGGTGAACGTGGCGGCGGTGACGCCGGAACATCCGGACAACGCGAACCACCCGTGGTATGCGGCCACGTGCCCGGATGGCGCGTGCTCATACAGCCGTGTCCAGCCCTGCGGGGCGATGGCCACGGCCCCGGCCGAGCCCACTTGCTGGGCGATGGTCACAAAAGCCACCAGCGTGCCTCCGGCACTACAGGGCTCTCCCAGCGTGGCGGTGATGGCCACCGAGCTCCCCTCGGTGGCGTTGCCGCCCGAGGCTCCGGCCGACTGCACCCAGGTGGGTCCGCTCGACGCCGCGGCGGCGGGAACCTCGACAAGCACCGCCGCGGTGAACGTTGCCAGGAACATCGCGCCCATGGCGATCGCGAGCGCCCTGCCCAGCACGGAAACTCCGGGCCTAGCCATGGTGGCCACGCTGCAGGCCCGAAAGGCTGCGAATCGCGCCCGCGAGCGTCAATGCTCCAATCACCGTGCCAACGTCTGCGACGTCGGAGTAGGGGTGACGCGGCAGGGCACGGGCGAGGTGAGCTGGCTTTCGCGCAACCAGGGACCGTTCAACGAGCTGCAGGGATGGTTCAGGCATGGATTCTCCCCACTACCAGGCTCGGGCACGCGGCTCAACTGGGCCTCCACGTCGACTCAATACCCGGCCAACGTTCGCTGTGAAGCTCGCAACGCTGGGAATGCTCCCGCAACCGGCACGTGTCGCGCCCTCTCCCTGAGCCTGTTCGAATGGACGCCCGAGTGGCTTGCGAACGCGAGTGGTTACTGGAACCCAAGCCGCGGGCGGGATGCGCCGAGAGCGGGATCGACAAGGAAGTCGAAGTCACATCCTTGATCCGCTTGGAGGACGTGCCGCACGTAGAGCGCCTCGTAACCGCGGGCCGGAACGGCCCGCTGAGGTCGGTGTTCGGTTGAGCGTCGGGCCAACTCGCGTTCGTCGACGAGCAGGTCGAGGACGCCGTGGCGGGCATCCAGCACAATTTCGTCGCCGTTACGGACCAGTCCTATGGGGCCACCGACGCCGGCCTCCGGCGTGATGTGGAGAGCGACAGCGCCAAACTGCGTGCCGCTCATCCGCCCGTCCGTGACGCAGACCATGTCCCGGACGCCGGCTTGGCGCAGGCTGATGGGAACGGGGACGGTTTCGATCTCCGGCATGCCGGGGGCGCCCACCGGCCCAGCGTTCCGGACCACGAGCACGCTGTCGGGCGTGGCGTGCAGGCTCGAGTCGAGGGATCGCTCGAGGGTGGTAAGGGGATCGTCGAACACGAGAGCCGGTCCTCGGTGGGTCCACAAGGCAGAGGGCGCTGCGGATCTCTTGAAGATCGACCCGGCAGGTGCCAGCGATCCGCGCAGGACGACGATCCCCCCGTCGGCTTCGAAGGGGTCGTCCAAGGAGCGAAGACAGTCGTTGGGCCGTCCGCTGGCGGTCTCGGCAACCTCGGCGACGGTTCGCCCGTCTCCCATCGTCGCGTCACGATGCAACAGTGGGGCCAGCACTCGCAGCAAGGCAGGCACACCGCCAGCGTCGTCGAAGTCGTCCAGCGTGAACTCGCCCGAGGGCCGCACACCGAGCACTCGCGGCGTCTCATGGCTGATCCGTTGCAGACGATCGAGGCCGAGTGGGATGCCGAGTCGCCGGGCAATCGCCTCGAGATGGATGACACCATTAGTGGAGCCACCGATGGCCACCAGGACCCGCAAGGCGTTCTCAAACGCGTCTTCGCTGAGCAGCCCGTCCGGGGTCACGCCCTGCCGAGCGAGTTCGACGGCGCGCGCCCCGGTTCGCTCCCCGACTTCGCTGCGTCGGGATTGTGTTGCGGGTACAACTGCCGAGCCCGGCAGGGCCATGCCGAGTGACTCGGCCATGACCGCCATCGTGTTCGCCGTGCCCATCACATTGCACACGCCGACGCTTGCGCAGAACGAATCCTCGAGCTGGTCCCACTCGTCGAGGCTGAGCGTTCCCTCCAGGAGCTCGGGAACGATCGACCAGATGTCATCGGTCACGACGGGCTTCCCCCGGAACCGGGCGACACTTCGGGGGCCGGCGGTTACCATGATTGCGGGTTTACCGGCGCTGGCTGCACCCATCAACTGGGCTGGGACGGTCTTGTCGCAGCCCGCCAGCAGGACCACCCCGTCGATCGGGCTGCAGCGGATCATCTCCTCGACGTCCATTGACATCAGGTTCCGAAGGAGCATGGTCGTCGGAGCTACGAGCTGCTCGTGTAACGAGATTGTCGGGAACACGACCGCAGTGCCACCGGCGGCCGTGACGCCCCGTCGGACCGACTCGGTCAGATCTCGCAATCCCATGTTGCACGGGGTGAGCTCGCTCCAACTCGAACAGATCCCGATGACCGGCCGGCGACGCACCGCCTCGCGACTCAACCCGCCGGCCCGGAGGAAGGCGCGCTTCGGCCACCCGGTGATGGGGTCGGCGAAGGCCTCACCGGTGATCGGCGTCGACCTGCCGGCGATGTCAGCACGGCTGGTCATAGGCCCTCCATCTCGGGTGCGCACCAGCCGAAGTCCATGCCCCAAAGAACACCGCACCTCGATCTGAGGCGCGCTCGAGGATGCTTAGCAGGTGTGATCAGTCGAGATCGCTGTCGGCTGAGGTGACGAACCACTTGGCGGGGTTCTGGACGTCCTGGAACAACGGCTCGTCGCCGGTGTGAACGAAAAAGCGGATGCCCTGATTCCGCCGTCGGAGGAACCCAGTCAACGCCAATGCGCCCCGTGCCCGCAGGTTCAGCGTATTGCACAGTAAGGCGGCCACGCCCAGTTGCCGGGCGACACGGACACCGCAGGCAAGCAATCGGGCGACGTCGCCCGGAGCGGCGAAGTAGTCGACGATGGCCAGGGCCGCGCAGCCGTTCCACTCCGTTCGGCGCAGGACCAGGTATCCGATCAGCCGCTGACGGTGCAGCACGTAGTAGCGAAGGTATTGATGGCGATCGGGGCATTCGTCGAATCGCCAACGGAGCCAGGTGGCGTCGCGACGGGAGATGACGGGGTAGTGCTCTTGCACGTTCTGCCAGAGGATCTCGGCGCGCTGATCAAATGCATCGATTGAGACGAACCTGGTCGGGCCGTTGCGAACACGACCGACCGCATCCAAGAGCCACAGGGCCGGCGCGACCAGGGGAAGCGCCAGCATCCGGACGAACCGTGGCACTCCCTCCCAACGAAGGACGCGCTTGGGATCGAGCAAGCGGAAGTACATGGGGACGTGCCCGATGTCGGTCGAGTTCCTGCGCAGGAGCAACCGATGCCCGGACGGTGAGACATTGAGAAAGCCCGAGACCTGACAGGACTCCCGATGCGCCTCCGAGAGGGCGGCCCCGACGCCGCGTCCTCGCCACTCCGGGTCCACCATGAGCTCGACCGCCCAGGAGCCCCTGCGGTGCTCGTTGCCGACGACGAGATCGAAGGGAATGCCGGCCTCGGTGCCGACGACCCTGCCGCCGCGGCGACAGATCCACACCGTGAGTGCATCATCACGTCGGAACGGGTTCCGCTCGTACAGCCAATCAGCCCGCTCTTGGTCGAGAAGACGGCTGCTCGCCCCGTGCATCTGAGCCTGGAAGGCGCGGAGCTCGTCGAGATCGTCCTCGGAGCACAGGAACACCCCGTCCACTTGCTCGAGGACCTTGCCGTTCAACGAGTCACCCCTTTGGCCGACGCGCCCATCAAGCTGGCCATCCACAGGCCTAACCGTGAGCCGGCGCGCGAACGGACGCGTGCGCGGGGAGTGGACACGCCAATGTCACCGCTCGGGATCGGAAAGAAGATCTCGTGGGAGCCCATGAAATGGGCGATGAACCCGGGCGTAAGGCCGTAGTCCCCGATGAGCTCTCCGCCCGCGGCCGCCGACAACTGAGAAACGTACGCGGCTACGGCCTGTTGCTTTCGCTCGAGGTATCCGGCCGTGCCGATGCGCTCGGGACGCGACGACCCCTGCAGGGTGCGGATCCACGATCGGGGGCGCTCCCATTGCCAGATGGGGTAGACGCACAGACGCACGCCCG
>Ga0116219_10002197_pt1 | contig 16831 bp, 13 predicted proteins | sample Sb_taG_4_FD_91019 | JGI IMG/M metagenome (GOLD analysis project Ga0116219, IMG submission 91019) | Peat soil microbial communities from Weissenstadt, Germany - Sb_50d_6_BS metaG | ecosystem: Environmental > Terrestrial > Soil > Wetlands > Peat | place: Germany: Weissenstadt | collected 2010-09-21
AATTTCATGGGCAATGCGCCGGCCGAGATTGGACTTGCCGCCGGCGACCACGTCATCGTGGTGAGCAAGAAGGGCTATGAACCGTGGCAGCGCAAAATGAAGCTGGCCCCGGGCACCACCAGCTTGAACGTGGAGCTGGACAAAAAGGCCCCGTAAGAACCGACGCCGGGGCAGAATCCAAATAACGGGCAGGTGGAGCACACTTAGCAGGCGGCTGGGATATGTGTGGCGCGGTGCTGCGTCTTTTAAGAGCGCATGGCCCAGGTGTACATCTGCTGCTTATAAAGGGTGATGCGCCAATGCTATACTCGCCCGAGGTCCAGGTCGAACAACTCTCTGCCCCACCCGCCCGGTAGGAGAGCTCCTCTCTTCGACTCATGATTTCAATTTATTGCGCGAAGGAGAATTCGTCATGAACGTGAAACGTTGTATGCACCTGCTAGGGCTCTTCGCTCTGGCGTCTTTGCTGACGCCTAGCTTTTCCGCAGCACGGAACTCTCCCGGGCAACCCCCGCAGCGGCCGGAAACCATAACGTGCGAATCTCATAAAGACCACCGCAATTATTGTGACGCGGATACGCGAGGCGGGGTGACGCTCGTCCGGCAACTCAGCCATGCCGAATGCGTCATGGGACGCACTTGGGGATTTGACACTCGTGGCATTTGGGTCGAGGGGGGATGCCGGGCGGAATTCCGGGTTGACCCCTACAGCGACAGGCCCGTCTGGGGAAATTCCGGCCACGGACACCATCCGCCGGTGCCAGAAGGCCCACGCTGGGAGCGCGGCGGCGCGTGCTTCTACAAGGATATCAATTTCGACGGAGAACACTTCTGTATGAAGCGAGGCGAGAGCTTTGCGAGTTTGCCCCCGGGATTCAACGACAAGATCTCGTCGATCAAAGTGTTTGGCGGCGCCACGGTGACGGTCTACAACGATTCCAACTTCGGCGGACGCAGCGGAAGCGTTCGCAGGGACGTGGACAATCTGAAGGAATGGCGAACGGCGGACGATCCGTCGCGCACCTGGAACGATCGAATCTCTGCGATCCAGGTGGAATAACGGTAGTTCTGGCGCAACGGGCAGTTGGCGCGCCCGCCTTAACAAGCCAACTATAAACTGGGACTTTGCTCGTTGCCTCGGCACGTGCTAGCCAGGCGTGAGGGAACTTCGCGCGAGCTTTTGGGGAAAACCATCGTATGAGGCGGATCTTCCGCAAGGCCGCGACTTCTCTCTTGCTGATTGTGTTGGTCGCGCTCGGCGCCAGGCTGGCGTTCGCGTGGAATCAAACGCGCCAGATTCCCGCGGAAGTACTTCGCACGGTGCCCTTTCAGACGGAAACCGGGCACATCGCCTACTCGCTGGCGACCGGAAAAGGATATTCTTCGCCGTTTGAGCGGGATACCGGACCCACGGCCTGGCTGGCCCCGGTTTATCCTCTGCTGATCGCCGGAGTGTTCAAAATTTTCGGCATCTACACGCGCGCATCTTTCTTTGCCGCGGTTTTTCTGAACATTCTTTTCTCTTCGGCTGCCTGCGTGCCGATTTTCCATGCCGCCAAACGGGTCGCGGGCGTGGGAGTTGCGAGTCTCTCCGCCTGGCTGTGGGCTTTATTCACCAATGCGATCATGATGCCCTTCGAGTGGATCTGGGATACTTCCCTCTCGGCTCTGCTTGCGGCGACCATCCTGTGGGCCACTCTGGAGTTGGCGGAATCCCGCCGCTGGCGCGATTGGTGCGGCTACGGCCTGCTTTGGGGTGCGGCGCTGATGACCAACCCCGCGCTGGCTTCCCTTTTTCCGCTGCTGTTGGGATGGTTAATCTATCGCGCGCGCCGCGAAGGGCGTTGGCATGTGGCGAGACCCGGGGTTGCGGCGGCTATTGCGCTGCTGTGTTGCCTTCCGTGGACCGTGCGCAACTACGTCGTCTTCCACCGGTTCATCCCGTTGCGTTCCAACTTCGGCTTTGAGCTGTACGTCGGCAACAACGAAAACTACGACGAACGGCGTAGGACTTTGCCAGCGGCCATTACCTATGACCGCGAGGTCTTGCGCTACTTGAGAATGGGAGAGACGGCTTTCATGGATGAAGAGAAACGCAAAGCTTTTCAGTTCATCGCGACTCATCCGCGCGTGGAGCTGGAGCTTACCGGCAAGCGTTTTTTGGGCTTCTGGATGGGATCGCCGGAGCCGCTGAAAAAATTCCGCAAAACCGATTCGCTCTTGATTCGCGGCATCCTTTTGGGCAGTTTCCTGACTTCCGTGGGAGCCTTGCTGGGCGCGGCCGTCCTCTTTTTCAGGCGCAATGCGTACGCTTTTCCGCTGGCGGCCTTTCCGGTGGCTTTTCCTTTGCTTTACTACCTGATGCACGCCTCGCTGCGCTACCGCCATCCGATTGACTCGATGGTGTTGCTGCTGACGGCGATTGCCGCCGCGGCGCTGTTCCACAGGCTATTCCCGCAACGCGCTGCTGCCGTGGACCCCGTGGTCGCCCCGCCCGAGGGGTAGCGAGAAGATTCGCGGACGCGCGGCGGGAAATTTGTTGCGCCTTACGATTGCGCGGCTTTCTTGGCTTCCGCCGAATCGTAGCTTTCGCCGTAGATGGCGGGGACTTTGCTGCCCATCGGCCGCAGGTATGTGGAAAGCTGCCCGCGATGATGCACCGAATGCTTCACCGCGAATTCCAGGTACAGTACCGCCGGCAATTGGAGCACGCCGCGGAAGTCCAGCACCTTCACGAGGTGTTCCCCCGTCATGGCGCTCAGGCGCTCGAAATTCCTGGCGAACGATTCGCCAAACCACTGCGCTAATTCCGCGGAGTTGCGTACCGTCTCCGGCCGGTGAATCGGCGTGAAGTCAAACGCGCCCGCGGCCACGCCCGCAAAGAATCGCTGCTCCGCCGCGGCAATGTGCCAGGCAATCTCCAGGGCGGTTTTTGCGATGGGTTCCGGGCGGTAGTCGCCCTTATCGAGCGGAATCGCTTCGATCACCCGGCGCGTCGTTTTATGTTCGTTTTTCAGCACGGGCAGCGCGAGTTGCAGCAGTAGCGTGCCTTGTTCCGGTTGCAGGTTTTGCATGATGGGTTGACCTCGATTGGTTGGACTATGCGCAGGCAATGATTCGCGCTGCCTGAGGATTCGATGCGGGAAAGGATGTGGGGTTAGGAAGAATCCAGAGGAAGAACGAGGAAAAGGAGGGGGCGGAGGAAGGGCGAAGAAAGCTATTGACTTTCGCTTTTTATTCGCCTATAGTCCCTCTCGGTAGAGGAAACGGGAACGGGTGGCTTCGACTCCATTGCCTTCGGGCTCTCCCGAGCCGGATGCCACCCGTTGAAAATCTGCGAGCCGCAAACGCGTCGAGGGAACGATCGAAGAGAGATCCCTCGACTGCGAGCCGAAACAGCATCGGCTCTCCGCTCGGGATGACAGTATAAGTGATGCCCTTCCCTGCCAGGAGCTGCCATGGATGCTTGTGTCGAAAGAGAAAGTGGCGAGTGGTTAGTGGTGGCGAGTGGCGAGCTTCGGAAAGAGGAAGACGGCGGCAATTGCTGCACGGATGAAGAGGCTACGAAAAAAGGCATAAGAACATTTCCTCAGGGGCTAAAGCCCAGTGACAACCTGGCGCTTAATGTCGGAGCTCCCGACCGGGTCGGGACAGGCGCCGCTCCGACCCCCGGTGCCATGGATTTTTCTGCAAACTCTGAAGCCGTGCCGTCCCCGGAGACACGAACTGACAACGAGAAACGCTCGTGGTTCCCTAGGCGCTGGCTGGGGCTGGGCAAAACGCGCGCGGCGGAAAAAACGCCGCACATTGTCCACGTGGATGTGGACGCCTTCTTCGCTTCCGTCGAGCAGGTGCTGAATCCAAAGCTGCGCGGCAAGCCCGTGCTGGTGGGCCGCGGCGTGGTGGCTTCCGCCAGCTACGAAGCCAAATTCCGCGGCGTCAAAACCGCCATGAGCTTCCGCGACGCGCTGCGCATTTGCCCCAAAGCGATCGTCGTTCCCGGCCAGTACGAACACTACGCCGATTTTGCCGAGCGCGTCCGCCGCATCCTGGAAACTTACACGCCCGCCGTGGAAACCGCGGCGTTGGACGACTTCTATCTCGACTTTGCCGGCACCGAACGCCTGTATCCCGATTACGAAGCCATGCTGAAGCGGCTGCAAGCGGAAATCCTCGGCAAAACCGGCTTGAGCGTTTCCGTGGGCGCCGCGCGCACCAAGGCGGTGGCCTCGATCGCTTCCCGGCTGGAGCGTCCCCGCGGCTTCCGCATCGTGAATCCCGGCGAGGAAGAACTCTTCCTCGCCCCTCTCCCCGTGGAAAAACTCCACGGCATCGGTCATGTCCACGCCGCGGCACTGGCCGAACGCGGCGTCGCCACCATCGGCCAATTGCGCCTGATTCCCAAGCCCGTGCTGATCGCCGCGTTTGGCGAAGCCGTGGGCCAGCAGATCTGGGAGCGCGCCCGCGGCCTCGATGGCCGCGAGGTGCTGCTGCCCTCCACACCAAAATCCGTTTCCCGCGAAACCACCATCGAAGGCGGCACCATTGACACCGAATTCCTTGGCGGCTTGCTGGAATATCTCAGCGAGCGCATCGGCGGGACCCTTCGCGAATACGGCAAGCAAGCCTGCACCCTGGGCGTGCGCCTGCGTTATGTGGACCATTTCTCCGCGCACCAGACCCTGCGCCTGGAGCGCCCCACAAATGATGAGCGCGAACTGCTCGCCGCCGCCAGGGAACTTTTCACGAAGCTCTTCACGCGCCGCGTGGCCATACGCCACGTTGGCATCAGCGTGATGAATTTGGAAGCCGACCGCCGGCAAAACGAACTGTTTGATACCGACGCCAACCGGCGGTGGTACCTCAACCGCGAAGTGGATCGCGTGCGCGGCCGCTACGGCTGGAACGCGGTCTACTACGGCAAAGGCCTGGAATTGCGCGAGCACTACGCCACCAAACCGACCGGGCTGGTCCTCTCCACGCCGTGCTTGTCTCGGTGAACGATGGCGGCCGGCTAGCAGAGCATCCGGCACAACCGCGCTGTCTTGACATTGTCGGGCAAGGGGAGGTAGCCTTGAAAGCGAAGGAGTGGCTATGCCATCCCGTTCTCTCCGTACTGAAAAACTCGACCTCCGGTTGACACGCAAGGCTAAAACGGCATTAAGAGCGGCGGCGGCGGCCTCCAATCGTTCCGTAAGCGAGTTCGTTTTGGAGAGCGCACTGGCGCGCGCCGATGAAGCCCTGGCGGATCGGCGTACCTTTGGGCTGAATGCGGCGCAATGGAAAGCATTCATGGCAGCGCTCGATGCTCCTCCACGTCCCCTGCCCCGCTTGGAACGTCTTTTGAAGGAGCCTGGCTTCTTTGACGCAGGCACTCGCCAGTGAGCGAACTCCGGCGCGTCGAAAAACTGCGACGTGACCATCCAGTCGAAGGATTTGATTGTGGCCGCGAAGAGCTAAACAGATACCTTTCACGTTATGCCTGGCAGAACCAACAGGCAGGCGCCGCGCAAACCTACGTGGGGATCGTGGGTGAAGTCATTGTTGGCTATCACACGTTGGCCGTAGGCCAGGTGACATTGGAGGACGCTCCCGAGCGCATGAAGAAGGGTCTGGCAAAGCATCCCATACCCATCATGCTGCTTGCGCGACTTGCCATCGATCGCCGCTGGCAGGGCCAAGGCGTTGGAAAGGCGCTGTTGCGAGACGCAATGCAGCGTACGCTGCAAGCAGCGGACATAGCCGGTATACGCGCTTTTGCCGTACACGCAAAGGACGAAGAAGCGAGGCGCTTCTATGAACATTTCGACTTTGTCCCCTCCCCTACAGACTCCATGCACCTCTTCGTCTTGCTTAAGGATGTGCGGCGAATCGTCTCCGATTAAGATGATGTAGTTCCTTAAGTTTTTTCTCCTTCCTGGCTCCCTACCGCAGAAAATTGAAAGACCACAGGTCGCCCCATGTTCGTGCATTTGGAGTGTCACAGCCATTATTCGTTCCTGCGGGGAGTGAATCCTCCGGAGGAAATCATTGCTGCCGCGGTGGAGCAGAAGATGCCCGCCGTGGCGCTGACGGATACGAATGGGATGTACGCGGCGGTGCCGTTCTATCAGGCGGCGCGGACGGCGGGGGTGAAGCCGATTATCGGCGTTGTGCTCGATGTGGAAAGGAAAGTGGCTAGTGGCGAGTGGCTAGTGGCGAGAAGCGGAAGAGAGATCCCTCGACTGCGGGCCGATGAAAACCATCGGCCCTTCGCTCGGGATGACAATTCCAAGGTTGTGCTGCTGGCCATGGATGCGGATGGCTACAGCAACTTGTGTCAGTTGACGACGTTGCGGCACCTCGGCGCGTTGCGCCTCGGACAAGAGACGTTCGCGGAAGATGCCAGCCGGGCTGTCACGCTGGAAGAATTGGCAACGCATAGCGCCGGGGTGATGGCGTTGTGGCCGGCGTCAGCACCATTGCGGATGGATCTTGCTGGTAGGGGCGCAGCATGCTGCGCCCCTACAAAGGCGCCCGCTTCGGAAAGCGGCCGCTACACAACCGCACACAACAGATCGAGCGCTGCCGACCACGAATCACGAGTCACGAATCACGAGTCACCCGCCACCGATTTGCTGGCACAACTCAAATCCATCTACGGCGATCGCCTCTACATCACCGTGCAGCATCTTTCTGCTGGTGATGGCCGCATCCTCCGCGAAGCGGAGCGGCTGGGGCGGGAAATGAACATCCCGCTTGTGGCCACCAACAACGTGCACTTCTTGCGGCCCGAGGAGCATCTCCATCACCGCGCCGTGAACGCCATACGCACGGGCAGCTTGCTGACCACCGTGGCCCCGCCCGAAATCACCACCGGCGAAGCCTGGTTCAAGCCCGCCGCCGAAATGCAGCGCCTCTTTCCCGATCATCCGCAACTCCTTCGCGCCACGCTGGAGATCGCCGAGCGCTGCAACCTGCAACTTGAGCTCGGCAAGCTCATCTTCCCGGAATTCCCCGTGCCGCCGGGCGAATCGCCTTTCTCCTATTTGTGGAAACTCAGTTTTGAAGGCGCGCGCAAACGCTATCGCCCGTTGCGTCGCGAAGTGCTGGCGCGCCTGACGCACGAGCTCGAAGTGATCGACAAACTGAACCTGGCGCCGTATTTCCTGCTGGTCTGGGACATCGTCGAAGAGGCCAATCGCCGCGGCATTCCCGCGGTGGCGCGCGGCTCGGCGGCCAGTTCGATGGTCACTTACTGCCTGGGCATTTCCTGCGTGTGCCCGCTGCGCTGGGGCCTCTATTTCGAGCGCTTCCTGAACGTGCAGCGCGGCGATTGCCCGGACATTGATATTGATATTTGCGGCGCGCGGCGCGATGAGCTTCTCGACTACGTCTACGCGCGCTGGGGCGCGGAACACGTGGCCATGATCGGCAGCTTCATCACCATGCACGCGCGCCTGGCCGTGCGCGAGATCGCCAAAGTTTTTGGCGTGCCTCCCGGCGAAGTGAATCATTTCACCAAGCGCCTGCCGCACCGCCCGGTGCGCGAAATCCTTGATGCCATCCAGAATTTGCCGGAGTGCCGCAACCTGCCCATCAACGACGAGCCTTGGAAAACGATCCTGCAGGTGGCCCTGCGGCTGGACGATGCGCCGCGCCATTTGGGCATACATCCTTGCGGCACGGTGATTTCCGCGCGCCCGCTGACGCACCTGGCGCCGCTGGAACGTGCCGCCAAGGGCATCGTGGTCTCGCAATACGATATGAACGCGGTCGAAGCGCTCGGCCTCATCAAGATGGATTTGCTGGGGCAGCGCGGGCTGACCACAATGTCGCTTGCTCTCGACAATATTGAGAAAGAAGTTGAGGAAATAAAGGAGGTAGAGGAAGTACAGGAAAAGAGCGGCGAGTGGCGAGTGGCGAGTGGCGAGCCTCCCTCCTCATCCTTTACTTCCTCCACCTCCTCTACTTCCTCTACCTCCTCTACTTCCTTTACTTCCTCTACCTCATCCATCGCGCCCGATGGCGTGACGCCTTGTCCCAAGGCCCGCACCATCGATTTTGCTGCCATCCCCGAAAACGATCCCGCTACCTGCGCGGTCATCGCCGAAGGCCGCACCATGGGCGTTTTTCAGATTGAATCGCCCGGCATGCGCGGGCTGTTGCGCACCATGAAAGCGCGAACACTTGAGGAGATGGCCGCGGCCCTGGCGCTGATTCGCCCAGGCGCTTCCGAATACGGCTCGAAAGAGCTTTTCCTGAAGCGGCTGCGTGGGAAGGAGCCGGTGATTTACGCGCACGAATCGCTGAAGGACATTCTTGGCGACACGCTGGGCGTTTGCATTTACCAGGAACAAGTGATGCAGATCGCGCAAGCCGTGGGCGGGATGTCCCTGGCGGAAGCGGACCTGGTGCGGCGTTCGGCGGCAAAATTTTCCGGCCAGCGCGAACGCGAGCGCCTGCGCGGCAAATTCCTGAAGGCCGCGGAGCAAATGGGCTTGCAAGGGGCGGAGCGCGAAGAAACCTGGATGATGGTGGAGAAATTCGCGGGCTTCGGCTTCTGCAAAGCCCACGCGGCCACTTATGCGGACATCTCCTACCGCATGACCTACTTGAAAACGCACCACACTGCGGAATTTCTTGCCGCCATGTGCAGCGCTGGTGCAGGCTTCTATCACGTTTCCGCTTACGTTGAGGAGGCGAAGCGCTGGGGCATCGCCGTGCTCCTGCCCTCGGTGAATCATTCGCGCATGGAATACACCGCAGAGTGGAACGCGGACGGCGCGCCGTTCACACCTCCCCTCGAAGCTCCCTTCGAGGCTCAGGGCAAGCAGGGCAAACGCGCGCTGCGTGTCGGACTGATGCAGGTGAAGGGCCTGCGCGTGGAAACGATCCTGGCAATCTTGCGCTCGCGCGGAGAGCACGGCGCATTCCGCTCGCTGGAGGATTTTCTGGCGCGCATCCCGGCGGAACGCGATGAAATTGAAGCGCTGATCAAGTGCGGCGCGTTCGACGGCGTCTGCGCCATGACGCGCCCGGCCATGCTGTGGCAGTGGAATCTGCTGCGGGCCAAGGGGTTGCATGGGCATGCGGGGACGCGCGCTGTTCGCCCGGCCGCATCAATGGATGCGGAAAAAGCAGATTCATCGCGCATAATTCGCGCGATGGGGCAGAGATCCTCGGGCAAAATCGGCCCTCGGAATGACAAATTCACGGCGTTATCTGGATACAACTTGGGTATAAGCTCCGGCGCTTCACCCGTGCTTTTCGCGGAGATGGAGCGCGACGACTCCATCGCCATGGCCCTGCGTGAAATTCATACCGCCGAGTACACGCCGGAGCAGCGGTTGCGCTATGAACGGGAAATCCTGGAAGTGTGCGTCAGCGGCCACCCGCTCGATTTTCTGCCGCGAAACGGTGAAACCTGGAGCGATGAACTGCCGCAACGCACCGGAAAACGCGTCACGTTGTGCGGCTGGGTGGTCACTTTCCGCCATGTGGGCACGAAAAACTACCGCAACATGATGTTTGTCACGCTGGAAGATCAGCGCGGCATCTACGAGGTGATTCTTTTCCCGGAAGCGTATGACAAGTACGGCGGGCTGGTCTACGAAACGCGCGCCATGCGCGTCACCGGGCGCGTTGAGGAGGGTGGACAGATTAATGCGGATTCGTTGGAGCGGTTGAGGGCCTAGGTGCAAGAGGAGAGACCAAGCAGGCTCAAAAAGGATATCAGTTATCAGATATCAGCGATCAGGAAGCAAGAGCAAGAACCCAACGCACGAGGTAGCTCTGGTTCCTGATAACTGATATCTGATATCTCCCAGATGATCCCACCAACTAACAATCCAGCCTCCCCACCCGAGCCGCAAACCGGCCGCTCGGTCGAATCCGCCGAAGCCTGGCTCGGCCGCAACCGCAGCAGCAAGCGCCGCCTATGGGAACGCTTGAATCCGCGTCACCGCAAGGAGCTGCGCATGCTCGCCGAAGCGCTGGCCCTGCGGCAGAACCACGCGCGTCTCCCCGACACCGTGCGCGCCCGGCTGGACGCGGCGCTAGCGGAACTCGAGCGCCTGGTCCGCCGCATCGCTGCCATTCTCGCAGAGGTAGCACGCCGGACACCGCCGCCCGGCTAAGTGTTGCGGCTCCCATTCGCCGGTCGCATACTTTCCCCATGAGCATTCCCAGCCATTTCCGGGTTCTTGCGGTGCCGCTCGCACTGCTTGCCTTGGGCATCCTCGCCGCGCCCGGCCGCGCCGACGAAATTCGTTTGAAGGACGGCAAAAAGCTCTATGGCGTGATCGTGGCCTACGAAGACAACATGTTCAAAGTCAAAACCGACTATGGCTACGTCCTCGTGGAAAAAGACAAGATCGCGCAAATTATTCCCAGCACGCCCGCCGAAGCCGCGCCGCCAAAGCAGCCTGCCGCAAAGCCCGCGAGCGACGCCCCGCCGAAGACGGAGCCTGCCACGACCAAAAGCAAAGAGCCGCCGGCCCGCGTCACCAATGCCAACGCGAAATCCAGCGGCCCCATCATCAACAATCTGGCCGTGCGCCCGGAAATCCCAGTTTCCTCCAACAAACTCGATGCACAGCCGCCCGCGATCAAAACGTCGAACGCTGCGCCGAAAACGGCTTTGGCCGCTGTCGCTGCGCCGCCTTCACCGCCGAAGGAAGAGCCTCCCGTCATTCGCGAGGAAATTCTGGGCAATCTCTACATTAATCACGAATTTGGATTCCGCATCTTCAAGGCCCCAAGTTGGCAGCTTATCGATGGCGCGGGGCAAACTCTGCCGAACGCGATCATGGCCATGGGCACCTCGAACGAATCCACGCTGCTCGTCGTGGCCCAGGAAAAGACCAAGACGCCTCTCGACGTTTCCGCAAAAACCGTTGAAGAACGCCTCCATCAGATTTATGAGAATTACCGGCTGATTTCCGAGCGCAAGACCGTGGTGGGCGGCCAGGCGGCCATCGAATACCGCTATCGTGGCGTGGCTGATGGACACGACTGGTCCGGCACGCTGGCGGTAGTCTCGCATGGCGGCGAGATTTTCACCGTCCTCGGCATGACCTTCGCGGATACCGACCTCATCCAGATTCAGGAAAACGTAATCGCCCGCGCCATCGCCAGCCTCGACTTCAGCACGAAATAACGCGTTGCGGGAAATTCTTCAGCGCTCTTCAAGTGACCGTCACTTCGATCGTGTGATATCCGGTTGCGCCATCGGGCCACTCGCCGCGTTCAAGAGAAGTCTGAACTTTGCCCCGCCCATCGGTGGCGCGCACTTGCAATGTGTGCTTCCCTTTTCGCGGATTCTTCCACACATATTTCCAGAAGGCCCAAACCTGCGATGGCTGCGGGTTGCTGAAGATTTCCACCTCTTCCCAGTGGCTGCCGCCGTCGGTTGAAATCTCCACTTTGGAAACGCCGGCAGCGTCCGCCAGTGCATAGCCGGTCACTACAAACGTGTCACCGCTGATTTTGCCCTGAGGCCGCGGATCGTCCACGACCGCGCGCGTCTGCCGGTCCCCGATGTTCGACCAGCCCTGCCATTCCCAGAAGCCCAGATATTCCTTGTTCACGAATTCGATGCGCGTCAGCCACTTGGGCATTTTCATGCCATAGCGCCCCGGCATCAGCACACGTAGCGGGAATCCGTGCTGCTTCGTAAGAGGCTGCCCGTTCATCTCGTACGCCAGGAAATTCGCGGGGTCCGCAAAACGCTCGACAGGATGCCCGGTGGTGTAGCCTTCGGCCGCGTAAAACACGGCGTACTTCGCCTCCGGCAAAACGTCTGCTCGCTCCACAAGCGGCTTCAGCAGAGTGCCTTTCCAATTGGCGTTGCCAATCAAACGTCCGCCAATCGCGTTCGAGATGCATTCCAGCGTCAGCGTCGTTTCATAGGCGGGCAGGGCGCGCATCTCGTCGTAGCTGAATTTCAATGGATTCTTTACCAGTCCGTCGATCGCCAACGACCACGTCTTTTCGTCCACACCCGGCTCGCCATGCGACGACATCACATACAGATCTTCGGTCGGCGTGATCGCGCGCATCGCCGCCTGCGGCCCATCGTTCAGATACGCGCGCACATTGGCGTTTCCAACGTTGATCCCGCGCATCATATAGCGGTACGCCAGCCCCGGAATCAGCAGGCCAATCCCAAGTCCACCCGCGATGGAGATAAAGTGGCGGCGTTCCATGCCTAATTAGATGTTGAGAGAGCGAAAAGGTATCAGGAGCGAGCTAAACCTGACGGAAACCGATGAAAAGAGGGATTCATCGCACAAAAAGCATGCGATGGAAAACCGTACCTCACTTCGCAGACTCCGTTCGGAATGACGGAAGGATACTATTTCAGCAGACCGTGAAGCCATGCACCCTTGAGAACCATTTATGGGGTCGCTTCGAAATATCCAGCGGTTAGCTCTGTCCTTCGCCGGGCTTGCGAATTTCGCGAATCATCCCGATCAGCGCCTGCACCGCGCGTGGCAGGCTGCGGTCGCGCCGGTAGACCAGCGCGAGTTCGCGGTAGAGATCGAATCCTTCCACATTCAGCAGCTTCACCTCGCCGCTCTTCACCTGATCGCGCGCGAAGCTTTCGCTGATGATGGAAATGCCCACGTCCGCGGCCACGAAAGTCTTGATCATTCCGATGCTGGGCAATTCCATGGCGATGCGCAAGCGCGAGCGGTACGGCCGGAAGAGCTTGTCCAGCACCTGCCGCGTGAAACCCGTTTTGGGAAAAATCAGCGGCGCGGAGGCGATCTCCTCCAGGGTCACGTGGCTGCGCTGCGCCATCGGATTCTTCGCGCTCACCATGAAGCGCAGCCGGTCGCGATTGATCGTGTGAATCTTCAAATTGGGCGATTTCAGGGGCAGCGTCACAATTCCCAGATCCAGCGACCCATCCTCCAGCCGCTGCAGAATCTTGTGGCTGAAATTGCGGTAAATGCTGATCTGCACCAGCGGGTAGCGCCGCTGAAATTCCGCCAATATATCCGGCAGCAGATACAAGCAGGTCGCTTCGTTGGCACCAAAAGCAACCGGCCCTTGCACGACATTGCCGCGGTCCGCCACCACCTGCATGGACTCGTCGCGCAGCCGCAGAAGCCGCTCGGCAAACTCGAAGAGCACCACGCCCGCCGGCGTCAGCTCCACCGATTTCGCGGAGCGGTCCAGCAGTTTGGCGTGATAGGCCTGCTCCAATTGGCGAATCTGCGCGCTGACCGCGGACTGCGAGCGAAACACCTTTTGTCCGGCCTTGGAGAAGCTCTTGAGCTTGGATACCTGAACGAATGTTGTAAGTTGATCGAAGTCCATAGTTGGAATCTCTCGTAGGAGTATAACGAATATTTTGTAAGTTTATTGTAAAGATGTCGCGGAACTCAAACACGCTGCGGCTCTGGGCGGGGTGGCGCCCCGAAGTGACTCCGAGTGGCAGCGCGGACATCGCCGGGCAGCGAAACGCGCGCGTCTAGCCCTGCTCGCACAAGCTGTTGAGCGTCGCAGATTATGCTGACACCTTTCGAGCGTTGGGAAGCCACCCAACGAGAGTAGATTGTCATTCCGAGCGCGGGTTTGGCGCGAGGAATCTGCTGTATCTGATGTGCAAGCAAAAGCAGATCCCTCGCGGTGCTCGGGATGACAATACGAGTTGTGTCGCTATTTTCCGCGAAGCGCAGTAATTCCTCAAAACTTGGTGACTTCGCTGAATTGAAATCCCCGGATTTTCATGGGCGGAACGACCATTTCCACGGATTCTTCACCGCTGGCCCGGTGCGCCGCTCCCAGCAGCTCCACATTCTGGAGCATTTCCAGTATCGATTGATTGAATCGAAAATTCCGCGCAGCCCGGCCAACTTGGCCCTTCTCCACCAGATACAAACCGTCCCGCGTCATCCCCGTCATGATCTTTTCGTACGGGTCCACTTCGCGGATATACCACAGCCGGGTCACCAGAAGCCCTCGCTCCGTGGAGCGGATCATCTCCTCAAGCGAGGAATTCCCGCCGCCGATCACCAGATTCATTGGCGCTTCCCCATACTCGTTGGGCAAGGCAAAACCATGGCCCGTCGGCTTCTTGTGCGCCGCTTTCGCAGAGCGCCGCGAGTACACCAGGTTGCGCAGCACGCCTTGGTCCACCAACACCGCGCGTTCCCGCGGCAGCCCTTCCCCGTCGAATGGCGGGCCCAACTGCTCCGGATGATAGACGTCATCCGTGATAGTGATGTTCTTGCCAAAGAGTGTCTTGCCCAGGCGCCCGGAAAAACACGAGCGCTTGTCTTCCACCGCCGTCGCCGCAAAGTCATAGAAAAGATAACCCGCGAGATCAAGCACGGCCGCAGATTCCAGGATAACCGTATATCGCCCGGGATTCAGCTCCACGGGATTCCGCGCGCGCCTGGCCTTTTCGCTGGCCGTTTGCGCCAACGCGATGGGATCGATCGCGCGCACATCGGCTTCGTTGGCCTTCGCCCAACTCGACGCGCCGCCGTGCTGCATGGTCACGGAAAATTCCGCTTGCGTCTGCCGGTACGCCGCGAACAGGCCGCGCGAGTTGCCTAACACTGTTTGGCTCTGCCCGCTTTCGAAAATTCCCGCTGCCACCTGGTCACTCCGCTCCGCCAGATCGCATGCGCGTTTGACCGCACGCGCGCGCTCTTCCGCCGTCAGCTTCGCGGTGGCAGGAATAAACCGTTGCAGCGCGCGATACTTTTGCTTGCCGGGCAGGGGCAGCAAATGCGGATCTTTCGGCTGGCTCGCCGCCAATGCCAACGAATTCTCCAGTGCCGCGCGCAACGCGTCCTCTTCCAGGCGATTGGTCGTTACACGAGCGGTCCGCCCGTCCATTACTGTGCGAATGGACACCGTCAAGCCGTGCTCCGCAACATTCTGGTGAATGGCATTATTGGCAAAGCGGGTGAGCGCGTCGACCACCTCTTCGACGTGTACTTCCGTCTCCTTCACTCGGCACAGCTTCGCCAGACGCAGAACGGTGGCCGCGATGGCGCGCAATTCCCGCACGTCGCGGAGTGCTTGGCCGCTTAGCTTCGCTCGTTTTGTCGCTGCTCCCCGCATCGTCTTCTCTGCGCTTAATCCTCTGAAAAGGCCGTGCCGATTTTCACGTTCCGGAAACGCGCTGGCGAGGCCCCGTGGCCCGTGCCCATCGTCTGCATCGGCTGGCCTTTGCCGCAATTCGGCGTGCCCCAGAGCAGCCAGTGATCGTCGTTGCAGATGGCGTCGCACGAATTCCAGAATTCCGTGGTGATTCCGCTGTAGCTGGGATTCTTCAGCATGCGCGTTTTCTTTCCGTCCTGGATCTCCCAGGCGATCTCCGTGGAAAACTGGAATTGGTAGCGCCGGTCATCGATGGACCAGGACCGGTTCGTCTCCATGAGAATGCCTTCGTCCGTATCCGCAATCAGGTTTTCGAGAGTCCAAGGCCCCGGCAAAATGCTGACGTTGGTCATGCGGATCATGGGCAGCCGGTTCCAACCCTCTGTGCGCACGGTGCCGCCGGAGCGATCGAGGCCGATTAGATGCGCCGTCTCCCGGCTCGAAAGATATCCGCAAAACTCGCCAGCCTTGATGATGTCAATGCGTTGCGCGGGCACGCCTTCGTCGTCATACGCAAATGAGCCCAGCCCCGGCCCGTGCGCGATGCGCGCATCTGCCACTACATTCACGATGGGCGAGGCATAGCGCAGGTGATGCAATTGATCGAGCGTGAGAAAACTCGTGCCGGCAAAATTCGTTTCCTGGCCCAGCACGCGGTCCAGTTCAATGGGATGGCCAATGGACTCGTGAATCTGCAATCCAAGCTGGCTGCCCCCCAGGATCAGCGTACCCGTGCGTTCCGGACACTGTGTTGCACGGTGCAAGGCCACGGCTTCCTCGCCGACCCGCGGCGCGTGTTTCAGCAAATTCAGCGATTCGATCAATTCGTAGCCGCCCAGAACGTGCTGTCCGCCAAAACTATTGGGATACGAGCGCTTCTGAATGGCATCGCCCTGGAAGCACGTGGCCACGATGCCGCAGCCCGAAACCACCCGGCGCTGGTGAATCTTCGAGCCTTCACTTGACGCAAACCAAGTGTCCACCTTGCGGAATTGCATGTCCGTTTCCGTCAGGGTCACGCCCCTCACCCGCCGCATGGCCTCATCGGCCGCCAGGAGCAGTTGCAGTTGCGTCTCCAGCGGAATCTCGAACGGATCCTTCACGAAGGGGCTCTGCCAGCTATCCACGTATGCCGCTTCATGAGACAACTGCACATCCTTATTCTTCGCCAGCGCCGAAGCCTTGGCAATCGCCACGGCCTGCGCGGCGCAAGCCGCCACGCCTTCCCGCGTCAGCACATCCGTCGAGGCAAATCCCCACGCGCCCTGGGCGATGACCCGGATTCCCAGACCCATTGATTCACTCTGGCCGAGTGTCCCCACCTGTCCATTCTTTGTTGTAAGGTCGCGCTGGCGCATGTGCATTGCGCGCACGTCCGCATAGGTCGCGCCGCGCAACCGCGCCACATCCAAGGAATGTCCGCAATACTCCCACATCGTGTTCACCAAAAAGGAGGGGCGCAGAACTTCCGCGCCCCTTCGAATTCACCTACGTTTCGCGCAGCCTTGCCGGCTCAGGTGCCTTCCTGCCACGAAGCGAGATACTGTTCCTGCTCGGGGGTCAGCTTGTCCAGTTGATGTCCCAGGGAATCCAGCTTCAGCTTGGCGATTTCCCGGTCCAGGTGCTCGGGCACAACGTACACCTGCGGCTTCATCTCTTTGTGATGCTTCATCAGATATTCCGCGGAGAGCGCCTGATTCGCGAAGCTCATGTCCATCACCGAGGC